>Ga0136633_1001345_pt1 | contig 18182 bp, 15 predicted proteins | sample AntDrymeUQ832206_2_FD_105494 | JGI IMG/M metagenome (GOLD analysis project Ga0136633, IMG submission 105494) | Polar desert sand microbial communities from Dry Valleys, Antarctica - metaG UQ83 (22.06) | ecosystem: Environmental > Terrestrial > Soil > Desert | place: Antarctica: Dry Valley...
AAGAACTGACACCGCACTGATCGCGCGCGGCTGCGGCCAGCTCCTTCCGCGTTGGTATGCTGAAAGGATGTCTCATCGCCAACCCAGCGGCTGGCCGCGGCACCACGACGAAAAAGGTCGCCCACATCGTTGACTGTTTTTCGAGAGTCGGAATCACTGACATTCTGGAAACACAGTCGGCGGGCGAGGAAGAGCGCATTACCCGCGCTGCCCTCGACCTGGAATGCGACACGATCGTCGTCGTTGGTGGAGACGGAACCTGCAGCCGGGTTGCGGACACCATTCTGAAGTCCGGCGCGGAATGCGCGCTTGGGGTCGTGCCAGCCGGCACGGGAAACGATTTCGCCAAGACGCTTGGCGTCGCGAGCTACACGCCGGCGCAGGTGGCGGCTCTGGTCGCCTCCCCCGCCCGCACCCGGATCGACGTGGGTCTCGCTGATGGGCGGCACTTCATCAACAGCTGCGGATTCGGCTTCGATGCTTCGGTGCTGGAAGCAACCGGACGCGTGAAATTCCTCAAGGGCGACGCGCTCTACATCTACGCCGCGCTCATGCAGCTATTCACCTACCGCGGATTCCCGATCGCGATCGATGGCGGCGTTCGCGAGCTCGCGAAGGACCTTCTCATGGTGACCGTGTCGAACGGCCGCTATCTGGGCGGAGCGTTCCACATCGCGCCGGAAGCGTCGGTGCTGGACGGAGCCCTCGACGTATGCGTGGTGCGGGACGCGAATGTGCTCGAAAGAGCGCGCCTGTTCGCAACCGCGTTGAGAGGAACCCATGGCCGGCTGGCTTCGGTGCGAACCTTCCGCACTCCCGGGATCACGCTGTCGTTCCCCTCTCCTCCGGCCATCGAGATCGACGGAGAGCTCCGTCAGGCGCGATCGAGCGAAGTGCGGATCGAATGTGTTCCGCATGCCCTCACCGTAATCGCCGCTCCCGATGCGAGACTGTGATCCGGGAAATGCAGACCCGACTAAGGCGGGGGAATCATGATTCCAACGTCGTCTCCTTCAGAAACGCTGATCTCCTCACTGACGGACTGGCGGGAGCTTCCGATGGGGTCGGCGATGAAGTGCAGTGTGGCTGACCCCGTAACGAGAGAAGAAGGAATGTTGAAAACCGTCTTCGATTTGCCGCTGGCCGTTCCGAGCCGGACGCGCTGGCCGCGTGACGCGTATATCGTCATGTCGGAGAAGCTCTGATTGTCGACAGTCAGCGTCGTGCGCCGATTTATTTCCTCGAGCTCACTGCGGGGAGTGGTCGCGCAGCCGGTGATCATTGAGCCGAAAACCAGGGCTCCGATCGCGGTCCTTATCATCTCTGTCACCCGTCGATGCTGATTTGCCGTGAGGTCGCATAACCCGTTCCAGACCGAGGCGCCGAACGGGCCATCAGCACGGCTGCCAGCACTCCCAGGGCGAGCATCGTCGACCACACGACGACCGGACCAGCCGAGTCGAGGATCTGAGTTCCCATCCACGGGCCCACCGTGAAAGCTACGCTGAGCGACATGCTGTACGCACCCATATACGATCCGCGCCGGTCGTCCGGCGAGATATCGCCCAGGTGTGCCGCCATCGCCGGGAAAAGCATCATCTCCCCAAAGGTCCAGACCACGACCGTGGCGACCACGCCGGCGGGTGAGGCGATCACGCCCAGAGCTCCGAAGCCAACGGCGAAAAGGAGGCTGCCGATTATCAGCGCCCGCGTGTTCGGCCAGTGAGCGGTGGCGGTATTCAGCGGAACTTCCAGCGCGACGATGAGCAGCGTGTTGACGGTGAACAACATTCCGTAAAATGCGGTCGAGAGGCCGAGATTCCTGACGAGATAAAGCGGCAGCGCGGCCTCGTGCTGGAAGAACACGATGCCGACCAGAAACACACCGCCTAGGAAAACGAGGAACGTCGGGTCGTGAAACATGCTGGCGGGAGAGGAATCGCGCGGCTCGCTGTCCCATTCCGGCGCGCCAACTCCGGTCAGAGGCCGCCACGGTGTCAACGAAAGGACGGCGCCCGCGATCAGCGTCGTAACCGCATCGACGAGGAACATGGCGCGGAAGGATGCGGCCGCGAGGAAACCGCCCAGCGCCGGACCGATGCTCATGCCCAGGTTGATCGCAAGGCGATTGAGGGCGAAGGCGGCCTTCCTTTGATGCGGCGGGACGACGTGTGTAATCGCGGCAAGGCTGGCTGGCCGGAACATCTCTGCGCAAAAGGACCAGAGCATGGTGAGAGCAATCACGCTCCCGAAGCTCCGCGCGAGTGGGAAAAGGAGCAGCATTACACCCGTCGCTACGAGAGATGCGCGCATGATTGGGAGGGCGCCGATCTGATCGGTCAGCCGGCCCGAAATCGGACCTGCCACGATCGCCGTCGCACCGTAAACGGCGAGCATGAGACCCGCGCGGCCGGCGGAGAACTGGAGCTCGCGCGTGAGATAGATCACCAGAAACGGCAGGATCATCATCCCGGCGCGGTTGATCAGATTGGTTGCGAAGAGAAGCCAGACTTCGCGCGGAAGGCCGCCGAGCCCACGCCAGGGATTCAGCCGCGAATCCGCGAACGAAAACGGCCACCTATCGAGTGGCCGTCTCAGATCTCGGCTTGTCGGCTCAGTTGACGGGTCCATGGCAGAAGCTGCAGAAATCCGGCGCGCGACTCGATTCTGAAAGCTCGCACGGCTCATATTTTCGCGTATTCTTCCCTACCTGACAATGCTCTCAAGGATCACTTTATCGCTGGCGGCCGCGTTGACGGCCGGAATCATCGCCTGTCAACCCGAGCAGCGTGCATCCGTGGAGGAGCTTTACACCACCCGGATGCTGGGGCTGAGCTATCTCCAGCGAAACCAGCTGCCGGAGGCTGAAGCCGAGTTCAGGAAGCTCACCCAGCTCGCGCCCGACGATCCCCTTGGCTACGCGAACCTCGGGCTCACCTACCTGCAGGCCGGCCGCTACGCCGAGGCGGAAAAGCAGCTGCTGCGCGCTCGCGAGCTCGATCCTGGCAGTACGGAAATTGGTCTGGCGCTGGCCAGACTCTATTCCCTGACGAACCGCGTTCCGGCTGCGCGTGCGACGCTCGAGGCACTCCGCCGCGACAGCGCCGCGAATGCGCCGGTGCTGTACGCACTGGCCGAGCTCGACGAGAAGCAATCCGACAGCGCTTCGGCCCGGAGGTATGAAGAGCTGCTGAACGATTTGCTCGCCGTCGCGCCGGCGAATCTCGCCGCGCGTCTGAAGCTCGTGAGCGCGCTCGCGCGGAGCGGCAAAGCGGACAGCGCCGTTCGACACCTCGAGGAAGTGCGGCGCGTTCCGCCCGAGATCCCGCGGGAGGCAAGGTCTTATCTGGACAGCTCGATTCAGTTTTTGCGTACGTCGAAGGTCGCTGAGGCACGTACGACGCTCGATCGGTTCTTGGCCCTGATGGAGGTCACCTCTCCGTATCAGGCATCGCTGGAGGAAGTCAAATGGCCGGAAGGTCCGATTCCCGGCCGCCCTATCCTCACCTTTGCGCCGAAGGACTTCATTTCCCTGCGGGGAACACGTGAGCGCGCCGCGGTAGGCCTGGCGAAATTCGTCGACGCCACGAGCGAAGTGGGTTTCACCGGCGCTGACGCGAGTGCGAGTGCGACCGGGGCCGCGCCGCCCGACGCGCCTACTGCGCTTGCCGCAGGAGATGTAGATGGTGATGGCACGGACGACTTGTTCATCTCCGCCTGGTCGCCGGCCGCGCGCGCGCCCGTCGCAAGCCTGTATCGGTTTCAGGGCGGGTTGGCTCGGGACGCCACGAAGCACTCGAGCATCTCACTGACGCGGGGCGCATTGTACGCAACGTTCGCCGACTACGACAACGACGGTTGGCTGGATCTGTTCGTCATCGGCGGCGAGGGACGCGGCCACCTGTTTCGCAACGGCGGCAACGGCAAGTTTGTTGAGGTAACGGCGAAGGCAGGCGTGAGCGACATCAAGGGAGCCCACAGGGCGCTCTTCGTGGATCTCGATCACGACGGTGACCTGGACATCTTTCTGCTGTCCCGCGGCCAGCGCACGGTCTACCGCAACAACCTCGACGGGACTTTCACCGAGGCAGCGGCAGGGTTTGGTCTCGCGGGCAGTGGTGACGCGCGCGATGCCGTGTTCGCGGACTTCGATGGAGATGGACGCGTCGATGTCTTCGTCGCGAACGCTGCCGGGAGCGGCGTTCTCTTTCGGAACGGAGGCGTGCACCGCTTCAGTGACGCGACCGCGACGAGCGGACTCGTGAATACCGGCGGCGCTGGGGCGACGGCGGTCGGGGACTATAACAACGATGGCGTCCTCGATCTTTTCGTTGCCGGCACCGGTGGCGGCGAGTCCGCGCTCTGGCTCAATAACGGGAGCGGCGTCTTCGCGCGGGATGCCCGCTCGAATGAAGCGATACAGACGCTCCGCGGCGCGGATGGAATGGCGGCCGCGTTCGTGGACTACGACAACGATGGATGGCTCGACCTCGTCGTTGCGGGCGCCGGGAGCGGCGGCGCCGCGGGCGCTCCTCGCATCTTCCTCCTGCGAAACGACGCCACCGGCAGGCTGCGCGACCGATCGACCGCAGTTCCCAATCGAGTACGATCCGCCGGCGCGTCCGCAATCGCGGTCTCGGACTCCGACGACGACGGCGACCAGGATCTCGTGCTGATCGATGCCGTGGGCGCCCCTCGACTGCTGCGCAATGATTTCGGGAACAGCAACCTGTCGGTGAAGGTCGAGCTCAAGGGTCTGCGCACGGGAAGCGGCAAGAACAACGCGTTAGGCATTGGTGCGAGGCTGGAGCTGCGCGCCGGCGATATCTATCAGACCCGCGTCGCCACCGGCCCCACCACTCACTTCGGTCTCGGTCCGCACCTGAAGGCGGATGTCCTGCGCGTGGAGTGGCCGAACGGGGTCCCGCAGACCGTCTACTTTCCCGGATCGGACGAGGACGTCGTCGAGCGCGAAATGCTGAAAGGATCCTGCGCGTTCGCCTATACCTGGGATGGAAAACGCTTCCGATTCGTGACGGACGCGATGTGGCGAAGCGCCCTCGGGATGCCGCTCGGCCTCATGGGAAGCACGAGCGCGTTCGCGCCGGCGGGCGCATCGCAGGAATACGTGCGTATTCCCGGTGATGCGCTCCAGCCCCGCGACGGACGCTACGTGCTTCAGCTGACCGAGGAGCTCTGGGAAACCGCGTACGCCGATGAAGTAAAGCTGGTCGCGGTCGATCACCCGGATTCGGTTGACGTGTTCGTCGACGAGCGCTTCGTTCCGCCCGGGCCGGTGACGCTCCGGATCTTTCAGATAGCGCAGCGGACCGTGCCGCTCAGCGCCATTGACGAACGAGGCAATGATGTTCTGGCGGCGTTGCGCGAGAGCGATGACGTGTATGTATCGAACCTGACGCCTACGCAGTATCAGGGCGTCGTCGATCCGCACGACCTCGTCCTTGACCTTGGGCGGGACGCCGGGCGGCCAGGCACATTCCTGTTCCTGAGAGGCTGGATCTATCCCACCGACGCCAGCATCAACGTCGCGCTCTCCCAGCAGCCTTCGACGAGGGTCGCCGCGCCTTCCCTCGAGGTCCGCAACGCCGAAGGTCAATGGCAGACCGCCATCGCCAACCTCGGCTTCCCTTCCGGGAAGGACAAGACAATGGTGATCGATCTCGCCGGGAGATTTCCAACCGCGGATCACCGGGTGCGAATCCGCACGAGCATGCAGATCTATTGGGACCAGGCATTCGTAGCTCGCGCTCTCACGAACAATCCGGTGAAGACCACGACTCTCGCACCGGTGTCGGCCGACCTCCATTTTCGCGGCTTCTCCCGAATGTATCGGAAGGGCGGGCGCTACGGACCCTACTGGTTCGCCTACGATGACGTCGCGAAGGAATCGCCGTGGCGACCGATCGAGGGCGCGTTCACGCGCTTCGGCGATGTGCTCCCGCTCCTTAAGAATGCTGACGACATGTACGTGGTCATGGGTCCCGGCGACGAAGCAACGATTCAGTTCGATGCGAGCTCAGCGGCCTCCCTGCCGCCGGGATGGAAGCGTGATTTTCTGCTTTACACCGACGGCTGGATCAAGGACTCCGATCTGAACACCGCATTCGGCACCACGGTAGGTCCCCTCCCGTTTCATGGCGTGAAGGCATACCCCTATGGACCGGGGGACGCGTACCCGACCGACGCAGAGCACCAGCGTTATCTGCGGGAGTACAACACACGCGTCGTGAAGCGGAGATAGCCGGTGCCGTCAATCCTTGATGGCGCCAAGATCGCGGAGGATGGAATCCTTGAGGTCGACGGCGCGGGGATCAGCCATGGACCGCGGGTGATCGACGTGGATATCGACGATTCGCGTGATCTTCATCGGCCGTTCGCTCAGCACGAAGACGCGATCGGCGAGCGCGATTGCTTCGTCCACGTCGTGCGTCACTAGCACAGTCGTCTGTGGCTCCTCGCGGCGGATCCGCAGCAGCTCCTGGCGCATGCGCAGCCGGGTAAGCGCGTCCAGCGATCCGAAGGGTTCGTCCATGTACAGTACGTCGGGCTTCACCACGAGCGCGCGCGCCAGCTCGAGCCGCTGGAGCATCCCCCCGGAAAGCTGGTACGGGAATGCCGACCCGAAGTCCTGGAGACCCACGAGCTCGAGGTAGTGGCTGGCACGGCTGGTCTGCTCCTCCTGCGATGCGCCATTGAGGACGAACGTAAGATTCCGCCATGCCGAGATCCACGGGAAAACGGACCCCTTCTGCGTGATGAGGATGCCCTTCGGACTCGGACGTTCCACAGGTTGGCCGGCGAACGTCATCGATCCCCGGTCCGGCCTCTGGAACCCGGCCAGCAAATCCAGCAACGTGGATTTCCCGCATCCCGATGGCCCGACGAGCGCGACGAATTCGTGCCGCGCGACGGAGAAGCTCAGGCCTTCGATGACGGGCAGCGCTCCACCGTCGTCCAGCCGATAGGACTTCCAGAGGTCCCGGGCCTCGATGTCAACGGACATAGCGCCACCTGACCGAGTCGACCCTTTCCATCCGGCGCATGAGCAGATCGAGGCAGAAACCGATCACGCCGATGATGACCATGGCGGCCACCACCAGATCGTAGCGGTTGCCCGCATTGCGCGAGTCAATGATCAGGTACCCCAGGCCGGAATTGATCGCCACCATCTCCGCGGCAACCACCACCAGCCAGGCAACCCCAAGGCCGATACGCATGCCCGTCACGATCTGCGCCATCGCCGCGGGCACGACGACTTCGCTCAGAAGCTTCATGCCGGTGATGCCGAAGTTTTCCGCGGCGCGAATGTATTGCCGCTCCACGGAGTGCACACCGGCAATCGTGCCGACTACCAATGGGAAGAACGATGACAGGAGTATCAGAAAGATCGGCGAAGCGTTCCCAACGCCGAACCAAAGGATGGCGAGCGGGATCCACGCGATCGGCGAGATTGGCCGCAGCATCTGAATCACGGGATTGAGCGCCCGGTAAATCGGCGGATACCAGCCCATCGCGACGCCGAGCGGGATCGCGAGCGCCACCGCGCCGAAGTAGCCCGCCGCCACCCGCATGAGCGACGCCGCGATGTGGTGGACGAGCACGCCTTCTCTCGCCAAAGCCATCGTGCCGAGGACCACATCCCAGGGGCCGGGAAAGATCCGCGTCCCGCTCAGGCGGATGACGGCCCACCACGCCGCGATCAGAATGGCGACGACGAGATACGGCGAGACGCGAGAGGTCCTACTTTGCAATCTTGATGTCCGTTGGCCGATACGCCCGGACGAAGCTCTCGTCCACGTATTTTTCGTAGGGCACCGGTCGCGCGAGGATCTTCCCCTCGTAAGCAAGCTGCATGAGCTCGTCGAACTCGGCTTTGACCAGCCGCAGATCGCCGTACGTGACTCGATCCTTCGGGTTGTCCATCACGAACCGGATGAGCGCCGAGTCCTGGTTGAAGAACTCACGTTTCGCCGCGAGATCGGCAGCGAGGTGACGATTCGTTGTATCCGTCTCCAGCCACACGCCGGCGGCCAGCACGTGGTTCACGAGCCGCTGCACCGTGGGCCGGTCATCGTCGATCAGCTCCTGCCGAACGGTGAGGACGCAGCAGATGTACTCCGGCCACTCGTCGCGGGTCATGTGCAGGATGCGGGCGTATCCCTCGCGCTGCGCCAGCGCACCGAACGGCTCGCCTGTAGCATACGCGTCCACCGCGCGCGCATAGAGCGCCGACGGCATGTCCGGCGGTGCCATCTCCACGAGGGTGACGTCCGCGTCAGTCAGGCCGTACTTCTTCATCAGACGGTGGACGAAAATGTTGTCCACGGCAAAGCGACTTGGAATCGCGATGCGCTTGCCCCGCAGATCGCCGAGGTTGCGCGCTCTCGAGTCCACACGGGTCATGATGACGGCGCCCGAACGGTGCCCCAGCGCCACGATCTTCACCGGAACGCCATTGTCGGCGAGATCCATTGCCATCGGGGCGAGCAGATAAGCGGCTTTTATCTTCCCGGACATCATGGCTTCCTTCAACTCCGGCCAGCCGCTGAACTTGTTGAACACGGCCAGCTTCTCGCCGGCGGGGCTCACAATTACCACGCCGTCCATATTGGACATGTCCATGGACATCCCCATGGCCGCTCCAACCCCCATCGCGGCCATGTTGTGCATCGCCGCGGCATCACTATTCCCTGATGTCCCGGAACGTGGTGTTGTAGCTCGCATCGCCATACAGGCGACTGGGAGGGTGAGGTTTCACGTAACGGGCAGCGCGCCGACCTGGAGCACCTCGCTATCGGAAATCCGGTTCCCGCCAGGAGCGCTGGTTTGGGCGGATCGTGGCGCGGTAGCCCTGTAGACGAGCAGCAGAGTTACAATGGTGGCGGCAGAGAAGCCGAGGGTGATCGCCCAGCGGTATCGACGGTCGAAGGGGTTGGGTAATCCCATGGTCGAGTTGGTTTTGGAGGGTGGTGGACGGTTATTTCTTCTCCCTCCTCTTAGAAATCATAGGTAAGCATCGCGTACGGATACGTGTACGGTTTTCCCGGGGTAGTATTCCTGAGGAACGTTCCTGGTATGAAGTAGCCGAAACCGACAGAGAGACCGATGCCAGGCCGGAGCTTGCGCATCGGTCATCAAGCGAAGGAGAACCCGGATAGCTACCAACCGCGCGCTAATCTACGGATGCGATTGAGCCTTGCGCAATAACGAGAATGCATCATACTTCCCTTTTGCTCCGACAGGAGAGCCACGCAATTGACCAAGCCTACGGATGTCATTCAGGGTACGCTGGACATGCTCATTCTCAGAGCGCTGTCGATCGAGCCCACGCATGGGTGGGGAATCACCGATCGCATTCAGCAGATGTCACGGGACGCCTTCCGGATCGGGCAGGGTTCGGTGTACCCTGCTCTGCATCGATTCGATAATCGCGGCTGGGTGACGTCTTACTGGCGGACCACCGAGAACAACAGGATTGCGCGGTACTACGAGCTCACCGCGGCGGGGAGGCACGCATTAGCCGGGGAGGTAGCGCGCTGGCGATCCTATACCGGTGCCGTTGACCTCGTCATCGGCGCAGGGCAGCAGAATACTTCGTGATCAATCTGGCGTGAGCCGCCAGGATCTTCTTCTGGTTCTGGATGATCGCCTTCTGATTCCGCAGAATCTTCGTCTGGTTTCGGACGATCACCCTTTGAGTTGTGATTATCGTCCGCTGGTTCCTGAGCGTCGCCTGTGCCATTGGTATTCCGTTTTGGCTTGAGGGTCATGGGTGATCGTCCTGCTCCAGCGTATAGGATGCGGACTGCTGCCTCGCCGCTGCAAGTTTGACCTGTTGCGGGAATGACTGGTTAGCGAAGACAGGAGTCGGCGGCACTCCCCGCAACCTCGGAAGCGCTTCGATAACCTGATCGCGAGTCATCCCCAACAGCGCGTGTCCCTCGATCAGGTCACCGAAGTCCGCCGGATAGAGATTCCGACGCTGAGGAACAGCGAGACCCGCAATGTTGCGAGGCGCGACTGCCGCCGTGATCCAGTCCACAAACGCCGCGCGCTGCTCACCGTTCCCGGCTCTGCCGTCTGACCCGGTGATCGCCCGCAATCGCGCCAGGCTCGCCCGCGGCAGCTCGCCGAGCACGGAATCGCCAACCCCCAGGAATCCCTTCCACGCCACGGAGTCATCCGGTGCCAGTCGCTGACTGGCTTCGGCAAAGGACACGGTCGCGAAGTACAGCATTGCCTGTGCGGCGAACAGATCGAAGTGCGCCATCGCTTCGTAGGCCCCCGCGACGACGAGATCGATCTGATCCGCTTCTGCGTCAAGCGCTGATTCGTATCGGCTGAGCACCTCCAGGTCCGGCAATCGCGGTCCGCTTGAAGCGCTTTCGAATGCGAGCGCCAGGCGCTCGACGGCGCGAAGGGTCCAGGCGATTCCCGTCGAGAACAGCGGATCGACGAACGCGTACGCATGAGGCATCAATGCCCACCGGTCGCCGACGGCGCGCGTCAGGCGATGCTGAATGAGCGGCCTGAAGGCAATCGGCATGACCGGCGTTGCGACGGAGAAAGCGCTACCGATTGTCGGATACCGCTCGAGTAATGCCCGCCAGAGCGACTCCGCGTCACCGATCCGGTCCTGACCGAACGTTGCCAGCCCCATCGGTGTCAGCAGGAATCCGGCGCTGGTCGTACCGTGATCGAACCGCAGCGAGTACATCCAGCCTTCGTCGATCAGATGGTGCACAGCCGCCCAGTCGTCAGGGTAGGGACCTTCCGGCATTCCAGGCACGAGGTCGCTCATCAGCCGAACACCATCGAAGTGGCTGTAGACGAGCGCGGACCGAGTGTGGGTTTGCTCGAGACCCGAGGGAATGGATAATTGTCGCGCGAGAAATCCGCCGGGGCCTGAGGCGTCGATCACGAAACTGGCGCGAAGCCCGAACGCAGCGCCGTTCCGGTTGCCACGCAGGTGAGCTCCATCCGGTGTGATGTCGGCGCTCGTCAAGTCCGCGCGATCGCGATAGTCGACGCCTGCAGCGACCGCCTGTCTCACGAAATGGTGGTCGACGTCGGCGCGAAACCAGTGGCTGTCCGCGATCGCGTCGTCTGGACTCGCGGCCACCAGTAGCCGCTCCGAGTCGAACCCGCGATCCGCGAAAGGCTGACCCGGATGGTGCCGGTAGTAAGTGAAGCCGCGTTTGAGTCCTCGGCGAATCTCCGGGTAATGCGCGAGCCATCGTCCGTGTGCCGCCAGGTCATAGCAGTCGGACAGCCCGTAACGGAGCCCGATCCGCTCGAGGGACAGGTTCCCCAGCGGCGTCGATGACTCGCCGATCGCGAAGCGGGGATGAACTCCGCGCTCGAGGAGAACGACGTCGTACCCGAGCACCGCGAGGACGCGCGCGAGGAGCGAACCGGCGAAGCCGCTGCCGACGATGGCAACTTCACACGATGCCATCACCCCGCCCCGCACGCTGCGCACGAGGTCCGCGGCTCCGCGCGGCCGGAAAGGTTCAACCGTCGCAGGCGTGCCACACGCTCCGACCTGCACTGCTCACACGCCGGAAACCGCTCCACGTCCCAGAGATCAGCAGTGACAACGCTCGTGAAATGCAGGCAGCGGTCGAGCGCTTCCTCGAGCTGCACGAATGTTGGTGGAACGAAATTGCCAAGCGCCTGGAGCCGCTCCAGCTCTCCATTCCCCCCGCGCACTGGAACGATCGAGACGACTGACGCACCACGCTCGACGGCGTATTCAACGGCGCGCACCGTCCAATCGACCGATTCATCGACCGGAACGTAGGGCGCGCCAAGGAGAACAAAAACGCGGAGGTCGATCTCGTTCTTCGCGAGAAAAGATGCCGCAGAATCGAATCGCGCGAGATCCAGCCGCTTGTTGATCTGTGCGACGGCGCTCGGGTAAATCGTCTCCAGTCCAGCGGCAACTTCGAGCCGGCCGGGAATCTGTCGCGCGAACGCGAGTGCGTCGAGGCCGATGACATTGACGTGCGATTCGACAGTGACGGCAGCGAACGGCGCGGCCAGCTTCGCGATCCCCGCAAGATCAGCGGGAGGCACGGCTCGGTGGTCGAAGAAATTGCTGGCGTTGTACAGCTTGAGGCGATTCGGCGGTGGACCTTCGATCTCGCGGAGGACGGCCTCCAACTGCCTGGTCAACGCACCGGGAGGGGTCGGCCCGCCGATCGTAAATCGCCACAGGTCGCAGAACGAGCAGGTGAACGGACACTCGGCACCGGCGAGGAAGACCGTCAGCGCCCGCTCGATCCGTCCGTTGGCTCGGCGCTCGTCCTCGAGCACGGATCCGTGCGCGGAGTACGGATCGACATATGGCTTCGGTGGGCGAAGGGCGCGAATCCGTCGATCGACAGCAGACGAGTTCACGCGACTACTGAGTGCAGCGTCTCGAAGTGGTGGCGGTAGCGTGCTTCGTTCTGGGGAAAGAACCGCCCGATCTCGCTGGCCGGGACGGACCCGTGCTGGAAGCGGCGTTTGGGGAAGATGGGCATCTCGAGCCCCAGCACGGATCGAACGCCGCGCGCGACGATCTCGCCCTTCAATGCATAGAGCCGCTCGTGCGATCCCTGGGTCAGCCCGGCGAACGGGATGCCCTCCGCCACCGCGATCACGGCAGGGCGCGTGTACGGGCTGAACCCCTCGAATCCGTATTGGCGCGCGCAGGCATAGGTTCTGACGCAGGCGCGGCTATAGCCGCCCGAGTAGGTCAGCGAATGCTTGATGGACTCGACGCCCCAGCCTTCCTGGTAGAGCATGCGATTGTTGACGACGCTCCGGATCGTGAGCTCGCTGTTCTCCTCGATGGGATAATCCTTCAGGTTCTCGTCCCCGCCATCGCCGTCTACGAGCAGGCGCCAGTCGGGATAGCGCCCGCGAATACCGGCAAGCAGCGCGAGGTTGACGGCGGCGCAATCGACGTCGAGGGGCTTGTAGTCCTCGATGACGCTCACGGCGCGCAGTGGATCCACCGCGGTCGAGGAGACTTCTACGATCTCTCCGAGCATCTCGAGCCCGGTGCGACTGAGGAAGTCGCGCGCCTGTCGCACGTCCTCCCCTTCCCCATCGACGGTGAGTGTAAATGCTTTGAGCCGCGCCGGAGAGTGGCCTTCGTTGAGCAACAGCTTGTACAGGCAGAGAAGGATCGCGCCGCTGTCGATGCCTCCGGAGAACGGCACGCCGATCGGCGCCGCGGGGTTTTGCACGCCGAGCCACCGGCGGATCTCGCGGTAAACCGTCTCGATGTACTGGCGGCCGATGACATCGAGATCCTGGGGGAGGGTGTCGCGGCGCGGGTCGAAAAAACGTTCGTGGATCGGGTTCGGATCGGGGCAGCCAACAAGCCGCAGCGTCGTGACATGATGCGCCGGAACCATACGCGAGTAGCTGGGATGGAACTGGTCTGCCCAGCCACGGCGCCCCAGCTCCGCCGCGATTTCGTCGATGCGCTCAGCCACGATCAGTACCGGTCCAGCGGCGGACTTCGCCAAAAAGTACCGCATGGGGCGGTCGAGACTCCGCGCGAGCACCACGCGCTCCCCGTCCTGGGCCACGAGCGCAAAGGAGCCGTCGATGGCCAATACCGCCCCAGCGTCACCGGCCACCAGCTGGCGTCGGGCTTCGGACTCGTCTATCGACCAGAGTCGTTGGGATGCGCCGGAGATCAGGTTGACGACGCGGGAAACGGGCAGCTGTTTGCTCATGCAAAAAAATTACCTCTCCGCTGCCGCCGCTGCTATCGTGCCGGCTTCACCGGTGAATCGAGCGCGTTCGCGTGTCGCCGCGGTGATGTGGAATCGCTATACTGTCACCCGTGCCGCACCGTCCCCGCCCCGCCGTTCGGCGAGCAGTCATTACCGTGCCCTTTCTGGCGTCCCTTCTGCTGGCGATGCGCCTGGATCGCCGGCCGCGCACTACGCTCGCCGGCGCGAGCCAGCCCGGCTTCGTCATGCGCGACGAGACAGCGGCGGCGGGAATCGCCTTTGTCCACCGGCGACCGACCTTCGACGCGAAGATCGCGGGCATCGAGCCGCACGTCGCCGCACTCGGAGCTTCGGTGTCGGTCGCCGACTTCGATGGCGACGGAAGACCCGATTTGTATTTCACCAACAGCGCCTTCGGCCAGCCAAACGCCCTCTACCACAATCGGGGGGACGGCACTTTCGAGGACGTCGCCGCGAGCGCGGGTCTGGCCGATCTCAACCGGCCCGGTGAAGGTGTGTCGATGGGCGCGGTGTGGGGCGACTTCGACAACGATGGCCGCGAGGATGTCAGCGTCTACCGCTACGGCTATCTGGCCCTGTTCAGAAACGTCGATGGCAGCCGATTCGAAGACGTCACTGTCCGGGCAGGTCTTCGGCGGTGGGTCAACAGCAACGGCGCGATCTGGCTCGACTACGACCGGGATGGCCTCCTCGATCTCTACGTTACGGCGTATTTCCGCGACCTCGATCTGTGGCGACTTCCGACGACCCGGATCATGCACGACAGCTTCGAGTTCGCGACCAACGGTGGAAAGAACCTGCTGTTTCGTAATCGCGGCGGGGGGAAGTTCGAGGATGTCACCGACCGGATGGGCGTCGGCAGCACACGATGGACCCTCGCTGCCGCGTCAGCGGACTTCAACGACGACGGCTGGGCGGACATCTATCTCGCCAACGACTACGGTCCGGAGGAGCTGTACCTGAGCGACGGCGGACGGCGCTTTACACTTAGCACGGCCGGGCTGGAGAGCGAATCGAAGAGCGGCATGTCGGTGACGCTCGGGGATGCGTTCAACCGGGGCCGCCTCGATGCGTTCGTCACGAACATCTCCGAGCGCGGATATCTGTTTCAGAACAACAACCTGCGCCTCAATCAGCTCCGCGAGACCGGACGCTTCCGCAACATCGCGGAGGGCGAGCTTGCGGACGCGGGCTGGGCGTGGGGAGCGCAATTCGGCGATTTCAATAACGATGGCGGCAACGAGCTTTTCGTCGCCAACGGCTTCATCTCGGCTGACCGCACCAAGAGCTACTGGTACTCGATGTCCAAGATCGCCGGGGCGAACAGCCGCTTCTTCGAGGACGCCGCAACGTGGCCTCCATTCGGAAATGCCAGCCTCTCCGGTTACCAGCCTTCACGGGTGTACCTGAGCCGCGGGGCCGCGGGGTGGGTGGACGTGGCAAGCAGGGTCGGCGTGACAGACCTGCACGACGGCCGCGCGGTTGCGCTGGCTGATCTCTCGAACCGAGGAGCAGTCGATGTCATCGTAGCCAACCAGAATCAACCGGCGCTTCTCTATAGAAGCTACCCGGATAGCGCCAACCACTGGATCGCGTTCAATCTCATCGGAACGCGGAGCAATCGCAGCGCGGTCGGCGCCGAGGTCGTCCTCGAGTCGGGCGATCTCCGGCAGCGACGGATCGTCGACGGAGGATCGGGATTCGCCAGCCAGAACGACAGACGGCTGCATTTCGGGCTCGGTCGCCGCGAGTGGGTAGATCGCGTCGTCATCCACTGGCCCTCGGGACGGCGGCAGGTGCTGAACCGTCCCCCTATCGATCGCTTCGTCACCGTCACCGAGCCTGAGCGCTGACGCATGAGCAACGCCACGCTGGTAACCAACCCGCGGCGAAACGCTCTCGCGCGCTTTTGGCAGCGCGGAAGCCAGCTCGACCCGCGCTACCTCATCGCCTTTCTGATCACCCTGGTGCTGGTGGCGGCGCAGCTGCGCTATCACATGGTCGGGGGTTACGAGCGTCTCCTGCTGGCGCTTCTGGTGTGCACCACGCTCGAAGCGCTGCTCTCCTGGTTCGATCGCGGCAGGATCGTCAACCTTCTCAGCGCCTACATCAGCGGCATCAGCCTGACGCTGCTCATCAAGCCTCAGGGCGGTGCGCTCTGGCCGTTCGTGATCGGTGGGGTTTTAGCCATCTCCTCCAAGTATGTGCTGCGGTACCGCGAGAATCATCTCTGGAATCCCACGAACTTTGCCGTCAGTGCCCTGCTTTTGGCGGCGCCCGGGAGCGTCTCCGTGCTCAGCCACCAGTTTGGAAACGACCTGAGAACGAACCTCGTGATCTGGATTTTCGGACTGATAATCGCGGCCCGGGTCGGCGTCCTTCATATAACGCTCACCTATGTCGCCAGCTTTCTCGTGCTGAACGCCGCGCGCGCCGCAGCGCTCGGCCAGCCGATGTTCCCGGAAATCGCTCCGATCACGGGGCCGATGTATCAGCTCTTCGTGTTCTTCATGATTACCGACCCGCGCACCGTAGTGCGCGGGCGACCGCGACAAATCGTGGTGGCGATCTCGGTTGCAGTCATGGAAATGCTGATCCGGCTGGCCGCCGATAACGGATTGCCCCTGCCGACGGCGTTCACCGCGGCTCCCGCGTTCCTCGCGCTGGCGTTGGTCGGGCCGGTGGCCAAGTGGCTCGATCTCCGCCGGCTGGCGCGGCCGCCAATTTCCCGGGTAAGCGCCGCGGCAATGGTTCTCGCGCTTATCGGCTTGGCAGGTTGCACCGGCAACGAGAGGGAGCGCCCGTTGTTCAGGCTTCTCACCCCGAGCCAGACCGGCGTCACGTTCGCGAACACCATCACCACCACCGACTCGTTCAATGTGCAGACGGACGTCTATATCTACAACGGCGCCGGGGTAGCCACCGGTGATATCGATAATGACGGATTGCCGGACATCTTCTTTTCCGGCAACATGGTATCGAGCCGCCTGTACCTGAACAGGGGACACATGCGGTTCGACGACATCACCGCGCGGGCGGGCGTTGCGACAAAGGGATGGGCAACCGGCGCGACGATGGTGGACATCAACGACGACGGCCATCTGGACATTTACGTCTCCGTTTCCGGGCCCGAACGGTCCAGTCCGGAGCAACGGGCGAATCTCCTGTTCCTCAACAACGGGGATCGGACATTCACTGAGGCTGCCGCCCGGTACGGTATCGCCGACACCGGCTTCACAACCCACGCCGTCTTTCTGGACTACGACAGGGACGGATGCCTCGACCTTTTTCTCCTCAACAATTCGCCCACGGATTTTGCGCGTGGCGTGGAAAACCACCCCACGGGCATGCGCGGGCAGACGCCCGACAGCTACAACCAGCTGTACCGGAATAACTGTCACAGAGCGAAAGAAGGGGCATTCGCCAACGTCTCCCGGCAAGCTGGCATACTGCGCGATGCCGGCTACGGGCTCGGAGCCGTAGTCACTGACCTGAACGGAGATGGCTGGCCCGACATCTATGTCTCCAATGACGGCGTTCCGAACGACGTCCTGTACGTCAACAACGGGGATGGAACATTCACCGATAAAGCCGCCCGGTGGCTCAAGCATACGAGCGCGGCGGGCATGGGTGTGGACATCGCCGATTTCAACAATGATGGCCGGCCCGACATTCTCCAGGTGGACATGATGCCGCGCGACCTGAGCCGACGAAAAAGAATGAGCGGGTTCACGACGTACGGAACTCTCTTGGAGTCGCGCGGCCGGGGGTTTCGGGACGACTACTCGGTCAACTCCTTGCAGCTCAGCAACGGCGTCACGAAAGACGGGGATGTCATCTTCAGCGACATTGCCCGGCTTGCGGGCGTCGCACACACGGATTGGAGCTGGAGTGCGCTCTTTGCGGACTTCGACAATGACGGCTACAAGGACATTTTCATCAGCAACGGTTATCCGAAAGCGGTCAATGATCTGGATTATCAGAAGACCATGTTCGCGGTACGCCGCCGTGGCGACGCGGCTTCCCGTCGGGCACGACTGGAGCTCCTGAACAGCCTGCCCGGCTACGAGGAACCGAATTATGTCTTCCGGAATGCGGGCGACCTGACGTTCGCCGACAAAACCAGAGCATGGGGAATGGACCACCCGGGCTTTTCGTACGGCGCGGCCTACGCCGACCTCGATAACGACGGCAGGCTCGACCTCGTCGTGAACAACATCGACGCTCCGGCATTCATCTATCAGAATGTCGCCCCCACCGACGACGCGCATCACTATCTGGATATCAGGCTGGAGGCAGAATCGCCGCAGCGCGCGATCGGATCGATGCTGATTCTCACGGCGGGTTGACGGAAGCAGCACATCTATTACACCCCGTACAGGGGTTACGTGTCCACGATGGACG
>Ga0136633_1001346_pt1 | contig 18178 bp, 11 predicted proteins | sample AntDrymeUQ832206_2_FD_105494 | JGI IMG/M metagenome (GOLD analysis project Ga0136633, IMG submission 105494) | Polar desert sand microbial communities from Dry Valleys, Antarctica - metaG UQ83 (22.06) | ecosystem: Environmental > Terrestrial > Soil > Desert | place: Antarctica: Dry Valley...
ATTTCCCCCGCTGGTGGTCGTGACTCTCCTGGTAGCGCTGTTCTTCCTGATGCACTACGCGTTTGCCGGCATCACCGCGCACGCGGTGGCCGTGGCGCCCGTCTTTGTCGCCGCCGGCGCGGCCATCGACGGCCTGCCTGTGCGCACCTTCGTCATGCTGCTCGGCTTCTCGCTCGGCCTGATGGGGGTGCTGACGCCCTACGCGACGGGTCCGGCGCCGCTCTACTACGGGTGCGGATTGATCGACCGTCGCGAGTTCTGGCGTCTCGGCTTGCTGTTCGGCCTGCTGTTTCTCGCCGCGCTGCTCGGCATCGGTGTGCCATGGCTGCAGGTCATCAATCCAGGCTGACCATCAGGTTGCCAGCCACCGTCCTGCGGTCCACGGCGCCTGGCAACGCGAACGGCCGTATCCTGAGTCGTCCGGGGCGGCAGGAGCGAGGATGTCTTCGGCCCAGCCTCCAGAGGTGATTTCCATGAGACGTGTGCTCCTCGCGGGATCGGTGTCGGCGCTGCTGGTCGCCTGCTCCGGCACCGCACCAGCCCCGCCGAGCCCCGCCGCCGCCGCGGCACCCAAGCCCGCCGTTGGGACCTTCGGTGTCGACACCGCCAAGATGGAGACGGCGGTCAGGCCCGGCGACGATTTCTTCAAGTACGCCAACGGCAAATGGCTGGCCACGTTCACCATGCCAGCCGACAAGGCGCGGTACGGCACCTTCGATGCCGTCGGCGAGAAGTCCGAGCGTGACGTCAAGGCGGTCGTCGAGAGCCTGGCCGCGCAGACGCACGCGGCCGGCACGACGGCGGCCAAGGTCGGCGACCTGTACGAAGGCTGGATGGACGACGCGGCGATCGAGGCTCGCGGCATCACGCCGCTCCAGCCCTATCTGGACCGCATCCAGGCGGTCAACGATACCGAGGGGGTGCTCGCCCTGATGGCGACCCCAGACTTTGCCGCCCCGTTCGACCTGGACATCGAGGCCGACCCGCAGGATCCCAGCAAATATGCGATCTGGGCCAGCCAGGGCGGGCTCGGCATGCCCGATCGCGACTACTACCTCGGCAAGGACGCCACGTTTGTGAAGTATCGCGCCGCGTACACGACGTACGTCACCCGCATCTTCGACCTGCTCGGCGATGCCACGCCAGCCGCGTCGGCCGAGACCGTCATCGCGCTAGAGACCAGGATCGCCCGCGGCCACTGGGCGCAGGCCGATCTGCGCACCGTGGAGAAGGCCATCAGGCCGATGCCGTTTGCCGACTTCAAGGCGTTCGCGCCAGCCGTCGCGTGGGAGCAGTTCCTGCCTGGCTTGGGCATGCCAGCCGCACCGGACACGATCATCGCGTACGGCGATACCGCGGTGCGCGACGGCGCCGCGCTGGTCGGCAAGGAGGCGGTGGGCCGCTGGAAGAAGTATCTGACCTTCCACATCGCGTCCGACAATGCCGCGCACCTGCCCAAGGCCTTCGACGACGCCAGCTTCGAGTTCTTCGGCAAGACGTTGCGCGGCGTGCAGGCCAAGCGCGAGCGCTGGAAGCGCGGTGTGACGCTCCTGGACGAATACCTCGGCGAGGGAGTCGGAGAGGCGTACGTCGCGTCGTACTTCCCTGCCGACCACAAGGCGAAGATGGAAGCGCTGGTCGCCAACCTGCGCACGGCGCTCGAGGGGCGTCTGAAGGCGCTGCCGTGGATGGACGAGCCGACCCGCGCGGAGGCACTGAAGAAGCTGGCGACCTTCGAGCCCCGTGTCGGGTACCCCACCAAGTGGCGCGACTACTCCTCGCTCACCATCGAGAGCGGCAAGCACTTCGAGAACGTCGTCAACGCCCGTGCCTTCGAGTGGAAGCGGCAGGTCGACCGGCTCGGCAAGCCGGTGGACCGCGAAGAATGGGGCATGAACCCGCAGACAGTGAATGCCTATTACAACCCGCTGATGAACCAGATCACGTTCCCAGCGGCCATCCTGCAGCCGCCCTTCTTCGACATCGGCGCCGATGCCGCGGTGAACTACGGAGCGATTGGCGGCGTGATCGGCCACGAGATCGGCCATGGGTTCGACGACCAGGGCCGATCGTTCGACGAGGCGGGTCGCACCCGCAACTGGTGGACGCCCGAGACCGACAAGAAGTTCAAGGCGGCCACCGAGCAGCTCGGCACGCAGTACTCCAAGTACTGTCCCGTGGCCAACGGCTGCATCAACGGCCAGCTGACGATGGGCGAGAACATCGGCGACCTGGGCGGACTGACGATGGCCTACACGGCGTACAAGCTGTCGCTGAACGGCAAGGAGCCGCCGGTGATCGACGGCTTCACGGGTGACCAGCGCTTCTTCCTGGCGTGGGCGCAGGTCTGGCGCTCGATGGGCCGTGAGGACGACACGAGGCAGCGCCTGGTGACCGATCCGCACTCGATGGGGGAATTCCGCACCAACGGCGTGGTCCGCAACATGGACGAGTGGTACACGGCGTTTGACGTCAAGCCCGGCGACGCGCTGTACCTGCCCCCGGACCAGCGCGTGAAGATCTGGTGATGACGGTCGTGAGGGTGGTGTTGCGCAGCGCGCCGACTGGGATATAGATACGGGCATGCAACATCGCCTGCTGGGACGCACCGGCGTCCGCGTGTCGCCGTTGTGCCTCGGCGCGATGAATCTCGGTGGGCCGACACCAGAGGCCGACGGCATCCGCATCGTGCATGCGGCGATCGACGCCGGCTGCAACCTGATCGACACGGCCGACGTGTATCACGACGGGGCCAGTGAGATCGTCGTCGGCAAGGCGCTCGCCGGCCGCCGCGCGCACGTCGTCCTGGCCACCAAGGTGCATGGCCGCACCGGCCCCGGGCCCAACGATCTCGGCAACTCGCGGCTGCACATCATCAGCGGTTGCGAGGCATCCCTACGGCGCCTGGGCACCGACTACATCGACCTCTACCAGGTGCACCGGCCGAGCCCGGAGATTGCCATCGACGAGACGCTCGGGGCGTTGACCGACCTGGTGCGAGCCGGCAAGGTGCGCTACGCCGGGTGCTCCACGCACCCGGCGTGGATGGTGATGGAGGCCCTCGCGACCAGCGATCGCCTCGGCTTGGCCCGCTATGTCAGCGAGCAACCGCCGTACAACCTGCTCGACCGACGCATCGAGAACGAGCTCGTGCCGCTGGCCCTGCGCTACGACCTGGCGTTGCTGCCCTGGGCGCCACTGGCGCAGGGCGTGCTGGCCGGGCGCTACCGGACGGGCGCGGGCTTGCCAGCCGATTCTCGTGCGGCGCGACAGCCGGGGAGCATCTACGCCGAACGCGTCACCGACCGGGGCATCGAGGCGGGAGCGCGCTTTGCCGAACTCGCCGCCGCGCACGGGCGAACCCCGGGGCAGCTGGCACTGCTCTGGTGCAAGGATCAGCCCGGCGTCACTGCGCCGATCGTCGGGCCGCGAACCCTCCAGCAGCTCGAGGACCTGTTGCCGGTGCTCGAGATGTCGCTGAGTGCGGAGCAGCGCGCCGACTGTGACAGCATCAACGGTCCCGGCGGGGTGCTGGTCAACTTCCACAACACCGCGCCCTGGATGAAGACGCCGGTGCAGTAGCCGCGACGTGCGGCCCGCAACAGCCACGAGAGGTACCGCATGGACCGTCGAACATTTCTAACTGCTGTCGGAGCCACGACCGCGACAAGCCTCGGCGCAGCCCAGGTACCGGCAAGCGCGCCACCGCCCACGACGTCGCGCACGATTCTCGCGATCGGCGCGCACTACGACGACGCCCCGTTCGGCATCCCGGGCATCCTCCTGCAGGCCGTCGCGCAGGGGCACCGCGTGGTGATCCTCGCGATGATCGGCGATTACGCCAATTGGAAGCCAGTACGAGGGCGCAGTTCCGACATCGTCGAGGGGACGCGCCGGATCAACGCCGAGTACGGCGCCGAGTCCCGGTTCCTGCCCTGGGCGTCGGGACGGCTCCCGTCCCCTGAGGCGGGCGGCCGCGCCGTGGCCGACGTGGTCGCCGAGGTGAAAGCCGACACGGCCTTCGTGCTCTGGTCCAGGGACCAGCATCCCGACCACGAGGCGGCGGCGGAACTGAGCAAGCTGGCCCTGCATCTTGGCGACCGCGTGCTGCCTGATCCCTTCGCGCCGTATACGACACCCCGACGCTCGTACATGTACGACAACGGCCCTCGCCACACGCTCGGGTTCGTGCCCGACACATTCGTCGATGTGACCAACGAGTGGTCTCGATCGATTGAATGGCTCGGCAAGCTGATGGCCCTCACCCGCAACCAGCCCTATGCCGGAGGCACGCTGGACGGCGCGCAGCGCCTCAAGGAAAGCCTCGCCCGTTACCGCGGCGCAACCTGTGGCGTGCAGTACGCCGAAGCATTGGCGTCGGTCAACTCGTACCCGCAGTCGCTCTTCTGACCGATCGGCACGTCCGTAAAGGGGGTCTTACGCCATCGATGGGCGCGAGGTCACAGCCAGTGCCGCGGCATGACGCCGCCTCGCGGACGGTCAAAAGCGAGACGCGCGAATCCAGGTGTCCGCGCGACCCCACGCCTTGGCGAGATCGCCGTCGACGGTGGCGTCCTTCTGGCCCTGCCCCTCGAGCGCCTGCTGCAGGCCAAGCAGCGACCAGCCATTGCGGGGATGCTGCGCAAGATCCTCGCGGTAGACGCGCTCGGCGTCGGAGAAGCGTTTCGCGTCGACCAGCGCGGCGCCCAGCCAGTGGCGCGCGGGGAACGGCAGGGGCTCCGGCTCGTCATACTCCAGCGCATCGTCGTGCGCCACGGCCGACTCGAACTTCCCGATGGCGGCATCGAGTTGCTTGTCGTGGCGCAGAATCTCGCCTTCGAGCAGGTCGGCGACCAGACCGAGGAGCCGTTTGGCCGGGTGGTCTCTGAACTCGGCCTTGAGGGTCTCCGCGCCCTGCCGCACACGGGCGAGGTAGAGCCGCGCCATGTCTGCCTGCCCGACGCGCAGATAGGCATACCCCTGCGCGAAGTCCCACAGGCCGGCGGCGACAGGCTGCGCGGGCCGCTGCGTGACCTCCAGCACCTGGTCGAACCGGCCGAAGCGCACGAGCGTCAGCACCTGGTACATCGTGTCCTTGCGTCGCTTGGCGTAGTCGCGGCCGGCCGTGGTGGCGATGGCGCCCTGCCCGTCCATCGATGCCGCGTACAGCAGCATGTGCAGGTTGTGCTCCGGGTAGACGGCAAAGCCCTCGCCGATGTCGGCCTTCTGATCCGAATGGACGGCATCGAGATTGGCTCGCACCGAATCGCCCCAGCGACCCACCTCGTTCCAGGTGTGCGACGGCATGTGGTTGATGTGGCTGGCGCCAGGGATCGACTTGCCGAGGTACTCGGCGCAGGCCTCGGCCTTGTCGGGGCGGACCGTGGACTCGGTGGCGTGCACGTAGAGATGGCAGGCGCCGGGGTGCTTCGGATCGCGCGCGAGGATGCCCTCGAGCACGCCATGCAGGCGGACGATGTTGGGCGCGTGAACGTCGCGCCGGCCGGCGCGCGGTTCGAGCAGGAACAGGGCGTCGGCGTAGAGGGTGCGGGCGTCGAGGTCATCGGGATACTTCTCCGACAACCGGCGCATCGATTCGACGTAGGCCTGGTCCTGCACGCGACGCTTCTCCGCATCGAAATCGCGCACGTAGCGAACCGCGAGGGCGTCGATGTAGTCGCGCTCGGCAGGGTTCGCCTTGCTCCGGAGCGCCAGTGCCCGGCGCGACGCGGCGTAGGCAAAGGGCGCATCCTCGGCGCTCATCTTCTCGTTCAGGTACGAACCCCACGCCCACGCCTCGCCCCAGTGGCAGATGGCGCAGTCGGGGTCGGCCGCCCACGCCGCGCGAAACGAGCGGATCGCATCCGGCTTGGCAAAGGCGAACATCATCTGGGTGCCCTGCGTGAAGAACGCCTGGGCCTCGGCATTGCGCGACGAAATGGCGCGTGTATATGGGCCGAGTGCCTTTGGCATCAACGCAATGGGCTTGGCGATACGCTCCGGGAGTTCGCCGGCCTTTGCCGGCACCGCGGCCGCACCTGCCGCGTGGTCGGCGTGTGGTGGGCTGGTCTGCTCCTGCGACGCGGTGGCCAGCGCCGCGAGCAGCAGCCATGCTGCCAGGGATATGCCACCAACGAGGTCCTTGTGCACTGTCGCCGTCATAAGGCGTAGCTTACCTCGGGCCGTGCCGCTCAACGTCGGAGGAAGTGGCTGAAGAAAGCAACGATCTGGGCGTTTGATTGCGGCGTCGGGTCGTGGGTCGGTCGCGTCGACATCCCGACCCGATTCTCGAACCCAAGCAGGCGATTGACCGCCACGGCGTGGTTCAACGCCACCCATCGCTCCAGCGGATCCTCGGCGCCGCCGCTCACAAAGAACGGCCGCGGCGCGATCAGGGCATGCAGTTCATGCAGGTCCATACCCCGCTCCCGCATCGTCTTGTAGGCCCCGGTGGCCGGGTTGCCCGGCGTCGGCAAGGCGCCCACGGTGCGCCGCGCCTTCGGATCGAAGCCAAGGTACCAGGGCTCCCAATAGTTGACGTTGAGACGGGTCTCGTCGAACACGATGCCGGGATCACTGGTGGCGACCGCAGCGAACTTGTCCCAGAGCGCGCCGGCAAACAGCGCCCACTTGCCGCCATAGCTGTGGCCGACCACGCCGATGCGGCTGGAATCGACGTACGGTAGCGCCGCCAGCGCGGTCCAGGCGTTGGCGGCCACGTACGCGTAGTACGACAGGGGCTGAGCCGTGACGACGCCGCGGTCGGGGTCGCGGGCATCGCCCACCGGCGTGCCGATCGACAGCGTCACCAGGCCGGCGTGGGTCAACTGGCGCGCGAAATCACGATGCGGCCGTGCGCCAAGGCCGATGCTGGTGTCGGGTTCGTAGAACGGCACCAGCACCGCCGCCGCGCCAGGAGCGACCCCGTCCGGAACGAGCAGCCAGCCTTCGATCCGCTGCCCGGGCGCCACAGCGAGGCGCACCCGCCGCTGGGTGAACGTCTCGCGGTGCGTCTCCGACAGCACCTCCATCGGCACCCGATCCAGCAGTGGCGGCCACGCGCCCAGCAACTGCTGCCATTCCGCGAGGATCTCGGCGCGTCGGCGCGGCCAGTCGGCAGCGCTGCGGACGGGCGAGCCGTCGGCGAAGACCAGCGGCGACCGCAACGACCCCATCTGGCCGGCCAGGGCGGCGGGCGGGTCGAACAAGGGCGCCAGGGCGGCCCACGGCGTCTGCGCCGGCACCATCGGGGCCGCCAGCAGCAGCGTCGCTGCAGCCGCCAGCGCGCGGAGCCAGCCGCGAGTGCCCCTCACCTCGCGGGCTCGGTCCACGGGCCCTTGGCGCGCTGGTCGGCCACCTCGCCGGCGGTGACACCCTGCGCGTGGTTGCCGAAGTTCTGGCGCAGGTACGTCAGCATCTGCGCGACCTGATCGTCACTCAGGAAGCCGTGCGCCGGCATCACGCCGTTGTAGCCCTTGCCCTCGACATCGATCTCGCCCTGCAGGCCGAAGAGCACGACCGAGATCAGGCGCGGTTTGTTGCCCGACACCCAGCGCGTGCTCGCCACAGGGGGGAACCGCGCGCCATCGCCCTTGCCGTCGCCCTGATGGCAGGCGACGCAGTAGGTCTGATAGAGCTTGCCGCCGGCCGCCAGGCTGTTGCTGCCGAGCACGTCCTTCTTCTCGTCCGGCTGCCGGATGTGCTGCTGTTGCCGCTTGCGCGCCGCCATGCCGGCCAACTGCGCCGTCCCGAAGGCACCGCGCGCGCCGCGGTAGTCCACCTTCCAGATCCGGCCGTTCACGCTCTCGCTGACGTAGAGCGAGCCATCGGGACCCTGCGCCAACCCCATAGGGCGGGCCGCCGCGTCACCGGTATTCGGAATGGGATCGATTCCAGCAAACCCGTCGGCAAACACTTCCCAATCACCGGTCGGCCGGCCGTCCTGCATCGGCACGAAGGCGACGATGTAGCCGGCCTGCGAGTAGGGCATGCGGATCGTCGAGCCGTGAAAGGCGATGAAGGCGCCGTGCCGGTAACGGTTGGGGAACTGCGTGCCTTCGTAGAACAGCAGGTCATTGGGCGCGAAATGCCCGGGGAAGCCAAGCAGGGGCGGCGTCAGCCTGGCGCCGTTGCCCTGCTTCCTGCCATCACCGCCATACTCCGGGTTGAGCAGCTTCTTGCCCTGTATCCAGTCGAAGTAGTAGTAGGGCCAGCCGCCATCGAACCCCTCGCTGACGCGAAAGAACTCCTCGGCGGGCAGCACCGCGCTCGCCCACCGCGAGTAGTACTGCGACCAGGACCGGTACAGATCGTCACGTCCGTGCTGCAGCGCGTAGAGGTCGCCCACGAGCGGGTTCCAGGTCATCGCCACCAGACTGCGAATGCCCGTGGCGTAGCGGCGCCCGTCCTTCTCGGTCTGATCGAGCTTGCGCGCATCGAACTGCCAGACGCCCCCGTGCCACTCCAGCTGCCCGCAGGGATCAGCGCCAGGAGCTCCAGGCTGCCGGTTCTTGTCCTGGCAGGCGTCGCCGGGCGCCCCGAACGGCACGTACATATGGCCGCGGTCGTCGAAGGTGATCGGCTTGGCGATGTGTTCGTAGGATCGGCCGTCCGCCTTGTATGCGTGCTTGAGTACGAGCTGGACCGGCCCGGTCGGGACCAGCTGGCCGGGCGTCAGCTTCTGCCGGTAGACCTCGCCCGCGGTGGTGAAGTAGATGTGGTCCTCATACAACCGCAGCGCCGTGCCGTAATCACCGGTGTCCTGATAGTCGCCGAAGTATTCGGTGCGGTCGGCGCGGCCGTCCCCGCCCGTGTCCTGCAGCGCGACCAGCCCCTTGAACTCGGAGGGCGATTGCCCTCGCACCGGACCGCGCAGCTTCACGTACACGATGCCCTCGCTGGTCACCGCGAGGTGGCGGGCCCGACCGACGCCATCGTGGAATACCGTCGCCTCGAACCCTCCCGGCAGGGCAAGGCCACCGGTCGGTGGCGCGGTGGGCGGGCGAGTGGCCGGCCGGCAGCCGGCCGCGAGCACGAAGATCACGAAGACGAGCAGGCGTCGCATGCGGTTTGTGACTTCTACACGAACGCCCGCGGCGTGTCGAGGACTGGCCGCAGAGCGACGCGTCGCCGCAGGGATCCGTCACAATCAGCCGCATGACCACATCGACCCGGTGGCTCGCCGGACTGCTGCTCGCGTCTGGCTCGGTAGTGACTGTTGCGGCTGGTCATCAGGTGGCCGGGGCGCTGAGGACCGCGCCGCCCGCCGTGGTTCGGGTGGACCTGCTCGTGGATCGGGTGTGGAGAGCCGAGGGGCCGAGCGGGGCACCCGCCGGTGCGCTGTACGTATTCCTGTCCGACAACGTTATGGTGATCTCCGCGGAAGGCAGGCCGCCCACCGTCGGCACGTGGGCCGAGGATCTGGCCGGCCTGGTGATCACCGACAAGGGCACCACCTCGAAGGTGGACGTGCTGGAACTGTCGGCGGCGCGATTGCGTCTCCGGATCAACGCCAAGGCGGCGGTCGAGCTGACGCTGGTTCCGGCGGTGGGTCTTTCGAGTTCGTCCTCGCCGATGACCGACGGCAGCGCCGCCGCCGCCACGCCCCCGGCCACGGCCGCAGCCACGGCAGCAGCCGTCATGCCGGTGGGGAGCCCGTACCGGTGCGGCGCCGATGCCCTGCGCGTCGCGTTCGAGGGCGCGTCGGCGTACATCACGTGGCCCGACGGCACCAGCGTCGTCCTGCGGGAGTTGAAGACGGCAGACGCCACGCCCTCGAGGCGCACCTTCACCGACGGCCAACTGCGCGTGGTGGAGGACACGAGCGAGACATACACGCGCGTCCTCTTCGCTCGCGCTGGCTTCCGTCCTCGGCCGTGCGCGCCGACCCGCTGACCTCCGAGCAGGCAACGGGTGTGGGGCGCGATGGTCGGCCGGGGGTCCGGCGGCACGGTGCGCGCACGAGTGCGAAATGTCGTCGGATCGGCTAGGATTTCACGCTGCCCGCGCAGGATGGCACCTACGTCCAGGTAGAGATCGCCGCCACGAGCGCGGCCTATCCCGCATGGCAGTCACCCGTGCGCATCCACTTGCGTCGGACCGCGGGTGCCTGGATGCTCGTTGGCGTACGACGAGGCCCCTGACGAGGCATTGCCGCCGACCGCCGTCTCTCAGGGCTCGGCGAGCAGCTGCGCGCGCGCCTGGTCCAGCACCGCCAGCTGCGCCTCACTGACGCGCCGCGGCTTCAGCCCGAGGCCCTGAATGGCCTCGGTCAGGATGGCGGAGACCAGCGCCCGCGAGACCCACTTGTTGTCGGAGGGGATGACCCACCAGGGCGCCCATTCGGTGCTGGTGTGCGTGAGGGTGTCCTCGAAGGCCGCCTGGTAGTCGTCCCAGAACGCGCGCTCGTGCAAGTCCCCCATCTCGAACTTCCAGTGCTTGTCCGGGTCATCGAGGCGATCCATGAAGCGCTTCTTCTGTTCCTTCCTGGAGATGTTCAGGAAGAACTTCAGCACCATCGTGCCGTTGCGCGACAGGTGCTTCTCGAAGGCGTTGATGTCCTCGTAGCGATCCGACCAGAAGGCCTTGTCGCGCGGCCCGGCAGGCAGGCGCTGGCGCTCGAGGACCTCGGGATGCACACGCACCACGAGCGTCTCCTCGTAGTACGACCGGTTGAAAATCCCGATGCGCCCACGCTCGGGCAGGGCGCGCCAGTATCGCCACAGGAAATCGTGATCGAGTTCCTCCTCGGACGGGCGCTTGAAGCTGAAGACCTGGCAGCCCTGAGGATTGAGGCCCGACATCACGTGCTTGACCATCCCGTCCTTGCCGGCGGCGTCAATGGCCTGCAAGACCACGAGCACGGAGTAGACCTCATTGGAGGCCAGGCGCTCCTGCGCCTCGGCAAGCTTGACGAGGTTCCGCTCGACGAAGCCCTTCGCCTTCTCCTTGAGCTGGTCGCTCTTGAGACGCTGCAGGTCGCGGTCCCCAGCCCATGCCGTGTCGTGCTTTTTGAGCCGCAGCCGGGCGCCCGGCTCCACGCGAAACAACCGCGTGATCTCCTTCAAGGTCAGCATGCGCAGGTTTCTCCGAGGCCGATGGTAGCGCACGCGGAGGCCGGCCATGCCGCGCCGGCCGTACCCGGCCGATCAGCGCGTGGTGACGCGGTTCACGGTCCCGGCTCGATCGATGATGGCAGGAGCGCGCCAGCGTCGAGGACTTCTCGCACCCGCGCCGCCAAGGCCGACGGGCTGAACGGCTTGGTGATCAGGGACGCATCGGCTGGCAGCAGCCCACGCTCGGCGACCACGTCGCTGCTGTAGCCGGACATGAACAGCACTGGCATCGTCGGGTCGATCGCGCGCAGCTGGACCGCGAGCTCACGGCCGTTCATGCCGGGCATCACCACGTCGGTCAGCAGCAGGTCGACCCGTGCGCCGCCCTCCTGCACGGCCTGAAGCGCCCTGTCCGGCGTGCTGGCATGCAGCACGGTGTATCCATACGACTCGAGTGTGCGACGCATCAATTCGAGCACCGCCGGTTCGTCCTCGACCAGCAGGATGCGCTCGGTGCCCTCGAGCGGTCCGGGGCCCGTCGCGCCGTTGCCGGACACCGGACGCGACATCGCACGGGGCAGCAACACCTGAACCGTGGTCCCGGAGGGGCCGGTGTGCTCCACCTCGACGTGCCCGCCGGCCTGGTGTACCGCGCCTCTCACGCTGCTCAGGCCGAGACCGGTTCCGTGACCGGGCTCCCTCGTCGTGAAGAAGGGCTCGAAGATGCGGGGCAACGTCGCCTCGGCAATGCCGCTGCCGGTGTCCGAGACACGCAACGCCACGTACTCGCCAGCCGCCAGACCACCCTGGTCGGCCGCTGCCGCCGCGCCCAGTGTGACGTTGACCAGCGACAGGCTGATCACGCCATAGCCGGCGATGGCGTCGCGTCCGTTGGCGACCAGATGGGTGACGACCGCCTCCAGATGTGACGGGTCGATCGTGACCGGCCAGATCTCGGCATCGCTCGACAGGCCGAGGCTGATCTCGTCGCCGACCAGCCGCTGCAGCTGGCCAGCGAGCGCGGCGATGGTGACGCCCGGATCGAGCGTCAGCGGGTAGACGACATCGCGCCCGGCGTAGGTGAGCAGCTGCCGCGTGATCGCCGCGCCGCGCGTCGCAGCGTCGAGCACCGCCTCCAGGTTGCCGCGCAGCGGGTCGCTGGCGTGCAGTTGTTGCTGCACCAGATGGGCATGACCTATGACGATGGTCAGCAGGTTGTTGAAGTCGTGGGCCACGCCGCCGGCCAACCGCGCGGTCGCTTCCGCCTGCTCCGGTGGGCGTCGCTGGACACTCGCGGTGTCGTCGGCCGGTCGCGACCGCGTCGCCGTGGCGTCTTCGGACAACCGGACGAAGTGGCTGACCGCTCCCGCTTCGTCGCGCACCGGCGCAATGACCGCACGCTCCCAGAACGGCGTGCCGTCCTTGCGACGATGCTCGAACTCACCGCGCCACTCGCGGCCGGCAAGCAGCGCCGCCCGAATCTCGAATCCGAGGCTCGCATCGTTGTGCCGGGTGCGAAGAATGGCGTGGGTCTGGCCACGCACCAGCGCGCGTGGGAACCCGGTCACCTCCTCGAACCTGCTGTTCACGTACGAGATGCGTCCGCGCGTGTCGGTGACACTGATGAGCGCGGGCAGTTGCTCGAGGCTGGCCGTGAGCGTACGCAGCCGCCGCACCTCGTCCGAGAGTTCGAGATGGCGATGCTCGAGCGTCCTGATGAGCGACTCGTCGTACAGGCGCCACGACTCGGTCTGGTCGGGCCCCGGTTCGGCCACGACAACCACCGGGGCGACCTCGGACTGTCCCAACGCCTCCGTGATGGCGCGAATCACCTCTTCGGCAGCCATCGACTTGACCAGGAAGCGTGTGGCACCGAGCCGGCGCGCCAGGGCCACATCGCTCGCGCTGGCGTACGTTCCCGTGTAGAAGACGAATGGCGCGCGCGCCAGGGCGGGATCGGTGCGGGAGGCGCGACACAGCGCGAATCCGTCCATCTGTGGCATGAGGACGTCGGAGATCACCAGGTCGGGCGGCTGCAGACGGGCCCGCTCGAGCGCGTCGAGGCCATTGCTGGCTTCGACGACTGCATGCCCATGCGCCTGCAACAGGTCGCGCAGCCGCGTCCGGCACTCTGCTTCATCGTCAACAATCAGGACGCGAGTCATCTCAGGCGGCGACGTTATCGCCGTGTGCATTCTGACGAGTTTGCATCGCAATGCAAGCTGTTAAAAGAAGCTCTCGATCACCACCTAAGTTAGTGACCCATCAGAAGTTGCCACAATACGAAACTCCTCCGTAGGCTATTGCATAATGACCTTCGTCCGCATGACTAATGTCGCCGTAGTGGAGGCCGTTTTCGCGATAATTATTTCCGCCGGCACTGCCCTTGGACAGGACGCTGGCCCGGCGCAGGCCGACGTGGCCAGGGGGCAGGTCGCGCTACCGAGTGCGATCATCCGGCTGAGCATCGTCGATGCCACGAACGCCGCGCCTCTGGCCGATGCGCTGGTGGCGTGCGGCGCACGGGAGCCGAGCCTGACCGACGCGTCAGGGGTGGCGACGCTGGACAGCTGCGGGTGGGCGATCGACATCAGCCGGGACGGCTACGTGGCAGTCCGGCTGGAGCCTCCCTTTCGACGTCAGCTGCACGTGCGACTGGTGCCCGAGCGGCGCGCCTCCGAGAGCGTGACCGTCGTCGGCCCTGCGGCTGGCGAACCCGAGGTCGGAGTGCCCGGCCAGATTGCCATCAGCCGCGACGACCTGGCGATGCTGCGCAGTGTGACCTTCGACGACCCCATGCGGACGCTGCAGCAGTTACCCGGTGTGGCGACGAGCGACGAACTGCGCGCCGAGTTGTCGGTGCGGGGCAGCCCATTCCGGCAGGTCGGCCTGGTGCTGGACGATGTCAAGAGTCGGCTGCTGATGCACACCGTGCGCGGCGTCGAGCAGACCGGGTCGGTGGCGCTGCTGAACGCCGACCTGCTCGACGCCGCGACCCTGACGCCGGGCGCGGGGCCGCAGCGCTTCGGCAACACCGTGGGCGCGGAGCTCGAGCTCCGGACGCGCGCGGGACGCCCGGAGTTCCACGGCCGGGCCATGGCCAGCGCGATTGCCGCAACGGGGTCGGTCGAAGGTCCGATCGGCACCGATCGGGTGACCGTGATTGCGGGCCTACGCCGCAGTTACGCTTCGTGGGTCGTCCGCCGTATCGATCCCGATGTCAGCGGCACGTTCGAGTTCGTGGACGGGCAGGCCAAGATCGATGCGCGCCTCGGCGCCCGGCAACGCCTGAGCGCCGGCGTGCTCGCGGGTCGGTCGGCCTACGACGAGCGCGGCCGACGCACCAGCGCCAACGCGCTCGACCTCGGTCACAACGAAACGGCCATGGGCACGCTGGCGTGGCAGGCGCAGGTCGGGTCGCACTGGATCGTGCGCCAGCGGATCTCCGGCATCTCGAGCCGCTATCGCAACGAGAACCCCGCCGCCCTCCCCCTCGACAGCGGCACCGAGCACGAGTGGCTCTCGAGGTCCAGCGTCGAGTGGGCGCCGACGCCGTCGCTGTCGATGGACGCCGCAACGCAGGTGCAGCGGTTTGCCAGCGAGGGCTCCTCGGTGGTGTACCACCCGAGCACGCGGCTCCCCGATTCCGAGGTGTCGCACGCGGCAACCCAGACGCTGGCCGGTGCACACCTGCACACGCGGTGGTCGCCACGGCGCGGCCTGACGCTTGGCGGCGGCCTGCGCACCGATCAGGTGCGAGCCCTGGCGACCTTTGTCGGTGGATGGGCGCACGCGCAGGTGGCGCTGTCCAACGACCTGGCGATCACGGCCGGCGTGAGCCGAAACGGGCAGGCTCCTGACGTGCTGCAGCGTTTCGGGCCCGGAGGCACCGCGGACCTGGCCTTCGAGACGTCGATGCTCTTGGACGTCGGACTCGGGTGGCGGCGTGGCCCGTGGAGTCTGGCGGTGAACCTGTACGCCCGGGAGGAACGGGACGGCCTGGACACGCCGGAACGGCAGTTCAGGCTCACCCCATCGGGCCGACTGGCGGGAGGCAACCCTCGCGCGCCCTGGAGCAACGCGTTGACCGGTCGGGCCCGCGGTACGGAAATGGTGCTGCGCCGCCAGTCGGCGGCCGGGTCCCGCGGAATGCGCTGGTCAGGCTGGATCGGCTACGGCTATGGCCGGACCACCTATGCGGGCGCACTCGATCCGCAGTTTGCCGGGGCCTTCGACCAGCGGCATCTCGTGACGCTGTCGACGAGCACGCAGTTGGGGGAGCGGTGGGACGCCGCGGCGACGCTGCGGATGGCGACCAACTGGCCGTACGAGGGCTGGTTCGAACAACGCAGCGGTGGCGGCATTACCCTCTCGGCGCAGCGCCAGGCCCTGCGCCTGCCCGATTACGGACGCCTCGACCTGCGGGTCCGCTACCGGGTGCCGCTGCCGCACGGCCGCCTGCTGCTCTTTGCCGAGGCCCTCAATGCCACCAACGCCGACAACCGCCGCCAGGTCAGCGCCAGCATCGACACGCGAACGTTTGCGGTCAGCCGCCTGTCGGAGCGGCAGCTGCCGATCATCCCTGCCGTCGGGGTGGCATACGAATTCTGATTTCTGAATTCAGAATTGAAAATGAACAATGCAGGCGCTTGGCCGATGCGCCCGTCGCACGGCCCGCTGGCACGCGCGTGGTCCGCCATGCGGCATGCGCGATGTCGGCTGCACCGCCTGCGTTGCTCGTATACTGCGCTGTGATGAGTGCTCCGTCCTCGCCCAAGAAGATCGTCCTCGCCTACTCTGGCGGGCTCGACACGTCGGTCATCCTGCCCTGGCTCAAGTCCAGGTATCCGGGGGTCAAGCTCTACGCGTTCGCGGCAGAACTGGGCCAGGGCGACGAACTCGCCGCCATCGAGGCCAAGGCGAAGAAGAGCGGCGCCGACGCAGTGGTGGTCAAGGACCTGCGCAAGGAGTTCGCCGAGCAGTACTGCTTTCCGATGTTGCGGGCCCACGCGACGTACGAGCAGGACTACCTGCTCGGCACCAGCATCGCGAGGCCGCTCATCGCCAAGCACCAGGTGCTCTATGCAGAGAAGGTCGGGGCCGATGCGGTCGCGCACGGCGCCACCGGCAAGGGCAACGACCAGGTCCGCTTCGAGCTCACCTACCTGGCCCTGAATCCCAACCTGAAAATCGTGTCGCCGTGGAAGGACCCGCAGTTCCTCGCCGACGGACTCACCGACCGCGAGACAGCGATCGACTACGCGAGGCAGCACGGCATTCCGATCGCGCAGACCAAGAAGAAGATCTACTCGCAGGATCGCAACCTCTGGCACATCAGTCATGAGGGCGCCGAGATCGAAGACCCTGCCGCCGAGCCCAACGAGCGGGTCTACGCGATCTCGGTCCCGCCCTCCAAGGCGCCCAACCGCGCCGAGTACGTGACGATCGACTTCGAGGCGGGCGTGCCGGTAGCGGTGAACAAGCAGAAGTTCATCGGCAAGGGGCACGCGCTGATCGCCCTGCTCAACGAGATCGGCGGCCGGCACGCCGTCGGCCAGGTGACGCTCGTGGAGAACCGTCTGGTCGGCATGAAGAGCCGGGGCGTGTACGAAACACCGGGCGGCACCATCCTCTACGAGGCCCACAAGGCCCTCGAGCAGATCTGCCTCGAGCGCGAGCTCTATCACGAGAAACAGCGCATCGCCCTGAAGTACGGCGAGTTGGTGTACTACGGGCAGTGGTTCCACCCGCTACGCGAAGCCCTCCAGGCCTTTGTCGATCACGCCAGCCAGGTCGTGACCGGACAAGTGCGCGTGAAGCTGTACAAGGGGCGCGCCACCGCCGTCAGCGCCACCTCGCCGCAGTCGTTGTACGACACCAGCCTGGCCAGCTTCGCCATGGCCGACTACGACGTCACGGCAGCGCGTGGTTTCATCGACCTCTTCGGCCTGCCGATGAAGGTACGCGGTCTGCGCCAGCGGTCGTAGCGGGCCCGCACCGCAGCGCCAAACCCGACCGGCGCGGCGTGCCTACGCGGTGGCGAGGCGCTCGACCGCCGCCAGCAGACGGGCGACCTCGTCGGCCGTGGTGTAGCACGCGCAGCCAATCCGCACGAGTCCGTCCTGGCCGTGACCGAGGCGCTGGACCAGCGTCTCCGCGTAGAAGTCGCCCGACGACACGAACAGGCCGTCGTCGACCAATCGCGCGGCCACGTCGTGACTCGTGTGCCCCTCCAGCGAGAACGACACCGTCGGCGTACGCGGTGTGCCTGGCGGGCGCCCGTGGCGGGTGAGGCCGGGGATGGCTCCGAGCCCGTCCCAGAGCTGCCGGGTGAGGGCCGACGCGTCTGCATGCAGGAGGCGGTAGCTGGCCGCCAGCGCCGGACGAAGCGCCGACAGCCCGGGCGCCGTCGGTCCCGCCACCGACGCGAGGAAGCGCACCGCCGCCGCAGCGCCGACGATCCCTTCGTGGCTTTGCGTGCCGGTTTCGAGCGAGTCCGGCGGCAGGGCCGGCGCGGGCCGCAGCTTGGGCAGGCGCAGCGATCCGATCAGCGCGGGCCGCGCGCAGAGGATGCCCTGATGCGGGCCGTAGAACTTGTAGGACGAGCACGCCAGCATGTCGCACCCGATCGCCTGCACGTCGACCAGTTCATGGGGCGCGAAATGCACCGCGTCGATGAACACGAGCGCCCCGGCGGCGCGCGCCAGCCGCGTGGCGGCGGTGACGTCGGAGATCGTGCCGATGGCGTTGGAGGCCGCGCCGATCGCCAGCAGTCGGGTGCGCGAGGACAGCACCGTGGCCAGGGCGTCGATGTCGAGCGAAACGCCATCAGCCGCCAGCGGCACCGTGCGCACCGTGAGGCCCGCGTCATCGGCGGCGTGTCGCCACGGATCGACGTTGGCGTGGTGGTCGAGTTCGGTCACGACGATCTCGTCACCTGGCTCCCACTGCCGCGCCAGGGCGCGGGCGAGGTGGAAGGTGATGGTCGTCATGTTCTGGCCGAAGCTGACCCAGTCGGGCCCCGGCGCGTTGAAGAAGGCCGCGTACACGTGCCTGGCATCGCGCAGCAGCGCGTCGGTCTCCAGGCTGCTCGGGTAGACCCAGTGCGTGTTGGCGTTGTGGTG
>Ga0136633_1001347_pt1 | contig 18173 bp, 13 predicted proteins | sample AntDrymeUQ832206_2_FD_105494 | JGI IMG/M metagenome (GOLD analysis project Ga0136633, IMG submission 105494) | Polar desert sand microbial communities from Dry Valleys, Antarctica - metaG UQ83 (22.06) | ecosystem: Environmental > Terrestrial > Soil > Desert | place: Antarctica: Dry Valley...
CCCCGAGATCTTGCTGGTCGACGAGGTCCTGTCGGTCGGCGACGAGGCCTTCCAGCGCAAGTGCATGAACCGGGTGAAGCAGCTGCAGGGACAGGGCTGCACCATCGTGGTGGTTACCCACGCCGCCGACGTGGTCCGCCAGATCTGCGACCGGGCCGCCGTGCTCGACCACGGCGACCTGATCGTGGTCGACGAGCCCCCTGTGGCCATCCGCACCTTCCGTGAGCACCTGTTCGCTACCGGCCAAGGCGACACCGTCGGCGACCTGCTCGACGACCCGCCCGTCGTGGAGGGCGAAGAGGCGCCGCCCTCCAGCCGGCGCACGCTGAAGGTGAAGGTGCGCAAGGTCGACGTGCGCCACCCTGGCCAGCCCGACCGGGCCTACCTGCGCACCGGCGAGCCCCTCGAGGTGGCCATCACCCTGGAGACCTCCGAGCCGATCCCGGGCGTGAACGTCGGCCTCGGGATCCGCGACGTCGAGGGCCGGATGGTGTGGACCTCCAACACCGAGCTGCTCGGCGTGCCCACCGGGCCCATCAAGGACCAGGCCACCATCACCTACCGCTTCGCCTCGATCCCCCTCCTCGACGGCGACTACGCCCTGCAACTCGGGGTCGTCAGCATCGAGGACGAGTCGGTCATCTACGACTGGATCGACTCGATGACCGGCTTCAACGTTCTCAGCACGGCCCGGGTCTTCGGCCAGGTCGACCTGCCCGTGCACATCGAGCGCACCTGAGCGTGAGCAACCCGTCGGACGAGGCGCTGGCCGGCGCCATCAACTACAAGCGCCTCTACGACTACCGCTTCAAAGACGTCGACCAGGGGGGCCGGGCCGCGGTCTGGGGCGTCCTCGGGCCGTGGCTGTGGGAACGGATGGGGCGGCCGGAGCGGGTCCTCGACCCCGCCGCCGGGCGCTTCGAGTTCCTGAACGCCATCGGTGCCGAGGAGCGATGGGCCGTCGACCAGGTCGATACCGGGTTCGCCCGCCACCCCTCCATTCGCCTCGAGGTGGGCGACGCCCAGAAGGTGGTACTGCCTACCGACCACTTCGACGGCGTGTTCGTCAGCCACTTCCTCGAGCACCTTCCCAGCCAGCAGCACGTCGCCCTGTTCCTGCGCCACCTCCTGGCCTCCACTGCCCCCGGCGGCACCATCGCCATCCTTGGGCCCAACTTCCGCTATTGCGCCTCGCAGTACTTCGACTGTGCCGACCACGTGGTCCCCCTGTCCCACGTCTCGGTGGCCGAACACCTCCACGCCGCCGGGTACGAGGTGACCGAGGTCATCCCCCGCTTCCTCCCGTTCTCCTTCCGCTCGGCCCTCCCGCCCTCCTCCACCCTCACCGCCGCCTACCTCCGCCTCACCCCAGCCTGGCGGCTGCTGGGCAAGCAGCTGCTCGTCCTGGCCCGCAAGCCGATCTCCAGAACGACGCATCTCCTGCACGATGCCGCTGCCCCTGAGGACCCCGGCCTCCCACCCGTTTGAACGTGGCACCGACAGCACGCCTGGCCGTCGGGCCCTCGGTGGGAGCAGCCCCAACCTCAGGAAGGACGGCTCGCCACCTTCCGCACGCTGGCGTACACCCGTCGCGGCCGCTCGGCATAGCGCCACACCCGCGTGCTGCGCATGGCCGCCAGCTCCCGCTCGAGGGCCTCTACCACGGCGTTGCGCCGTGCAAGCACCTCATCGCCACGGGCGATGACCGCCCGGAGGTCGGCAACCTGCGACAGCGCCGAGTCGCGTTCCGCCCAGGCCCGGGCCAGATCATGCGCTGAGTCGCCGAACAAGGTGTCCCGCTGGCGGGCGATGCTAATGGGCACGTGGAGATCGCGATCGTGCTCGTCGAACGACACGACGATGAGGCCGTCGCCGCTGAATGACTCCTCCACGCCGTGCTCAACAATCACGTACCCGCCGAGCTCCCGCAGCCGGTGCAGGAGGCGCTCGTGGGTCAGGGGATCTCCCGAGATCGAGTGATGGTGGGTCGACACGACTGCGAAGCGGACGCAGCCTTGCAACACCAGGTCCGCTGCTTGCTCGAAGAAGAGCGTCTCAGCTCCCTGGATGTCGACCAGCAGCAGGTCCACATGGTCGAGACCGCCCTCGGCCATCAATGACGCTAGGTCGTGCTGGGTGACCTCGTAGGGCTGCCTGCTCTGCTCTGCGACGAATGTCATGGTCGCTCCCGGCTCCGGCCCGATGACCCCGTGCACGAAATGGCCCGCCCTGCGGTTGTGGGTGAAGTTGCGTCGACCGAGCTCTAGGTTTCCTGGATCCGGCTCCATGGCCACGACCGAGCCGTCCGGGAAGTCGTTGAGGAACCACAGCGAGTAGTACGCCCAGAACGAGCCGAGCTCTACGGCCGTGGGGTTAACCGGGCGATCGACCGTGAGCCGCTCGAGCACCTTCGCGAAGGCGAGTTCCTCCTGCGGCTCGTGGTGGCCGCGCAGGCAGCGAATTATCTCGGCCATCCACGGCCCGAAGTAGCCTCCCTCCTCTACGACGACCCCGTTGTGCATCACCTGAACTCGCTCGCCCTCGCGTTCCACCACGCCACCCGCCCCGGGCACCTTGGGCAGGCTGTCGCAGTCGCGGCACGAGACAGTCAGCTCCACCCGCCGGGCGGCTCCGGCGTCGAAGCCCGTGACATCTGGTCGTGGGTCGTTCGGCGTCACGCCACCACCTTGGCACAGTGCGCCAAAGGGCATCGGCCCCTTCAGCGCGCCAAGAGTTGCGCATCGGCGGCGGAAACGTCGGTCGGTTTGCTCGGTGGGCAACATGCCGGTAGGTGCCTCCGCCATCGTCGTCTCCGTCAGCAGCGACAACGACGCTGCCGAGGCGTTTTCCACCACCTTCCCGGCCGAAGGGACACCGCCGAACGTGTCGAACCTGAATTCGATCGCCGGGGAGAACGCCGCCAACCTGGCCATTCGTGCGGGTCGGCGCCGGCGGAAGATCGCCCTGCTGAGGCGGGTGCATTCAGCGGCGAGCCGCCCGGAGGCGTTCGAGAGCACCCAGCAGGTCGGCGGCGGCGGCGGCGAAGGTGCGGCGAGAGGCCTCGGCCCGGCACCCTCGGGACAGGGCGGCCCGCCGACGGGGCTCCTCCAGGAGGCCGACGATGGCGGCGGCCAGCTCCTCGCTGCTGCTTCCGTGGGGCAACCGGTGGACAGTCCCCTCCGGCAGCTCGCCGGCGGCGGCCACGTCGGTGACGCAGGGGACGCCCAGGGCAAGCAGGTCGGCTACCGCGCCCGAACTCTCGCCATAGCTGGTGGAGCGCAGCTGTACCCCGACGGTGGCCTTCGCTGCCCACCGCCAGTACTGGTCGTCGGGCACTTCACCCGTGATCGTCACCCAATCACCGATCCCGAGCGCCGCCGCCGACTCGGTGATGGCCTGGCGCCAGTCCTCCCCGATCCACCCGACGAAGGCCAGCTGGGCGGGGTGGCTGCGGCGGACCAGTGCCAGCGCCTCGACCAGGATGAGGGGCGACTTCACCGCGGCGACGATCCCGAGGGCCACGAGCAGCGGAGGGTCGAGCTCCGGGAGCCGGGCCAGCGGGGGGTTCGGCACCGGGTGGGGAATCACCTCGACCGGAGGCAGCGTGGCGCCCGGTCGCTGGTCGAGAGCCAGGAGCCGAGCCGCCATGTGCGAGCTGACGATCACCCCGGTGCTGTCGGCCACCACCCGGCCGGTCATGCCCAGGCCACGCCCGGCCAGCTCCCCCGGTAGGGCCCGAAGGTGGGGCGTGGTGAGCAGCTCGGCGCCTGGGTAAAGCTGGGCCAGCTGATCGGCCATGAAGCGGTCGGGATCAGGATCTCGAAGGGATGCGGCCCATGCCGGACCGGTGAGCCGGACGTCGTGGAGCCAGGCCACGCCGGGGTGGCGACGGAGCGCGGCGATCGATCCGACGTGGTGCACCGAGTTCCCGAGCGTGTAGACGAGGTGGTCGAACGACCAGGGGTTGTACATCGTCTCCAGCAGGGGCAGGGAGGCCACCTCGTAGGCGACGTCCCGGCTGGATGCTGTTCCCATGGGATCGAAGACCAGGACCTCGGCCAACTTGGAGAGCTGGTCGAGCAGCCGGCCGTTGTAGGTGGCGATACCGCTGTCGACCGGTGGCAGGGGGCCGACCACGCCGATCAGGGGTCGCGCCGGGCGCCGAGGTCTCGGGCCAACAGGCACCGCCCCGAGGGAGCGCACCGCCTCCACGATCCGGTGGGCCACAGTCGTCCAGGTCACCTCCCCGACGGCGCCTGTCCCGACGGCGCCTGTCCCGACGATGACGACCACCTCGGTTGCTAGGCCGAGGTGGTCGACGGCGTCCCGGCGTGCCTCCTCCGACGCCGCCAGCACCAGGTCGGCCTGGCGGATGAGGTCACCCCTCGGCTGGTCGAGGTCCGTGGCGCCGGCGTGGAGGAGCACCACCACTGGCCATCCCCGTCGCGAGACGTGGGAGGGCAGCACAGAGGTCGGCCAGGCCCTGTCCGTTGGCGCCAGGATCAGGTACGCCGCGTCGTCGCCGACCGAATCGACGGCGTTAGCCGTGCTCCAGATCAGCAGGGGTGAGGTGAGCAGGTCGGTCGGAAGCTCCGGCGGAAACCGCAGCCGGGGATCGAGCAGCAGCCGCTCGACCTGTCCGGTGGCCATCAACGCCCTGGCGCAGCGGGTGACGTAGCCGCCGACACCGCTGTCCCCGTGTGACTGTGCCGCCTGCAGGTCGAGGAGCAGGCGCACGCCGGATCTCTCAGCCCGGCGCCGGGGCGCGGGCCAGCTCAACCAGGACGAGGTCAGAGTTGGCCGCCTCCGCCGACGAACCGACCACCCAAGCCCCTTCGACCACCGAAGCGCCAGAGCGTTGAACGACTGTCCAACCGGCGGTGGCCAGGCCGCTGACGGCCTGCTCGAGGCTGGCACTGGCGACGTCGGTCTCCACCGGCGCGACGACCACGAGCCTGCCCGCCGGCCCCAGCCAGTTCGCGCCGGCCACCAGCCGGCCCACGTCGCCGTCTGTGAGGAGCCCGCTGGAGGGCAGTACCACCAGCGCCGGCGGCGTCGGCGGCCCGTCCCCGCCCACCGCAGTGCTCAGCTCGGCCAGCCTGCGTTCCAGCCGCAGGGCGGCGTGCTGCAGGAGCGTGGACGCCTCGGCGACGGTGCTGAGGCCAGGCCCGACCGCCTCGTCCCAGCGGTCGTTGGTCCGCTGGGCCTGCTCATCGAGGGCGTCGATCCGCCGCCCGAGGGACGCACGCGTGTGGTCGGCCTCGTTGGTGATGTGCCGGAAGAGCGCTTCGAGCTTGGTGTTCACGACAGCAACCGCTGGCCCGGCGACACGACGGATGCCACCCGAGATCCCCATGCCGAGACGGGACCCTACCGCTCAAGGTCACTACCGCATAGGTCCCGGCCACTGGGCGCTAGCCTGCGATGTCGTGTTGTGCGCTTGCGGCCGCTCCTGATGGGTGAGGCGGCGGTCGCCCCCTCGCCGCCGGACCAGCCGCTCACCCCGGATCGGGCGTCGTCGTCTCGGGCCAGCCGGCACCACGCGACACCGGTCACCGAAACCCAGGGTGCCCCGGGAGCCGCCGGTCGACCGGGTGCTCGCACCGGCCTGGTAAGCCTGGCGGGGCTGGCGCTGGTCGGTATCGGCCTGCGGGCCTGGGTCATGGCCTCGCCCCTCGGCTACCTGAACTCCGACGAGGCCCACACGTCAATCCAAGCCCGCGAGCTGTTCCGCGGCCATGTCTGGATCCTCGTCCCCGGCAACCCCTACGGCGGCAACTTCGAGGCCTGGCTCGACGCCCCGCTGGCCGCCTTGTTCGGCCTCTCTGCCACCCGCAACAAGGTGGAGGCGGGGGTGTTCTGGCTGGTGGCTGCGCTGGTGCTGGCCCGATCAGTCCGCCACCTCGGGCGAGGGCCGGTGGCCGCGGCCTTCGGGGTGCTGTGGCTCCCCTCGGCCGCCCTGGTGCTGGTGAGCACCCTCAACTACCCCGGCTACCCGTTCGGCCTCGTCGCCACCTGCGGGGCGCTGGCGCTGGCCCGACCCCTGCTCGACAATCCGCCGCTCGACAATCCGCCGCTCGACAATCCGCCGCTCGACAATCCGCCGCTCGACAATCCGCCTGCCAAGCGGTTCCCGGTGGTGAGCTGGCGGGCCGGCGCGGTCGGGTTCCTGGCCGGGCTGGCCGTCTGGCAGCACCCGCTCTACGGCTGGGTGTGCGGCGCCACGCTGGCGGTCCTGGCCTGGCACCAGCGGCGCCGCCTCGCCCGGGTCATCTTCCCGATGGCTGTCGGGGGAATTGCTGCCCTGACCCCCATGGTCGTGGCCAACCTGCGCCACGACCTGCTGTCGCTGCGCTTCCGGAGCGCACCGACCGAGGCCTACCCCGACCGGGTCAGCGCCTGGATCATCGACCTCTACCCGAGGGCCATGGGAGCCCGGTGGCGGGGTCCAGGCTGGGTCGATGGACGGTTCAGCCAGGCCGTGGCCGCGCTGGTCCTGGTCCTCCTCGTCGCCGTGTGCCTGGCCGTCCTCCGACGTTCGCCCTTGTCGGGCAAGGTGGCCGCCGGGACGCTCCTCCTGGCCCCTTTCGTCCTCACGTTGTTGGGCAACACCAGCTACACCCTCGACGGCCGCTACGCCGTCATGGTCCTGCCCGCCGCCGCCCTGACCCTGGCCCACGGCGTCGCCCTGCTGCCCCGACGGTGGCCGACCGGCCTGGCCGTCCCGTTCACGGTGGTCGCCTGGGCCGTCCTCGCCGTGGTAGTGCCGTTCCGTGACGGCATCGGCACCACTCTGACCGAGCCCGAGGCAGACCTCGACCAGCTGGTGGCCTTCCTCGATGCCCGCCAGATCACCGCCGCCCGGGCCGACTACTGGGTGGCCTACCGGCTGGTGGTCCGAAGCGACGAGCGCATTGCGGCCAGCCCGCTCGCGCCGGTCAAGTTCGACCGCTACGAGCAGCGGGTGCGCCAGGCCGATGCCATGGGTGCCGGCGTACTCGTGCTCGAGACAGCCCAGGTCGCCGCCTACCCCACGACCACCCCCCCGGTCGACTTCCCCTACAGCGCCTTCCCACAGTTCCAGAACCACCAGCGTGTCGCCGTGGGTAGCTGGACGGTCTTCCTGCCGCCCGGCACGCCGGCGGCCCCCAAGACCGGCAGGACCTGAGCATGTGGGAGGGCCAGACCATCTCGGTGGTGCTCCCCACCTACAACGAGGTGGGAAGCATCCGCTGGTGCATCGAGGGCTTCGAGGCGCTCGGCATCGTTGACGAGATCCTCGTCGTCAACAACAACGCGGCCGAGGGCACCCGCCAGGCAGTGGCCCCCACCGGAGCGCGAGAGGTCGACGAGCCGGTCCAGGGCTACGGGGCCGCCATCCGCCGGGGGCTGGCCGAGGCCACCGGCGACCTGATCGTGTTGTGCGAGCCCGACGGCACCTTCGACCCGAGCGACCTGTGGAAGCTGCTGCCCTTCACCGTCGACACCGACGTGGTGTGGGGCTCGCGCACCGTCCAGGTCTTCATCTGGGACGGGGCCAACATGGGCCTGTTCCTGCGCTGGGGCAACTGGGCGGTGGCCAAGCTCATCGAGGTACTGTTCGGCACCGCCTACCTGAGTGACGTCGGATGCACGCTGCGAGTGATGCACCGCCACGTCGTCGAAGGCCTCCTGCCCGGGTTCCGCCTAACCGGCTCGGCTTTCGGCCTCGAGCTGCTCCTGCGCAGCGTCGTCGCCCGCCACCGCTTCGTCCAGGTCCCCGTGCGCTACAAGCAGCGGGTGGGCCAGTCCTCGGTCACCGGCGACCGCTGGAAGGCGGTCGCGCTGGGCCTGGAGATGATCCGCCTCGTGCTGGCCTTCCGGTTCCGCCTCATGACCCTGGGGCCCCAGCCGATGGCGCCCGGCCGTGACGCACGAGGTCTGCCGATCCCGGCTCCGCCGCCAACGGCATCGGGCTGACCGCAGGGGTGCCAAAGGGATGGAGGGCGATGCCGTCGGCCAAAGCGTCGAGAGTGGGCAACAGGGCGGCCGCCAGGTCGGCATAGGTCCATCCGGCGGCGGCAGCACGACCACCGGACGCGAGGGCGCCGCATCGGGCCGGGTCGGCCAGGAGCCGGCCGAGCAGGTCGGCCAGCCCGAGGGCCCCGACCGACGGCGACACGCGCACCACCGAGCCCGGAGGCAGCTCGATCGCCGAGGCCATGCTTGTGATGCAGGGCACGCCGGCGGCGAGCAGGTCCCGCCCCGCGCTCGAGGTCTCGCCGGAAGTGCTGCGGCGCAGCAGCACGCCGATGCTCGCCCTGCGCACCCACCGCCACCAAGTGACATCGTCCACCATCCCCACCACCTCGACGGCACCCTCGACGCCGTAGGCCTGGGCTAGCGCCTCTACCCGGCGCCGCCGGCTCTGCGGGGCCGGGCCGATGAAGGCGAGGCGGACCGGCACCTCCAGGCGCAGCCGGGCAAGCGCCTCGACCAGGGCGTCAGGGCCGTCATCCTTCCCGAGGTGGCCAGGGGCCAGGAGCAGCGGCGGGTAGTCGGGCTCGAGGTCACCGATCGTGGAGGGGTCGGGGTAGGCGAGCGGGAGGACGGCGGTAGGTGGCACGGCCTGGCCGGGCTGCTGGTCGAGCGCCACCAGACGGCGGGCCAGCTCGGAGGTGACGATGCAGCCGCTGGCCCAGCGGACCACCAGGCCGGTGAGGCCGACGCCCAGGCCGGACAGCAGGGCCGGGTCGCGCCAGCTGGCGTCGTCGAGCCGGAGGTGGCGACCGGGGTGGAGCTCCTCGTCCCGCTCCGCCACCCAGGCGCCGGGTAGCCCGAGGAGCCGGGCCCGCTCGGTGCCGAGGGCTGGCAGGCGGGCTTGGTGCAACCAGACGGTGCCGCCATGGCGGCGGACAGCCTCAACGGTTGGCCAGTGGCCCGCCTCGTCCCCGACCACTGCGACCAGGTGATCGAATCCCTCAGGCGCCAGGCTGCGTCCTAGCGCCCGCAGCGGAGCGACCCGCACGCCAACCGGCACGACGTGGTCTCGGTGCGCCGACGGGTCGAGGGCGACCACCTCAACGTGGCGGGCCAGCTCCGGCAACAGCCGGCCGGCCATCACGGCCATCCCCGACGACCACGGCGGCAGGGGTGACGCCAGGGCGATGCGCCGGGTGCGGAGCGGCCGCCGCCGCTCCGAAGCGGCCGGCACCGGCAACCGGGGCAGGGCGTTCAGCACCCGTTGGGCGGTGGCGTCCCAGGTGAACCGGGTGAGCCGCTGGGCCCCCCGTGTCGAGATCGCCGCCCGGAGGCCGTCGTCGGTCAGCCCGGCGGTGATGCGGTCGGCCATATCGGCCGGGTCGTCGGGGTCAAAGGTGGACGCGGGAAGCTCGAGGATCTCGGGCAGCGAACTGCGGTCGGAGGTGACGGCCGGACAACCGCAGGCGAGGGCCTCGAGAACCGGGAGCCCGAGCCCCTCATAGGTCGAGGGGAACACGAACAGGGCGGCGTCGCGGTAGAGCTCGCGCAGCGTCCCGTCGCTCACGTAGCCGGTGAGCACCATTTCGTCCTCGGCCAGCCCGGCCTCGGCGCCCAGCACCCGCAGGTGGTGCATCGCCGGTGCGCTCAGGCTGCAGGCCACCACCAGCTGGTGCCGGGCCCGGACGTGCTTGGGCACCAGGGCCCAGGCTCGGATCAGCCCGTCCAGGTTCTTGCGGCCGTCTCCGCCGCCCACGCTGAGAACCGGGGGGCGCACCAGACCGGGCACCAGGCCGCTGGCCCGGGTCCGCTCGTGGGCCGGCCGGGGCGTGAAGAAGTTGCTGACCCCGCCCAGCACCGACACCACCCGCCCCTCGGCGAGCCCCAGGTGGGCGAGGGCATCTCGCCGGCTGTGCTCCGAGATGGCGAGCACCAGGTCGGCCTGGCGGTACAGCTCCAGGCGCTGGCGGTAGCGGGCCCACACCCCGCCCGAGAAGTAGTGCTCCCGCAGCACCAGGGGGATCAGGTCAAACAGGACCGCCACGACATGGGCGCCGCAGGCCCGGATGTGGGGGGGGAGCACCGCTTCGGGGGGAACCTCCTCCATGGGCGACAGGATCAGGTGGGCCAGCTCCCCTTCGAGGTTGTCGTAGGCCCGGGGCGACGCCCAGCCCAAGCCGGGGTGGGCCAGGAGGTCGGGCGGCAGGGAACGGGGGAACGGGAGTGACGGGTTCAGCGTGAGCAGCGCCAGGTCGGCGCCGCCGCGGTGGAGGGCGGCCGCCAGTTCAACGGCATAGCGGGCGATGCCGCGGTCGGCGTGGGCCGGGGACTGGGTGCACTGCAGGTCAAGGACGAGTCGCATGTCGCCGGGGCCCGGACCCGGCTAGGCCGGGCGGGCCCGCAGCAGCACCACGCCGGGGACCTCGGCTGAGGCCAGGTCCTCGGCCGGGCACGGCGCCCAGGTGACCGCGTCCTCGCGGCGGCAGAACCGGAGGTCGTCGAGGGTCCAGCCCTCCAGCAGGCGCTCGAGCCCGGAGGCGTCGTAGACCCGCTGGAGCTCGTCGACCGACGCCGGCCCGTAGGGGGCGGTGAGCACCAGCAACCCGTCGGGGGCCAGCCAGCCCTTCAGCTGGCTAAGGGCGTCGCGGTCGGCGTCGGGCCGACCACCGTCGAGCTCGTAGGACCCGAGGCCCAAGTGCTCGACGGTGGAGAGGGAGATGGCGGCGCCGAGCGGCTCTGACGGGCCGTCCCAGGAGTCGACCGGCAGGGTGATTACCTCGAGATTGGGGTGGCGGAAGGGGTAGCCGCGGGGCTCGATCGCGTAGGTGCGGCGACCCGAGCTGGCCAGCGAAAGCGACAGCGTGCTCTCCGCGGCACCGAGGTCGAGGACCGGCTGGTCTGGGCCGACAGTGGCCAGGGCGGCATAGACATAGGGCAGCTCGACGATCCGCTCGTTGACCGCTCCGACCTCGGCACCCCCGGCGAAGAGCCTGGTGACCACCGGGTGGTTCATCCACAGGCCCGCCTCGGACTGGGGGCTGCGGTGGGAGCCGAACCAGTTGGCCAGGTCGGCCACCCACGGGTCGAGCTCGGCCAGGCTGGCTCGCTCCAGCACCTGTTCGATCGCCCCGCCCAGGTGCGGCTCGGCTCGAAGGTGGGCTAGCGCCCGCTCGGCCTCGACCAGGTCGACTTGCTGGGCCAGGCGACGCTCCAGCCGCTCGGCCACCTGCTGGAGGAACACGGTGGCCTCAGCCAGGGAGACCACGGTCGGCTCAATCTGCTCGACCGCCTGATGGAGGGCGGCCCGGTGGCCGTCGAGGGCCTCGATCACCCCGCCGACCACCTTGCGCTCCACGTCGTCGCCCACGTTTGAGACGTGGGTGAACAGGTCGCCGAAGCGTTTGTCGATGTAAGAGGTAAGCGGCCGGGCCGCCGCCTTCAGGGGGTCAGCCATGGGAGCCGCAGCCGGGGGGTCACAGCTGCAAAACCCTAGCCATCGGCCCCACGCAGGCCCGGAACTAGCCTCACGCCACCGTGACCGCCCGACGCGCCTTCATCACCGGTATCACCGGCCAGGACGGGTCGTACCTCGCCGAGCTGCTTTTGGAGAAGGGCTACGAGGTGGTGGGCATGATCCGCCGCACCAGCTCGCCCAACCTGGAGCGGATCACCCACCTGCTCGACCGGGTCTCCCTGGTCTACGGCGACCTGCTCGACGAGGCGTCGATGGCCAACCTGCTAAGGGAGCACCGCCCGACTGAGGTCTACAACCTGGCCGCCCAGTCCTTCGTCGCCGCCTCGTGGGGCCAGGCCCTGCTCACCGGCGAGGCCACCGCTCTCGGCGTCACCCGCCTCCTCGACGCCGTCCGCCTGGCTGCCCCAGAGGCCCGCTTCTACCAGGCGTCGTCCTCGGAGATGTTTGGCAAAGTCGTCGAGGTCCCCCAGACCGAGACCACCCCCTTCCACCCGCGCAGCCCTTACGGGGTGGCCAAGGTCTACGGGCACTGGATTACGGTGAACTACCGCGAGTCCTACGGGATGCACGCCTCCAGCGGCATCCTGTTCAACCACGAGTCGCCCCGGCGGGGCCTCGAGTTCGTCACCCGCAAGATCACCAACGGGGTGGCTCTGGTCAAGCACGGCCTGCAGGACAAGCTCGTCCTCGGCGACCTGCACCCCGAGCGCGACTGGGGCTTCGCCGGCGACTACGTCGAGGCGATGTGGCGGATGCTTCAGCAGGACGAGCCCGACGACTACGTGGTGGCCACCGGAGTAACCAACAGCGTCGAGCGCTTCTGCGAGCTGGCCTTCGCCGCCGCCGGGCTCGACTGGCGCGACCACGTCGTGCAGGACCAGCGGTTCATGCGCCCGGCCGAGGTCGACCTGCTGATCGGCGACCCGACCAAGGCCCGAGACGTCCTGGGGTGGGAGCCGGCCACCCCGCTCGAGGACCTGGTCGAGCAGATGGTGATCTCCGACCTGGATCTCGTCTCGCGCCTGCAGCGGTGACCCGCCGCGCCGCAACGGTCACCGCTCTGTGCGGGGGCGTCGGCGCCGCCCGCCTCCTGCGGGGCCTCCAGAACGTCGTGGCCCCCGGGGGGCTGGTCGCAGTGGCCAACGTCGGCGACGACTGCGACCTCCACGGGCTGGCCATCTCGCCCGACCTCGACACGATCACCTACACGGTGTCCGGCTGCGCCGATGCTGAGCGGGGCTGGGGGCTGGTCGATGAAACGTGGGCGGCCATGGGCGCCCTCGGGCGCTTCGCCGCCGGGCGGCCGCCGGGCTCGCAGGCCGGCCCCACCTGGTTCGCCCTCGGCGACCGCGACCTGGCCACCCACCTCTACCGCACCGGGCGGCGGGCCGAGGGCGCCCCCCTCTCCACCATCACCGGGGAGGTGGCAGCGGCCCACGGCCTGGCCTTCCGCCTGCTGCCGGTCACCGACGACCGGCTTCGCACCTTCGTGGGCATCGCCAACGACACCGCCCCCGGCGGCGTAGAGGAGCTGGACTTCCAGTCGTGGTTCGTGGGTCGCCACCACCAGGGGCGGGTGGCCTCGGTGCGCTTCGAGGGAGCCGAGGAGGCCCGCCCGGCCCCCGGCGTGCTGGAGGCGCTGGCCGGCGCCGAGCGCATCATCCTGTGCCCCTCGAACCCGGTCGTCTCGATCGGGCCGGTCTTGGCCGTGGCCGAGGTGCGGGCCGCCCTCGTCCGCCGCCGGGCCGAGGTGGTGGCGGTGTCGCCGATCGTGGCCGGCGCCGCCCTGCGGGGACCGGCGGCCAGCCTGCTGGCCGACCTCGGCCACGAGGTGTCGGTGGTGGGCGTGGCCCGGATCTATCGCGAGGTGGCGGCCACCCTGGTGGTCGACGAGGCCGATGCCGACCGGGCGGCGGCGGTCGAGGCCGAGGGGATGGCGTGTGTGGTCGCCCCCACCATCATGGGTGACCTGGAGGCCAGCCGGGCCCTGGCCGAGGTCGTTTGCCGGTGCTGAGCATCGAGGGGGTCGAGGGGATCGACGAGGTGCGCCCGGGCGACGTCCTGGCCCAGCTCATCACCGCCGCCGCTTCCGACCGCCTCCGAGCCGGCGACGTGGTGGTCGTCACCCAGAAGGTGGTGAGCAAGGCCGAGGGGCGCCTGGTGGCCGTCGATCCTGACGACCCGAAGGGCCACCAGCGGCTGGTCGAGGCCGAGGCGGTGCGGGTGCTGCGCCGGCGGGGTGACCTGATCATGACCGAGACCCGCCACGGCTTCGTGTGCGCCAACTCCGGCGTGGACCTGTCGAACGTCGAGCGGGGATGGGCCGCTCTGCTGCCGGTCGACCCCGACCGGTCGGCCCGCCGCATCCGCGACGGCCTGCGGGCCCGCCTCGGCATCGAGGTGGCCGTGGTGGTGAGCGACACCTTCGGACGGGCGTGGCGGCGGGGGGCCACCGACGTGGCCATCGGCATCGCCGGGCTGGCCGGCGTGGTCGACCTGCGGGGCACCTCCGACGCCCTGGGCCGGGCCCTCCAAGTCACCGAGGTGTGCATCGCCGATCAGGTCGCGGCCGCCGCCGAGTTGGTGATGGGCAAGGCCTTGGCCGTGCCGGTCGCCATCGTCCGGGGCCTCGACCCGGCGTTCCTGCGGGAGGGCTCGGTCCACGACGAGATCGTCCGACCCCACGCCGACGACCTCTTCCGCTGAGAGGGGTGGCAACACCGTACGCACCGCAGCGGCGACGATCTCATCCGGCGGAGCTCTCGACAGCGGCGGGCAGTCTGAGCTAGAGTCACCGTCAGTCTCATCACGAAGGGGGGAGTTCTGTGACGAAGAGGGTTGTTCAGCATCAGGCTGTCCTAGGCTCCCCTGCAATCTCCGACGAAACATTTGTCGAACCCACCAAGTCGCCGACCCGGCGCGCCAAAAAGCGAGGATGATCAACCACATGGACGAGCAGAACCACCGGAGCATGGACCGCCGATCCCTCCTGGCCCGTGGCGGGGCCGTCGCCGTCGGCGCCGTCGGCGTTACCGTCGCCGGTGTCGCCACGGCCGCGCCGGCCCTAGCCGCAGGGTTGGGTTACACGCCGATCACTCCCTACCGCAGCGTCGACTCGCGCTCCGAGGGAAAGATTGCGTCTAATCAAGCCACGAACCTGCAGCTCATCACGGACGTGGAGGGCAAGCCTACTGTGGTGCCCGCGACGGCGCAGGCGGTCACCTTCAACCTCACCATCACCCGGACCGAGGGGCAGGGTTTCCTGGGTGTGGTACCGCCCGGCACCAGTCTGAACCCTCTCCCGGTGTCAAACATCAACTGGGTGGTTGCGGGATTGGACCTCGCCAACAGCGGCACGACAAAGGTGGCCACCGCCGACAACAAACCTGGCTCGGTCTTGCTTTTCTGCGGCGGCAGCGGCCGAACCGACTTCATCATCGACGTTACGGGCTACTTCGCCCCCTGATCGCTGTCGATTTACCGGGGCAGCGGTGTAGCGTATCGGCCAGAGCGGCGGCGGGAGGGGCCCGTCCAGTTGTGGACGACCCGCTGGAGGACCAGCCATGAAGACCACCCGACCCATTAGCATCGTCCTGGCCCTGCTGCTCGTGCTCGGCGGCCTCGGGGTGGTCGCCCATCCTGGGGCGGCTGGCCCCAAGCCCTCTTGGGCGCCCAAGGCCAAGGGCGGCCTGAGCTCTGCTTTAACCAAGGCCGCAGCCGGCGAACCCGTCGGCCGCTACAGCAGCGCCAAGGTGGAGGACGGCAAGGCCCGGGTTCAGGTTTCCGGCCCCGATGCCTCCGCCCTCGCCGCCGCCGTCGAGGCGGCCGGCGGCACCCTCGACACGGCCGGCTCCGACTCGGTGCAGGCCACGGTTTCCACCAGCGCCCTCACCGCTCTGGCCGACGATCCTGCGGTGCAGCGGGTGGCCCCGGTGCGCCGGTACAGCTCGGCAGCAGTCACCTCCGAGGGCGTGGCCTCGATCGGGGCGCCCGCTTGGCACGCCGACGGGAAGACCGGCGCCGGCGTCAAGGTCGCCGTCATCGACCTCGGCTTCAAGGGCTTCGAGGCCCTGCGCGGCACCGAGCTACCGGTAGCGGCCAAGGTGAACACCAAGGACCTCGGCAGCTGCGGCACCAAGTTCAGCGCCGACCCCACTTCCGATAGCCACGGCACCGCCGTGGCTGAGGACGTCTTCGATGTCGCCCCGGGCGCCGAGATCCACCTCATCTGCGTCACCGCGGTCGGCGACCTCGTCAAGGTGCAGCCCTACCTGAAGGAGCAGGGGATCAAGATCGCCAACACCTCGGTCATCAACTTCTTCGGCCGTGGTGACGGGCAGGGCCCGGATGGCACCGACGCCGGTGCCATCCGCAAGAGCCGGGTCGAGGACGGCGTGCTGTGGGTGGCTGCGGCCGGCAACCAGGGCCAGCGGCATTTCAACTTCACCTCCCCGGGGCGCCAGGCCCAGTACTGCACGGGCGCACCCATCGGCGACAGCCTCCAGAACGCCGGCGACGACCAGTTCTACAGGGTGACCGTACCGAACAACAGTGGCTTCTTCGCCACCCTGCGCTGGGACGCCTGGCCCGTCACGAGCGAGGACTTCGACCTGTTCGTCCTTAGGACCACGACCCCTCAGAGCGAAGCCGATGTGCTTGACCTCTCGGCGGAGGCCCAGGGAGGCACCGACACCAACGGCAACACCCTCCCACCCTCCAAGCCCGTCGAGCTCGTCAGCCTTGGCAACCAGACCGGCAGCCCGCTGACCGCCTTCCTGGCCGTCGCCCGGTGCCGTGGCGGGGCCAACCCGCGGTTCGACTTCTTCTTCGAGGCCGGCCCCGGCGTGGTCTTCGAGCAGGTCAACGCCTCGGGGAGCGTCACCGAGCCCGGCACCTCGCCCTACGTCATGGCCGTCGGCGCCTCGTGCCACTCGACGCCGGGCACGATCCAGCCCTACAGCAGCCAGGGCCCCACCATCGACGGCCGGGTGAAGCCCGACATCACCGGCCCCGACGCCAACTCGACCGCCACCTTCGGTTCGTCGGCCAACTGCGGCGGCGGCTTCACCGGGACATCCTCGGCCAGCCCCCACGTCGCCGGCGCCGCCGCCATCCTCCGCGAGGCCAACCCCAGCCTCGACCCGGCCCAGCTGCAGACTCAGCTGGAGCAGCGGGCCACCGACCGCGGCGCTCAGGGCTTCGACAGCGCCTTCGGCAACGGTTCGCTGAACCTCGGCCCCGTCAACGTCCCGACGCCGCCTGCCGGTCAGGACTTCACGCCGGCAGCGACCCCGACCCGGATCCTCGACACCCGGCAAGCCATCGGCGGCCACAACGGCAAGCTGAACCCCAACGAGACGTTCGCCCTCACCGTTGCTGGCGTAGCGGGCGTCCCCGCCGATGCCAGCGCCGTGGTCCTCAATGTGACCGTCGCTGAGCCCGAGGGCGCCGAGGGCTTTGGGACGGTGTACCCCACCGGCGCCTCGCAGCCCAACTCCAGCAACCTGAACTTTGTCCCGGGGGCACTGCCCTCGAACCAGGTGGTGGCCACCATCGGCACCGGGGGCAAGATCAGCCTGTTCGTGAGCAGCAGGGCCCACCTCATCGTGGACGTCAACGGGTGGTTCAACCCGGCCTCCACCGGCGGCTACACCGCAACCTCGCCGGTCCGGGCGCTCGACACCCGGGGCGGTGGTCGCCTGGCTGCCGGCACCGAGAAGGAGGTGACACTGGGCGGTGCGTTCGGCGTCCCCGCCGACGCCACGGCCGTGGCCCTCAACGTCACCGCCGACGCGCCCGGCGAGCAGGGCTACGTCACCATCTACCCGAGCTCGGCCACCAGCCCGGCCGACCGGCCGACGGCTGCCAACCTCACTTTCCGGGAGCGGCAGACGGTTCCCAACGCCGTGACTGCCCGGCTCGGGGTGGGTGGCAAGGTCCGCCTCTTCTCGAACGTCTCCACCGAGCTCATCGTGGACGTCGTCGGGTACTACAAGGGGGCGACGGGTGCCTCCTATGTGGCCCTCCCCTCGCCCCGGCGAGACCTCGACAGCCGCACCGGCACCGGCCTGGGCCTCCCGCCGGCCTTCATTGCCACCACGCCCTTCTCCATCCAGGTGGGTTCCCTGGACGGTGTGCCGGCCAACGCCGTCGCCGCCCAGCTGAACGTCACGGTCAACCAGCCCACCGGCGGCTTCGTCACCGTCTGGCCGGCCGGCCAGGCCCAGCCGGGTACATCAAGCCTGAACTTCACCACCGGCCAGACCATCCCTAACTCCATCCTCACCGGTCTGGGGTCCGGGGAGAACAACGGCAAGGTGGCACTGCGCAACGCCTTCGGCTCCACTCACCTCATCGCCGACGTGAGCGGCTACTACGTGCCATAAAGCCGAACCCCGCGCCCGGGCGCCTCAGGCGTCGGGGGCGGGGAGGCGGGCGGCGTCGACCGAGGTGCCGGGGGCGATGACCGCTCCCTCACCTAGGACGGACAGCCCGGTCACCTTGGCGCCGGCGCCGACGACGGCGCCGGGGCCGACGATGCTGCGCTCGACCAACGCGCCCTCGCCGATGATGGCGCCCGCCAGAAGCACGGCGTCCTCGAGCCGGACCCCGCCGGCCACCCGGCTGGCCGGGCCGATCACCGAGCGCCGGGCCTCGACGGCGGGCCCCACGTGGCAGCCGTCGCACAGCAGGCTCTGGTCGTCGATGTCGGCGCTTGGGTCGACGACGGGCTCGCCCA
>Ga0136633_1001348_pt1 | contig 18155 bp, 17 predicted proteins | sample AntDrymeUQ832206_2_FD_105494 | JGI IMG/M metagenome (GOLD analysis project Ga0136633, IMG submission 105494) | Polar desert sand microbial communities from Dry Valleys, Antarctica - metaG UQ83 (22.06) | ecosystem: Environmental > Terrestrial > Soil > Desert | place: Antarctica: Dry Valley...
GCCGGCGATGGAGACCTTCGGTCCGAACGGGATGACGGAGAACGCGAGGAAGGCCGGCACCGCCGACAGGATCGGAGCCAGGATGTAAACCGGCTTGTTGGCCAGCGCCGGGATGATCTCTTCCTTGAGCGCCAACTTGAGGCCGTCGGCAAGCGACTGCAGGTAGCCGCGCGGCCCGACCCGGTTGGGACCGATCCGCTGCTGCATGTACGACACGATCTTGCGCTCGAAGACGATGGCGAACAGCGTGAGAAGTACCAGCAGCACGAAGACGAACAGCGCCTTCGCGACCGTCAGCCAGAACGGCTCGTTGCCAAAGCTGGTGACCGGCAGCTGCGTCTCGTCGTTGCCGACAGCCAGGAGCAGTCCGGGGATGTTCACGAGCTGCTCCCGACGCTGAGCCGGACGACAGCACCGGGCAGCACGGCGAGATCGCGGCGTACGGCCGCGTCGGGCGTGCGCATCGGCACCCACACCACACGGTCGGGGAGCTCGGCGATCACGAGAGGCAAGGTAAGGCTGCCCCGGTCGCTGCTCACGGTGACGAGCTCGCCCTGGGCGGCGCCGACCTCGGCGGCCGTGGCCGCGGACAGGTGCAGCCGTGGCTTCTTGCCGGTGCCGGCGAGGAAGGGCTCGCCGTCCTGCAGGGAGCCGTCGTCAAGGAGCCAGTGCCAGGAGGCGAGAACGGCCTCGCCGGGCTGCGGCGTCGGCACGTCGACGGCGTCGTACGACGGCGCCGCCGGCCGGGCCTGACCGCCGCCGAGCCGGCCGATCTCCGCGCGCGCTGCGGCGACGTCGGGCAGGTCGAGCGAGACGTCCATCTCATCGGCCAAGGTGTGCAGGACCCGCACGTCAGGCAGCGCCCCGCTGGTGCGCAGCACGGCTTCGAACGGACGAGCCCGGCCTTCCCAGTCGAGGAAGGTGCCGTCCTTCTCGACGGCCGCTGCGACGGGCAGGATCACGTCGGCGCGATCGGTCACAGGCGAGCGACGCTGCTCGAGGCTGACGATGAACCCGACGTTGTCGAGGGCGTCGAGAGCCAACCACGGATCGGGGCAGTCGGCCGGGTCGACGCCACCCACGAGCAGTGCGTCGAGCTCTCCGTCGCGTGCGGCGGTGAGGATCCCGGTCAGGTCGCGCCCGCGCTCGGTCGGCAGGTCGCCCCAGCCGAGTCCGCCCGCATCGTTCAGTGCACGGCCGCCCGGGAGCAGGGTGGGCAGCGCGCCGGCGTCGACGGCGCCGCGCTCGCCCGCGCGGCGCGGCACCCACGCGAGCTTGGCCCCGGTAGCAGCCGCCACCGCGGCAGCGGCGCTCAGGGCGCCCGGCACCGCAGCCAGTCGCTCGCCGACCAGAACGAGCGAGCCTTCGGTAGGGGTGCGGTCGAGCTCGGCCAATGCCTTGGCCTCGCCGCCGGGTGAGGTCTGCACCAGCGTCGCGTTGACCTTGATCGCACCAGGACTACGGAAGGGCGCGATCGTGACGACCTTCGTGCCGTGCTTGCGCACGGCCTTGCGCAGCCGCAGGAACAGGATCGGCGACTCCTCCTCGAGCTCCAGCCCGACGAGCAGCACCGACGTGGCGTTCTCGACGTCGGCGTACGTCGTCTCGAGGTAGCGGCCGGCGACTGAGGAAGCGAGGAAGTCGAGCTCCTCGTCGGAGTGCGGCCGGACGCGGGCGTCGATGTCGTGCGTGCCGAGGGCGACGCGGGCGAACTTCGCGTAGGCGAACGCGTCCTCGACGGTGAGCCGCCCGCCGGGCAGCACAGCGACGCCCTTGCCGGCCTTGGCGTAGCCCAGGCCGCGCGCCGCTCTCTCGAGCGCTTCGGTCCACGAAGCGGCGACGAGCCGACCCGTGTCGTAGTCGCGCACCAGCGGCGTGGTGATGCGGTCGGGCTGCGTCGCGTAGGTGAACGCCCACCGGCCCTTGTCGCAGTTCCACTCCTCGTTGACCTCAGGGTCGTCTCCTGCGAGGCGGCGCAGCACCTTGCCCCTGCGGTGGTCGGTGCGCAGTGCACAGCCCGAGGCGCAGTGCTCGCACACCATCGGCGACGACACCAGGTCGAACGGACGGGCCCGGAAGCGGTACGCCGCGCCGGTCAGCGCGCCGACCGGGCAGATCTGCACGGTGTTTCCGGAGAAGTAGCTCTCGAACGGCTGGTCGGTGTAAATCGCCACCTGCTGCAGGGCGCCGCGCTCGAACATCTCGATGAACGGGTCACCGGCCACCTGCTGCTGGAAGCGGGTGCAGCGGGCGCACAGGACACAGCGCTCGCGGTCGAGCAGGACCTGCGACGAGATCGCGATCGGCTTCGGGAACGTCCGCTTGACATCGTGGAAGCGCGACTCGGAGTGGCCGTGGCTCATCGTCTGGTTCTGCAGCGGGCACTCGCCGCCCTTGTCGCAGACCGGGCAGTCCAACGGGTGGTTGATCAGCAAGAGCTCGAGCGTGCCCTCCTGCGACTTCTTCGCGATCGGCGACGTGAGCTGGGTCTTGACGACCATTCCCTCGGTGACCGTCGTGGTGCAGGAAGCAAGCGGCTTGCGCTGGCCCTCGACCTCGACGATGCACTGCCGGCACGCGCCGACCGGGTCGAGCAGCGGGTGGTCGCAGAAGCGCGGGATCTGGATGCCGAGCAGCTCGGCGGCGCGGATGACCAAGGTGCCCTTGGGCACCTGCACCTCGAAGCCGTCGATGGTCAGCGTGATCAGGTCGGTGACCACGGCAACGTCCTGGGTGGCCGTCATGCGGGCGCCCCGGCGTTCGGCGCAGTTGCGAAGACTGTCGAGGCGACCGGGTCGAACGGACATCCCTTACCGGTCATGTGCGCGATGAACTCGTCGCGGAAGTACTGGATGCCGGACACGATGGGGCTGGTGGCCCCGTCACCGAGTGCGCAGAAGGACCGGCCGAAGATGTTGTCGCAGGTGTCGAGCAGCGTCGTGAGGTCCTCCTCCGTGCCGGTGCCGGCCTCGAGTCGCTGCAGGATCTGCACCATCCAGTAGGTGCCTTCGCGGCACGGCGTGCACTTGCCGCACGACTCGTGGGCGTAGAACTCGGTCCAGCGCAGCACGGCACGCACGATGCAGGTGGTGTCGTCGAAGCACTGCAGCGCCTTGGTGCCGAGCATCGATCCGGCCGCTCCGACTCCCTCGTAGTCGAGCGGTACGTCGAGGTGCTCGTCGGTGAGGATCGGCGTGGACGACCCACCGGGCGTCCAGAACTTCAGCGTGTGGCCGTCACGCATCCCGCCGGACAGGTCGAGCAGCTGGCGCAGCGTGATGCCCAAAGGCGCCTCGAACTGGCCGGGGTTCTTCACGTGCCCGGACAGCGAGTACAGCGTGTAGCCCTTGGACTTCTCGGTGCCCATGGACGCGAACCACTCCGCGCCGCCGAGCACGATGGACGGCACCGACGCGATCGACTCGACGTTGTTGATGACCGTCGGGCTGCCGTACAGGCCGTGCGTCGCCGGGAACGGCGGGCGCAGCCGCGGCTGGCCGCGGTAGCCCTCGAGCGAGTCGAGCAGCGCCGTCTCCTCGCCGCAGATGTACGCGCCGGCGCCGGCGTGGACGACGACGTCGAGGTCGTAGTCCTTGCCGCCGATGTTCGTCCCGAGATGGCCGGCGGCGTAGGCGTCGAGGACGGCCTGCTGCAGTCGTCGTACGACGTGCGTGACCTCGCCGCGGATGTAGATGAAGGCGTGCGAGGCGCGGATGGCGTACGACGCGATGGCGACGCCCTCGACCAGGACGTGCGGGTTGGCGAGCATGAGCGGGGTGTCCTTGCAGGTGCCCGGCTCGGACTCGTCGGCGTTGACCACGAGGTAGTGCGGCTTGTCGTCGCCCTGCGGGATGAAGCCCCACTTCATGCCGGTGGGGAAGCCGGCGCCGCCACGACCGCGCAGACCTGACTCCTTGACCAGCGCGATGAGGGCGTCCGGCTCCATCGTGAGCGCCTTGGTCAGCCCGGCGTAGCCGCCACGGCGGGTGTAGCCATCGAGGGTGAACGAGTCGGCGTCACCCCAGCCGGCGGACAGGACGGGCGTGAAGGTCACTGCTCGCCCCCGCTCTTGTCGACGACCGCACCCGGCACGGTGCCGTCCGGGTAGGCGGGCGCGTTGTCACCGCGCTGCTGCGCGAGCTGCAGTCCGACCAGGGTCGGGGGACCGGCCTGCACGCCTTCGCCGGCCCGCCCATCAGGGAAGCCGGCGAGCACGCGGGACATCTCCTTGAAGGTGCACAGCGAGGATGCGCCTCGGGTCGGGGCAGGCGGGTTGCCGGAGCGGCAGCCGTCGACGAGCTCGCGGGCGGTCGCCGGCGTCTGGTTGTCGTAGAACTCCCAGTTGACCATCACCACGGGGGCGAAGTCGCAGGCAGCGTTGCACTCGATGTGCTCGAGGCTGACCGTGCCGTCCTCGGTCGTCTCGTTGTGCCCGACGCCGAGGTGCTCCTTGAGCGAGTCGAGGATCGCGTCGCCACCGAGCACGGCGCACAGCGTGTTGGTGCAGACACCCACGTGGTAGGTCCCCGCCGGCTTGCGGCGGTACATCGTGTAGAAGGTCGCGACCGCGCCGACCTCGGCCTTGGTGAGGTCGAGTTCCTCGGCGCACAGTGCGATGCCCTCGGGGGTGACGTAGCCCTCCTCCGACTGCACAAGGTGCAGCATGGGCAGTAACGCCGAGCGCTTCTTCGGGTAGCGCGCCATGATCTGGCGCGCCTCCTCGCGGGTCTTCTCTGACAGGCCCATCTACCGGTCCACTCCACCCATCACGGGGTCAATCGACGCGACGGCCGCAATGGCGTCGGCGATGAGGCTGCCCTCGCACATGGCGGAGGCGGCCTGCAGGTTGACAAAGCCTGGGTCGCGGACGTGGACGCGGTACGGCCGCGTCCCGCCGTCGCTCACGATGTGCATGCCCAGCTCACCGCGCGGGTTCTCGATCGCGCTGTAGACCTGACCGGCCGGCACGCGGAACCCCTCGGTGACGAGCTTGAAGTGATGGATCAGCGCCTCCATCGACGTACCCATGATCTTCTTCACGTGGTCCAGCGAGTTACCCAGCCCGTCGCTGCCCAGGGCCAGCTGCGCGGGCCAGCCGACCTTGCGGTCCTGCACCATCACGGGTCCGGGCTGGAGCCGGTCGAGGGCCTGCTCGATGATCTTGAGCGACTCCCACATCTCGGCCATCCGGACGCGGTAGCGGCCCCATGCATCGGCAGTGGTCTCGGTCGGGACGTCGAAGTCGTAGGTCTCGTAGCCGCAGTACGGCTCGACCTTGCGCAGGTCCCAGGCCAGACCGGCCGAACGCAGGATCGGACCGGTGACACCCAGCGCCAGGCAGCCCTGCAGATCGAGGTGGGCCACTCCCTGGAGCCGGCGTTGCCAGATGGGGTTGCCGGTGAGCAGGTCGTCGTATGTCGGCAGTCGCTGCTGCAGGACCTCGAGCAGCTCACGGATCTTCTCGACCGCGCCGGGCGGCAGGTCCTGCGCCACACCGCCGGGACGCACGAACGCGTGGTTCATCCGCAGGCCGGTGATCGTCTCGAGCACGTCGAGGATCAGCTCGCGCTCGCGGAAGCCGTTGGTCATCGCCGTCAGGGCGCCGAGCTCCATGCCGCCGGTAGCCAGCCACACCAGATGCGAGGCGACGCGGTTGAGCTCCATGCACAGGACCCGGATGGTGGTCGCGCGCTCGGGCACCTCGATGCCGAGGAGCTTCTCGACGCCAAGGCAGTAGCCGGCCTCATTGAAGATCGGCGACAAATAGTCCATGCGCGTCACGAAGGTGACGCCCTGCGTCCAGTTGCGGTACTCGAGGTTCTTCTCGATCCCGGTGTGCAGGTAGCCGATCACGGTGCGCGCCTGCGTAACCGTCTCGCCCTCGAGCTCGAGCACGAGCCGCAGCACACCGTGGGTCGACGGGTGCTGCGGACCCATGTTGATGACGATGCGCTCTTCGTCGGCGTCCGGGTCGATCGTGTCCCAGTCGCCGCCGGTGACGGTGTAGACGCGGCCCTCTGTCGTCTCGCGAGCCGCGGCGGCGTACACGTCGGTCACGTCGGGCTCGTCCTGCACGGGGGTGCTCATGCGTACGCCCTCCGCTCGTCCGGCGGCGGGATCTGCGCGCCCTTGTACTCGACCGGCACGCCGCCCAGCGGGTAGTCCTTGCGCTGCGGGTGCCCCTCCCAGTCGTCCGGCATGAGGATGCGGGTCAGTGCCGGGTGGCCGTCGAACACCACGCCGAACATGTCCCACGTCTCGCGCTCGTGCGCATCGGCGGTCGGGTAGACCGCGAGCACGCTGGCCACGTGCGGTGACTCGACCGACACCGCGGTCTCGACCCGCAGGCGCCGCCGGTAGGTCATCGACGTCAGGTGGTAGGCCACGTGCAGCCGCTCGGCCTGTGAGGGGTAGTCGACACCGCTCAGCGAGGACAGCAGCTCGAAGCGCAGGTTGGGGTCGTCCCGCAGGACCTGCAGCACCTCAGCGGTCCTGGCCGGCAGCACGTGCAGGGTCAGCTCGCCGTGCGCCACGACGACGCGGGTCACGACGTCGGCGTACGCCGGATAGGCCTCGGTCAGCGCGTCGACGGCATCGTCGAACCAGCCGCCGTAAGGCCGAGGAGTCGACAGCCCGGACGGTGTCTGGCGCACCAGGCGACCGAAGCCGCTGGTGTCACCGCCGAACGCGGCACCGAACATGTCTGACGTCGTGCGCGAGTCGGCGCCGACGCCGGTGTCGACCGCGCCGGGGGTGTTGCCCTCGGGTGTCGGACCGCCGGTCGAGCGCACCGCGTCAGGCAGCTGCTCGGTCATCCCTTGCGCTCCGTGCGGTAGGCCTCGCGGGCCGCCTGCTTGCCCTCTTTGGTGTAGCGCACGCTGCTCGCAACCAGCTCGCGCGGCTGGTAGCCGTCGCGGTCACGACGGGCCCGGTTGGCGCCGAGCGGCTCGTCACTGATCTTGTCGTGCAGCTTGAGGATCGCGTCCATGAGCATCTCCGGCCGCGGGGGGCACCCGGGCAGGTAGATGTCGACCGGCACGATGTGGTCGACGCCCTGGACAATGGCGTAGTTGTTGAACATGCCGCCGCTGCTCGCGCAGACACCCATCGCGATGACCCACTTCGGGGCAGGCATCTGGTCGTAGATCTGACGCAGCACCGGCGCCATCTTCTGCGAGACGCGGCCGGCGACGATCATCAGGTCGGCCTGCCGCGGCGAGGGGCGGAAGACCTCCATGCCGAAGCGGGCCAAATCGTAACGACCGGCGCCACTCGACATCATCTCGATCGCACAGCAGGCCAGGCCGAAGGTGGCCGGCCAGAGGGAGGACTTGCGCGACCAGTTGACGACGCCCTCGACGCTGGTCAGCAGGACGCCGCTGGGAAGCTTCTCTTCCAGACCCATCTAGTCCCACTCCAAGCCGCCGCGACGCCACACATAGGCGTACGCGACGAAGACCGCACCGATGAACAGGACCATCTCGACGAGCCCGAACAGGCCGAGCTGACCGAAGGCGACCGCCCAGGGGTAGAGGAAGATGATCTCGATGTCGAAGACGATGAAGAGCATCGCGGTCAAGTAGAACTTCACCGGGAACCGGCCGCCGCCCATGGGCTGCGGCGTCGGCTCGATGCCGCACTCGTAGGCGTCGTACTTGGCTCGGTTGTAGCGCTTGGGGCCGGTGAACGTGGCGGCGCCGACCGAGAAGGCTGCGAAGCCGAAGGCCAGGACGAAGAGCACCAGGATCGGCACGTAGTTGTTTCCCATCCTGGAACTCCTTCCTGTGGCCCGGTCCGACGGGGCAGCCTACGTGTGAGCCGGGGTCCACCCCGGCACCGGGTCAGGCCGCCGGAGCGACCTTGGTGAGTCCGTTGATGACGCGGTCCAGGGCGTCACCACCGCGCGGGTCGGTGAGGTTGGCGAGCAGCTTCAAGGTGAACTTCATGAGCAGCGGATGCGGCAGCCCGTGACGCGTGGCGACCTGCATCACCCGCGGGTTGCCGATCAGCTGGACGAAGACGCGACCGAGCGTGTAGTAGCCGCCGTACGTGGCCTTCATGGCGGCCGGGTAGGCCAGCAAAGCGCGTTCGCGGGCGGCGTCGTCCGGGCGGGAGAGCGCCTGCGCCGCGACGTCGGCGGCGAGCAACCCCGACTCCATCGCGTAGGCGATGCCCTCGCCGTTGAAGGGGTTGACGGCACCAGCCGCGTCCCCGATCAGCATGACGCCTCGGGTGTAGTGCGGCTGGCGGTTGAAGCCCATCGGCAGGGCAGCACCGCGGATCGGTCCGGTCGCGAACTCCTCGGTGTACTGCCACTCCGGCGGCATCGCGGACAGCCAGCTCTTGAGCAGCTTGCGGTAGTCGGTGTCCTGCCAGGCCTTCGTGGTGTTGAGAAGGCCGAGCCCGACGTTGCTGGTGCCGTCACCGACGCCGAAGATCCAGCCGTAGCCGGGCAGCAGGTCGCCGTTCTCGGCCCGCAGCTCCAGCCACGACTCGAGCATGTCGTCGTGGGTGCGCGGGCTCGTGTAGTAGCGCCGTACGGCGACGCCCATCGGGCGGTCGTCCCGCTTGGCGATGCCGAGCGCCAGGGCGAGCCGGGCACTGACGCCGTCGGCGGCGATCACGAGCGGGGCGCGGTAGGTCGCCTCGACCTTGTCGGGTCCGACCTTTGCGGTGACGCCGACGACGCGGTCGGCCGCGTCGAGCACCGGGCCGGTGACGTTGGTGGAGGTCTGCAACCGCGCGCCGGCCTTCTGCGCCTGGTTGGCCAGCAGGTCGTCGAAGTCCAACCGCGGCCGGACCAGGCCGTAGTCGGGATAGGTGGCCAGCTCCGGCCAGGGCAGCTCGAGCCGCATGCCGCCACCGATGATGCGCAGGCCGCGGTTGCGGATGAAGCCGTTGTCCGCGCTGGTGTCGATGCCCATGTCCACCAGGCTCTTCACCGCACGGGGCGTGAGGCCGTCGCCGCAGACCTTCTCGCGCGGGAACTCGGTCTTCTCCAGCAGCAGGACGTCCAGCCCTGCGCTGGCGAGGGCGTACGCCGCGGAACTGCCACCGGGACCGGCGCCGACGACGATGACATCCGCGTCCTGCGTCGTCTTCATCGCCGACCTCCCGGGGCTTGTGAAAGTTTTCACGAGCGGCGGGATGAGTGTAGGACGTCCGGCCAGGCGATGCACGCCCGAGGGCACGGGAGACCGGTCAGTCGGGATTGTCCGCGCGGTGCAGAGCGACGATCCCGCCGGTCAGGTTGCGCCAGGCCACCTTCGACCAGCCCGCCCCGGCAACCTGCTCGGCCAAGGCGACCTGGTCCGGCCAGGCCCGGATCGACTCGGCCAGGTAGACGTAGGCAGCTGGGTCACTGCTCACCCGCTGGGCGACGCGCGGGAGCAGTCGCATGAGGTACTCGAGGTAGAGCGTCCGAAACGGCGGCCAGGTCGGCGAGCTGAACTCGCACACGACCAAACGGCCACCCGGGCGCGTGACCCGCGACATCTCGCGCAGGGCGAGGTCCGGGTCGGCGGTGTTGCGCAGACCAAAGGAGATCGTGACGGCGTCGAAGACCCCATCGGCGAACGGCAGTCGGAGGGCATCGCCGGCAACCAGGTCGACGCCCTCGGTGATGTTGCCCCGGCCGACCTGGAGCATCCCCAGCGAGAAGTCGCAGCCGACGACGTCGGCCCCGGTGCGGGCGAGCGCGGTGCTGCTGGTCGCTGTGCCGGCCGCGAGGTCGAGGACCCGCTCCCCGGGCGTGAGCTGCAGTGCCTCGCGGACGGCCGTGCGCCAGGTCCGGTCCAGCCCGAGCGAGAGAACCGCGTTGGTCAGGTCGTAGCGCCGCGCCACGTCGTCGAACATCGCGGCGACATCGGCCGGTCGCTTGTCGAGGGTGGCTCGGGTCATGACGTCGATTGTCGTCCGCGCTCCAGGGCTGCGCCGTCCGGGGCGAGGGTGACCTCAGCCACCGAGGGCCAGCCCGACCGCGAGCAGGACGCCGTACCCGAGCTGAACCTTGCCGGTGCCGGCGAGCACCGGCACCAGGTCGCGCGCAGCGGCCCCGCGGCGGATCGTGCGCAGCGGACCGGCGGCGACAGGCAGGGCGAGCAGGGCGAGCAGCGCCCACGGCGTCACGGCGGCGAGGGCGAGGACGACCGCGAAGGAGCTCGCAACGAGAGCGGCGTACAGCGTGCGGGTGCGCGGGTCACCGAGGACGACGGCCAGCGTCCTCTTGCCGGCTGCCGCGTCGGTCGGGATGTCGCGCAGGTTGTTGGTGACGAGGATGGCGCAGGCCAGTGCTCCGCAGCCGATGCCGCCCAGCAAGGCCGCAACGCTGAGCTTCTCGGCCTGCACGTACATCGTGCCCAGGACGGCGACGAGGCCGAAGAAGACGAAGACCGACACCTCCCCGAAACCGCGATAGCCGTACGGCGACGCGCCTCCGGTGTAGCCCCACGCCGCCGCGATCATGACTGCCCCGAGCGGGATCAGCCAGAGCGTCGTCAACACGGACAGGATCAGACCGGCCAGGGCGGCTACGGCAAAGCAGCTGAGTGCGGCCAGCTTCACCGCGCCCGGGGACGCAACCCCGGAACCCACCAACCGCAGCGGCCCGACGCGCTCGGCGTCGGTGCCGCGCACGCCGTCGCTGTAGTCGTTGGCGTAGTTGACGGCGACCTGCAGGGCGAGAGCGACGACGAGGGCCAGCAGTGCCCGGACCGGCTGGAAGCCGTCGCTGAGGGCTGCCGCTCCCGAGCCGACAAGCACCGGGGCCACAGCAGCCGGCAGGGTCCGCGGGCGCGCGCCCTGCACCCACTGCGCCGCCGTCGTCACAAGCTGCTCACCGCGCCAGCCGCATGCGGTCGATCTTGCCGGAACCCAGCAGCGGGAGTGCCTCGAGGACAACGAGCTCACGGGGCGCGTGCGGACGGGGCAGGATGCGCGCCAGGTGGTCGCGGGCCTGCTCGAGGGTCAAGGTCGCGCCAGCGTGGAGCACCACGACCGCACGCACCCGCATCCCCCACTCGTCGTCTGGCACCCCCACAACCGCGACCTGCGCGACAGCGGGATGGTCGGCGAGGGCGTGTTCCACCGCGGTAGGAGCGACCTTCTCTCCGCCGGTCACGATGACGTCGTCAGCCCGGCCCAGCACGGTCAGCCGCCCCCCCGCATCGATCGCGCCGTTGTCCGCGGTGGTGAAGCAGTCACCGTCGAACGCCGTCGCGGTGAGGTCAGGACGCAGTCGGTAGCCGAGCCCGACCACCGGGCCACGCACCCGGATCCCAGGGTCCACCGACACCGTCACGCGGGGCAGCGGCAGACCGTCGTACACGCAGCCGCCGCTCGTCTCGGACATGCCGTACGTCGTGACGACGCGGGCACCGCGGTCGCGGGCTGCGGCCAGCAGGGTGGGCGAAGCAGCCGCGCCGCCGATCAGGATCGCGTCATACGCCAGCAGCGCCGGGCTGTCGAGCAAGCGCTGCAGCTGGGTGGGGACGAGGGAGACGTATCGCCGCTGGTCGGTCAGTTGAGCGGTCGCGGCTTCGAAGGACGCGACCGTCGTCGGTCCTGCCAGCTGCACCGGCTCGGTGCCGGCAAGTACCGACCGCACCAGCACCTGCAATCCCCCGATGTGCGTTGACGGGATCGCGAGAAGCCACTGGCCCTGGCCACCCAGCAGCTGGGCGGACGCCCAAGCCGACGCGGTCAGGTTGGCGGCGGTGAGCAATGCGCCCTTGGGCTCGCCGGTCGACCCGGAAGTCGGGACGACGACGGCGACGTCCTCGTGCTCGAGGGGTTCGTCCGGTCGGAACGCCGCGAGTACCCGCGGCTCGGTCGTCGGCAGCAGCGCCGGTCCCGTGCCGTCCAGCGCTCCGGCGACCAGCTCAAGGGTCGCCGTCGCGGCGAGCAGGCGGCGCATCTAGAAGTAATACGGGTAAGGCGCCCAGTCGGGGTCGCGCTTCTCGAGGAACGCATCGCGTCCCTCGACGGCCTCATCGGTCATGTAGGCCAGCCGCGTCGCCTCTCCTGCGAAGACCTGCTGGCCGACCATCCCGTCGTCCACCGCGTTGAAGGCGAACTTCAGCATCCGCTGCGCCGTCGGGCTCTTGCGGCAGATCTCCTGCGCCCACTCGACGGCAACCCGCTCGAGGTCAGCGTGCGGCACGACCTCGTTGACCATCCCCATCCGGTGCGCGTCCGCGGCCGAGTGCTCCCGACCCAGGAAGAAGATCTGTCGGGCGAACTTCTGCCCGACCTGACGGGCCAGGTACGCCGAGCCATAGCCGCCGTCGAAGCTGCCGACGTCGGCGTCGGTCTGCTTGAAGCGGGCGTGCTCGGCACTGGCCAACGTCAGGTCGCAGACGACGTGCAGGCTGTGCCCGCCGCCGGCCGCCCAGCCCGGGACGACACAGATCACGACCTTCGGCATGGTGCGGATGAGCCGCTGCACCTCAAGGATGTGCAGCCGGCCGGCGCGGGCCGGGTCGACGGACTCGGCGGTGTCGCCGGTTGCGTACTGATAGCCGGACCGGCCGCGGATCCGCTGGTCGCCGCCGGAGCAGAACGCCCAGCCGCCGTCCTTGGGCGACGGCCCGTTGCCGGTGAGCAGGACGCAGCCCACGTCGGGCGACATGCGCGCGTGGTCCAACGCGCGGTACAGCTCGTCGACGGTGCCGGGTCGGAACGCGTTGCGGACCTCCGGCCGGTCGAAGGCGATGCGGACGACCATGCCGTCACGGCCAGGAGCCGTGTGGCGGTGATAGGTGATGTCGGTGAAGTCCGTTGTGTCAAAGCCCGGCACCGCCCCCCACTGGCTCGGGTCGAACAGCTCTGAGACGGTGGCGGTCACGGCCGAAGGGTAAGGGGACCGGGTGCTCGACCTCACCGAGGTGCACGTCGTCTCGATCCCGCTGCACCTGCCGTTCCGCGGTGTTCGGCTCCGAGAAGCCATGCTGCTCAAGGGACCGGCTGGATGGGGGGAGTTCTCGCCCTTCTTGGAGTACGGCGACGCGGAGTCGTCGCGCTGGCTGGCGGCAGCGCTGGAGGCAGCCTGTGCCGGCTGGCCGGCCCCCGTCCGGGCCGCCGTACCAGTCAACGCCACCGTGCCGGCCGTGGCCGCGTCGCAGGTGCCTGCCGTCCTCGCCCGCTTCCCGGGCTGCACGACCGCCAAGATCAAGGTGGCCCAGGCAGGCCAGTCACTCGTCGATGACGCCGACCGCGTCGCCGCCGTCAGGGACGTCCTCGGACCGCAGGGGCGGGTCCGCGTCGATGCCAACGGTGCCTGGTCCCTGTCCGACGCGAAGGTCGCGATCGCTGCCCTCGCGCCGTACGACCTGGAGTACGTCGAGCAGCCGTGCGCGGCGACCGAGGACCTGGCGCGTCTGCGGGTTGCGCTCGCCCGCGCCGGATTGGAGGTGCTGATCGCCGCGGACGAGAGCGTGCGCAAGGCCGACGACCCGCTGCGCGTGGTCCGGCTGGGCGCCGCGGATGTCCTCGTGCTGAAGGTCGCGCCGCTGGGGGGCGTGGCTGCGGCGCAACGCGTCGCCCAGGAGTGCGGCCTTCCGGTGGTCGTGTCGAGCGCCCTCGACACCTCGGTCGGTATCGCGGCCGGTGTCGCTCTCGCCGCCACGCTGCCGGACCTGCCTTACGCCTGCGGACTCGCCACGACCAACCTCATGACGGCCGACGTCGTCCGAGACTCCCTCGATGGGCACGGGGGCTGGCTGCAGGTGGGTGCGGTGACGCCGGACCCGGCGTTGCTCACGCAGCACGCGGCAACGCAGGACCGTCAGCAGTGGTGGCGCGAACGCCTGGCGCGCTGCGCGGACCTGCTCCCGGCAGGATGACCTGGTGAACCCCTCGACCGCTCTGGCGCGCGTGCTCGTCGATGAGCTGGTGCGCGGCGGCGTGCAGGAGGCGGTGCTGTCACCTGGCTCCCGCTCGGCTCCGCTCGCGTTTGCGCTGTACGACGCGGACCGCGCCGGCCGGCTCCGGCTGCACGTGCGCATCGACGAGCGCTCAGCCGGCTTCCTGGCGCTGGGCCTGGCCAAGGCCTCTGGCCGTCCCGTCCCCGTGGTCACCACGAGCGGCACGGCTACAGCCAACCTGCACCCGGCGGTGCTCGAGGCCGGCCACGCCAACGTGCCGCTCCTGCTGCTCACCGCTGACCGCCCGCCCGAGCTGCGTGGCACGGGCGCCAACCAGACCGTCGACCAGGTGGGGCTGTACGGCGGGGCGGTCCGGTTGTTCGTCGAGGTCGGTACGCCGGACCGCCGAGCCGGACAGAACGCGTACTGGCGGTCGCTCACCTGCCGGGCGCTCAGCGCTGCTCAGGGCGACCTGGCGACGTCGGCCGGCCCCGTGCACCTCAACGTCGGGCTGCGCGACCCACTGGTCCCCGAGGACGGCGACTGGGTCGAGTCGCTGGAAGGACGCCCCGAGGACGCGCCCTGGACCGAGCGCGTTCCGGCCGCGGCGGTCGCCGCTGCGGACGACCTTCCGCCGCGCACCGTCGTCGTGCTCGGCGACTGCGCCGCCCCGTTGGCCGCCGCAGCCTTGCACCTCGCGTCAACGCGCGGGTTCCCCGTGATCGCGGAGCCGTCCAGCAGCGCCTGGTCCGAGCAGGTCGTGCCGGCAGCCGACCTGATCCTCGACACCCCCGGCTGGCTCGATGACCACACCCCGGACCGTGTTCTCGTCGTCGGTCGACCGACGCTCAGCCGCGTGGTGGCGCGGCTGGTCGGCTGCGCACCGGCCGACGTGGTCGGCGCGCATGGCCAGTGGGCCGACCCGGCCAGGCAGGCGACGCGGGTACTGCCGGGGGTGCCCGCACCGGACGGAGCCCCGCACGCAGCCCCGGACGTCTCGTGGCTGACGTCGTGGCAGGTCGCAGGGCGGCAGGCACGGGCCGCCGTGGACGAGGTGCTGGCCGGCGCCGGCCTGTCGGAGCCGGCGGTGGCCGCCGAGGTCGTCCGTGCTGCCGGCACGCTCGTCGTCGTCGGTTCGTCCAAGCCCGTCCGCGACCTGTTCCTGGCCGGCGGACGCGAGGGCCTGCGGGTGCTGGCCAACCGCGGTGCGGCCGGGATCGACGGCACCGTGTCCACGGCGATCGGCGCGGCGCTGGCGCACGGGCAGCGAACGCTGGCTCTCCTGGGCGACCTGACGTTCCTGCACGACGCCAACGGCCTCATCCTCGGACCCGACGAGGCCCGCCCCGACCTGACGATCGTGGTGGTCAACAACGACGGCGGAGCGATCTTCGGCCTGCTCGAGCAGGGTGCGCCCGAGCACGCTGTGGCGTTCGAACGCGTCTTCGGCACTCCCCACGGGGTGGACCTGCAGGCGCTGTGCAAGGCGACGCGTACGCCGTACACGCTCGCCTCGACCGTGGACGAGCTGAGGTCAGCTCTGCATCAGCCGGGGCTGCGGGTGGTGGAGGTGCGCACCGATCGACCCGCAGCGATCGCCCTGGACCGTCGACTGCGGGTGGCGATCGCCGGCGCCCTCCAGCCGTAAAGAGCTCAGCCCTGCAAGGCGTCCCGCATGGGGACCAGCTTGGCGTTGCTCTCCGCCAGCTCGTGCAGCGGCTGCGACCCGGCGACGATGCCGCAACCGGCAAACAGCCGGAGGCGCCGTGGATCGGTGCGGTCGACCTCGGCGCACCTGAGCGCGATGCCCCACTCACCGTCACCCCGGGCGTCCAACCAGCCGACCGGACCGGCATAGCGGCCGCGGTCCAGCCCCTCCACCTCACGGATGAGCTCGAGGGCGACCTGGGTAGGCGAGCCGCAGACGGCGGCGCTCGGGTGCAGCGACTCGACCAGCTCCAGCGACGTGGCGCCGTCCGTCACGATGCCGCGCACATCCGTCGCGAGGTGCATGACGTTGCGCAGCTCCAGCACGAACGGCCCGATCGGCACGTCGACGGTCGCGCAGTGAAGACCGAGCGCGTCGACCACCGAGCGGACGCCGTACCCATGCTCCTCGACGTCCTTGATCGACCGGGCCATCGCGTCACTGCGCCGGCTGTCCTCGTTGGCGTCGCCGGAGCGGCGCAGTGTGCCCGCGAGCACGCGGGACGTGGCCACGCCGCCCTCCAGTCGCACCAGCATCTCCGGGGTCGCACCCAGCAGCCCATCCACCGCGAAGGACCAGCAGCCCGGGTAGTCCCTGGCCAGCTCCCGGAGCGGCCAGCGCAGGTCCACCGCCTCGTCCGCGCAGGCCTCCAGGTCGCGCGCCAGCACCACCTTCTCCAGCTGCCCAGCGGAGATCCGTGCCACGGCCCGCTGGACGGTGCCCATCCAGTCGGCGCCGGACCCGGACGCGTCAGCGAAGACGACGCCCGCCGGTCGTCGCGGGTCGGACCGCGCACTCAGGTCGGCAGTTGACCCAGTGCCGGCGCCGATGGTCGTCAGCCACCAGACGTCGCCGCGATGACCGACGACGACCTCGGGCACCACGAGAACAGAGGAGCCCGCGGCCTGGTCGAACGCGAAGGAGCCAAAGGCGACCAGCCCGGTGCCGGGCAGGTGCACGTCGTCGGTGACCTGGGCGTGTCCGACCAGCTCGCCCCACCACTGCCGCGCCTGTGCGAAGCCCTCCACCCCGGACAGCTCGAGGCGGGTCGACTCGCCCCAGCCGACCAAGCCCTCGCCGCCCTGCACCCAGGCGAGCCCGCCGGCTTCGGGCAGCAGGTCCAGCAGGGCGCCGGGACTGTCCACGAGCACGGTGCGCACCGTGAGCAGCGAGGGCACCGCAGCGGCGAGCACGCCTCAGGGTAGGCACCACCCGCCGCCCTGGCCCGGCGGATGCCTCACTGCAGGAGCACGGTGAGCTCCCCCAGCGGTTGTCCCTTGAGCAGGAACCCGTCGGCGCCTGCGCGCTCGGCGGACAGCTGCACCGTGGGGTCGGCCGAGAACACGATGACCCGCACACCGGGAGAGATGGCGCGCAGCTCGGGGACGATGCGGGTACCCGGGCCGTGGGGAAGCTCCTGGTCGAGCACGACGACATCCGGATCGAGAAGCCGCGCTTGGGAGAGGGCTTGCTCGGCGTCCGCGGCCTCGCCCACGACCTGGTAGCCCTCCAGCTCCAGGTGCATCCCGATGAGGAGTCGCATGCTCGCGTGGTCGTCCACCACCAGCACGCGACGTCCCACCTGGGGAGCCTTACATGTCAACGAGCCGCGCGTGGGGTGCTGCCGCCGTCAGGTCGGCTCGCCGTCCAGCTTTGCCCGCAGGTCGGCCTTCTCCGCCGCCTTGCGCTGGTGCCGGTCTTCCTGGGCGCGCACGAGTGCGTCCCGCTGCGGCTTCAGCATGAACAGGCTCAGGATGCTGCTGCCGAACAAGCCCAGCAGCAGCAGCGCGAAGCCGTTCAGCCCGACCACGATCAAGACCCCGGTCACGCAGACGAACAGCACCAGGCGGAGCCCGGTGTAGATCAGCCACGTGCGCACAGCTGCCACGGTACGGCGAAAGGCGCCGCCCCTCGTGGTGGAGGAACGGCGCCTTAGGCGTTGATCAGGGGCTAGACGGACGTGCCGTCAGCCAGCCGGCGACGCATCGCCAGTCCGGCCCCGACCAGGAGCGCTGCGAACAGCGCCACCGAGGTGGACAGGCCGGTCGTCGGGAGCGACGTACCCGGAGTGGCTCCGGGGGGCGTCGCGCCGGTCGGGTTGGTACCCGGTGCGGCCACGGTGGCCGGCCGGAACTTCGACTGCTCGGACAGCGTGCCGAGCGACAGGCTGATCGGCTTGCTGACCAGGTCGCCGACCGCGGCCGTGACCGCGGTGCCCACGACGGGCAGGCCGCTGATGGCCGGCAGGTTGGCCGCGTTCGGCAGAGCGAGCCCGGCCGGCAGCGTGATGGCCGGGATCGTGACCGAGAGCGCCTTGACGCTGTTGGTGGCCACGCCGAAGCCGTCCACGATGTCGGTCGACGTGCTCTTGGTGAGCAGGCCGATCTGCGGCGCCGGGATGGACAGCGTCGGGAACGTCGGGACGCTGGACAGGACGCTCGAGAGCGTGCCCGTCAGCCCGCTGATGGTGTTGGTGACGCCGGTGAGCGTCGTACCGACCAGGTCGAGCAGGTCGACCGAGGTGGTGCCCAGGACGTTCTTGAGCACGTCGGTGCCGAGCACCTTGAGGCCGGTCAGCTCGCCGC
>Ga0136633_1001349_pt1 | contig 18154 bp, 15 predicted proteins | sample AntDrymeUQ832206_2_FD_105494 | JGI IMG/M metagenome (GOLD analysis project Ga0136633, IMG submission 105494) | Polar desert sand microbial communities from Dry Valleys, Antarctica - metaG UQ83 (22.06) | ecosystem: Environmental > Terrestrial > Soil > Desert | place: Antarctica: Dry Valley...
GCGCCCCACGCCTCGCGACCCCGTAGCCGGCGCGAAGACCGCATCGACATGACGGCCACAAGCGCCGGATACAAGTATGCGATAAGGACTGCCGTTGAAGCGGGGATGAGTTCGAGTGCGGCGTAGAACGCGGCGACGTTTACGAAATAGAAGACCCCGAGAGCACCAAAGGCCGCGAGCTGGGCGCGTGAGAAGGTGGGACGAACATCGACGAGTCGGGGCATCAGAAACAGCCACGCGGCAACCGCGCCGACAACGAAGCGCCACGCAACCACCGTGGCCCAGTCGAGGTCGTGCCGGTATGCCAGTTTGGCTAGGAGCGGGCCCGTCCCGAACGCTAGCGCCGATACAAGCACCAGCACCGAACCCCACACCTCGCTCCTAAGCTCGCTGCTTGCAGTTGGGGTGTTGCTCTTCACGAATTCTGGCCAAGCCCTCTTCGGTGATCACTTAGAGTTGCGGGATGACGATAAGCGCATTTCGAGCCATCAAGCGTGTGTTGGCTTCTGGCGGAGCGGCCCACGCTTTCGGACGTACGCGACCTGACCACGTACAGGGTTGGTCGCAGAAGCCGTCGGGTTAGCGCGGTGGCACGGGTCAGAAGCGAGTCAGGATCGGTGGCTTTGGACGAACTGACGTGGCCGGCGTTTGCTGAGGCCATGGAAAGCGGAGTGCCGATCATGATGCCAATCGGTTCGATCGAGCAGCATGGACCGCATCTGCCGCTCGCGACGGACGCAATAATCCCGCATGAGTTAGCGAAGCGCGTCGCTGCCGGACAGAGGGTCCTGATCGCGCCTCCCCAATACTTCGCGACATACTCGCGTCCGCGTACCGGAGGGGGTAGGCGCTTTCCCGGTTCGGTCGGGTTTCCGGGATCCGTCCTCACGTCGGTAATAGCCGGCGTACTCGAAGAGCTAGTTCGTGATGGGGCGCGCAGGTTCGTCGTCTTGAACGGTCACCTTGAGAACAGCACTTACGTGTACGACGCGGTGGAGTCAGTCCTCGGCATCGACCCAGCCGGCTCTATGGGCAAGGCACTCCTGATCAACTGGTGGGAGCTGGTAACCCCTGAAGACAAGGAGGATCTGTTTCCGCGGGAGCACCCTGCATGGGGCGGTGATCACGCCTCCTTCGCAGAGACGTCATTGATGCTCGCGCTGAGGCCCGATCTCGTCCTCATGGACAGAGCCGCTGATGCGACGCCATTTCGCCCCCTGCGAATCGACATCCTTCCGCCACCGCGAGACGCGGCTCCTGAGAACGGCATCCTATGGCGCGCCACCTTAGCCGACCTTGAGGTCGGCAAGCGCCTCGTACAACTGCTCGAAGCTCGAATCGGTCGGGCTATTATTGACGAGTTTGGGCTCGAGGCCGCACCACGGCCCGCGCGATCGGGCTAGAACGCCAGAGTGAGCGGGAACTCCGTTATCAGCTCTGCACCATCCTGTCCGATCAGGAAGACATTGGAGTGCCGCACGCCGAACTCGTTCGGAAAGTAAACTCCGGGCTCAACAGAAAAAGCCATGCCCGGCGCGACGGTCCGTGTGTTGTAGGACCGGAGTTCACCCCCATCCTCCCGGCTTGACGCACCGATCATGATCCCGTGCGCGTGGCCGGTGCCATGGCGGATGAACTGAGCAAGCTTGTACTTCTCCAGGACATCGAAGGCCGCTCGGTGGACATCGCTCGCGCGAGTCCCAGGGACTAAGGCCGACTTGGCGACGCCATAGGCCTCCCCTACTGCCGCCAGTGCATGTCGCGCCTTGTCGCCGGGATCGCCGATGGCATACGTCCGCTCGAGCTCCACACAGTAGCCCGCGAGGACGGCAAACACGTTGAGCGCCAAGACCTCACCTGTCCGAACGCGAGTTCCCGTTGGATGCTGATGAGGAGATAGGGTATGTACTCCCGCGTGGCAGTATGCGTACGAGCTAGTCGGGAGTCGGGGATCCAACGCGGCGGTTGCCTCGTTCATCGCGAGCACTGCTCTCGAAGCTATGGACAGTTCCGTGGCCCCTGGGTTGATGGCACCTGCAAATTCATTCGCTCCGATTTGCGCCACATGTCCCGCAAGACGCAGGAGCGCGAGTTCCTCGGTCGACTTGATCAGCCGCAAGTCGGCGAGGATCTCGCCGATGTCGACGAGTTCGGCGCCAACCTCGTCGGTAAGGTAGGTGGCCATCGCGAGCGATAGATGGGTCAGCTCACAACCGAGCCGCAGCGGGCGCCCTTCACCGATCTGCTCGCGGATGAGATTTAGGGCGGTCTCCCAAACGTCTGCGTCATCTCCATAGGCGATCACATCCCCCGCCCAGAGCGTACGCATGTTCTCTTCTTCGAGCCGAGAGCCGACAATAGCCGGAAGCTGGCCGGTCCTAACGACCATCCAGAGCGGCCTACCCCAAGGTGATAACAGCGGCACTCCGGTGATGTAGTAAACGTTGTCGGAGGTATGAAGAAAAACGGCGTCAATCGACCGATCTTGCGCGGAGCGGTGGAGGGCATCGAGCCTGCGCCTCATCTCCGTCTCACTGAAGAACGTCAAGGTACTTACCTCTTCGATGCGGCACGATGCCGAGGGGCGTTTCTGGGGCCTGGACCCCGCGCGCCGTGAATGCGCTCCGCCTGAGGACCTCGCAGAGCGATGGCCATGTCCGGCGGTCCCCTGCAGTATGCGCCCACGCCTAGCCTCAAGCCGTTGAACTTTCCCTCAAGTCGAGCAGGCTGTTAGGCTGTCGGACCGCGTTCACTAACGTCCGGTTAGCCCAAAGGCGCCCCGGGAGCGCCGTCAAACCGAGGTGACTTCCGGATGCAGGAAGTGCGGCTCCTATACCTTTCAGCCGGAGCCGTATCGCGGTGCTTGCCCGACGTTGACCAACAGATCGAACTCGTTCGGCAGGCTTTCCAGGCACTGCGTTCGGCAGATGCGGAAATGCCCCCCAAGGTCGGAGTCCACCCGCGTCCGAACGCGCTGGTTGAGGCGATGCCCGCGTGGTGGCGCAGTCGTGACGTTGTCGGCATTAAATGGATTTCGGCGTATCCTGGGAACCGCCGGCGGGGCCGTGATCACGTTCAGGGACTCGTGATCCTTAACGACGCAGACACAGGTACTCCGGAGTGCGTGCTAGACGCACGACAAATCACCGCCGCTAGAACAGCTGCAGTCAGCGCATTCGCGATCAAGAGCCTTCTATCAACTGAAAGCGGGCATAAGACGGCGCTCTTCGGTGCCGGCGTGCAGGGCCGAGCTCATGCCATTGCCTTGGCCGCGTTGGGGCTTGTCACAGATCTCAAGATATTCGATCGTAACCCGGCCCGAGCATCGGCCTTCGTGGCGTGGGCGGAATCAGACCTGGGCCTCGCAGGGGCTCGGGCAGCTGCCTCCGCTCGAGAAGCTCTCGCGGGCGCCGAGCTCCTGGTCACCTGTGCGTCTCCCGGACCCCAGAGGCAGCTCCTCGACCACCAAGCAGTCGCCGACGCTGAACTTGTCGTCGCAATCGACGACGATGTCTATGTCTCCGCAGAGGTCGTGGAGAGCAGCGGCCTATTCTTGGTCGACGACGTCCAGCAGTTTCGTGCATTTCGGTCGAACGGCAGCTTCACAGGGTTCCGAGACCCAGAGGGCAGCCTGGCAGATGACTTCTCAGGGCTCGTCCCTACTGATCAGAAGCCAATCGTGGTGGTCACCCTCGGGATTGGGATGGCGGATGTCTTGTTTGCCTCAGCCGTGTTCGAGAACGCGCGATCCATTGGCGCTGGCATCGAGCTCGAGCGGTGAGTATTCAGAGCTCGGCCAACTGCGACAGCTAGCGCTGCTGAGCACGACTACCGGGGGGCCGGCCTCCTAACGAACTGCGGTTCGGCCATGGAACGGTCAACGCCTTAGTCCCTCCAACGCTCTCAATTGGCCGCGTGCTTTGTCGATCATTGCGTCGAACTGGCGACGGGCGACCTCATCAGACCAACGGGCCAGATGGGCGGACCAGGCAGATACCGCATCAAGCCGCGCCTCCACGCTAGCTACGTCGGCGGGACTTGGCAGCTTCCGCCGTCGGAAATAGATCGGCGACGTATGGGCCCCAACTTGCAGATCCCGAGGAAGCTCCCGGATGACAGCCGGGGCGTCGCAACGTGCCGCAATCCATCCGACTCGCGGAATGGTCAGGGCGATAGAGCCCTCCTCTCCGGTCCTTTGCGTCAGCTTCCTTTCGAAGACAACCGCACCGTTTGCCACTATCTGGAGGCGTGCGACCGGGAGCACGGAGCGGATGCGCCACGCGGCCTGTACTGGACCGCGACCGCGAATCACGCCTCCTGGGCGCGCACCGTCGACATCGAAGTCGAGGAGTGGCCCCGTTGTTACGTACGTGCGTCCGGATCGAAGCGCCGAAAGCCATGCATCGAAGTTCAGTTCCCGGGCCTCTCCGTCCAGCACGCGAGCCACGGTGCGTATCGACCCAAGGACCCCGTTTGCCGACATCTTGTCGCTACCCGCAACAAGCGGCAAGCGCACTCCCAGATTCAGATATCGATACCACTCCTGCATCCGATAACTGTCGACTGCGGGATCGAACCACATTTCGACGGCGTCCACCCGCCCAAGCAGAATGTCAACCGCTGCCTCGAGGTAAGGGTCGGGAAAGTGACCGAGTACAGCCGCGCCGCCGTCGCTTCTCGCTGTCTCTGCCCAACTGGCGATGCTGACCCAATCCGGATCGCCGAACCGACTTTCGGCCGGTCCGCCGCTCGAAAGCGGCCAGGTGTGGGAGGACCCAAGAGCGAGCATGTGACCGAGGGCGTGATGGCGGTTCTCAGACCCGATTCGCACAATGGCGTCATCGGAGGAGATGCTACGTGACCCTGCCCGTAGCTCGGCCAAGTTGGCAAAGAGCTCGCCCCATTGAATGGCGAGCAGATTAACGATGTGGACCGATTCGGCCCTTGCATGGAGGTGCGCTGCCGAAGGGCTCATGAAGTGAACATGGGTGTCCGCCGATACCCAACCCTCCGCCCGCAAGTCCGCAATTCGCTCGAGTCTCACGATGATGCGTTTCCTAGTGCCGCTGACCTCGACGGTGCGGCGATGGACCTTGAACTCCGGGCCATGCCAAACCTCCAAGAAGAGCTGGCCGGGGGGCGCAAGGATCCGGAAGGGTCCGTCGACGTAGAAGTATCGCCAACCCTGCAGTACAACGTCACTGCCGTCGTCTTCAAACCATCTCGTGTTGGGACGAACCCTCTGTTGGATGGGAGCCCACTGGCGTCCGTCCTCACCATGAATATGGACGCGACTAGCCACGGCCTTTCCATCTGCGACCACTGATACTTCGATCGGCACGATTGCGTCCGGCAGGGAAACCACCCGGCGGCCCTTGATAGCCAGTTCCCGTTGGGCCTCGAGTTCTCGTAAGGGGACGGGAATCCCGGCGAGAACGGCGACCGCATCGGGATGCGCGGTCACGTCCAGGACGGACGATATTGGCCCGCTGCTGCCGAAGCCGCGCAACACGTCCCCTTGCCACTGCGCTGCAGACACGTCCACGGCGTCTGCACTTTGGACGATCCATCCACGATCTATTGAGGCAAACGCTTCCGCAGGCACGGGAGGAGTCACTTTCAGGGACCAACGCGACGTGAATGCCAACGGGTCTGAGTTGGCGGTCGAAAGGGTGATGCCAGCGATTGCCATCAGACCTGAGGTCGCCTCCAATTCGATGGCTCGGAGCTGGCTGTCCGGGCGTGGGTTCTCCAATACCCACAGCCAGAGGTTCGACCGGTCGCGGTAGGCTTCTTGATCGTTTCCGATCTGGTAACGGCCCCATTTCTCTCGGGGATAGGGTCCGGCGTCCGGGATCACACGGTCGCCCAGATGAGTTCGGGCCGCCGCAGGAAGCATTCCCCATTCGACCCGAGGCGGCGCGATCTCGATCCGACGCCGAATTGGGCGTGATGCCGTGTCGCCGTCCGCGAACCGCAGAGTCACTGCCCCTAGCTCTTGTCCAAGCGCCGCCGACTCTGCCAGCAGTTCCTCGCCTCTTGTGGCCCGCGATCTTGGGAGCGGGTCGCAGAACCAGGCAAACACCAAGTGTCTAGCGATGCCCTCAATGGGCACCACGACGCGATCGGTGCGTTCCAGAACGAGCCAGTTGGGTTCCGAATCTCCGAGCAGGTTGAAAGGCACACCAGATAATTCGACGCTTCCTGACGGGAGTCCCTTCAATGCTCGTCGGAGACGAGGCGGCCATCCGTCGTCACGCCTGCCCCTGCCCTGCGTTCGTAGCAATGCAGAGAGATCGAGGGGTCGCGCCCATGCTCGTCGCGCAGTGGCTCGCGACGGGCTCTCCGAGGGGGCCTCGGTCATCAGCCCGCTAGCCACCGGCGGGGATTTTGAATCAAGAACTTTCTGATCGTCGCCATGGGTACGTCGAGATAGCGCAGCATCGGGATGAAGCTGTTGATGATGTGCGCGTATCCTCCCCCGCCGTTAGCAGCGAGCTGAAGGGGATGGCAGACGTCCTGGCCTAGAAGGATGTGATCCTGATAACCTCGGTCAACAAGTTGGACGATGGCTAGTGCTCGTTGGTGATCAGAAGGTTCGAGTCTCTCCTGGAAGGGGCTGTACAGCGTGTTTCCCACAGTGTCGAAGGCGACATAAGCTCCGCGGTCAGCCATCTCGATTATAAGATCGATACTTAGAGGCGAGCCATCCGCGGCGAAAGACTCGTCGATGTGACCTATTGAGATCCGTTTCGGTGCCACGCCATACGAAGTCAATAGATCGAGTTGCCAGCGAGCATATCGGCCGCTGAATGTGTGTGTGGCAATCGCCGCATCAGTCTCAACGTGCGCCAGGGCGGCTGCCTGAAACATGAGCCGCTCCCATTGGCCGGGCATCGTATCCCCGGTTCCGATCTCGCCGATCACCCCGGCTCGTATCTCGGTACCGCCGATTCCGACCTGAAGCTCTTCGACAAAGTGCCGAACGAGCGCGTGGACGTCCCCCACCGCCGGGGATAACGGCTTCGTGTAGTAGCCGGTACTGGCGATGACGGTTACACCAGTAGCGTCGGAGATTTCCTTCATTCGTTGGACATTTCTACCCATGCACTCGTTGGTTAGGTCGACAAGGGTACCGCCCCCCGCGGCGCGGAACGCGGCGACTTCGCCAACGATCGAGTCATCGGCGGGCAGCGAAAAGGCCTTCAGCCGGGGCCCGCCTGCAATGTCGATCGTAAGATGGTCATGCGCTGATGTGATCCCAAGATCCCCGGCCGCGACCGGGCCGGACACGCTCCAAACCATGCTGCACCTCAGAAACTACTTGACGGCGCTTCAGCCGCTTGCCTCGTGCTAATCGCGCTCGCCGATCGTCCGAGTCTGGACAAAAGCTGAGAGGTAGTCCGCGCTGCCCGACTTCTCGTTCGTTCCGCTGAGTTTCGTGCCGCCAAACGGATGCACGCCTGGTATGGCACCAGTGCACTCACGGTTGATGTAGAGATTGCCCACCTCGAGCAAACGCCCAGCTTGCTCGATTCGCGAGCGATCGGTGGAGAAGAGAGATGCCGTCAGCCCATACTCGACGTCATTAGCTATCGCGAGGGCCGAGTCGAAGTCGCGGGCGTGGACGACACTCAGTACGGGCCCAAAGATTTCGTCTTGAGCCAGCGGCGAAGAGTGGCTGACCCCGTCCACGACAGTAGGCGCAACGAAGAAACCTGGTCGATCGAGGGCTTGGCCACCAATAGCGATGTGCGCTTCCCGTGAGGCTCTGCCAACGTATTCGAGCACCCTTTCCTTGGCGGCGCTGTCGATCACCGGCCCAACGTCCACGTCGGGCTCCTCTGGATCGCCGGCTCGTAGCCCGGCCGTTTCGTTCACAACAAGTTCCAGGAGTTCGTCGTGCACTCCGGCCACTGCGATGAGGCGCGATGCCGCAGAGCACTTCTGTCCCTGATACCCGAATGCTGACTTCACGACGGATCTCGCCGCGAGTGACAGATCGGCTGTCTCATCCACGAGGATGGCGTTCTTACCCCCCATCTCTAGAATGCATCGCTTGATCCAGCGTTGGCCCGACGGTACTTGAGCGGCCCGCGCTAGAAGTCGCAAGCCGGTGGCTTTCGAGCCCACGAACGCTAGGAAGTTGACATCTGGCGAGTTAACGAGGACCTCACCGACGCGGTCGCCGGCCCCAGCTATTAGATTCACCGTCCCGGGCGGCAGCTGCCCAGAAGTGAACTCGCGGACGAGCCAATGCACCGAAATGGGTGCACGGCTTGACGGCTTCACGACTACCGCGTTTCCGGTTGCCAAGGCCGCCCCGATCATTCCACCCGTCAGTGCCATTGGGAAGTTCCAAGGGGCAATCACGGCACCGACGCCAAGCGGATGACGAACCAGCGTGGAGCGTTCATTGCCTACCTTCGCGATCGGCGTAGCCTTCGCCAACTCAACCGCGGAGTCTGCATAGAAGCGCAACAGAAATACAAGCTCGTCGATTTCGCCGTTTGCTTCGTCAGCGGACTTGCCGACTTCGTAAGTAAGCAATGCTGCGAAATGGGCTCGGCGCTCTTCGATGCGATCAGAGACTTGGACGAGGACGCGGCGTCGCTCCTCAGGATCCCAACCGCGCCAAAGTGCGAAAGCCTGACGGGCCGCGGTTGTCGCCGCGCGTACGTCATCCGGGTTGGCCGCGACATGGGATCCGATCACCTCGGTCGGTCGCGCAGGATTCGTAGAGACGATGGCCTCTTCACCGTCCACGTCCGCCCCCCCGACGATCAACGGGTAGCGTTGCCCAAGCATCGCTCGCGTCTCGCTGAGTGCCGCAGCGGTGCTCACTGGTTCAATGGCTCAGCCACACGGACCCGCTGCAACGGCGTCGACTCCGCGACTTCCTCGCGCTCGTTCAGCAGCCCAGGCTCTTGGTCGTATCCTTTCCAGCCGTTCTTTAGCCGCAGGAAGAGCCCGGCTAGAAATGTCAGGACACAGCTGACAAACGTTCGCGCCGTTATTTCGGCGATGTCGCGCCGCGGGTCGAACTCGACGAAGTCAATCGCCGCTACCCGCGGATCTTGACCAAGGGTAAATAGAGCCTCAAGCAGGTCGACGGGCCTAAGACCTTCCGGCGTGGCTGCCCCGGTGCCGGGGGCGTATCCAAGCTCGAGAACATCGATGTCGACGGTTACGTAGATTGCATCGGTTCCCCTGCCGGCGATGTCGAGGGACCTGCCGACGACCTCAGCGATGCCTTGCTGGCGCACCGACCGACCGGTAAAGATGGTTCCACCCTGCGCTTCGACCCACTGCTTGTAGTAACTCGCATTCATAAATCCATGAATACCGACTTGGACTAGGTTCGCGCCGCTTACTCGCGCCGTAGACTCAAGAATTCCGCGAATCGGCGTTCCATTCGTCGGTCCGTGATCCATAACCCGGACGTCGTTATGCGCGTCAAAGTGAATCAGGCCAATCTGTTTTTCGGGGTTGGCAGACGAAAGGGCGCGAACGCTCGGTGCTGTAATCGCATGATCACCGCCGATCATCACCGGAAAGAATGCTTCGGAGCGGGAGAAGCATGCCCTGAGACAATCTTCAATTCGCTGCAGCCCTGCAACCGCGTCGATCAACGGAACCTGGACATCTCCCAACTCGCGGACTTTCAGCGAAGCCAAGTCCACGTCGTAGTCAGGGCTGTAGGTCGTAAAGATGCTGAGCGACTCCCGGAAGGCGTTGGGCGCCATGCTCGCAGCGCTTGCGCGAATGGACGTTTTGCTCAGGGGTACACCGATGATTCCGACATCTATCGGTGAGGCAAAGTCCCACGGTACGAGCCAGTTGCTTACCCGGGTCTCATGTCGATCATTCCAATGAGAACGCCTGTGCACCTCCGGCGGGATCAAGTACGGGATCCCGACATCGTCTGGCCTCAGCGTCTTAGATTGGTCCATCGGTGACTCCTCATGCGCCCAGATACAACTGCTTCACACGTGGATCGTCAAGCAGATCTACGCCCTTGCCCGTGAACGCCTCTCTGCCGTTCTCAAAAACATATGCTCTATTCGCCAGTTCGAGCGCGAGTCGCGCGCTCTGTTCGACGAGCAAGACAGCGACTCCGCGCGCGTTGATCTGCCCGATGGCCTCGAACACGTGTCGGACAAGGCCTGGTGCAAGCGCCGCCGACGGCTCATCGAGCATCAAGACTCTCGGATCAGAGACAAGGCCCCGCGCTAGGGCCAGCATCTGTCTCTCACCGCCGCTGAGGCGCGCCGCACGCGTCTTGAGCCTCGCCTTCAGCGACGGAAACATGGCCAAGGCATAGGCGAGGATCTCTGCCTTCTCGGAGCGTTTTGAGGGCAAGACCATCAGCTCCAGATTCTCCTTGACAGACAATGAGGGAAAGATGTTCTGGACCTGAGGCACGTACGCCAGTCCCCGCATTACGCGTTGCTCGGTTGACTGCGTCGAAATGTCCACGCCTTCGAGGACGACCGATCCGACGCGTTGGTGCAACAGGCCAATGATGGTCTTGAGCAAGGTCGACTTCCCGGCTCCATTCGGGCCGATAATCGCAACGATCTCCCCTAGTTGGACTCGGATAGAGGCGCCGGTAACAATGTCCGCTCCTCCGTAGCCAGCGATGAGGTCATGAACGCTCAAGACCTCTGGCGGGCTCGGCTCCAGACCTTCGTCGCTATACGACTTGCTTGCCATCGATCTCGCCGAGATATGCCCTCAACACGGATTCGTCGCTGCGGATGACGCTGGGCTCACCATTCGCGATGATCGCGCCATTGGCCATGACGTAGACCCGATCGCACATCCGCATGATGAAGTCCATCTTGTGCTCGACGATCAGGAACGTGCGTCCCTCGTCTCGAAGGGCCTGGATCAACGTCCCGATCTGGTCTGCCAGCGCCGCAGTGACGCCAGCTACAGGCTCATCGAGCAATAGCACCGATGGGTCGGCCATCAGGCAACGTCCAAGCTCCAGCAGCTTCCGCTGTCCTCCGGATAGAGTTGATGCCGGTTCATTCGCCAACCGGTCGAGCTTGAGGCGATGCAAATTGCTCCACGCGACTTGCTCGGCGGCAGCCTCTTCCTGCGGGATCCGGCGATCACGTCGCCATACCGCCCAGATAGACTCACCCGTCTGGTGTGGAGCAGCCACAAGGCAGTTCTCAATGACGGAAAGCTTAGGAAAGGGTCGCGGAATCTGATGGGTCCGTATCAGACCGAGTCGCACGACGCGGTCGCTCCGCCAGCCCGTGACGTTCGTGCCATCAACTAGGATCTCGCCCTGGTCTGGGGCCAAGGCACCGCTGATGATGTTGAACAGAGTTGTCTTCCCCGCGCCATTCGGGCCGATGAGGCCCACGATCTCGCTCGGCCTAACCTCGATCGAGCAGTCTCGCACAACCTCAAAGCCGCCGAAGTGCTTTGAAACGTGTTCAGTTCGTAGAGCCGTCACGAACCAACCTCTGACGATGTCGATAAGGCATCAAGCCCTCCGGTCGCGCGTGCATTAACGCGATCAGCGATAGGCCAACAACCAGGAGCCTGACCTGTGCGAGCTGCGAAGCGCCTATCGGGAGGCCAAGGGCAGAAAGAAAACGCGTGCTCTCCAACAGCATCACGAAGACCAGTGTGCCTAATGTGCCGCCCAAGAGGCTACTGCCGCCAAGGATCACGCCGGTCCAAATAGTGAACGTCAAGGTTGGGGCGAACTGCTCCGGAGAAATGAACCCCACGTAGTGGGCATAACCCCAACCAGCTAGGCCGGCGATGCCAGAACCGACGATTAGCGAGGTCACTCGGAACCCTTCGGGCGCCTTGCCGACGGACCGGAGAGCGTCCTCATCATCTCGGATGGCACGGAGGACTCGTCCATACGGCGACTCGATCAGGAATCTCAGGGCGACGAGGACCACCGCCACCAACGCCAGCACGAGGGCCGCGGTAATCGGATGTCGGATCGGCCCAAGTTCGCTCGCTAGAACGGGGATTCCGGGGAGCCCATTCGTGGCGCCGGTCCAGCGCTCGTTCGACAATATCTGGCGCAAGACCTCGGAGAATCCGAACGTAACAATCGCGAGGTAGTCCTCCTGGAGGCGCAGCGTGAGTCGGCCGATCGGATACGCAGCGACCACAGCCGCGACAACTGCCGGCAGCAACGTCAACCACAGGGGGACGCCTGCGCGACTCAGCAGGGCGGTGGTGTAGGCTCCGATCGCGAAAAACGCGACATGGCCGAGATTCACCAGACCGGTGTGGCCCCACTGCAAGTTGAGCCCTGCGGCAAGCAGTGCATAGAGTCCGGCGAAGACCAGCAGGCCGGTAATGTAGATGAGCATTTCCTAGGCGGCCAAGAGGCCGCGCGGGCGCCATAGGAGAACCGCCGCCAGGACGATGAACGCCACGGCCTGCTTATAGGCAGGGTTGAGCAAGAGGGCGGCCAGCTCCGTTGAAACACCGACGACGATGCCTGCCGTTACAGCTCCGACTGGGCTCCCGATACCGCCGAGGATTGTGGCAGCGAACGCGGGCAGCAGGATGTTCCAGCCCAGGAGCGGAGTTAGTGCCGCCTTCATCCCAAGAAGGATTCCGCCAACCGACACAAGCAGGCCATTAGCAATCCACATCGTGATGATGACCCGACGGGAGTTGATACCGCTGACGCGGGCTAGGTCGGGTTCGTCGGCAACCGCACGCATCTCTATGCCGGAGCGTGTCCTGTAGAGCATCAGGTAGATCGCTGCGACGACGACAGACGACGTCATCAGGATTCCAAAATCAGTCGGCGTGAGGCGGATCGGACCCAACACCATCCCCCTTGCGATTGGCAGGTCGTACGCCTGCAGGCGCACTCCCCAGATGAGCGAGACGATCGCGCGAAGCGCGAGCGCAACGCCAATCGACGTAACGAGCAGTGCGACCGGAGACGATCGGGCCAGACGCCGAAAGGCAACAGCGTAGACTGCGACCACGACCAGCGTTCCGACGACGATCGCTGAGCCCGCCGCGATGACGAAGCTGCCAACGACCGACTGCAGGGTCAGGGCGATGTAAGCGGATACCGTGGCTAGATCGCCTTGCGCGACATTGGCAAACTTGGCGATGCCAAACACCATGGTGAGGCCGAGCGCAAGAAGGCCGATCATCGCGCCGACCACCAAGCCATTGGCGACCGCCTGTAGGGCGAGCTCCATCGAGCGCTCCTTCAGGCGGCGCCGACCTCTAGAAGGAGGGTTTTCATTCAGAGGTTCCTTGGAACTCGAACTCTCCGCTGACGATCTGCCAGATTCCCATGACGGGCGTCTGATCACCTGTGTCGTCGAAGTCAATTGGCCCAGAGGCACCGTCGTAATCGATGTCCATCCCCTCGCGAAGCAACTCGACGCCTTCAGCAAAACTGAAGACCTTCTCGCCGGGTGGCCGCGAGATCTCCAGGATCGCCTGTCCCACCGCGGGCCCATCAGTGGTCCCAGCCATCTCCACGCCCAGCGCGTAAAGGATGACTTGGTCATAACATAGCGGCGCATAGATGTTTTCCAGTAAAGGCGCGCCGGTCTCATCTTCGTATGCAGCCTTCAATCGGGCATACGCCTCCGCCTCTTCATCCGCCACGAGATCGTAGGTCTGGACACCCTCAACCGGTTCCGGTCCAAGTGTGTCGACGACCTGCTGATTCACCGCGAAGAGTTGGGAAAGCCAACTGACGTCAGCTCCCAGCTCAAACGCCTCGCGCAAGATGATCGTTGCATCAGGCTGATAGCCGGCGAGGAAAACGAGCTCGGGATCGGTGGCTAGCACCTGCTGGATTTCGGTTCGGTAGGACGGCTGGTTGTCCGCGTACACCACCAACTCGATGACCTCGCCACCCTCTTCCTCGAAGGTGCTCTGGAAGGCTTCGGCAGCACCGATCGTCCCGGCTTGCTGGTTGGCAAGGATCGTGATCCGACGAGTTCCCTGCTCGTACATCGCTCGAGCGATTACGGCACCTTGGATCTTGTCGCTCCCACCGGTCCGGAACACGGTGTCGTTGTCGTCTAGCGTGGTTATGTCCGGGTTACCGGAAGTGTTCATCTCGATGACGCCAGCTTCGATTGTGAGGGGGGCTACTGCGAGTGTCGAGGAGCTTGCCCAAGTCCCCAGAATCGCCTGCGCGCCGTCAACGTTGATGAGTTTCTCCGCACCGCGTACGGCTTGGTCGGGGTCTGTGGCGTCGTCTTCGTAGACTACCTCGACAGTGCGCCCCAGGGGCCCACCGGCCGCATTCACCTCTTCGACCGCGATCTTGATTGCCGCCGCCATCCCCGCCCCGTAGGCGCCGCCTTCGCCCGTCAGGGGGTTCAGCGCGCCAACGATGATGGCTTCACCTGCCGCCGTGCTCGCCGGGGTGCCATCAGGCGATTCGGATGGGCCCCCGGTCGCGCTGGCCGCAGGGCTGGAAGTCGGCGCGCAGGCAGCCAGAATCAGTGCGACGGCTACCACCCCAAGACGTGTCCTCACGGCTATCGTCGCGCTTGTCCTTCGATTCATGACTTCCTCCGTAATGCGAGAGCCATAGGAACTAGGCGAGGGGCGCGCTACCCAGCGCCGTGAAGCCACCAAGACTCAGGTGGCCCGTAGGTGCACTCAGGCTTCTCACTTTGGGCCATCAGGACTACAACAACCCATCCTATTGATCGCTTCGCCGTTAAGGAAGGTGGTAAACGCTGATCGCGGTGATAGTGTTTCTCTATCACAGCCCCACGACCACTGGTGATGATCGACGACGCGCCCCTACAGATCCGGTCCCTGAAGTTGTTCCTAGCCGTCGTCCGTGAGGGCAGCCTGAGGAAGGCGGCTGTGCGGCTCGACCTCAGTCAACCGACACTGAGTTATCAGATCACGAGCTTGGAGCGTGCCGTTGGGCACCGCCTATTGCTAAGAACTCGCCGGGGAGTGCTCTTGACAGAGGCCGGTAGAGCTTTACTCCCTCACGCTGAGGCGCTAGTGCGAGGCGCCGGCGAGGCGATGAAGGAAGTCCACGAGATCGCCACCGGTGCCAGCGGCATAATCCGCGTCGCGGCCGCTCCAAGCGCCGCGGCGGGAATAGTGTCGCAAGCCTTTAGAGAGTTCCGTCGTGCCCGGCCCGGAGTGGCGCTCGGCCTGCGCGAAGCGTTCTCCGATGCTGCAATTCGCATGTTGGAAGACGGTCGTGTCGACATTGCGGTCGTCCGCGGCCCACTCGCGGGTGCCGATCTGGAGGTCGTGGTCGAAGTCCACGAACCGCTTGTACTCATCGTCTCACCGGATCACCGGCTCGCGAGCCGCAATGATGGTGTAGACCTCAGCGAACTGTCGGACGAGGCCTTCGTGCTCGATCGCCCAGATTCACATACCGCGCTCCACGCCGCGGTCAGTCACGCTTGCTCGACGGCTGGCTTCCTACCGAACGTAGCCTGTGAGGGAGCCGAGCTCCTGACTGTTGGGCGGCTCGTAGCCTATGGAGTCGGCATAGCTCTGATCCCCCGGTCAATGGCGGATCTCATTCGCGACGTACACCGCCGTAGTGTTAACCCACCAACACCGCGCAGCAGCATTGCTGTGGTAGTTGGCAGGCCGCGTCGCCTAAACCCGGCTTCTGAGGGTTTCCTCACTGCGCTGTGCGCCGTTGCTTCACGCGTCATCGGGCGCGAGGAAGCTCGCCCGGCCGAACCAGTGGCGGGCAACAGTCGGCTCCGGCATTATCGGAAGTCCGATCATGCTGGGTAGCTCGGGGCGCCGTCCGAGCCGGCTAGAGGGCCGCCAGCGCGTCGATTTCAAGCAGGAGGTCTGGGTCGTAGAGACCATTGACTATTAACAGCGTGTTCGCCGGGTATTCGCCGTCGGGGTACGTGGTGGCATACAGCTCGCTTCGCAGAGCAAAGTACTCCCCCAGGTCGTCCGCACGAGTGAGGAATGTCCGAAGTTGGACGACATCTCTCAGAGTGGCGTTGGCCGCCTGCAGCACGGCGGCCAAGTTGGCATAGACCTGTGTGAACTGCGCCCGAAAGTCACCCCGTCCAACGACTTCACCTCCGGCGTCGCATGCAACCTGCCCAGAAATAGCGATAAGGCGGCTGTACCTCCCTGCCTCCATGGCGATGCCCTGAGAGAAAAGACCGTCGCCGACGGGTACCGCAGCCGGGTTGAGGATCTCTTTGGCGGCCAACCTATATTCCTACCTCGCCGAGATACTCGCGAGCCCGTACATTCAGCCCATCAGCGCGATGGAATACTTGCCGCCTCGGATTGGGCTGGGCTCGATCTGCTCTTGATGGTACACGCTGGCCGGTCCGAACTAGCGACCGTCGGTCTGCGCTCGCCCGACCTTAGCGCTGGCCCGCACTCGTAAGGCAGGGCGCGCATCGATCAAACAGACATCGCCGCGTCGCTGGATTCCCCTGAAAGGGTGCGTCTCATGGTGGACTGGAAAGCGCGTTCACGGTGGGCGGGTTAGCAACCGTGGAAAGCCACCGGCGCGTGGTTGTTCCGGCCGTGTTCGCAATGGCAGTTGTCAGCCTTCTAGATGCCGCGCGGCTCCTGGTGAGCTCGCCCGTCACATTCGACCAGCTGCAGACGCAAGTGCTCGCATCCATCGCCTCGTTCGAAGCCGGTTGGGCTCTGAGCCTCGCGTTCTTAGGGATCCACCTCGTTACCCTCGCAGTTCTGCTGCGAAGGACCGCCCACTTCCCGACGCTCTTGGGTCTTCTGCTGATAGTCACAGGCTTCGCGCATCTTGCTGACGCGTTCGCAGCGATCCTGATACCCGACTTCGACTTCACGCCGAGCGCACTGACATTCTTCGGCCAGACTTGGTTCATCTTCTGGCTCCTCTGGAGAGCCTTCAAGGGGTTCCCCGCCGAACGTCGGCCGACAAGCGGACAAGCTGACTGACCCGCGGCAAGCCGCCACGACCCTCGGCGCCAGATTGCATCGGAACGACTTGGGCCGGCCGCGGTGGTGTTGCTGCCGCACTTGAGGACCTAAAGGCGTCCTCGAAGCTTCCGAGCAAGGGCCGGGCCTGCGGAAACCGTGACCGCATAACTGAGGTGTTTTCGCTCGGCCCACCACGCTCATAGCACAGCGCTCAGGCGGAAATGCTTGACATGCAAGAGGTCACTGGTTCGAGTCCACTGTCGCCGACCACCTCACTATTCACGCCCAGCGACATCGGATAACTGCGCGGTCGAGGCCGCTCCTCGCGGCCTAGCCGATGAAGCCGCACGGATCGGGAGGATGTCCCGGACGTTGTTGAAGTCCGGCGGTGATCCGGGGTGGTTCACGCAGCTTCCTCATCGTACTTGGCTTGTCTGACGCGCTCCGCGTGGTGGCGCAGCGCGGCGACCAGGACCGGCATCTCCCGACAGCCCTTCAGCCGCCGGAAGCTGCGCTCGGCCTCGAGCATACCGGCCGCCACCCAGCGCTTCTTCATCCGGCCGTGCCGCCAGCGCTTGACGTTGCCCATCGTGGTGCGGGCCACCGAGATCATCGACTCGATGGGGTTGGTGCTGATGAGGGTCCGGGCCAGGCGACCCTCGATGCCGAGACGGCGGACGGTGAACATGTCGGCCAGCCCCTCGCGCAGGCTGGCGGCCGCGTCGGGATGGTCCGCCTCAAGCTCGGCGGCGATCGCCTTGGCGCGCGCCAACCCGGCAGCCGGGTCGGGCGCGTTGAACGCCCGGGCCAGGCGGCGGTCGATCCGGCCGGCCAGCTCCTTGGGCAGGTAGCCCGCGACGTTGCGCCGCTTGTGGAGGGTGCAGCGCTGGATCAGGGCGTGCTCGCCGAACACGTTGCGGACCGCGGTTGCCAGGGCCTTGGCACCGTCGATGACCACCAGCAGGCCGCCGTCGGTTGACAGGCCGCGGGCGGTCAGGTCGGCCAGCAGGTCGGTCACCACGGTCTTGTTCTCCGTGTCGCCCAGCCAGAGACCGACCGGGACCTTCTGGCCGGAGGCTGTGATGAGCAGGGCCGCCACGCAGCACTGCTCGGCCACCACGATGCCGTCGATCATGAGCACCGTCACGTCCAGGTCGGACAGCTCGCGGGCCAGCAGCTCGTCGAGCGCGCGGCGGGTGGCGCGCACGAAGCGACGCGAGACCGCTGAGCGAGACGTGCCGCTGGA
>Ga0136633_1001350_pt1 | contig 18153 bp, 14 predicted proteins | sample AntDrymeUQ832206_2_FD_105494 | JGI IMG/M metagenome (GOLD analysis project Ga0136633, IMG submission 105494) | Polar desert sand microbial communities from Dry Valleys, Antarctica - metaG UQ83 (22.06) | ecosystem: Environmental > Terrestrial > Soil > Desert | place: Antarctica: Dry Valley...
CATCGACCTGGAGGAGCCGTCGATCCAGGCCGGCTGGGCTGCGCGACCGGCGCCGAACCTCGAGTACAGGGTGATGCAGGCCGAGAGCCTCCCGTTCGCCGAGGGCGAGTTCGACGCCGCCACCGCGATCGAGGTCCTCGAGCACGTGCCCGACCCGGCGCACACCGTCGCCGAGATGGCCCGCGTGGCCCAGCGCCACCTGCTGGTCTCCGTGCCGCGGGAGCCGCTGTGGCGCGCGCTGAACCTCGCCCGCGGCGCCTACGTCAAGCAGGTCGGCAACACGCCGGGCCACGTCAACCACTGGTCCCAGCGCTCGTTCGTCGAGCTGCTCAGCCGTCACGGGGAGGTCGTCGAGGCCCGCTCGCCGTTCCCGTGGACGATGCTGCTCGTGCGGCTTGGGGGCTGAGCGGGCGCCGGCCGGCGGCGAGGCTGAGGCCGTCGCCGGCGCCGGGTACGGGCGCGGGGCGCGGATCCTGAGCGTCGGGATCGCTACGACAGGGCTGGTCACCTTCGCCTACTTCTCGCTGGCCTCCTACCACCTCGGCCCGACCGAGTACGGGTTCATCTCGACGCTGTGGGCGATCCTGTTCATCACGATCTCGGTGATCTACCGGCCCGTGGAGCAGCTGCTGTCGCGGACGATCGCCGACCGTCGTGCGCGCGGACTGCTCGACGCCCATCCTCTCCGCGGCCCCGCGCTGATCCAGGCCGCGTTCGCCGTGGCGTTCCTGGCCGGCGCCTTCGCGCTGCGCGGCACGCTGGAGGACGCGCTCGGGGGCTCCGCGCTCTTCTGGGTGCTCGTCGCCAGCACGCTGGCCTACGCCGCCTCCTACTTCGCCCGCGGCTTCTGCGCGGGGCACGGCTGGTTCGAGCTCTACGGCGCCCTGGTCCTGTTCGAGGCGCTCGCGCGGGTCTGCTTCCCGCTGGCGGCGGTGCTCGGGCTGGCGTCGGGGCGGACGTGGGTCGGCCTGGGGATACTCGCGGCACCCCTCGCCTCGCTGGCGGTCGTCCCCTGGGTGCTGCGCCGCCACGCGGCGCGGGTGCCCGGCGCGACGGCGCGGGCAGGCACCACGCGGGCCGCTGGCGTGCGGGCTCGCGCGCAGCGGGCGGGCGGGGAGCGGGCCGGCGGGGACGGGCGCTTCGCGGTCGCCGTCGCGGGGATCGGCCTGGGCGAGCAGGCGCTGCTCAACGTCGCGGTGCTGCTCGTGCCCGCCGGCGAGGCGGCGGGCGTGGTGTTCAACGCCTTTCTCATCACGCGCGTTCCGCTGCAGCTCTTTCAGTCCGTGCAGACGTCGCTGCTGCCGCATCTCGCGGGGCTCGAGGTCACCCAGGGCGAGGCGGCCTTCGCCCGCGCGATCCGCACGACCCTGCTGGCCGTCGCGGGCTTCGCGGTGGCCGTCGCGCTCGGCCTGCTCGTCCTCGGCCCGCTCGCGCTCGAGCTGCTGCTCAACCGCCCGGGGTACTCGGGGCTCGGGCTCGCGGCGGTAGCGCTCGGGATGGGCGCGCACCTCGCCGCGGGAACGCTCAACCAGGCGGCGCTCGCGCGCGGCCGCGCGACGGCGGCCGCCGCGCTGTGGCTGGCCGCGGCGGCGGCGTTCACGGCGTGGATGCTGCTCGAGCCGATCGCCGACGCGCTCGTGCGCGCGGAGGTCGGCTACCTGCTGGCGACCTCCGGGCTGGCCCTCGGGCTGTGGGGGCTGTACCGGCGCTGAGATCCAAGGCGCGGCGCGGAGGGCGCGAACCGTTCGCGCAGATGGTCCTCGATGAGCTCAGGAGCCGACGAACGTCCCCAGGCTCAGCGGAAGCGGCACGTCGACCGGCGTCGGCAGCGACGGCTCGGGCTGCGCCAGCCGGGGATCGTAGGGGCGCACGAAGGCGCGGGCGCTGAGTGGGCCGCGCGTGTACTCCGGCTGGCGGCCGAAGACCTGCCGGGCGCTCGTGGTGACCCACTCGCGGCAGAACGGCTCGTCCATGCGGTGGAAGGTCCGTACGACGCCGTCACGGTGGAAGCGCAGCAGCGAGAGCCCGCCGGGATACTCCTTGGTCGCGCCGAGCTCGACGAACGGGATGCGCGTGCCCGAGCGCTCGTCGTAGGCGACGTAGTTGCGGTGGGTGTGGCCGTGGAGGACGAGCGCGACGTGGTCGAAGGCGGCGATGATCGCGAGCGCGTCACGGCCGCCCTTCGCGGGGTCGACGCCGAAGACGACCGGCGGCACCGCGGTGGCCGTGCTCGCCAGCGCGATCGGGTGATGGAAGGCCACGATCGCGCGACGCCCCTCCCGGCGCGTGCGCGCAAGCTCGCGCTCCAAGAAGGCGAGCTGAGCGCCGAGGTCGAGGCGCCCGTCGCCGGTCACCGGATCGCACGAGTCGAGCGCGATCAGCGCGAGCGCGGGCGTCAGGTCCTTCGACCACGACAGCGCGTGGGCGCCCTCCGGCCGGTCGGGGAACGCCTGCCGGCGCAGCTGGTCGCCGTCTTCGCCCGAGCCCTCCAGGAGCCGGTCGTGGTTGCCGCGCGTCACGCCGAACGGGATGCGCGCCTTGCGGATGACCGCGAGCGCGCGGCGGATCTCGTCGGGGCGCCCGCGGTCGGTCAGGTCGCCGTTCACCAGCAGGAAGTCGGGCTTCAGTCGCCGCGCGAGGCGGACGGCCGCCGAGGTCATGCGGATCGCGTAGCCGGGCGCCTGGAAGCACGGCGGGAAGTCGCCGGAGATCGTGCCCGAGCAGCGCTCACCGACGTGGATGTCGTTGAGCACGGCCAGGGTCAGCAGCGGCCGGCCGGCCGGCGGCGCTAGCGTCCGGAACGTGCCCGGATTGCTCAGGCTGCTCTCGACGGCCCTGCCGCGCGTGCGCAGCTCGTAGGCGTACCGGGTGCCGGGACGCAGGCCGTCGACCGCCGCGACGTGCACCTGCTCGCGCTCGGCCAGGCGCAGCTCCCGCCACCGCTCGCCCGCCGCGCGGACACGGACGGTGGTGTCACCCGCGCCGTCGGTCACCCACCACGCGCTGAAGCCCTGCTCGGTGACAGAGGTCAGCTCGGGCCGCAGCCCGCCGTACAGCGCGTTCGGCGCCGCGAGCGCGCGCGTCGGCGCGCTGTGCAGCAGCACCGCGGTCCCCGCCGCCGCGCCCGCGAGCAGCAGCTCGCGTCGCCGCAGTCCGTTCTCGGCCATGCGTTCAGCATCCCAGACCGCCGCGGGGCCAGGTCACGGTCCGGTGAAGCTTGTCTGCTTGGCGGCGGATGACCCAGGAATCGGTCGTCCTTCGCCAAGCCCCGGCTCCCCCACGCCGTGCGTCGAACCGGCGCGCCCCGGACACGCCCGCATCAGCCCGTGACGCGCTCCGGGGCGCTGTAGACGTTCACCCGCACGCCGCGGGCGAAGCCCGCGAGCGTCAGCCCGCGCTCGGCGGCCAGCGCGATCGCCAGCGACGTCGGGGCGCCCGCGCCGACGAGCACCGCCGCGCCCGCGACCACCGCCTTCTGCACGAGCTCGAAGGAGAGCCGGCCGCTCACGCAGAGCACGAGGCCGTGCAGCGGCAGCGCGTCGTCGAGCGCGCGGCGGCCGATCACCTTGTCCATCGCGTTGTGGCGCCCGACGTCCTCGCGCACGAGCAGCGCCTGACCCGCGGGGGTGAACAGGCCCGTGGCGTGCAGGCCGCCCGTGGCGGCGAAGCCCGGCTGCTCGAGGCGGCCCGGGAGCGCGGCGAGCAGCCCACGCTCGACTTGCGGCCCGTCGGCGGCCGGCGGCAGCGGCGCGGCGAGCACCGCCACCTCCTCCAGGGCGCCCTTGCCGCAGATGCCGCACGACGAGGTCGCGTAGAAGCGACGGGCGTCGGGCGTGCGCAGCAGCTCCGACTCGACCTCGACGACGTTCGCGGTCAGGTCCGGGGGCGGGCCGGTGGCCGCGGGCCCCGCGGCGATCAGCCCCTCGCTGACCAGGAAGCCGACCGCGAGCTCCTCGTCGTGGCCCGGCGTGCGCATCGTGATCGCCAGCGCCGCGCCGCCCACCCGGATCTCCAGCGGCTCCTCGATCGCGACGCGGTCGGCGACCCCGTCGTGGTGAGCGGCCGTGTGGAGCACTCACTCGTACGCTAGGGCCTCCAGGACGTCGAGGCGCGCGGCGCGGCGAGCCGGCAGGACCGCCGCGAGCACGCCGGCCAGCCCCGCCGCCAGGAACAGGACCACCAGCAGGACGTACGGGATCGAGACCGAGAAGTCCTCGATCGTGCGTGACACCAGCAGCGCCAGGAGGACCCCGAGCCCGATGCCCAGCACCCCGCCGATCTGCGCGGTGATGACGGCCTCGTAGCGGATCACGCGCCGCACCTGGCGCCGCGAGGTGCCGATCGCGCGCATCATCCCGAGCTCGCGGGTGCGCTCGGTCACCGAGAGCACGAGCGTGTTGACGATGCCGAACATCGCGACGATGACCGTCAGGGCCAGCAGCGCGTAGACGAGCACGACGAGCTGGTCGATCTGGCCGGCCTGGTCGTCCTTGAACTCCTGCGCGGTGAGCGCCTCGACCTGCGGGAAGTCCGTCTTGATCGCCTTGTCGATCGCGGCCTTGGTCTCGTCGCCGTCGAGGTAGCCCACGATGACCAGCGAGTCCTTCCGCTGCCCGAAGTCGCGCGCGACGAGGTCGTTGGAGACCGTGAGGTCGCCGAGCAGCCGCCCCTTGTCCTCGACGATTCCCGCGGCGCGCAGCTCGAGCCGCTTGGCCGTCGCCGTCGTGAGAGCGATCGTGTCGCCGACCTTCGTCCCGTGCTGCTCTGCGTAGCCCTCGGACACCACGACGGCGTCGTCGCCCAGCGGCGGCAGCGCCGTCCGGTACAGCGTCGGGAACGTCCGCGGGTCGACGCCCGTGAGGCTCTCCCTCCGGCCCTCGACGCGAGCGTCGACGAAGCGGACGGCCGCCACCGAGCTCACCCCGTCGATTCCGGCGACGCGGTCGGTCGCCTCCGACGCGAACGGCGAGAAGCCGTCCTGGTTCTGCAGGACGGCCTGCCCGCGCAGCCCCGCGTCGATCGCATCGTTGATCGTCGACTTGGCCCCCGCGGCGAAGATCGTCGCGAAGGCGACCAGGGCGACGCCGACCATCAGCGCCGCCGACGTCACCGCGGTGCGGCCGGGCTGTCGCACCGTGTTCTCGCGCGCCAGGCGCCCCATGACGCCGAACAGCGCCTCGATCGGGCGCCCGACCACCGACGCGATCGGGCCGACCAGCCGCGGCGACAGCCCCGCGACGCCGAGGAACGTGGCGCCCGCGCCGGAACCCACGAACGCCAGCGCGGACGACTCGTCGAACCCGGCGAAGAGCCCCACGACGATCGCGATCACCCCGAGCGCCGTGAGCACGAGCGCGAGCGGGAAGGCGAGCCGCGAGGAGCGCGTCTCGGGCACGGCGACTCCCTCCCGGAGCGCCGCGACGGGGGGCACCCGGGTGGCGCGCAGCGCCGGCGCCAGGCACGAGACGAGCGTCACGACGACTCCGACCGCGAGCGACACGTAGACCGTGCGGGCCGCGAGCACGGTTCCCGTGGAGGGCAGCTCGAAGCCGAAGGCCTTGAAGAGCGCACGCAGCCCTCCGGCCACGAGGATCCCCAGGCCCAGGCCGACGATGCTGCCGAGCACTCCGAGCACGATCCCCTCGCCGAGGACGGCCCGCAGCACCTGGGCCCGCGAGGCGCCGAGCGTGCGCAGCAGCGCGAACTCCCGCGCTCGCTGCGCGACGGTGATCGAGAACGTGTTGAAGATGATGAACGCGCCGACGAACAGCGACACGCCGGCGAAGGCGAGCAGGCCGGTCTGCAGGAAGCCGAGGTCGTCTTGGATCTCGGCCGTCTGGTCGGCGGCCTCCGCCTGGCCTGTGCGCACCTCCACCGATCGCCCCAGCGCCGCGCGGATCGCCGCCGTGACCGCCTCGGCGTCCTGGCCTGGGGCGACGGCCAGGTCGATCTCGTCGTACTTGCCCTGCTTGGCGGTGATGCGCTGCGCCTCGGCCAGCGTGAGCAGGGCGACGGCCGCGCCGCCGTAGGAGTCGACCCCCGCGACCTGCGTGAGCCCGGAGATCGTGTAGGCCTTCTTCGGCGTGTCGGCCTGGATCTCGAAGCGGTCGCCGACGGCGAAGCCCTCCCGGCGAGCGGTCGCCCTGTCGATGGCCACCTCCCCGTCGGTCTCCGGGCGGCGGCCCTCGGCGTAGGAGAAGCCGCCGAAGCGCTCGTCGTCGAAGGCCGAGGCGACGAACTTCGGGCCCTGGGCGGCGAACGGCTCGCCCGCCTTGGTCAGGAACGTGCCGCCCTGGTCGAAGATCGAGCCCTCGACGTTCTCCACCCCGTCGATGGCCTTCACGCGATCGAGGACCGCACCGTCGATCGGCGGCAGGTCGCCGTTCTGGTTGAGGGCCACCGCGTCGTTCGGGGTGATGACCACGTCGGTGGTCTTGTAGGCCTCGGAGAAGATGTTGTCGAAGGAGGAGTTGATCGTGTCCGTGAAGACGTAGGTGCCGCTGATCAGCGTCACGCCGAGCGCGACGGCCAGGGCGGTGAGCGCCAGGCGGGTCTTGCGGGCCAGCAGCCCCCGGAGCGCGACGCGGCGCATCTCAGGCTCCTGCCGGGACGCCGTCGCGGACGACCTTGCCGTCCTCGAGCTCGAGCAGCCGGTCGGCGTAGGCGGCCGCCCGTGGGTCGTGGGTGACCATGACGATCGTCTGGCCGAACTCGTCGACGGAGCGCCGCAGCAGCTCCATCACCTCCGCGGAGGTCTTGGAGTCGAGGTTTCCCGTGGGCTCGTCGGCGAAGACCACGGCGGGCCGGGAGGCCAGCGCGCGCGCGACCGCGACGCGCTGCTGCTGGCCGCCTGACAGCTCGGCGGGCCGATGACGGAGCCGCTCGCGAAGGCCGATCGTGTCGACGAGCCGGTCGACCCACTCCTGATCGGGCTTGCGGCGGGCGATCGACAGCGGCAGCAGGATGTTCTCCTCCGCCGAGAGGACGGGCAGGAGGTTGAACGACTGAAAGACGAAGCCGACCTTGTCGCGCCGCAGGGCGGTGAGCTCCTTGTCGCCCAGGCCCGCCAGCTCGGTGCCGGCGAGCACGACCGAGCCCGCGGTCGGCCGGTCGAGGCCCGCGAGCAGGTGCATCAGCGTGGACTTCCCCGAGCCCGAGGGGCCCATGATGGCGGTGAAGGCGCCCTCGGGGAAGGCGACGTCGACGCCCGCGAGGGCGTGGACGGTCGCCTCGCCCTCGCCGTAGGAGCGGCTCAGGCCGGTTGCGGTGACGATCATGCCCGCCATCGTGACGCGCACCGCTCTCAGGTCCCGACGAGGGTCGCGCGTCGGGACGTCGACTCCGGACGCGCTGGTGGTCGGGCCTATCCTCCTCGGGGTGACGATCCATCGCAGCGGATCCGGCGGCGAGGGTGCCGGCGGCGAGCCCGTCGGACGGATGTCCGGCGCCGCCGAGGAGCGCCGGGCGACGCGCTCGACCGTCATCGCGTCGGGCACGCTGGCCTGCCCGACGTGCGACGTGCCGGTGAGCCCCGGAGACCGGGCGCTCGCGCCGTCGGAGCCCATGCGCTGCCCGGTCTGCGCCTACGCGGGCGCCGTTCGCGACTTCCTGTCGCTCGCGACGCCGTCGCGCCCCGCGCGCGTGCGCGTCGTGATCTCCGCCCCGGGCATCACCGTCAGCCGCGCGGAGTGATCGTCTGGGGGCTTGAGCCGTAGCGGTTGCTGGAGCACGCCTGAGGCTCAAACCCGGGCCCGCGCTCAGGCGCCCGCAGCAGCAGCGATCGCCTTGTAGGCCGCGACGGGATCGTCCTGGCCGAAGATCGCCGAGCCGGCCACGAACAGCGTCGCGCCGGCCTCCGCGCACGGGCCCGCCGTCTCGGCGTCGACGCCGCCGTCGACTTCGAGGTCGACGTCGGGGCCGACGATCTCACGCACGCGGCGGACCTTCTCCAGCGAGGTGGGGATGAACTTCTGCCCGCCCCAGCCCGGGTTGACCGTCATGACCAGCGCGCAGTCGAGCTCGACCCCGTCGAACGCACCGACGGGCGTGCCCGGGTTGATCGCCAGGCCCGCCAGACAGCCCGCGTCGCGGATCGCCGCCAGGGTGTAATGGACGTGCGGCGTCGCCTCGGCGTGGATCGTGATCTGCCCGGCGCCGGCCTTGACGAAGTCGTCGATCTGGCGCTCGGGGCGCTCGATCATGAGGTGCACGTCGAGCATGACGCCGAGCTCGCGCAGGGCGCTGACGACCGGCGGCCCCATGCTCAAGGGCGGGACGAAGTGACCGTCCATCACATCGATGTGGATCACCGACGCCCCCGCGTCGATGATCTCGCCGACCTGCTCGCGGATGCGGCCGAAGTCGGCGGAGAGGATGCTCGGGGTGATGCGGGGCGCGGGCACGCGGGAAGTTCTACCCGATCAGGACTCCGCGAGCAGCGAGCCCCCGCAGTGGTTGCAGCTCATCTCCATGGACTTCGACATGCGCACGATCGTGCCGTGCTCGCCGCAGTCGGGGCAGATCGAGCGCAGCTCGAAGCGATGCAGGCAGTAGACGCAGCGGTAGCGCCCGGGCAGGGCCGTCGGGCGGAGCCACGGCTCCTTGCAGCTCGGGCAGGTCGGCCCGAGGTTCACCTCGGCGCTCACTCCCGCGCAGTGTAGAAGCCGTCGGTGCCGTCGCGGTGCGGCAGGGTCTGCTCCCGTGCGGTGCCCCGCACGCGCTCCTCCCCCGGGTTGATCGTGCAGGTGGAGTAGACGAGCACCCCGCCGGGCCGCAGGCGCGCGCGGGCCGCGGCGACGAGCGCGTCCTGCTCGGCGACGAGCCGCTCGACGATCTCCGGGGTCATCCGCCAGCGCAGGTCCGGGTTGGAGCGCAGGGTGCCCAGGCCGGAGCAGGGCGGGTCGACGAGCACGCGGTCGAACGGCTCCAGGAGCGCCGGATGGTCGAGATCGGCGCGTGCGTCACCGTGGACGACGACGACGTTGTGCGCCCCCATCCGCCCCGCGGTCTGCTCGAGCGCCGCCGCGCGGCCCGCGTGGCGCTCGACGGCGACCACGGTCCCCTCCCCGCCCATCAGCGCGGCCAGGTGCGTCGTCTTGCCGCCCGGGGCGGCGCACAGGTCGAGCACCCGCTCGCCGGGCTGGGGGTCGACCATCAGGCTCACGCGCTGGGCGGCGCGCGACTGGGGCGTGATCGCCCCGCGGGCGAAGAGCTCGGAGCCCGCGATGTCGAAGGGCGCGTCGAGCACGAGCGCGTCGGCCTCGCGACGGCCCGGCGGGAGCTCGGCCGCATCGACGGGGACGAGCGGGTTGATCCGCAGCACCGATTCCGCCGGCTCGTTGTTGGCCGCCAGCAGCCGGCGCGTGTCCTGGGCGCCGAGCGCCTGCCACCACAGCCGCACGATCCACTCCGGGTGGGAGTGGCGGACGGCGGCGCCCGCGGGGTGCACGTCGTCGGGCAGCTCGACGCCCTCGCGGGCGACGCGCCGCAACACGGCGTTGACCACCTTGTGGCCGGGACTGGGCTTGGCGAGCTCGACCGCGGCGCTGACCGCGGCGTGCTGGCCCGCACCCGAGAACAGCAGCTCGTAGAGACCGAGCCAGAGCGCTGCGCGCACCTGGTGCTCGAGGTGTCCCTTCGTCAGCCGCTCGACGGCCCAGTCGAGCGTGCCCTTGCGCTGCACCGTCCCGAACGCGAGGCGCTTGGCCAGCGCCCGGTCACGCGGGTCCTCGAGGCGCTCGAGCTCCGCGCGCAGCGCGCGATCGGCGTAGGCGCCGGACTCGAAGACGCGGCGCACGACGGCGAAGGCGGCGGTGCGGGCGGGGCTGACGGGCATCAGCCCGTCAGCCTAGGAGCCGGTGAAGCCCGCGGCAGCTAGCGGCGGTCGAGGTCGATGCCGCGCGGCAGCGTGAACGTCGGGTAGGTCTTTGGGTTGGTCGTGACCTTGCGCACGCGCGTGGTCGCGCGGTAGACCGCGGGACGCTTGGAGGCCCTGACGCGCACCGTGAACCTCCCGTCGGACCGCGGCTTGAAGCGCTTGAGGAGCTGCGCCTTGCCGCAGGCGACGCGCCGGACCAGGCGGATCTGCTGCGTCGGGTTGGCCAGCGGCAGGGAGATGCGGCCACGGATCGTCACGAAGCCGCCCGCCGGCTGCACCGACGTCGTGCGCATCCGCCGGATGAGCTTGAGCGGCAGCGAGCGCTCCTTGCCGCGAACGGCGGTGTAGCGGGAGAGGTTCGTGTTGCGGACGCTCGCACGGGGCAGCGGTGCGGTCGTCACGAACGAGCCGTTCTTGCGGACCTTCGCGCGGGCCACGACGCGGTTGCCGTCGGCGCGGTACTTCATCATCACGGTCTTGCCGACGAAGTCCCGGTTGGCCGCACCGCGCAGCCGGACGCGTCCGCGCTCCTCGAAGACGTCGAGCAGCACGAGCTTGCGATCGGTGCACTGCAGCTCCGCCGGCTCCTCCTCCGCGGCGGCCTTCGGGCAGTCACCGACCGCCGAGACCTTCGCCTCGCCGATGACCACGTCGAGCAGGGGCTGCCCGAGCAGCGAGGCCTCGACGCGGAGTGCGCGCTGGGTCAAGGACGTCGCGTCCTTGATCTGCTGGCGGGCCGACAGCTTGACCTGGGCGACCGCCGGGGGGATCACGATGTCCGGGAGGCCGTCGAGGATCGGCTGCAGCGCGGCCTGCAGCGCACCGAGGAGCAGCGGGGTCTGGAGGTTCACTCCCGGCGTCGTGATGTCCACCTTCGTGATGTCGATCATCGACGGGTCGATCCGAGCGGTGTCGATGACGTTGAGGTTCTGCGCCAGGGCGGAGTCCACGTCGACGGGAAGGCCGAGCAGCTTGAGCCCGGTGATCTGCGAGACACCCGCGAGCGTCAGCTTGCCGTTGTCACAACTCGCGCCCGCGACAGAGCTCAGCACCCCGGCGGACAGCAGGTCGGCCTGCGGCAGCAGGCCGTTGGGGGCGATGGCGCGGACGGCATCACGGATGTCGACGACGAGGTTCCCGTTGGGCAGACCGAGCGTCGTCCCCAGAGCTCCGAGCGGCACCGTGATCGGCGCGATGTTCCCGACGACCTGCTCGGTCGGGAGGGTGATGGGAAGCGAGGGCAGCAGCTTGACCCGCGCACCCGCCAGGCCGCCGGCGGCGGTCGCGGCGGGCTTCAGGGGATCGTCGACCTTCGTCCCGGCGGCGACGAGGACGTTGGCGTCGAGCAGCTCGGGCAGCGTGATGGTCGGGACGACCTGCCCGCTGCGGCACTCCTGGCCCCGGCCGAAGACGACGGGCTCGATCACCTGTCCGAGGACCGTGCCGCGCAGCGCGGAGGCCTCGCAGGTGAAGGCGGGTGTCGCCGCCTGGGCCGTGGCCGTGGCCGGAACGGCCCCGGTGATCGCAAGGCCTGCGATGACGGAGATGAGGGGGGTTCTGCGGCGGCGCATGTGGCTCTCCTGCTCGGACGTCGGGATCGTCTCGGGAGAGGAACCCGGCGCGCGCCCGTTCGATGCGCGTCCCGCCCCCGCGGCGAGAGCACCCTAACGCGGCGCCCTCTACCGAGATGCGGTGCATCATAGACCACAATCCGGGTGCTGGGCGCCGGTCAGGTGCCATGCCCGCGCACGTAGTCCGCGTAGGGCATCGGACGCCCCCCCGGAGGCTGGACTTCGAGCAGCTCGAGCGTCTCCTCGTCCTCCCCCACGCGCGCGCGCCGCACGCCGACCAGCGAGCCGTCGGCGAGCGCCATCCGAGCGCCGATGTGCGGTGCGAGCGCGCGAACGACACGCTCCTGCGCGACGGCGCTCGCCGTCGTGTCGAGCGTCCGGTCGGTCGGCCCGATCTTCTCCGCGTACGTGATCCCCTCCTCGGGCTGCGCCTCCCAGGTCCACCCCGTCGGGCCGGCATCGAGCGCGCGGAGCAGCAGGTCGGCGCCGAGCTGCTCCAGGCGGGCTGCGAGCGTGCCGTAGGTGTCGTCGGGCGCGATCGGCTCGACGCCGCGCAGGCACACCGGCCCCGCGTCGAGCCCCGCGGTGAGGCGCATGATGCAGACGCCGGTCTCGCGGTCGCCGGCCATGATCGCGCGCTCCACTGGCGCCGCCCCGCGCCAGCGCGGCAAGAGCGACGGATGGACGTTGAGGATCGGATGCGCGGAGAGCAGCGGCTCCTTGATCAGCGCCCCGAACGCGCAGACGACGAGGACGTCCGGCGCGGCTGCGGCGATCCGCTCGCCCGCCGCGGCGTCGTTGACAGACCCAGGCTGCTCGAGCTCGAGCCCGCGCGCCCGCGCGGCGTCGGCGACCGGCGGCGAGGTGAGCGCGCGCCCGCGGCCCGCGGGCCGGTCGGGCCGCGTGACGACGAGCATCGGGCGGTGCGGGCTGTCGGCCAGCCGGGCGAGGATCCCGGCGGCGAAGGCGGTCGTCCCGAGGTAGGCGATCCTCACGCGGGAGCGGCGGGAACGGCTGGGGCAGCGGGGCCGGCGGGAGCGGCGGGAACGGCTGGGGCAGCGGGGCCGGCGGGAGCGGCGGGGGCAGCAAGCGCGACGGGGGCGGCGAGCGCCTCGCGCAGCGCGCGCATCGCCTCCTTGCGCTGCCCGCGCGGCGTGCGGTCCAAGATCAGGACGCCGTCGAGATGGTCCATCTCGTGCTGGATGACCCGCGCCTCCAGGCCGGACGCCTCGATCGTCTGCTGCGCGCCGTAGGGGTCCTGCGCGACGACGCGCACGTGGACGGGCCGCTCGACGTCGACGTGGACGGCGGGCAGGCTCAGGCAGCCCTCCTCCATCCACTCGTCCTCCTTGGAGGACCACTCGACCTCGGGGTTGATGAGCACGCTCAGCGGGCCGCCGTGCACGACGCGATAGATCAGCAGACGATGGGAGATCCCGACCTGCGGCGCGGCGAGGCCGATCCCGAGCGCCTCGTCCATGAGCTGGCCCATGCGCTGGACCTCCGCGCGCAGCTCGTCGTCGAAGCGCGTGATCGCCATCGCCTTCGTCTTGAGCACGGGGTCGCCGTAGCGCCGCACCTGCTTGAGCGCGGCGTCGCGGCGCGCTGCGACCTCGGGCGCAAGCGGCCGGGGAAGGGGCGTCTCGCCCTCGACGTTCTCAGACGACGAGCGCTCGTCGGTGGCGTGGACTTGGTCGCTCATCGGTGGTTTCTACAGTAGCCCGGAGCGTCCGCTACTGCGGGTCCACGTCGACCGAGAACGTCGCGGCGCGATGGGCCTTGTCAGCGCTCGCGGCCTCCACGGCGAAGCGAACGCGATCGATCGCGGCGCGCCGGTCGGTGGCCTTGACGACGACCTGGGCGCGCTCGCGCCCGCGCAGGCGGAAGAGCGCGGCGGGCCCGAGCGCGGGTTGGGGCGCGAGCCGGTCGTGGACGGCCTGCGCCGCCGCGTGGGCGGGGGCGGCCTCCTCGGCGGAGCAGACGATCCGGATCAGCGTCGAGAACGGCGGGTAGCGCAGCGCCTCGCGCCGCTCGAGCTCGGAGGCGAGGAAGCCCTCGGCGTCGTGAGCGGCGGCGAAGCGGATCGCCTCGGCGCCCGGGACCAGCGTCTGCACCATGACCCGCCCGCCCGCGCTCGAGCGGCCCGCGCGCCCTGCGAGCTGGGCGACCAGCGCGAACGTGCGCTCCTCCGCGCGGAAATCGGGGAAGCGCAGCGTGGCGTCGGCGTCGACGACCACGGCGAGGTCGACGTCGGGGAAGTCGTGGCCCTTGGCGACCATCTGCGTCCCGACCAGGATCCCCGACGGCGCCGTGCCGAACGCGCGCAGGACCCCGGCGGCGTGGCTGATGTCGGCGTCGAGGCGGAAGACCGCGGCGCCGGCGGGCAGCGCGCGTCCGAGGTCGTCCGCGAGGCGCTCGGTGCCCGTTCCGTGCCGGGCGATCGAGGTGCTCCCGCAGTCGGGGCAGCTGCCCGGGACGCGCTCGCGGTGGCCGCAGTGGTGGCAGGAGACGGCGGCCTCGGCGCGGTGGAGCACCAGGGTCACGTCGCAGTTCGGGCAGCCCCACGTACGGCCGCAGCTGCGGCAGGTGAGGAAGTTCGACCAGCCCCGGCGGTTGAGCAGCACGATTGCCTTGCGGGCGCTCGCCAGCGCCTCGTGGACGCGCGGGTGCAGCGCGCGCGGGGCGCAGCGCATGTCGAGGACCTCGACGGGCGGCAGGCTCTGCCCGTCGACGCGCGCGGGCAGCCGGATCCGCCGAAGGCGCGAGAAGGACTCCGGCCGCGGTGTCGCCGAGCCCGCGACGAGCACCGCCCCGGCCTGCCGCGCGCGGAACGCGGCGACCTCCCGGGCGTCGTAGCGGGGATCACCCTCCTGCTTGTAGGACGCGTCGTGCTCCTCGTCGACGACGACCAGGCCGAGGTCGTCGAGCGGCGCGAAGACCGCAGAGCGCGGCCCGACGCAGACCCGCGCCTCCCCGCGGCGCAGGCGCAGCCACTCGTCGTGGCGCTCCCCCGGCCCGAGCCCCGAGTGCAGGACGGCCACCGTGTCGCCGAAGCGGGCGACGAATCGCGCGACGATCTGCGGCGTCAGCCCGATCTCCGGCACGAGCACGATCACCCCGCGCCGGCGCGCGAGCGTGCTTGCGGCCGCGCGGAGGTACACCTCGGTCTTCCCGGAGCCCGTGACGCCGTGCAGGAGCAGCGGCTCCCCGGGCGCGGCGCTCCCGATCGCCGCGACGGCGGCGGCCTGCGCCGGGGTCGGCGCCGGCTGCGGGCGCTGCGCCCCGACGCTGACGTGTACGGGTGCGCGGCGCACGACACGCGGGCTCACGCGGACCAGCCCGCGCGCCTCCAGGCGCCGCAGCGCGGCGGTGTCCGCCCCGCAGAAGCGCGGCAGGGAGGCCAGCAGCGCGCGCTGGGCGCCGGAGAGCCGCGACGGTGGCGTCGAGAGCCGGTCAGCGTCGACCCCTCCGACGCCATCCGGCACTCGAGGGTCTTCACCGGGCGCGACCGGCTCGGCGTAGAGGGCGGTCTTGGCCCGCGCGCCGGGGTGCGGGGCCAGGAGCGCCAGCGCGCGCGCGGGCGTCGAGCAGTACTCGTCGGCCAGCCAGAACGCAAGCTCGACGAGGTCCCGCGGCAGCGGCGGGTCGAGGACCCGGCGCGGCGCGACCAGCTCGTACTCGGAGTCCGAGGCGAGCCCCGTCACCACGCCGGGCACGTCGCGGCGACCGAACGGGACGATCAGCCGCGTGCCGACCACGGCGCCCTCCGGCGCCAGGTAGTCGAAGGGCCCGCGCAGCACGCGGGCCGTGGTGATCGGCTCCACTCTGACCACGCCGGGCAAGCGCCCAGGGTAGTCCCGTCGTGCGACCAGGCCCGACCTGGAGGCTCAGACTGCCGCGGCCTCGAGGCCGGCGGCGGCGCGCAGCGCGTCGGCCTTCGTGGTGTGCTCCCAGGTGAACTCGGGCAGCTCACGGCCGAAGTGGCCGTAGGCAGCCGTCTTGGCGTAGATCGGGCGATGGAGCTGGAGCTCCTCGCGGATGGCGCCCGGACGGAGGTCGAAGTGCTCGGAGACGAGCTCGACGATCCGGCTGCGGGCGATCTTCTCCGTCCCGAACGTCTCGACCATGACCGAGACCGGGCGGGCGACGCCGATCGCGTAGGCGACCTGCACCTCACAGCGCTGCGCGAGGCCGGCGGCGACGATGTTCTTGGCGACCCAGCGCGCCGCGTAGGCCGCCGAGCGGTCGACCTTCGACGGGTCCTTGCCCGAGAAGGCGCCGCCGCCGTGGCGCGCCATGCCGCCGTAGGTGTCGACGATGATCTTGCGGCCCGTCAGGCCCGCGTCGCCGACCGGGCCGCCGATCACGAAGATGCCGGTCGGGTTCACGAGGTAGTCCTCGACGGTCTTCAGCGTCGCCTCGTCGTAGAGCTCGTCCGGAATCGTCGGGACCACGACCTCGTGCCAGAGGTCCTCGCGGATGCGGGGCTGCTCGACGTCCGGGTCGTGCTGCGTGGAGATCAGCACCTTGACGACCTCGACCGGCCTGCCGTCGACGTAGCGGACGGTGACCTGCGTCTTGCCGTCGGGCCGCAGGTAGTCCAGCGTGCCGTCCTTGCGGACCGCGGCGAGGCGCTGCGCGAGGCGATGGGCCAGCGAGATCGGCAGCGGCATGAGCTCCGGCGTCTCGTCGGAGGCGTAGCCGAACATCATGCCCTGGTCGCCCGCGCCGGCGAGGTTCACCTTGTCGACGTCGCCGCGCTCGCGGGCCTCCTGGGAGGAGTCGACGCCCTGGGCGATGTCCGGGGACTGCTTGTCGATCGCGGACATCACCGCGACGGCCTCGCCGTCGAAGCCCAGCTCGCCGCGGTCGTAGCCGATCTCGACGATCTTGGCGCGCACCAGCGCGGGAATGTCGACGTAGGTCGTGGTGGTGATCTCGCCGGATACGACGACCAGGCCGGTGTTCACCAGCGTCTCGCAGGCCACGCGGCCGTAGGGATCCTCGGCGAGGATGGCGTCGAGGATCGTGTCGGAGATCTGGTCGGCGACCTTGTCGGGGTGACCCTCGGTCACGGACTCGGAGGTGAACAGGTACTCGTTGTCGTTGAGCGGCGTCATGGGTCTGAGAACCCTAGCGAGGAGGCGCCCGGCGAGCCTTTGCGCCCGGTGGCGGCCGGGCGAGGTCCCTCGCCTGCTCGAACCGAGCTGCGGCGACAGAGCTCGCGCTCTGCGAGCAGCCAGAGCACGATTCTCAGGCGGCCACCTCGCGCCCGGAAGTCGTCGACCTCCTGACGCAGCCGGACTTCCAGCTCGGCGCCAAGCGGCCAACCGCATCGGCGCGCTTTCGTCTCGGGCAACCGCGCTGTGACGGGCGCGGACGTCCTCAGCGCACCTCCGAGCGGCGCTGGGTCCGCTCGTTGAAGTCGATGATCAGCGGGACGCCGTCCATCCCGTAGCGCGCGCGCAGGCGGTTCTCGACGAAGTAGGCGTAGTCGCGCGTCACGCGGCTGCGCGAGTTGACCTGGATCGCGAAGCGCGGCGGGCGCTCCCCGATCTGCGCCATGTAGATCAGCTTGAGGCGATGGCCCTGCTTGGCGGGCGGCTGGCGCGCCTGGGTGACCTCGGAGAGGAACTTGTTCAGCTGCGGAGTCGGGATGCGCCCGGTCATCTTGTCGGCAAGCGTGATCGCCTCCTCGAGGATCCGGGACACCTGGCGCCCCGTCCGCGCGCTCGCGGTCAGCACCTTGGGCCGCAGGCGCAGCTTGCGCTGGGCGTGCGCGCGCTCGTGCTTCAGCTCCTCCTCGGTGAGCGGATGCTCGTCCCACTTGTTGAGCACGAGCGCCGTGGCGCAGTGCTCCTTCATCGCCAGCTCGGCCATCCGCAGGTCCTGCGCGGTGATGCCGTCCTTGGCGTCGCAGACGACCAGCGCGACGTCGGCGCGCTCGACCGCGCGCTGGGTGCGCAGGGTCGTGAAGTACTCCACGGACTCCTGGACCTTGGCCTGGCGGCGCATGCCGGCGGTGTCGACGACGATCAGCTTGCGGCCGTCGACCACGAGCGGGAGGTCGATCGCGTCGCGCGTCGTGCCTGCGATCTCAGAGACGATCACGCGCTCCTCCCCCAGCCAGCGGTTGACCAGCGTCGACTTGCCGACGTTCGGCCGTCCGACGACCGCCAACCGAACCAGATCCTCCTCGGGCGCCGCGTCGTCCTCCGGCAGCCGCTCGACGAGCGCGTCGAGCAGGTCGCCGCTGCCGAGGCCCTGTGCGGCGCTGACGGCGATGGGGTCGCCCAGGCCGAGGCCGTGAAACTCGTAGATCAGCGCGCTGTCGCGCACCGCGTCGACCTTGTTGGCGGCGACGACCACCGGCAGCCCGGAGCGGCGCAGCAGGTCGGCCATCTCGTGGTCGCCCGGCCGCAGGCCTGCCTTGGCGTCGACGACCAGCATCGCCACCTGGGAGTCGTCGAGCGCGGCCTGCGCCTGCTCCCGGATCGACCCCGAGATCGGGTCGGCGTCGAGGAAGTCCATGCCGCCCGTGTCGATCAGCGTGAAGCGGCGGCCGTTCCACTCGCAGGCGATCTCCTTGCGGTCGCGCGTGATCCCGGAGCGCTCGTGGACCACGGCCTCGCGGGTCTGCGTCAAGCGGTTGACCAGCGAGCTCTTGCCCACGTTGGGGTAGCCGACCACGGCGACCTTCATCGC
>Ga0136633_1001351_pt1 | contig 18145 bp, 17 predicted proteins | sample AntDrymeUQ832206_2_FD_105494 | JGI IMG/M metagenome (GOLD analysis project Ga0136633, IMG submission 105494) | Polar desert sand microbial communities from Dry Valleys, Antarctica - metaG UQ83 (22.06) | ecosystem: Environmental > Terrestrial > Soil > Desert | place: Antarctica: Dry Valley...
CGCTTGTAGGAGTTGACCCACTGGGCGAAGATCGAGCTGATCTCCCGGGCGTGGCGCAGCTGGCCGGCGATGAACGACTTGCCGACGTCGGAGAGGAAATAGGTGTCGTTCTCGTCGTAGAAGGCGTTCTTGCCGTCGCGCACGAGCGACATGTGTGTATGCATGCCCGAGCCGTTCTCGCCGAAGAGCGGCTTGGGCATGAACGTCGCATGCCAGCCGTACTTCATCGCGTACTCCTTGACGGTGATGCGGTAGGTCATGCAGTCGTCGGCCATCTTCAGCGCGTCGGCGTAGCGCATGTCGACCTCGTGCTGGGACGGGCCGACCTCATGGTGGGAGTACTCGACGTGGATGCCCAGCTGCTCGAGGGCGATGACCGTCTCGCGCCGCACGTCGGAGCCGGCGTCGAGCGTCGTGAGGTCGAAGTAGCCACCCTCGTCAAGGACCTCGGTGCCGTTCTTGTCCTTGAAGAGGAAGTACTCGAGCTCGGGGCCGACGTTGAAGGTCTGAAAGCCCATCGACTCCATCCGTGTCAGCGCGCGGCGCAGGACGTAGCGGGGGTCGCCCTCGTAGGGATCGCCCTCGGGCGTGAGCACGTCGCAGAACATCCGCGCGACGCCCTGCTCTTCCGGGCGCCACGGCAGGATCGCGAACGTCGAAGCGTCCGGCATGGCGATCATGTCGGATTCCTCGATGGCGTTGAAGCCGGTGATCGAGGAGCCGTCGAAGCCCATCCCGCCCTCGAAGGCGTCGTCGAGCTCGGCCGAGTTGATCGAGAACGACTTCAGCTGCCCGAGGATGTCGGTGAACCAGAGCCGGATGAAGCGGATCTGGCGCTCGTCGACGAGCGCCTTGACGTCGGCAGGGGTGGTGGGCTGGTCGTGGGCCATTGCCCGGCAGCTTGCCTCATCGTGAGCCCCGCTGCTTTGGCCCCCGTGTACCAATCCGGACGGACCGGGTTCGACATTGGGCCAATCGCCGTCAGGCGGCGTGGAGCGTGCGTGACTCCTCGAGCGAGCCGTCGGCGGGGACGTCACCGGCGACGTTGACCATCGCGGTGAAGCTCTCCAGCGCCACGAAGGCGATCGCCTCGAGGATCTGCTCGTCGGACCAGCCGTGCTCTCGGGCCTCCTCGACGAGGTGAGCAGGGAGCGGGCTCGTGCCGGCCAGCGACTCGCGGAGCAGCAGCAGGAGCGCCTGCTCGCGCTCATCGTTGCTGTCCCAGGCCCGAGCGGCCTGGACCTCGTCGAGCCCCAGCCCTTCCTGACGCGCGGTGCGCTGGTGCAGCTCGACGCCCGGGAGCGATCCGTAGTGCTCGGCGACCCCGAGCGAGATGCGCTCGAGCGTCGTGCGCGGGAGCGTTCCGCGGCGCAACTCGGAGCGGAAACGGGCGTAGGCGCGCAGCGCGGCGGGTGAGCCGGCCAGGACGCCGATGAAGTTGGGCAGCTGCCCGCTCGCGCCGAGGGCGCCCTTGATGACGGGCAGCGAGCCGGGAGGCGCGCTCTCGTCGTCGTGGATGTGGAAGCGGCTCATTGGGGTCTTCACGGTCATGGCACCACGAAGTGATACGCACAAGCCCTAAAGACGGAGTGTGCCGGATGTGAAGCGTAGATTGAGCTTTGACGGAGTGTCAGGCTCAGGCTCTACGCGCCGCCGCCGCTGAGCGCGGCGACCAGAGCCAGCGTGAGGCCCATGGCGAAGGCCCAGAAGGCCAGGCGGTCGGGCCGTGCGGCGAAGGAGGCGATAAACCCGGGGCTCTGGCGGCGGGCGACGGCCTCGCCGGGAGCGCCGTCGGGCCGGCCCTGCACGCGAGGCGCGGGCCGGGCAGAGGACGGAAGGTCGACCTGCGTCCGGATCTCGATCGTGCGCCGGGGCGCGGCGGCACGGGCGCGGGCGGTGGCGACCGGGTCGGCGAAGGCGTCCTCGGCGAGCCAGATCGGAACCGGGCGGCGCGGGCGCGGCGCCCGCTCGTCGAGCACGACGGCGCGGCGGGCGCTGAGCTCGTCGACCGCTCCGTGGGAAGCGCTGACTACACGCGACGTTGCGCGGGTGCGGGAACGGATGGTCTCGGCGTCATCGCCCAGGCCCGCGCGGGCACGGCGATCGGCTGCGCGCTTGTCAGCGACGCGCCGCTCGGCGTCGGCGACCTGGCGGCGCTCTGCCGCCTCACGAAGATGCTCTACATCGGCCCACCAGGACGGGGCCTGTGCCTGCGACATGAAGTCGGGTGTCCTCTTTCTTTGTGCTTACGGGGTTAGCTGTCGGGCTCGCGCAGAAAGAGTGCGCTACGCCGGGATGGCGATTCGCCCCAACTCGTGGGTCCCCCGCTCCCGGGACGATGCCCGGAGACTCAGCGGTTCTGGCCGCATCGTAGCAGCGACCGAAATCCCTGCAAACCCAGGGTGGTTATGGCGTCTTGCAAGCGTTCTTGCAGGCCGCAAACAGCGAGAATTGCCTGCTCAGCGCGGGTTGTCTGCCTCTCGCAGCGAACGGCAGCAAGAGCGTGACGCGGCGCGGAGCTAGCGGCCGGCGGCGGCTTCGATGTAAGAAGCCACCTTCTCGGCCTCCTCACCGACCAGCAGCTCGCCGGGCATCTGCCCCTGGCCGCGGGCGCGGCCCTTCTCGATCGCGTCGAGGGTGAGCGCTTTGGGGGGGCGCAGCTCGTCGAGGTTGGGACCGACGCGACCGGAGGTGTTCGCCGACTTCATGGTGTGGCAGGTGCCGCAGTTGTAGGTGAACAGGCGGCGGCCCTCGGCCTGCTCGGAGGTCAGCTCGACGCCCCCGCGGGCCTGCTTGTCGTGATCGCCGTTAGCGGCCATGACGGCGGCCGGGATGGCGACCCCGAACACCAGGCACAGGCCGGCGATGACCCATGTGGCCGCGCTGCGACCACCGGCGCTCTGGGTGTGCATGGCCTCGCGCGTGCCGCGCGGACCACCGCGCATGGCGACGAGCACGACCGCGAGGCCGATGAGGACGAACCCGATGACGAAGGAGGCGGCGGCGACCATCGGCCGGGAACCCTAGCGATCGCGGCGGCTGTGGGGTCGCGCCGCATCGGGGCGTGCCGGTTCTTCGACAGGCGCCTACCGCCTGCGGCCTTGCGCGAAGCTCATCACCGCCGGGGCGACGGCCCGGAAGTCGTCGGTGCCGGTGGCCGCCAGCCCGGCCTCCTCCTGTGCGGGCCCCGTCGTCTCCCCCTCCCGACCCAGCTCCCGAACCGTCGCGTCCTCGCGTCCGGGCGAGGCCAGGGAGACGAGCCGGTCGACGACGACGTTGATCGCGCCGCCCGCCGCCGCATGGCGCTCCAACCGGCCCTCCGCCAGCACCAGCGGCTCGGTCCGGACAATGAGGCGATCGCGTTCGTAGATCGGCGGCGGGATCACCAGGTTGACGGTTCCCACCTCGTCCTCGAGCAGCAGGAAGGTCACGCCCTTGGCCGTTCCCGGCCGCTGGCGGGCCACGACCAACCCGGCGATCCTCACATTCGTTCCGTGCCACAGCCGTTCGAGGTCGCGGCTCGACGACGCCCCCCTCCCTCGCAGCTCGGCCCGCAGCAGCCCCAGCGGATGGTCGCCCGTGCTGACGGTGGTGGTGGCGTAGTCGGCGAGCATCGCCGCCCAGTGATCCAGCGGTTTGAGCGCCGGCGGCGCCGGCAGGTCGAGCGCCAGGGCGAGTTGCGTGCCCTCCTTCCCCGCGCGTTGCGGCGGCGCGGCGATGCCCAGGCGCCACAACGCTGTGCGCCGCGCCGCGCGAGGCTCGACCGCGTTCTCTGCGAGCACCAGGGCGTCACAGGCGCCCGACCAGGCCAGCTGCTCGAGCGCCGGACGGCCGGCGCCGGCGCGCCCCGCGAGGTCGTCGAGCGATCGAAACGCCCCATCGGCCTCCCGCGCGTCCACGAGCGCAGCCACCTCGTCGGCACGTACACCCAGCACGTAGCCCAGACCCAGGCGCACGGCTGAGGTGAAGGTCTCCGGCGGGCGATCGCCCGGGCGAGGGGCGATCCGCGAGGGTCCGCCGTCAGCCGCCTGCGGCCGGTCCCGCGCTGCCAGCGCAGGGGGCACGTCGACGACCGTGCAGCCCACCATGCTGGCGTTGACGTCAGGTGCCAGGACGACAATGCCGCGTCGCTGGGCCTCATGGGTCAGGGCGTCGGGCGGGTAGAAGCCCATGGGCTGCTCGTCGAGCAGCGAGCAGAGGAACTCGGGCCCGTAGTGCTCGCGCAGCCACGCCGACTGATAGGCCAGCAGCCCGAATGCCGCGCCATGGGCCTTGGGGAAGCCGAAGCCCGAGAAGCCGACGACCATCGACCACACCCGCTCGGCCCGCGCCTCGTCGACCTCGCCGCCCCAGCGATCGATCGCGCCCCGGACGAAGCGCTCGTGGAACGCGCGAATCGCCGCGTCTGACCGCTTACGCGACATCGCCCGGCGCAGGCCCTCGGCCTCCCCGGGCGAGAAGCCCGCGAAAGCCCGCGCGGACTCGATGACCTGATCCTGGAAGATGATCGTCCCCAACGTCTCGCGCAGCACGGGCTCCAGCGACCGGTGCTCGTAGGGAACCTCGAAGGAGGGGTCCTCGCGCTGGCGCTGCTTGCGCTCGATGTAGGGGTTGACCGCGCCGCCGACAATCGGCCCCGGCCGCACGATCGCCACCTGGATGGTCAGGTCCTCGAGCGTCTCGGGCCGGGTGCGCCGCAGCGACCCCATCTGCGCGCGGCTCTCGATCTGAAAGACGCCGGTGGTCTGGGCCTCCTGGATCGAGCGGAACGTGGCCGGGTCGTCGAACGGGATCCGCGAAAGATCCACGCGCTCACCGCGCCGCGCGGCGATCAGCTCCACCGAGCGCTCGACCGCCGAGAGCATGCCCAGGCCGAGCAGGTCGATCTTCAGAAAGCCCGCGTCCGAGCAGGAGTCCTTGTCCCACATGATTATCTGCCGGCCCTCCATCGCGGCGGGCGCCACCGGGCAGCAGTCGACCAGCGGCCGGGTGGCGACGATCATCCCCCCCGAGTGCTGGGAGAGATGGCGCGGCAACCCGTAGGCCTCCTGGGAGAGCTCGGCCAGCCAGGCCCAGCGGCCCTCGCGCCTCCCCTCCCCCAGCGCCACATCGATGTCCTTGTCCACCGCCGCCACCCCCCAGCCCTCGGCGCCACGAGCGACCCGCTCGATCTCACCCGGCGGCAGCCCCAGCGCCTTGCCGATCTCGCGGATCGCACTCCGCGCCTTGAACGTGGGGAACGCCGCGACCAACGCCGAGTGGTCCGTGCCGTAGCGCTCGTGCACGCGCGGGATCAGCACCGCGCGGATGTCACGCGGGAAGTCGAGGTCGATGTCGGGCAGCGACGTGAGCTCCTCGTTGAGGAAGCGCCCGAGCAGCAGACCGTTGGCGATCGGATCGACGTGCGAGAGGCCGGTGAGGTAGCAGACGATCGACGACACGCTCGATCCGCGGCCACGCCCGGGCGGCAGCAGCGAGCGCGCCGCCGCGCCGCCGCGGACCTCTGCCGCGACGTCGCGGGCGAGCTCGAGCAGGTCGCGGTGCAGCAGGAAGAAGCCCGACAGGCCGAGCTCGGCGATGACCCGCAGCTCCTCCTCCAGCCGGCCGGCGGCTTCACCCTGCAGCCGGTGGCCCGGCGGATAGCGCTCGCAGAAGGCATGCGCACAGACCCGAGCCAGCTCCACGTCGGCGCTCGCGTCCTCCGCGCCGGGATAGCGATAGCCCAGGTCGTTGCCCAGGTCGAAGGTCAACGTCTCGGCCAGCCGCGCCGTCTCGGCCGCCGCCTCGGGATGATCGGCGAAGCGCGCGGCCATCGCCTGTGGCGACGCCAACACGTGGCTGTGGTTGCCGCGCCGCAGCGGCTCGGAGGCGTCGAGCGTCGTGTGCTCGCGGATCGCCACGAAGACGTCCTGCAGCCGCGCCCGTGGCGCGGAGTGCGCATGCACGTTGCCCGTCGCCACGCAGCGCAGACCCAGCCGTGTCGCCAGCGCCGCGAGCCCGCGGTTGAGCGTCCGATCGTGGCGGGCGAACGGCCGCTGCAGCTCGACACGAAGCCTCTCGGCTCCGAAGCCCTCCAGCAGCGCGCGCAGCGTCGGCTCGTCGCGCACGCCGTGAGTGGCGCAGCCCGTCAGGCAGACCAGCCCCTCGGCGTGAGCGACCACGTCGGCAAGCCGCAGGCTCGGCTTCACGACCACCCGCGACATTCGGGTTCGCGGTCGATCCGAGAGCGGACCCCGGGTGGCTGCCTCCGGTGTCAGCGACGCGCCGATGTCGCCCGTCGCCGGACCGCCGGCGCCCGCGCCCCCCCGCAGGCCCCGTGCGCCCACACCGGAACCTCCATACACCCGCGTATGCGCATGCGCGCGCGTGAGCAGCCGGCAGAGGTTGCGCCAGCCCGAGGCGTCGCGGACCAGCAGCGTGAGATGGCGATCGGGTGCGCCGCCCTCGCCGAGCACGGTGACCTCGGCTCCGTGGATCGCTCGCAGCCCCAGCCCTGCCGCGGCCTGAGCGAACTCCATCGACCCCGACACCGTGTCGTGGTCGGTCAGCGCCAGGGTGTGATGGCCGCGCTCGAGCGCCGTGGCCACCAACTCGTCGGGCGAAGACGCGCCGTCGAGGAACGAGAAGGCCGAATGGCAGTGAAGCTCAACGTACTCCATGGATCGAACACATGTTCGCATACCTAGCGGATGGATCGGCCCCGAACGGCTAGGCCGGCTGGCAGCTCGCGTCCGGCGCCCAGGCGCCGTCGGGCTGCCGCGTCACCGCCGAGACCAGGCGGGACGACTCGTCCTCACTGCCGACGCTCCCACCCAGCCCAACCCCGGCCACCTTCACCTGGCCTCCGACCTCATGGGCGCTGGCGTCGGTCGAGTAGGACCGGACATCGAGCGTCGCGCCTTGATCAAGCCGGTCTCGGAGCGCCTCGGCCGCCAGCCGGACACCGAGCCGGTCGTCGCCGGCCGTCGCAAGGAACGCCTGAGCGATCTCGGCGTTGACCGGGTCGGTCAGGTCGAGATGCTGCTCGGTCTCGATGTGCCGGGCGCCGTGCACCTTCAGGTCTCCGGCAACCCGCGCGAGCTGCCGTGGGAGCCCTGCCGCCCCCTCGACGTCGAGCGTCGAGAGAACCATGAAGTCGACGGGATGGCCGTTGCGGTCATAGGTGATGCCGATGCGCTCCTCGCTACGCCCCTCCCCCGTTCCGGATACGCGGCCGTAGGAGACCTTGCCTCGCCCTCCCAGGGAATCACGGATGTAGACCGTTCGCCGGCCGGTCACATGGTCGACCCGCTCGCCGTAGGCGTCCTGCGCCGAGAGCGAGATTGCGGCGCGTCCGCCCGCGTGGAAGTTGAACGTCATCGCGCTCGAGCGCTCGGAGAACGTGAAGCGGGGTTCGGGCACGTCGACCGGGTGCTGCTTGCCGAAGTCCGCCACCGCCGTGGCCATCTGGATGTGGTCGATCGTCCGCGCAGCCTCCGCGTCGTCGCGCACGATCCAGGTCCGCCCGGAGTCCGCGCCCGCGAGCACGGCCGCCCGCAGCTCGCCGCCAACTGCCCATGTCTTCTTGCCCCAGCGGATACTTCCCCCGGCGCCCGTGCCGAAGTCCAACCCCAGCGTGTCGCCGCCAATCAGCGTCAGCGCGATCGTCCCGTCGGAGCGGCGCTCGCGCAGAACGACGTCACGCTCGCCCGAACGCAGCATCAGGATGGAGATGTGCCCGCCGTCGGTGTGCTGCTCGGAGGCCAGCACACACGGTCCGGTCACCTTCGCCGCCTGATCGCAGGCCCCGCCGGTCACCACGCACAGCGCACGATGAAACGCATCGACGACCTTGCCGCCCAGACCGGTCGCGGCGAGCAGGCCGATCGCGGCCGCCATGACACCCGCAACGACCAGCACGACGGCCAGGTACTCGATCGTTCCCTGCCCCCGCTCGCTGCCCATCCGCCGAGCATGTGGGCGGCAGGATCGCCCGTGACGCTCGCTTCGTCACGAATCAGCGATGCGAGTACCAGCACTCGCCCTGCAGGTCCCGGAAGACCACGACATCGCGCCCGCAGGTCGTCACGACCTCCCAGTAGCGCCGCCGCAGCGGCACGTCGGTCCACCAGCGGTCCTCGACCAGCCAGGACTCACGAACCGCATCGACCTCGCGGCCCTCGACCCGAAGCGGACGACCATCGCTTCTCGCGCGCACGCGCGCGAGGCGCGGCGTCCCCAAGCGCCTTGGGCCGGTCATGAGAGCTCCACCTCGAACGGCGCCAGCACGGCCCGGCGCTCGGGCACCCGCGATCCCGGATCGACCTCGAGCACCCGCAGCGCGGCGTCGGGCCCCGCGGCGGCGCGCGCCTGGCGCACCGCTTCGCGCAGCCTCCCCCGGCGCTGGGCGAGGTTGTCGTCGAACAGCGCGCGACTGGTGGCGTGCGGCGGACCGAAGCGCTCAGCGGCCAGCCGCAGAGCCTCAGCCGGCGCGGGCAGTTTGAGCAGGTGGCCGCTCAGCGCGAGGCGCATCCGGCCGGCGTCAGCCAGCGCTTCGCGGAAGACCACGCGCACGCGCCACGTGCCACCCTCGACCAGCCGCGCCGAGATCACGACCGAGCGCAGCGTGCGGCCCCGGCGCTCGCGGCGGGCCAGCAGGCGGTCGATGAGCATCCCCAGCGCGCGTTCAAGCTGCTCGCCCGACCCGGACTCGGGCAGCTCCAGGGTCTCTTCCAGCCGCTCGCCGGGCAGGCGGGGACGCAACGGCGCATCGAAACCACGAGCGAGGTCGTGGGCCAGCAGGCCTCCAGGACCGAAGCGGTCGGCCACCGCCGCGCGGGGCAGCGCGGCCAGCTCGCCGAGCGTCGCGATGCCCAGGCGCTCCAGCGGCGCGGCAAGCGCGGCCGTCTCGTCGCGAAGCTCCAGCAGCGCGACCGGCTCGCGGGCGAGCTCCTCGGCGCCCGCCACGATCTCCGGCCGCCGCGGGCGCGCGCGCGAAGCGGCGGCGACCGCGAGAAACCGGGTGGGACCGGCGCCCAGGCGAGCAACGAGCGCGGGGCCGGCGCCACCGGTCTTCGCACGAAGCGCAGCTCGGGCGGCGTCCAGGACGCCCTCCAGCCGGCCGTGCAGCCGCAGCAGGCCGGCGGCATCGAAGCAAGCCAAGCCGGGTCGGATCGGCTCCACCGCAGCCCCGATCCCCTCGACGCGTTCGAGCGCGACCTCCCAGGCGTCAGCGACCCCCACCGGATCGGGCGGCAGCAGCGCCAGGCGCGGGCAGCGGGCGAGCGCCTCACCCAGGCGCATCCCGCGCCGGACGCCGAACGCCTCGGCAGCGAGAGAGACCTCCCCGATGAGCTGCGCCTTGCCGGGCTCGGGGGCCAGCGCCGCCGGCTCGCCCAGCAACGCCTCGCGCCCTCCCGCGGCGACCGCAAGCTCGAATCGGGGGAGAAGAACGCAGACGATCACAATACGAACACATGTTCGCATCAACTTCGGGGAGAAGCAAGGACGCCGGCGCGCCTCGTGTGATGGTGGGCGTCGTGCTAGACGATCTGCGCAGACGACTCGACGGTGAACGCGCCGCCCAGCGAGGGATCGCGCTCGTAGCAGCGCAGGAACGTCTCGGCCACCGTCGGGCAGAACTGCGCGCCGGCCAGCTTGCGGATCTCCGCGACGGCCACCTCGACGCGGAGCGCTTGGCGGTAAGACCGGTTGGAGGTCATGGCGTCAACGGTGTCGGCAACCGAGAGGATGCGAGCCGCGAGCGGGATGTCGTCCCCCGCGAGACTGTCGGGATAGCCGCCGCCGTCCCAGCGCTCATGGTGGCTGCGCACCATGTCCTGAACGATCTGGGGCAGGTCGAGGTCCGAGACGATGTAGCTGGATATCTCGGGATGCCGGCGCATCGCGTCGAACTCCTCATCGGTCAGCTTCCCGGGCTTGGTGAGGATCCCGTCCGGGATGCCGATCTTGCCGATGTCGTGGATGATCGCGCCCACTTCGACGGCGCGCAGGTCCTCCGCGCCGAGGCCCATCTCGCGAGCGAGCAACAAGGCGAAGTCACGCACCCGCTCGGTGTGCCCACCCGTGTAGGGATCCTTGGCCTCGATGGTGCGGGCGAGCGAGGTGATCGTCGACAGGTAGGAGCGCTGCGTCGAGCGCATGAGCTCCTGGTTGGTCGACAGCGCAGAGCCCAGCCGGGTGTTCGCCGCCGCCAGCTCGTCGCGGTGCTTGCGCAGCTCGGCGACGCTCTCGCGCGAGCGATCGACGTACTGTTGCTCGGCCACGAACAGCACCAAGAGCGGGATGGCGAAGAACAGGACGGCCCAACCGCCGTGGTCGCGCTCAATGACGACGAAGGCGCCCGCGGTCAGGCCGAAGCCGACGTAGTGCACGGCCAGCCAAGCGAGACGCTCTCGCCAGATGGCCACCATCCGCTCGCCCTCGTGCAGCGCCATGATCAGCGAGAGGGTGGCCGCGTTGACCGCGTAGTAGACAAAGCTGGCGGCGAGCGCGGCGAGCACGGTGGTCCCCGGCTCGGAGTTCGGGAGCGCTTCGAAGGTCAGGGCGGCGGCGGCGCCGGCAAGGACGAGCGACCCCCAGTCGAACGCCCACTTGATGGGGGCGTCGCGCTGGAAGGCCCGCTTCACCGCCAGCGCGGTTTCGGCCGCCAGCGGCCCGAAAGGCCCGAAGACGCAGGCCAGGGCCAGAGCCGGTACCGAAGCCGGAGAGATGTGGGCGCGCTCGAAGAGGTCAATGCGCACGACGTCGAGCACGACGAAGGAGACGAGCAGCAACGCGAAGACCGCCGGCGCGGCGCTGACCAGTCCGGGATCCGCCAGCAGCGCCGCCGTGATGGCCGCGGTTGCGACGACGCCGGCGACGAGGCCGCGCACGAACACGGGCCGACCGGTGGGAATGTCCGGCGCAGCGTCCGTGCGTGCGGGTTCGGCGAAGGTTGCCATCGGTCGATCGAGCACCAGGCTCACCCCTCCATCGGCCAATTTTCGTAAACCTTGAGTCCGCCCGGTGGAATGTGGACGATTTGTCGCCGAACCACCACACATCCCCGGGCTGAGCGCCCGGCCTCGACGCTACTTCGAGAAGCTGGCGGACCAGCTCACGCGACTCCAGGAAGCCCTGCTCCAGCTCGCGCGACTCCACGAAGCGCGGCTCCACGAAGCGCGGCTCCAGGAGGCGCGGTCGGTCTCGACGTCGTGCGTGAGCTCGTCACCCGTGACCGCGACCTCACAGTCACAGCTCCACGAGGCCCGACTCCAGCTTGCGCGGCTCCAGGAAGCGCGGCTCCAGGAAGCGCGAGTTCCCTCGACCTTGCTCCAGGAGGCACGGCTCCAGCTCGCGCGGGTGTAGTCGATCTGGCCGTTCTCGGGATTGATGAGCTCATTGGGCGTCAAGCCGACGTTGGAGACGAGCTCCTTGCCCTTCGCCTTGACCGCCTTATCGGCGCTCACCTCGAGCTTCCCGCCACCCTCGATGCCGCGGAGGTTGTTGACCAACGCGCCCTTGACCTGGTCGGGCGTCCACTCGGGATGCGCCTCGAGCAGGCCGGCGGCGATGCCCGAGACGATGGCCGCCGACATCGACGTGCCGCCGATGCGGAAGTACTCGCCGTCGACCATGCAGGTGGCGCAGAGATCGGTGAAGGCCGAGCCCGGAGCCAGCGGACCGACGATGCGCGCGCCCGGAGCGACGACCTCGGGCTTGGTGACGCCGTCCTGGGTGACGCCGCGGCTCGACCAGCTGGCCAGCGCGTCGTCGGAGGTGTGCTTGGTGCCCATCGTGTCGACGGCGCCGACGCTGATGATGTAGGGATCGTTGCCCGGCGCGTAGCTCACCGCATCCGAAGCGGTTCCGCCGTTGCCGGCGGCGGCGACCACGACGATGCCGCTCATCCACGCCGACTCGACAGCGGCGTCGAGCGGATCGGTCTTGTAGGACTCGGCGGTCGCGGAAGACAGCGAGAGGTTGACCACGCGGATGCCCAGCTCGGTCTTGTTGTCGACGACGAACTGCAATCCGTAGATCACGTCGATCAGCGAGGTCTCGCCCGCATCGTCGGAGACCTTGACCGAGACCAGGTTGGCGTCCGGCGCGGCGCCCACGTACGCGCCGTCGAGCGGGTCGCCGGCGTCCCGGTTGGCGCCGTTGCCGGCGATCAGGCCGGCGACGTGGGTGCCGTGTCCGTAGCCGTCCTCGTCGGTCGTTGCGTCGGGGTTGGTGACCGCCGTGGCGATGACGCGCGACCGGTGGTCGCTTCCGGACGTGCGGAAGTCGGGCAGGTCGCCGGCGATGCCGGTGTCGATGACCGCGACGGTCACGCCCTTGCCGGTGGCGCGGCTCTTCGCGCCGTTCCAGAGCTTGTCGACGCCGGCGGACTCCAGGAAGCTGGTCTGGACCTTGGCGGTGGACGAAGAGGTCTTGACCGCGGCGTCGAGCGACACGTTGTGTACGGCCGGGTTGTTCAGGAGGCTCTCGGCGGCGCCCGCGCTCATGCGAGCGGCGTAGCCGTTGATGACGTGCAGGTCGCGGGTGACTGTGCCGCCGCTGTTGCGCACCAGCTCGCGGCCGCGCTCGAAGCCGGCGGCGCCGGTGAACTGGACGATGACCTCGACCTGGCGGGTCGGATCGGCGCCGGCCACGTCGGCCAGCGTCGTCACGGCGGGAGAAGCGGCAGGAGCCGAGGAGGAAGCGCTCTCGGGAACGCTCTGGAGCAGCACGGCGGAGGCGATGGCGACAGCCATGGCCAGGACGGTGGCCATCGCCCGGGAACGCCAGGCGAGGTGAGACGTGGACAGCATCATGCTGGGAAAATTCCTCCTTGGAATGCCGGCTCCGAAGAGCCCCTTGCCTTCCTCCTATCGGCGGAACGGCCGAGCCCTTGAAAACGCGTGCCTGGCGTCTGGACACTTCTGGACGGCTCCGCACTTAGCCCTCGGTGAGCTCGAAGGCGCTTCGAGTCGCTCAGGCGTCGCGGGCGCCGCCGAACATCGTCCCGACCCGCATCATCAGCCGGAAGTCGCCGCGGACGTCGAGCTTGCCCGCCAACAGCGCGTGGCCGGCATCGAGCTCCCCGGACCCCAGGCGCACGAGGTCCGCAGCGCTGAGGGTGGCAACCAGCGCAGGCTCGTCCGCCGCTCCACGGCGCGCCACGGCGCGATCGCCTTCGACGACGATGGTCCAGCTGCGCACCGCCCCACCCGTCGTGCGCAGATCACACTGCAGCTCGCCGGCGAAGCCACCGGAACGCGCGGGATCGAAGCGCCGGGCGACAGCGCGAAAGAGCAACCGCAGCGCGGGCCCATTGGCGAACAGGCGCTCGAGCGTCCGATCATCGGCGCGACGCACGACGCGGCCGAGGATCGCCGTCTGCACCGGCGGCACTGTACGGACGGTGCGTCAGGGCATGCGCCGCTCTTCGTTCCTGGTCGCCGCGGCCGTGCTCGCTGCCTCGCTCGTGACCCCGGCCGCTCATGCCGAGGTCCTGCGGGCCGAGACGATCCCCTTTTTCTACCGCGGGACCTACGAGCAGTTCATCGAGTCGGGATAGCGCGGGATCCGAAATCAGCGGACGTGCGCGCAGCGAGAACCGGCAATAGAAAAGCCCCGCCGAAGCGGGGCTTTTCCTTAGCGAGCCTGTAAGCCGGATTCTGTCGAGCGCAGCCATCCATCTTTGCGACCTACCTGGACCTTGGCGGGCAGCCTGCAAACGGTCCTGCTTGGTCTTGCACCGGGTGGGGTTTGCCTGGACGCGCCCTGTCACCAGGACGCCGGTGCGCTCTTACCGCACCTTTTCACCCTTGCCTGTGCGCGACTCAGCTGAGGCCGCGCCATCGGCGGTATGTCTCTGTGGCACTGTCCCGCGGGTTTCCCCGGGTCAGGTTTCCCGACCACCCTGCCCTTCGGTGTCCGGACTTTCCTCGACGGGCTGTCTGTCCCGCCGCGGCTGCACGGCTTGCGCGATCTACGGTACCGCGGAAACGGCGGTAGGGCCAACTCCTGCATGCGCCGCTGTCCTCGCGCTGGAACGCGGCGCTACCTCGTGGGTGACGCAACCGCCGTGATTGAGGGGCGGCGACAGCCCACCATCGAGATCGATCTTCGCCTCGAGCTGCGCGCGCCTAGCCGAGCGTGGTGTCGCAATCGGCGCACCGGCCGCCGACTGGCTCCATGCCCGAAGCCCCGTAGCGCGGCGCCATCTGCCCTCCGCACAGCGGGCAACCGACGCCCCGATGGGCCGTCAGGCCCTCCCAGGCCCTGACGATCACGCCCTCGAGGGTCGGCCCGCCATCTCCTGCACGCGAGGACGTCACGCGCGGCGCCTCCCGGACCACGGGGCGATCGAGCACCGCGGTGCTCATCGCACGCTCCGGAACAGCCCCACCACACGGCCGAGGACCTTGACGTCCTTGGAACGGATGGGCTCCATCGTCGTGTTCTCGGGCTGCAGTCGGACATGGTCGTCCTCGCGGAAGAACCGCTTGACCGTTGCCTCCTCGCCCACGAGCGCGACGACGATCTCGCCGTCGGCCGCGGTCTCCTGCGGCTTGACGACGACGAAGTCTCCTTCGAGCATGCCGGCGTCCACCATCGAGTCTCCGCGGACGCGCAGGATGTACTCGCCGTCGCTGCCACCAGCCACCTGCGGGACCTCGATGTACTCCTCGATGTTCTCTTCCGCCAGAATGGGCTGGCCGGCCGCAACCGAGCCCACGAGCGGCAAGCCGCCGCCCCCGAGCGCGCCGCGCACGCCACCGGTGATGGCGCCCGCCGCCCGGTCGAGAAGCTCGAGCGCGCGTGGCTTGGTCGGATCGCGGCGGATCAACCCGAGGCGTTCCAGGTTCGCCAGATGCGCGTGCACCGTTGACGACGACGCCAGGCCCACGGCTTTGCCGATGTCTCGCACCGTCGGCGGATAGCCGTATTCAGCCGCGTAGCGCTTGATGAAGTCGAAGATCTCTTGCTGGCGCTTGGTCAGATCCATGGCGGGGCGGGCCTCCGATCGGACCTCGCGGCCCGTTGGTCGAACGTGTGTTCGTAAAAGTACCAGGCTGTCGGACGGAATGGAATCCGCTATCGCAGGGCTATAGTGCTGCGCCGCTCCCGCGCCGGTGGCGGAATTGGTAGACGCGCAAGGTTGAGGGCCTTGTGGGGAAATTTCCCCGTGGAGGTTCGAGTCCTCTTCGGCGCACTGAGAAAGCCCTGCTAGCACGGGGTTTTTTGTAAGCGTTCAGTGCCCTGCTGGTCGTTAGGCCAGCAGGGGTGCTGGGTCGCCGCGGGCGTTGGCGCGCAGGAGGTCGATGAGGTAGGCGTGCAGGCTGCGCTGTTGGAGGCGGCAGGTGGTGTGGGCGGATAGCAGCCGGGCGATGCGTCGTTCGCCTTCTTCGGATTGGCTTCCGAGCGACAGGTTGCGGTAGATGACCGACCCGCGCAGCGCGCGCTCGGCATGGTTGTTGGTCGGCTGGACGCCGGGGTGGCTGGCGAAGGTCCAGAGTGCTGGCCAGATCTTCAGCACGTTGCGGGCGAAGCGCCGGCCTTGGCGATAGCGGGCCTTCTTGCCGGCGTGCTGGCGAAGGATCGGTTTGAGCTCGCGCTGCAGCAGCCGGATGCGGCGCTTGAGTTCGGCGCGGTCGCCGGTGTGCTGAAAGATCTCCCATCGGAATCGCTCGCGCGGCGCTGGAGTTCGCGCGCGACTACGCGGTCTCGCGAGAGGCGTTCGGCCAGCCCATCATCGAGAACCAGGGCGTGTCCTTCCCGCTCGCTGATATTGCGGCCGACATCGACGCCGCCCGGCTGCTGACCTGGCGCGCGGCGTGGATGGCCGCGCACCGCAAGCCGTTCGAGAACGCCGAGGGCTCGATGTCCAAGCTCAAGGCATCCGAGGTCGCGGTCCGCGCCTGTGAGCAGGCGATCCAGACGATCGGCGGCTGGGCTACATCAAGGACTTCCCCGTCGAGAAGTGGTACCGCGACGCCAAGCTCTACACGATCTTCGAGGGCACCTCAGAGATCCAGCGTCTCGTCATCGGCCGGGCACTACGCGCTCAAGCGAACACCGACCCGCTCGACCAGCGCATGGAAGCCCCACGCTGAGATGGCGTCGGTCAGTTAATGCGGGCGGCGAGCAGGCAGAGGTCGTCGCTCAGCGTGCCGTCGGCGAACTCGGCGACGCGTGTGCGCAGGACGGCGATCGCCTCGGTCGGTGAGGGTCGGCGAAGGTCGTTAAGGGCGGCGCTCACGGCGTCGAGCCCGAACATCTCGCGGTCGTGCCGTGCTTCGGTCAGCCCGTCGGTGTAGAGCATCACTCCCGCGCCCGCGGCCGATGGCCTCGAGCCCCCCTCGCATCCGGGGTCCGCGCGAACCCCGAGCGGGGTTCCCTGCCCGGGCGCAATTATTTCACCGCCGTCATCCAGCCAGAGTGCTGGGGGATGGCCTGCGTAGGCCCAGCGCAGGAGCTGCTCGTCCGGGAGGTACGTGATGCAGGCGGCGGTGACGAGCTCGCCGCTGATGCCGGCCCGCTCGATCAGGGCGGTGTTCGCCCAGCTCAGCAGCTGGCAGGGGTCATCGGAGAAGGGGGCCGTTGCGGCGAACGCCGTCCGGACGAACGCCGCACGGCGCGCCGCCTGCACGCCGTGGCCGACGACATCGCCGATGACCAGCACCGTGGAGTCCTTCGGGCCCTCCGCGACGAGGTAGAAGTCGCCGCTGACCCGTTCGGCGGCGGCCGGCATGAAGGCCGCGGCCAGCTCCAGGCCGGGGCGCTGGGGCAGCTCGGGCGGAGTCAGCGCATCCCGGATCGCGCGCAAGTCGTCGAGCTCGTGCTCGGCCGCGTCGAGGCGCTTGTTCAGCACGGTGAGATCGTCGTCGCGGACCTCGGCTTCTCGGCGAAGTCGCGCGATCAGCGTCTCCTGGCTGTGCTCGCGGTCGTCCATGTCGCCGATGTTGCTCTTGAGGGAGGCGACCTCGGAGTGCAGCCTGCGAAGCTCGCGGTTGTCGTCGGTGTCGTGGTCGGGCTCTTGGCTCATGACGTCCGTCGAATCATCCCGCATGTGCTCGTCCGGCGTATCGTGTGCGCCTGTTGCTCGGCGAGGCGGCGGAGTCGGTCGCCGTCCGGGTGCTGCTGTGGGCAGGGGCGCCGGTTCCCTTCTTTGCGCCGCGCCGGGCCTCCGTGCGTGAGGCGCGCGACGAGCTCGTCCATGGGACGCGGATCCAGGCGGCGCTGGATTCGCATGAACGACCGATAATACTTCTGACCGATCCCAGGAGGACCGCTCCTGTCCGTTCACGTCGCGAGTCGTCGGATTAAGTCGCTGCGCCCTCGTCGTTCATCGGCTTGGACGGCTCGAGGACCAGCGTCGTCCGTGGAGTTCGGCACGGGACTCGCGCTCCAGGGCGGCAAGGGCCATGCTCGTGTTTGCGGTCGAAGCGCCGCAGCGGGCAGCGACCTCGTTGATCGTCAGGCGCGTCTCCGAGCGGTCCAGGATGCCGGCGATGGCCTGGCGCCGGTGGTCTCGGTCGGTCCTGATCTCCGCTGCGTCCATCATGGCTTTTCCACCGTCGCCAGCTCGCGGCCAGGGCGGGGAGCCTCAGCGGTGATCCCCCGGCCACTGGGCAGCCCCGCAGGCGGCGGGTTGTGCGCCGAGGCTTCTGGTCTGCCCTCCGGCTCCACTGTTGCAAGCGCAGCGTGATCGAGCGCGCTGAAGGCAGTCATGACATGCGCCACGCCCTCGGCCTCCAGGGCGACCAATGCGCAACTTGTCTGGGACGTCGACCAGCCACACCGGTTCGTAACGTCGTTGACGGTCAGCCCGACGGTGGCCTTCGACAGCAATCCAAGCACCCTGGCATCGCTTTCGGAGCGACCGCGACGGCCCAATGCGCGTGCCTCCATGCCGGTGTCGAGCATGGAGACAGCATCGGTCGTCAAACCCCCTGTCACCCGGGGGTTTTCTACGGGACCGGCCGCAAACCGGTAGGACCTACGTGATCTGAGACGTCATGGCCGGAGGTCGCGCGCGAGCGCGATCAGGTCCGACCGCTTCGCGGCGCCGAGCTTCATCATGAGCCGGGCGCGGTGCCATTCGACGGTCCGCACGCTCAGGAACAGGCGCTCGCCGATCTCCCGGCTCGTCAGCCCCTCCTCGACGGCC
>Ga0136633_1001352_pt1 | contig 18141 bp, 18 predicted proteins | sample AntDrymeUQ832206_2_FD_105494 | JGI IMG/M metagenome (GOLD analysis project Ga0136633, IMG submission 105494) | Polar desert sand microbial communities from Dry Valleys, Antarctica - metaG UQ83 (22.06) | ecosystem: Environmental > Terrestrial > Soil > Desert | place: Antarctica: Dry Valley...
CGAACGGGTCGCGCGACCATGACTCGGCATCGACCGGCACGACATCGAGGTGGCTGAGCAGGATGAGCGGTGGATCGGTCGCCGGACCACTGGCGCGCAGGCGCGCCACGCACGAACCCCGCCCGGGCGTCAGCTCAATGACCTCGGCGTCGATGCCCATGCCATCCAGCACGTCGGCGCAGTAACGGGCGGCGGCTCCTTCGGCGCCGAGCGGATCGCGGCCGGCTGCGACGTCTGGCCCTCCGTCAGGGGGGTTCACGGACGGAATGCGGATGAGGTCACACAGGTGCTCGACGCAGGCGTCGAGACTGAGATGCGGCCGCAGGTCGAGGTTCATGCGCGTACGGTAGCGCCCGCTCGAGCCCCCCGAGGGACGGTTGTGCGACCTCGTACCCGGTCTCGATGACAACCATTCGCGCGGTACATTCGCCGTCGCCAGCCGGACGTTTGGTCGATGGTGCCTGAACGCACCGACGACTAGCATGTCCGCGATGTTCGTCGCCAGCGAATCGTTCCTCGTGTTCGATTATCTGCGCATTCCGCATCGGCTCCTGGCCGAGGCTGGCAACGACGTGCCCGTCGGCCTTGGCGCCATCGTGTCGGAGCAGGCGCCGAATCGCCGGCTTCTGTGGCCGACCCGGACCGGTGGTCTGCTCGAGCGGGAGGGTAGCCCCGGCGAGTATCGGTTCGCTGGCTCGTCGATCTTCGCCCGCGTGCTCCCGGATGCGGTCATGCAGTCGACGCTCGGCACCGGCTGGCACGCAGACCAGGCGGTGATCGACCGGGACGGCCGTACCGTCGCATCGGTCTGGCGTGACGGTGCCGGCGCGACGTGCCTTCCCTTTGACCCGGCGGAGGCGATGGTGGCCTTCTGGTCGGAGGCTTACCTCGGGATCCTGAACCGTCGCCACACGCCGGGCCCGAGCCGTGCGGTTCGCCTCTACTACCGGGTCCGACCGCTCGTGCCGCGCAGGCTCCAGATCTCCCTCCGCCGGGCGTACGCACATCGGTTGGGTCGCGCCGACTTTCCGCATTGGCCGGCCGAGCCCGCGTTCCACGACCTTCTGCGCACGCTGTACCTCTTCGCGCAGGAGGTCGCAGCCGAACCGCTGCCCTGGATCGCACCCTGGCCGGCGCCATACGCGTGGTCCCTGGTGCTGACCCATGACGTCGAGACGGCCGACGGCTACGCGCGCGTGGAGGAGCTACAGGCCTTGGAGTCGTCGCTCGGCTATCGCGCGGCATGGAACCTCGTGCCGAGCCGGTACGCGGTGGAGGACCGCCTGCTGCGTTCGATCGAGCGGGCCGGCGGCGAGGTCGGGCTCCATGGCCTGCACCACGACGGCCGAGACCTCGAATCGCGCGAGCTCCTCGAGGCACGCCTGCCCGAGATGCGCGAGCACGCCGGTCGCTGGCAGGCCGTCGGCTTCCGATCTCCGGCAACGCAGCGTCGCTGGGACCTGATGCCGGCCCTCGGCTTCGACTACGACTCGAGCTATCCCGATACGGACCCATATGAGCCACAGCCCGGGGGCTCGTGCTCGTGGCTGCCATACATGATCGGCGACATGGTCGAGCTGCCGATCACGCTCCCGCAGGATCACACGCTCTTCGTCATCCTCAAGCTCGCCGACGCGAAGATCTGGGCCGACAAGATAGCGCTCCTGCGGAAGCGGGGCGGAATGGCGTTGCTGCTGACGCACCCCGACTATATGGGCAACGACGTCGTTCTCCGAGCCTATCGAGGGTTGTTGGAAGCCCACGCCGACGACGACTCCGCCTGGCGGGCGCTGCCGCGCGAGGTCAGCGCCTGGTGGAGGCGCCGGGCGACATCGAACGTTGTGCGGGACGAGTCCGGCTGGCGCGTCGTCGGTCCGGCGGCGGAGGAGGCCCGAATCAGCTGCGAGCCGCCGGGCTAGGTCCCCGGAGCGTCTAGGCCACGAACCGGTAGAGCAGCTCCCCGCTCCAGCGGCAGATCCACGCCGGCGAGCGGCGAATCACGCCGCCCATGAGCCGTCGCGCCACGCCAGGAGGGGCCGGCGACGACGGCATCGGTGCGGCGTCGCCCACGACGTGGTAGAGGAGCCGGTGCTCCTCCGCGCCCCACGACTGCTTGAACGCGCGGAGGCCGTCCGCGTCGGCGTCGGTACGGCCAAAGTCGAAGTGTTGATGGCCGGCCTCGCAGGCCGCGCGGATGGCGTTCCAGAAGAGGAGATGGTTGGGCCGCAGGTGCCAGGCATCGGCGTCCGAGGCGCCGTACTTGTAGACGACGGTGCCCTTCGAGGCCAGGAAGAGCGCCGCAGCGATCGGTCGCCCGGCCGACTCGACCGAGACGACCCAGCCCATGCCGGAGCGCAGGATCCGCTCGCGGAGCAGCCAGAAGAAACGGCGCGGCTGGATCGGCACCCCGAGGCGACGTCGCGTGGCGAGGTGGAGCGCATAGAAGTCGACGAGCAGGTCTCGGTCGCGTGTTCCGATCCGCAACGTGAGCTCGTTGGCCTCGGCCTTTCGCACGTTGCGCTGCACCTGTGATCGATGAAAGCGCGCGAAGACGGCCGCCGGATCCGCATCGAGGCGAAGGACGTGACGGTACCCGGCGTCCTCGAAGACCGCTGCCGTCGGCAGCGGACCACGGACCTCGACGCGCTGGGCTCCCGACGCGCGCCGCGTCGCATCCAGAGCGGCGACGAGTCGTATCCCCTCCGCATCGCTGGCGGCGAGCGGCGGGCAGAGATCGGTGAATGGCAGGGCAACGAGGCGCGTTGGTCGAAGCGGAACGCGCGTCTGGATGAGCGGGATGCCGGCGCTGATCGCTCCGCTGGCGTCGCGCACAGCTATCACGAATGCCGGCAGGTGGTAGCAGTCGGCCACCATCTTGGCCCAGGCGGGGAGGTGAAAGGGAAGTGCCTCTGGGTGGCGGTCGATGAATGCGCGCCACTCCGGGTCGGAGAGCTGGAGCTGCACGGGTGATTCCGTGGCCCGCAGCGTGGACCGCCGCCGTCCAGGTCGTGGATCAGGCGTCTCCGCGCCGGACACTATGATCGGTGCGTGTCGCTGCGCAGGAGACGCCGCGCCTGTCCGAGCGCGCTGTCCGCCGCGCCGGCCGCCAGGAGTCCCCACCGCGCTGCGAAGGGACGCAGATCGGTTCGATCGAAGACGGCGAACACCTTGGGCATGGTGTACGGCGCGAGGAAGTCGCCGATCGAACGGGGATGGCGGACGAGCTCCGGCAGGCCGTAGACCCAGTCCTTGGTCCCGTCGATCCAGTACACCCCCTCACGGTATCCATCCACCGGCCTGAGCTCATCGAGTACGAGGTGCCGGTACGCCAGCCACGGGAAGTTGATGCCGCAACGCTCGGAGAGCAGCGACGAGAGGTTGAAGCGCCCGTTGACCTCCATCAGCTTGTAGGTTCCGTCCCGGGCGTCGCGCTTGAACTCGACGCATGAATAGCCCTCGTAGCCGAGCGCCTCGAGGATCCTCCGGCCCGGCTCGACCACTTCGGGTATTCGGCGGCTCATGACGACGCTGGGCGGACCAAAGTTCCTGGGGGTGAGCCGGACCTTCTGTGCGGTGAACTCGACGACCGGACCTTGGTCAGACCGGTACGAGTTGTAATTCACGCCCTGCCGGTCGTCGCCGGGGATCAGCTCCTGGAGCAGAACCTCGAGACCGGCCTCGGCCGCCTGGCGGTACGCGGCGCGCAGGCCATCGACCCCGTCGACACGGACCATCTTCCGCTTGAAGACCTCGACGTACCGATGGCTCTGGCTCGGCTTTATGAGGCATGGGAACGAGAACTCATCGCGATGGCGCTCAAGGTCCTCCATCGAGGCCAGGTGGTGCGTCTTGGGCGCAGCCACGCCGATCGCATCTGCCAGCGCATACGTGTGCTCCTTGCGGATGATCCGCTCGACGACATCGGCGTCGGGCGCCACGACGCGATACCAGCGACCGAGCTCCTTCTTGTGGCGGGCAACCACGCTCAAGGTCTCATCGCTGGCCGGAATGAGTGGGCTCCCCTCCACCTTCGGTCCGAGCGTTGTCAGCACGCCCATGAATGCGTCCTCATCGCGCTCGGGATGGGCTACGCGGAGGCTGCGCCATGCATAGCGCGACCTCTGCGCCACGTCGACGTCATCTCGGTAGTGCAGGACGATGGAGCGCACGCCGCGTCGACCGAGCGAGCGAACGACGCCGAGGGCCATGAGGTGGCCCGAAAGGACTACGGCGGGCGGGAGCATCGACCAGATCATAGGGCCGTCGCGCAGGGGACCGCGAGGGATGAGAGAGAACGGCCTCCCGCGCCCCAATCGCGGGCGGCTGGCTCGCGCCGCGGCGGTGTCAGATTGCGGCCGAGTGCTCCACGCTGATCGCGCGCCCGGCAGCTCGCCGGTGCTCGACGATCACCGCCAGCGGCAGCTCGGCAGCGAGGAGCGCGACCGCGACGAGGAGCAGGATTGGCTGGGTCGTGGCCAGGCCGAGCATGACCAGCGCGCCGAGGAAAAAGAGGTGGATCGCCACCCGCGTGGCGAACGCGAGCCGCAGGTCGAGAATCGCCGTGCTCGACCCGTCGGGCCTGCCTCGGTTCGGACCAAAGACGCCCCAGGCCGCGGCGCCGACGAACGAGGCGAGCGTGATGAGGAACAGGATCAAGCCGCCGCCGGGTGTCGGATCGACGATCGGCTTCAGGACCGTGAACGGCACCAGGCTGAGGAGGAGCAGCACGAAAGCGGGGCTCGGCACGACCAGCTGAAGCCATTCCGCGGCCGGCCGCCGCGCGCTCGCATCGCGCAGCCATCGAGACAGGAAGGTGAACGCCCAGGTCACGAACAGCCACGCGTAGAAGTTGCCGGCCGGCACGCCGAACCACCCATCGGCCGACCCGACGTCTCGCCAGGTCCAGAGTCCCATCCGGATCGCGATCGCATCGAAGGCAAGATCGAGGCTGATGGCGAGCACGCTGTCGGCGAACGGGGCCCAACGGCGACGCACGCCGAGCGCATCGGTGATGCGCATGGCACCGGCGATGATGAGCGCCCAGGTCAGGCCGATCACGACCGGCGCACGGTCGATCGAGAGCACCCAGGCGTCGGCGTAGTGGTACGTCTCGAAGATGAGCTGGTCGCCCTCCTCCAGCAGGAGGCCGAACGTCGCGGCGCTGATGAGCTCCAGGAAGGGCAGGCGTCCCCGGCGCAGCGCCAGCCATGCAGCGAGCACGAAGAAGGCGGCGGCCGCGATCTCGAGCAGCAGGTACAGGACGTTCATGACGTCAGATGGTACGGATTCGTACCGCTCAGTCGCTTCTCCGGCCGACATGGCCGTACGCCGCGACAACAGTTCCGTGGCTGAGAATCGCGACCCTCTTGGCAGACCGCCCTCAACGCGCGCCACGCGGCCCGGATAGTGTCGAGGCCGTCACGCGTAGAATGCGCCGATGACGACTGCGGAGTCCAGGTGATCTCCGTCCGCTTCGCCCGCGTCCTCCAGGCACATGAGCTTCGCGACGGAGAGCTGCTGCCGGTCGAGATCGACGGGACACCGGTCGTGCTGGTCCGCCACGCAGGCGAGTTCTTCGCCGTGCAGAACAACTGCAGCCACCGCGACTTCCCACTCTCCGAGGCGGGCTTCGACCCGCGCGACGGCGTGCTCGTGTGCGCCTGGCACGGCGGCTGTTTCGACGTCCGCACCGGCGACGCGGTCGTGCCGCCGGCCAGCGATCCGGTCGAGACGTTTCCGGTGCGGGTCACCGACGGCTGGGTCGAGATTGCGTTGACTGGGAGCCTGGCGCGCGACCGTGGCGCGGCCTGAGGATCGATGCGGATCGAGGCGCTCCTGTTCGTCAACTGGATCTTCTGGGCAGGCCTCTCCGCCGGAACCCTGCTCGTCGTCGGGCTGACCGAGCTGCTCGGCGGCACCACGCGCGGCTATCGGCTCTTCATGGCCTGGATGCTGGTCGTCTTCGCGGCGATCCTGGTGGCGAGCGACCTCGGACTGCCGCCCGGTGTCGAGGCCGCGGCCACCGCCGACCTGCGGCGTGCGCTGACCATCGCGTTCGCCGCCGGTTGCGTCGCCTACCTCGTGGCGTCCCTCGCGCGCTGGCCCCGCAGCTGGCTGGCGATCGGCACCGGCATCATCGGCCTGGCCGCGCTCGTCGTGCTGGCGGCGGCGGGCGGGAGCCGCAGCGCTCCGCTCTTTGCCGGTCAGCTCGTGCTAGCTGCCCTCGCCCTCGGTGCCGTCAACGCCGCCATGCTGCTCGGTCATTGGTACCTCGTCACGCCAAAGCTGTCGCCTGCTCCGCTGCGCAGGATGATGTGGCTGCTGATCGGGTGTCTCGCGCTGCAGGGCATCGCGTTCGCCGTCGCCGTCATGGCGGTTGGGACGGAGGCGCTCGCCGGTGGTCTCGGCTGGCTCACCCTGCTGCGCCTGGCGGTCGGTATCCTGCTGCCGATCGTGATTGCCGCTCTCGCCATCCTGGCGTCGCGGGCGCCGTCGCTGCAGGCGTCGACCGGGCTGCTCTACATCGGCCTGGCGCTGATCATGGCGGGCTCGATCGCCGGGGCCAGCATCACCTACCTCACCGGCGTCCCGGTCTAGCTCCGATGCGCGTCGAGATCCGCTGCTTCGCGTCCCTCCGCGAGCTCGCGCACGACCGATCCGAGCTCACGCTCGAGGAGGGTGCGACCGTCGAGGACGCCTGGACGGTCATGGCGGTGCGCCACCCCGGCCTGGTGCCGCACCGGCCGTACGTGCGGGCAGCGCGCAATGGCGCCTATGCAGCCTGGGACGATCCGCTCGCCGATGACGACGCGATCGCCTTTCTCCCGCCGGTCAGCGGCGGGGCCGCCGCGGCGCTCGTCGATGGACCGATCGACGTCGAGGCGCTGGAACGCGCCGTGGCCGGTGCGGGCCACGGCGCGCTGGTCACGTTCGTCGGGCGCGCGCGGGACCGCGCCGACGACAATCGCACCGTGATCGAGCTGGAATACGAGGTCTACCCCGAGATGGCGGCCTCGGTGCTCGCCGAGATCGTCGGTGAGGCAGAGGAGCGCTGGGGCGCGGCCGTCGCAATCGTCCACCGCCACGGGATCGTGCCGATCGGTGAGGCGGCCGTCGCCATCGTCACGGCGGCGATGCACCGCGCCGAGGCCTACGAGGCGAATCGGTTCGTCATCGAAGCGATCAAGGAGCGCTTGCCGATCTGGAAACGCGAGCGCTTTGCCGATGGCAGCGAGTGGAAGCGTCCCGGCGCGTGATCAAGCGCGTGCTCGCGGCGATCGGGCTGGCCATCCTGGGTCTCGGCGCCCTCATCGGCGTGGAGCTGCTCATGCTCTCGCGACGCGAGTACCTCCCGAGCGACCCGGGATATCGGGTCGACGCCCGGGTCGAACCGTCAGGGGGTGAAGCAGACGGGACACCCATCCGGCTGGCCGTCCTCGGCGACTCCACGGTCTCCGGGGTGGGATCGCCGACGGAGCTCGAGTCGCTGCCGGTGCTCATCGCACAGCGGGTGGCCGATGGCGCCGGGAGGCCGGTCGAGGTCCTTGGCATCGGCGACTCCGGCGCGCGCACCGCGACCCTCGCCTCGGAGCAGCTTCCACTCGTCGAAGGGGCGTTCGACGCGGTCGTGCTGGTGATCGGCTCGAACGACGCGACGCGCGCGACTCCGTGGCCCGAACTTCGGCGCCAGACGGTGGAGATGCTCGCCCGCGCGACACCCAGTGGCGCGACGGTGGTGCTGGCCGGGACGCCGCGCTTCAGCGGCACCGAGATCATCCCCGAGCCGCTGCGCACGATGGTCGACCGCTACTCGGCCGTCCTGCGCGGCGAGCAGCGCGCGGCGGTTGGAGAGTTCCCCGGCGTTCGTTTCGTCGACCTGGCCGCCGAGGCCAGCCCGCGCTTCGCCGGACGGCCCGAGGCGACGAGCGCCGACGGCTTCCACCCGTCCCCGATCGGCTACGGCTTCTGGGCCGATGCGATCGCTCCGGTCGTGGTCGAGGCGCTCAAGGCCGGTTGAAGGTCGCGCAACCAGCGTTCGGTCTCGGCGGGGGAGCAAAGGCGGATGTGCCGAATGCCGGGGTGGGCGGCCAACTGCGCGGCCATCGTGCGCCGGCGGCGCCGGTGCGTGGTCAGGATCCAGGCCAGCAGCCCATCTCGCTGGAACGCGAGGCGCATCGACTCGCGGTTGTCAGTGCCGGGCCAAAACTCCTCGCCGCTGCGGGCACGTGCTACTGTCCGGCGGGCCCATCGGCTCAGCACCGTTCGGATCGGATAGTCGAGCCAGACGACCGTGTCGGCACGTGACCAGGTGAGGTCACGAACCGGCGAGTAGCCGCCATCGAGCACCCATCGGTCTCTGGCTGCGGCTTTGGCGACCCGTGTCCGAAAGACGTCCGCCGGGACCGGCGTCCAGTCGCGACCCCAGAAGAGTGCATCCATCTCGATGTGCGGCAGATCAAGGCGCTCCGCCAGCGCCCGTGCCAGCGTCGTCTTGCCGGAGCAGCTGGTGCCGACCACGTTCAGTCGATGCATGCCATCCATCACCGAAAGAGGATATACATGGATACAACACGTCACGGTCGTTGGCGCGGTCGCTGCCGTGCCGGTCTCGATGTATCGAGCCGGATGCGCCCGAGGCGGATCTGAGCCGCGGTTCCCGCAGTGTACCGAGGACCAGCACGCCTGAGCCCCGCCGCCCGGCGCACCTCAGCCGTCAGAGGCCTCGCTGGAGCGCGAGAATCGCGCCCCAAGCCTCCCTCCGGCGCGATGGCCTCGATGGATCGAGTCGCATTCCCTATCGCCGGCTCTTGGACCGCGGCGCACTCTCGTTGCTCCGGATCAGGCCACGTCGTGCAGAGCACGCCGGCAGGGTGGCGGCGCGGGGGAGCGGTCGGCGGGCCGACGGCTGTGGCGTGCAATCGGGCGCCGGGAAAGGCACAATGCCGCAGACATGGCGACCCCAAAACCGGGCGAGATCCGATGCCCGACCTGCTACCGCTCCACGCCTCCCGCCGCCTTCTGCACCCAGTGCGGATCCGCGATTCCGTCCGATGCCCGCATCCGCCCACGTGGCATGGATCGCGACGAGCTCCAGGATCGGATCCGCGCTCGGCGTTCGGGTGGCGAACCGTACCGCCGCGGCGGCGTGGCCGACGAGGGCACCGGGGGGTACCAGCGGTTCAAGCCCGAGCCCGAGGACGCGCAGGCGCGTCGGTCGCCACAACTGGACGAGGGGCGTCGGGACGCATTCGATGAACGAGCCGCGGCCGCCGGAGGCACAGCCGCTGTCGCAGGCGCCGCTGCCACATCACCCTCGTCGGAGCGTCCTGACATCACGCGCGACGACGACGAGTGGGCCAACCGGCCAACGGCCGTCCCACCGGTCGCGCCGCCGTCGTCCGCGGTCGCCTCGGCACCAACCCCGGTGGTCGACCAGCCGGCATATGTCGACAATTACGACGACGATGCTGCCTACGACGAGGCTGGTTATCCATACGAGCACGATGAGTGGGATGACGGTCGCGAGCGACGCTCATCGGGCGCCGGTGCCTTCGCCATCCTGGGCTTTCTGGCGCTCGGGGTCCTGGCGCTCCTTGGTGGGGCCGTCCTTGCCGGCATCTTCGGCGGGGAACCGAACACGGGCGGCGCCGACTCGACCCTGACACCCAGCCCGTCGGTTCAGGAGAGCCTCGCGCCGAGCGACGCCGGGAGTGCTGCACCCAGCACCGACGCCAGCGCGGCGCCGAGCGGCCAGCCACCGGCGAGCGGGGACCCGGTCGTCTTCCCCGATGGCTTCACGGCTGAAGCCCAGCCGTGCATCCCCGGCAGCGTCACGCTGAACGGGTGTGATTCGAATGGTGCGAGCAATGGCGGTCAGGTCGAGATCTGGGTGGGGTTCAGGAACGGCTCCGCGGATGATGTCGTCGGCGCCGTTGTGATTGCGCCGGACGGATCCACCGTTGGCGATGGCTCAGTCGATCTCGCCGACATTCGGTGCGGGGCCAATTGCAATGGGTATACCTACTTCCCGTTCAGCGGCCTTGGCCCGGGTACGTACGAGGTGCGAATCACCCGAAACGGGGATCCGGCCAGCTCGACGAGCTTCGACGTCACCTGATCCGGGCGCCGCGTGGCCCCCCCAGTGCACAGACCAGTTCCCTGATGTCCCGGTCCACGTTCGAGCAGCTGCGGCTCCCGGCCGCACTTCTCCTCATCGCGATCGCTGCCTTCGTCCTGTGGCCGCGTGGGATTCCGGAGCTACCCGCCGCCCGACGAGTCGCTGCCCGCGCCGAGGCGCGCGATCGGTGAAGCACCGGCGTCGCGCCGGCGTGCGGCCAGCGCGCTGATCGCCTCGAGCACGCAGCGGTGAGCGGCCGCTGCCGTGACCTCCGCCTGGTCGTACGGCGGCGAGACCTCGACCACGTCCATTCCGGCCAGCTCCACGGAGCCGACGATCTGGCGCACCGCGCGGAGCAGCTCGCGCGTCAGCATGCCGCCCGGCTCGGGCGTGCCCGTACCCGGCGCCATGCCAGGATCGATGACGTCGATGTCGACCGACAGGTAGATCAGCTCCGGGCCATCAAGCGCCTGGGCGATGGCATCAGCGATGACGGCTTCTGCGCCGCGCTCCTCGATCTCGGTCATGAGGTGCCAGCGCATGCCCTGTTCGCGCATCCATTCGAGCGTCTCCGTGCCGGGCCAGTAGCCGCGCAGACCGACCTGCACGAAGTTGCGCCCCGCCACGGCGCCCGACTCGATCAAGCGGCGCATCGGCGCGCCGTGCGATCGCAGCGTGCCCCAGGTCGAGTTGGCAGTATCGGCGTGCGCGTCGAAATGCACGATTCCCAGGCCGCGCGGTGCGACGGTCGCGGCGACGGCAGAGGCGGACGGATAGGTGATCGAGTGGTCGCCGCCCAGGATGATCGGGATGGCGCCGGAGCGCGCCACCTCGAGGACCTTGCGCTCGATGACGGCGTGGGCACGCTGGATATTCATCGGCGTCACCGGCGCGTCACCGGCGTCCACCACCTTGAGCCAGTCGTACGGCTCGATCCCGAGCTGGAGCGAGTTGATCGCGCCGGAGTGGTAGCTCGCCTGGCGGATCGCCCGCGGCCCGAACCGGGCGCCGGGGCGGTGGCTGACCGCGTCGTCAAACGGGGCTCCGACGATCGCCACATCCGGTTTCGCTGCGGCCAGGGCAGCCGCATCGGTGATCCAGGGAAGCTTCTGGAAGCTCGCCAGGCCGACGTATGAAGGCAGGTTGAAGTCGTCGTATGCGGTGTAGGGGTCGCCCTCGGCTCGGGCCTCGTCGTTCATGCCGCGCTCGGCGCGGGGCGGCTCGTCGGTCATGGCGCGCTTGCGCTCGCCTCCGGCGGATCGGGTCGGGCGCCGTCGCGGTGCGGAGCAGGCCCACCCGGGGGCCGATCCTAGCACGCTACCATCGCGGGGACCTATGGACGATGACCCCACCTACACCGTCGACCAGGCGCGCACGCTGCTGCCGCTGATCCGCGGAACGTTGCTCCAGCTCGCCGTCGAACGTCGACGCGCGGACGACGCTCACGATGCGCTCCATCATCGGCTGCGCGGCGACGGCAATGGCCGTCCGGAGGAGCAGGCGCGGCTCGAGGCGGCGACCGCGGAGCTGCGGGCACGCGTGCGCGACCTGCTCGGCCACCTGGAGTCGCTTGGCCTGGTCGTCCGCGATCTCGAGGCGGGTCTCGTCGACATCCCGACCCTGCGCGACGGCGAGCTCGCCTGGCTCTGCTGGCGGCTGTCGGACCCGGAGCTCGGCTTCTGGCACACCACGCGTGAGGGCTTCAGCACGCGGCACCGACTGTGACGGCCGCCCGCCGAGCCGCCGTCGTTATCGGCGACGCGCTCCTGGATGTGACCGCCCGGCCGGCGACGCCGCTGCGTACGGGTGCCGACGTGCCTGCCGAAGTGCGCATCGGCTGCGGCGGCCAGGGCGCCAACCTGGCAGTTCGGCTCGCGCGACAGGGGGTGAGCGTCGAGCTCGTCTGCGGCCTGGGCGAAGATACGGCCGCGGCACTCGTGACCGATGCGCTCAACGCGGAGGGCGTGTGGCTCGAAGCCGTGACCGTGGATGCCACCGGCACCGTGGTCATCGTCCTCGACGACGTCGGAGAGCGGACGATGTTGAGCCAGCGGGCGTCATTGGCGACCGTCCTGGCTGGCGTGCGGTCCACGACGGCCGCGTGGCTGGTCGTGTCTGGGTATCTCTTCCTCGAGGCCGATGGCGTGGAGCTCGCTCGCGCGCTCGGCGATCTCACGTCACGCCGCGTCGTCGTCGGGTGCGCTGTTCCCGAGCTCGCGCTCTTCGCCTGGCGACACGCCGTCGCAGCCGCACGCCCGGATCTGCTCGTCGTCAATCGGGACGAAGCGCTGGCCCTGGCGCCGATGGACGAGCTGAGCGGCGGGATCGTCGTTACCGACACGGACGTGGTCGTGGCATCCATCGGCGGGGTCGCCGCGACGGTTCGCGTGCCCCGGACAGCGCGGGCGATCGACACGACCGGCGCGGGTGACGCGTTCGCTGCCGCGCTCGTTGCCGGTCTGATGCACGCGCCGTGGCCACCCTCGGCCGGCGCGCTCGAGAAGGTTCTCGCAGGGGCCACCGTTCTCGCCAGCCAGGTCGCGCACGTCGACGGCGCCCAGGGCCGGGTCGCCGCCGAGACCAGAGCTACCGTGCGCTCCTGATGTCGCCGTACCTGCGCATCTCGGACGAGGTGCGAGACGCGCTCGATGCCGGCCGGGCGGTCGTGGCCCTTGAATCCAGCCTGATCGCGCAGGGCCTGCCGATGCCGCACAACCTCGAGACGGCGCTCGCGGCCGAGGCAGCCGTTCGGGCATCCGGCGCAGTCCCGGCCACGACCGCCCTCGACGACGGCCGGCTCGTGGTCGGTGCGAATCGCGAGCTCCTCGAGCGCCTCGCCGATCCGCATCAGACGGTGGCGAAGGCCGGCTCGCGCGACCTCGGACCGCTGCTCGCCGCGCGACGTCTTGCGTCGACCACCGTCAGCGCAACGATGCGCCTGGCGCACCTGACCGGGATCGCCGTATTCGCCACGGGCGGCATCGGCGGCGTGCACCGCGGTGCCGGCGCAACCTTCGACATCTCGAGCGACATCGACGAGCTGGCCGCCACACCGGTGGCGGTCGTGTCGTGCGGCGCGAAGTCGATCCTCGACCTGCCCGCAACGCTGGAGATGCTCGAGACGCGACGCGTGCCGGTGATCGGCTACGGCGTCGACGAGCTCCCGGCCTTCTACTGCATCGGCTCCGGGCTGCGTGTTCCGCATCGGGTCGACGGGCCCAAGGAGGCGGCGGCGGCCTTACGCGCACACCGCGCCGTGCCCGGCGCCGCCGGCATCCTCATCGTGCAGCCTCCGCCCGCGGAGCTGGCCCTCGATGCCGCGGAGGTTGATGCCTGGATCGAGGCCGGCCTGCTCGACGCCGAGGCAAACCGGGTTCGCGGTGGCGCCGTCACGCCGCACCTGCTCGACTTCGTTGCCCGTGCTTCGGGGGGACGGACGCTGCGCGTGAATATCGGCCTCATCGTGAACAACGCCCGCACCGCGGGCGAGATCGCCTCGGCCTTGACCTGACCGATCCGGACGCTATGCTCGGGCGGCCGGTTTGCACGCCAGGCGGAGGGATGCGTGAGCCATGCGAATCTATGACGGCAGCCCGCGGCAGGACTGGGAAGAGGTCCTGCGCAGCGTTGGGGCCTTCGTCGACGGCGAGCGCCTCAAGGAGATTCTCTTCCTCGAGCTGGAAGGTGGCTTCCTGCTCCAGGCCCTCGGGATGCCCGCGGGCTCAGCGGACGCCGACTCCTATGCCGCGCTCGTCAAGCGCACATACGAGCTGACCGACGACCAGGTCGGCGAGATGATGGACGCGTCATCAGCCAAGCGCGGCTCGGCCGAGGCGGATCGCCCCCATCCGGATCTCGTGAACTACTACGAGCTGGCGATGCGCGTCCTCGGCGCGTACGTCGACGGCCAGAAGGCCCACGACGTCTTCCTCTTGGAGCAGGGCGGCTCGTTCGTCCTGCGGCTCTACAACGTGAGCGGCTCTCGCGACGGTGGTCACCAGCTCGCCGAGTTCACGCGCGACGAGATCTTGGCTATGATCGAGGCCGCACCTGAGCAGCGACAGTAGCCGCGCCGGAGACGACCGGCGCCAATAGTCAGGAGTTCCGTATGAAGGCGATCAAGGTCCTTCTCATCAGTATCAGCGCGCTCATCGCGGCGATGATCATCATCCCGCTCACCATCCTCGCCGGTCTGTTCGTGTGGCTGAAGCTCACCGAAGAGACCGATGACGAGGTCATGGAGCTTGACGACGCCATCTGACGCGTCCTGATCAGCATGAGCCGATAGGGACGTCGGGACGCTCGTCCGCCGGTCTGTCCGGCAGGCGGGCAGACCGGCCGCTCCCGCCCGGCCAACACATCGGCGGATCAGCCGCTGGCGAGCGCCCATGAGGCGGTCCAGCAGACTGCCGCGATCAACATTCCCGCCCAGAGCCGATTCGGCCCGGTGATCCCCTGGGCGACGGCGATGATGCCGATCCCCCCGAGCAGCAGGCCGACCGCGTCGGTACTGCCGCCGACGATGCATGCGATCCCGACGCCGATGCCGACCGCCATGGCCGTGCTCCAGGCCAGCGCGAACGCGGTACGCCGCCCCAGCCGCTGCGCCAGGTTTTGCGACCCGATGCGCGCGTCCGCGTCGAAGTCGCGGACCGTGTTGGCCAGGTGCGCGGCGACCGCGAACGGGCCGACCAGCAGCGGAGCAGCCACGATCCGCTCGAGCGGTGCGCCGACGCCGGTGGCGATCCAGATCGGAAGCAGTCCGAAGCTCACGAGATAGGGCAGGAAGGACGCGGCGCCCCGGGAGAGCCACAGGTCGTAGGTCACCGCAGAGGCTGAGGCCGCCAGACCGATGGTCAGCGGCACGGGACCAAGCGGTGCCGACGTCACCACCTGCAGCACGAGCCCGCCTGCAGCCAGGGCGAGCGCGTTGCGGGGATCCACATCGCCGGTGGGAATCGGCTTGGTGCGCTGCACCATCGCGTCACGCTCTCGATCGGCCCAGTCGTTGAGCGCGCCCGTCAGGATCTGCGAGCCGCTCACGCTGAGCGTCACGAGCACCACGCGCATCGTCAGCGCCGGCTCCCCGGTCTGAATGCTCAGGATCGCTCCGAGGGCCCCCGCCAGGAGGACGACCGCGGCCGCCGGCGCGGGGTGGACCAGGCGAACGAGCGCGAGCACGGGTGCATCGTACGCGGTCGCGTCAGACGTCCCGCCAGTACCAGCCGGCCGCGCGCTGCAGGAAGCCTCGATCGACGAGGAGGCGCCGGAGCGCGGCGCGGACATCGCCCGGGCACACACCCCGCCCGTGCGGTAAGATCGCTTCCCGAGTGGCCCAAGGCGAGGCCGCTCGCGCGCGGCCCACTCAGGAGCCCTTCCGCCGCCCGCTCGAGCCACCACGAGGTGCGAGGAAGACCGATGCCGAAGTACGTCTTCGTCACGGGCGGTGTCACGAGCTCCCTGGGCAAGGGCATCACGGCGGCCAGCATCGGGCGCATCCTCAAGGCCCGCGGCGTGCCGGTCAGCATCCTGAAGCTCGACCCCTACATCAACATCGACCCCGGCACGATGTCGCCGTACCAGCACGGCGAGGTCTTCGTGACCGATGACGGCGCCGAGACGGACCTTGACCTGGGTCACTACGAGCGCTTCATCGACGAGAACCTCTCCCAGGCGAGCAACGTGACGACCGGCCGCATCTACCAGTCGGTCATCGCCAAGGAGCGTCGCGGCGACTATCTCGGCGGCACCGTCCAGGTGATCCCGCACATCACCAACGAGATCAAGGAGCGGATCGCCCGCGTCGCACGCGAGGGGACCGGATCGGTGGCCACGAGCGGCCTGGCCGCCCACGGGGTGGTCATCGTCGAGGTTGGCGGCACGGTCGGCGACATCGAGTCGCTGCCGTTCCTCGAGGCCATTCGACAGATGCGCAAGGACGTCGGCCGCCGGAACGTGCTCTATGTCCACGTCACGTGGCTGCCCGAGATCGGCGCCACCGGCGAGCTCAAGACGAAGCCGACCCAGCACTCGGTCAAGGAGCTGCGCGGCATTGGCATCCAGCCGGACGTCATCATCCTGCGTTCGGACGAGCCGATAAACGACGAAATCCTCGACAAGGTGAGTCTCTTCACCGATGTCGACGTCCACGCCGTCATTCCGCTGAAGACGGCGAGGAGCATCTACGAGGTGCCCATCCAGCTCGAGCGCGCGGGCCTCGGCAAGTTCGTCGTCCGCGAGCTGGAGCTCTCTGCCGGCGAGCCGGACCTTGCCGACTGGCAGGAGCTCGTCGCCAGGATCCGGGCCCCGCGCCGGGAGATGGAGGTCGCCATCGTCGGCAAGTACACCGAGCTGCCCGATGCCTACATCAGCGTTACCGAGGCCCTCAAGCACGCGGCCCTCCACCACAACGTGGAGGTCAAGGTTCGATGGATTCGCTCCGAGCACCTCGAGCGGGTCGAGCTCGAGCAGGTCGCCGATGAGCTCGCAGGCGTCACCGGCGTGCTGGTCCCGGGCGGCTTCGGCTACCGCGGTGTCGAGGGGAAGATCCGCGCGATTCGGTGGGCGCGGCAGCAGGGCGTTCCGTTCCTGGGCCTCTGCCTGGGTCTCCAGTGCGCCGTGATCGAGTTTGCCCGGGAGGCGCTCGGGACCGATGACGCCAACTCGAGCGAGTTTAACGTCTTCACCGAGCACCCCGTCATCGACCTCATGCCCGACCAGGCAGATGTCACCGACAAGGGCGGCACGATGCGCCTCGGCCTCTATCCCGCTCGCCTCGAGGACGGCTCGAGGGTGCGCGCCGCGTACGGGACCGAGATCGCCTATGAACGGCACCGCCACCGGTTCGAGGTCAACAATGCCTATCGTGAGCGACTGTCGGAGGCGGGCATGGCGTTCAGCGGGGTCTCACCCGACGGTCGGCTGGTCGAGTACATTGAGCTTCGCGACCACCCGTGGTTCGTGGCGACGCAGGCTCACCCGGAGCTGAAGAGTCGCCCGAATCGGCCCCACCCGCTCTTCCGGGATTTCGTCGGCGCCGCCGCCGCGCGCTCCGCCCCTGAGGGTCGGCGACGGAGGGTGGCGTCGCGCGCCACAGCCTCTGCCGAGAGTCACCGATGACCACCCCTACCCGCTCGCGCCCCATTGCCGTCCGCATGGACGCGCCGGAGCTCGATGCGGCGATCGAGGCCGCCGAGCGCGACGCGATCATCGTCTGGCGTGGCGAGCGCATCCCATTCTCCGCGCTTCCGGCGCACATTGCCCGAGTTGACAGCCGGGGCGAGCGCGACGGCCTCTATGCGGGCTGGATCGATGCGCTCGAGGCGCTGAACCCGCTCTACCGGGATCTCCACGCGGCGTGGCGCGAGCAGGCCGCCGCTGGCGGTGCGGACGTCGCGGTGGCCGCGGTCGGCACGCTCGACCTTGGGGCCTTCGCGCTCGAGCTCGAGCGGCTCGCCATCCAATCCGAGACTGTCTACTACGCGGCATTGCGGCGCTACCTGGCGCTCATCGGCATCGAACAGGGCGACGCCACGCTCGCCGACCTGTGGCACGTTCAACTGGGCTCGGCCTGGTCGCAGTGGTTCGGCGAGCGCGACCTCCGTCGCGCGGCCGGCGAGGCTGGACGCGACGCACGGGCGACCCAGCACGGTGCCGGCTGGCGTTCGGGCGAGGCCGGCCTGGCCGGGTCCGAACCCGCTGCCGGCGTTCCCGCAGCCGCCGTCGCCGAGCTCTTCGGGACGCTCGTGGGCGATCCGAGCTGGCTGGGACGCGCCCTTCGCATGGCATCGGACGAGATCGCAGCCTTCGCCGACTTCGTGGCGTTCGTGCGCCTCGTCCGACTGCGCCGCTCGCTGGCCCAGGTACAGTACGAGATGCGACTCTACCGGACGGAGGATGAAGCGCTTCAGCGCGCCTACTTCGGCGGCATCGTTGGCCACATGATCGGCATCAGCGTGCCTGATGCCGCCTACCTCCACGATGTCGGCAGGCCGTTCTCATCGGTCACGGATCTCGAATGCACG
>Ga0136633_1001353_pt1 | contig 18136 bp, 16 predicted proteins | sample AntDrymeUQ832206_2_FD_105494 | JGI IMG/M metagenome (GOLD analysis project Ga0136633, IMG submission 105494) | Polar desert sand microbial communities from Dry Valleys, Antarctica - metaG UQ83 (22.06) | ecosystem: Environmental > Terrestrial > Soil > Desert | place: Antarctica: Dry Valley...
ATGGGCGAGATCTACAGCCTCATCCGCGAGGAGGTCAAGCGCTCCGGGCACGCCGGCATGCTGCCGGCCGGCGCCGTCCTGACCGGCGGCGGCGCGCGTCTCGGCGGCGCCGATGTGCTGGGTCGCGAGACGCTCGAGATGCCGGTGCGGATCGGCTCGCCCCAGGGCGTCGGCGGACTCATGGACCAGATCGGGAACCCTGCCTTCAGCACTTCGATCGGGCTGCTCCTGTGGGGCGCGAACCACGTGGGCGAGGAGCCGATCGGCTCCGGCGCCGCCGGCAACGGTATCAATCCGCTCTCGCGCATCGGCGAGTGGATCAGGAATCTGTTCCCAGGCTGAGCAGGCAACCTTGGCGCACCGTTTGCGCCGGGGCGCAAGTAACTACGAAGTTGCGGCCAGATGGCGCGATAACGCGCCAGAAGTTGCGTCCCCCCGCAAACGCTGGCCACCGTTGGGTCCCGCCGGGGTTCAGCGTCGTGGTTAGTTGCGCCCCAGCGCAAACGGCTCATGGATCTCACGGATCGGGGATCGGCTCTGTCGAGTTGATTACGAGCGTCAGGCGGCAGCGCGCGACGCTCACCGCCGGATCCTCGTCCACCACGCCGGCCCCGGTCTCGTCGATCCACCGGGTTCGACACTGCTCAGCAGCTGGATCGTCGTAGTGCGCCGTGACGCGGTGCCACCGACCGCCCGCATCGGGGTCGCAGTTCGTGAGCGCGAGGTCGGGCGGGAGGCGCGCGAACACCTGGCCGCTGGCGGGAGCCACCGAGTCGTCCGAGCCGGGCGGGTCCTCGCCGTATAGCACGGTGCCCGGAGCAAGGCCGTTGAGCCAGTCGGGCATGCCCTCGGCAAGCAACCCGCCGCCGACGCCGCAGAATCCCGGCAGATACGCGGGGAAGGCGAATGGCTCCGCGCCATGGCAGAAGATTGCCGATGCTCCGAGGCGCGAGAGGAGCGGCACGTTCGCCTCGCCCTCGGGACAGATCGGCTCGACCGGAGCGAGCACCGCCTCACCCTCCGGTGGCGCCCATCCGAGGACTGTGCCACCCATGGTGATCGGAGCGACGAGAGACTCACCCTCCCGCCCGTCATCCTCGATGCGAACGAGAAGGTCGCCCTGGGTCGCATCGGCGACTTCGCCGAAGCCGGGAACTGCGTTCTCGAGCGAGAGGTCGTCCGAGACGCGAACGAGCTCCAAGCCCTCAACCGGATGCGGCGCCCTGGGCTGAGGGGTGGCCTGCGGTCGACAGAAGCGCATCCCGAAAGGGAGACCCCGAGCAGAAGCGCCAGGAATCGGCTGTTCCAGCGGCTCACGATTGAATCGCGTAGGAATTCGGCACGGGCAATCTCCAGACACGGCATACGTCGATGGATCGACGCTGCGTCGGCACAGAGGCGGACATCTTGCCACGGGGCGTCGTGGACAGCGGACGCGCTCGTCCACCGTGGTGTCGCGGCCTGTGGATAACTCCGGGTTGCAATGTGGAAAAAGTGCCGACGCCGCCGGAGCGGCATCGCTAGAATCGGACAAACCCGTCGAAGCCCTCGGGTTGACAAGCTTCAGCCACACTGCCGTGCAGAGGACCACCCGACATGCCGCTCCGATCGGACTCCGAGAACTTCGCCCTCATCAAGGTCATCGGGGTCGGTGGCGGGGGCAGCAACGCCGTGAATCGAATGATCCGCGCCGAGATGATGGGCGTCGAGTTCATCGCCGTGAACACCGATGCCCAGGCGCTCCTCCAGAGCGACGCGCCGCACAAGATCCGCATCGGCGACAAGATGACCCGAGGCCTCGGCGCCGGCGCTGACCCGAACGTGGGCCAGCGCGCTGCGGAGGAGGACTCGGAGAAGATCTACGAGGCGCTCAAGGACGCCGACATGATTTTCATCACCGCCGGCATGGGCGGTGGAACCGGATCGGGAGCCGCGCCGATCATCGCCGAGATCGCAAAGGACCTCGGTGCGCTGACCGTCGGCGTCGTCACCAAGCCGTTCAGCTTCGAGGGGATGCGACGCAAGCTGGTGGCGGAGCAGTACACCGAGCTGCTCAAGGAGAAGGTCGACACGCTCATCACCATCCCGAATGACCGGCTGCGCGAGGTCGTGGACAAGAAGACCTCGATCGTTGACGCGTTCCGCGTGGTGGACGACGTGCTGCGCCAGGGCGTGCAGGGCATCAGCGACCTGATCACGGTGCCCGGCCTGATCAACCTCGACTTCGCCGACGTCAAGACGATCATGCGCGAGGCCGGCAGCTCGATGATGGGCATCGGCATGGGGACCGGCGAGAATCGCGCCGTCGACGCGGCCAAGGCCGCGGTCATGAGTCCGCTGCTCGAGGTCAACATCACCGGCGCGCGCGGCATCCTCTTCAATGTCACGGGCGGCAGCGACCTTGGCCTGTTCGAGGTCAACGAGGCGGCCGAGGTGATCAAGGAGGCCGCCGATCCGGAGGCGAATATCATCTTCGGCACCGTCATCGACGACCGCATGCGCGACGAGGTCAAGGTGACCGTCATCGCCACCGGGTTCGACTCGAGCCGCAAGCCGAAGCAGCAGAACAGGTTTGCGGCCGACGGTGCCGGCGGTGTCGAGCAGAGCCTCGACGATCGCAGCCGCGAGATCCTGGCCGAGATCGAGCGCGACCGCGAGCAGCGCCAGAACCTCGAAGATCAGATGGGCACGGAGTCGCCGTTCGCCCGACCGTCCGAGCGCGAGGCGACCGAAGTGCGCCCACCGGAGCGCACGGCGCTGCCGGTCCGAGCACCAAGCCTGGAACGACCGTCCTACGGTGAGACCGATCTCGACATCCCGAGCTTCCTGCGCCGCAAGAACGACTAGACCGATGCGGGCGTGCGCCGCAATGGGACGTGGCTCGCAGATGGCGCGACACTGGCACGATAGGCGGCATGGAGATCGTGGGCGCCGAGCCGCCGACCGTCGAGCAGATCCGCGAACGGCATGACCGGATACTCGGCCGGCTGCGGGCAGCCGCCGAGACCAACGGTCACGACCCGGCGCGGCTGGGGATCGTGGCGGTCACCAAGACATGGCCGGTCGCGGTGGCACGGGCAGCCCTCGACGCGGGAATGACCCGCCTGGGCGAGAGCCGCGTGCAGGAGGCGGAGCCGAAGGTCGCCGTGCTGCCGAACGCCGAGTGGCACTTCATCGGCCGGCTCCAGTCGAACAAGGTGCGGCGAGCAGTGCGCGCATTCGCGGTCATCCACGCCATCGACTCGCTGGACCTCCTGCGTCGCATCGGCGGGCTCGCCGCCGAGGAGGATCGTGACATCAAGTTGCTGCTCCAGGTCAACGTGAGCGGGGAACAGGCCAAGGCGGGGCTTTCTCCCGCGGGACTGCTCGCGGCTGCTCAGACACTGCCGCCGGATGGGCTCATCGGCCTGATGACGATTGCGCCGATGGGCGCATCGCTCGAGGAGGCAAGGAACGTGTTTGCTCGGCTGAGGGAGCTGCGCGATGGCCTGGAGCAGGTGGCCGGGATCGGTCTGCCGGAGCTTTCGATGGGAATGAGCGCCGATGCGGAGGCGGCCGCCGCCGAGGGTGCGACGCTGGTCCGGATCGGGACCGCGCTGTTCGGGCCGCGCGGCTAAACGCTGCTATTCTCCGACGATGGCCTCCGTGCTCGTCAACTTCATCCAGCTGCTGGCATTCGTGCTCTGGTTCCTGCTCATCGCCCGCGTGGTGCTGAGCTGGACGAGCCCGCGTGGCGGCGGGGGACTGGTTGCCTTCGTCTACCAGGCGACAGAGCCGATCCTGGCGCCGATCCGTCGTGTCCTGCCGCCGACCGGCGGCATGGACTGGTCGCCGCTCGTCGCCATGCTCATCCTCGGCGTCATCGTCCGCGTCGCCGTGCGCATCTAGCGAATCGGCTGCGTGATGGCCGTCCTCGAGCGTCGCCTGCGTGCGCTGCCTGCGGATTGATGGTCCGCGAGGCCGATGGCTATACTGCGACCTCCTCGATGGGCGATTGGCTCAGTCGGTTAGAGCGCACGGTTCACATCCGTGAGGTCACTGGTTCGAATCCAGTATCGCCCACCACTTCACCCCGCCTCGTGCTCTCATGAGCCCCGCTCCGGACGGCGCCGCGCGCGGAAATCCGGTGCCCGCGAACGAGATCCGGACGATGTTCGACCGCATCGCGCCGATGTACGACGCCATGAACAGCGTGATGACCGCGGGCGTCGACGCCCGCTGGCGCCGCGCCGCCGTGCGGGCCAGCGGGTTGTCGTCCGGCGGGATCGCCGTGGACGTGGCGTGCGGGAGCGGGGCGCTCACGCGTGATCTTGCCCGGGCGGTCGCGCCCGGAGGCGCTGTTCTGGGCGTCGACCGCTCGACCGGGATGCTCCGCGTGGCACGGCGCCGCCGGGTCAGCTCGGGGGCAGTGGCACCCCACTACCTCGCGGCAGATGCGCTGGCGCTTCCGCTCGATGACCACACGGCGGACGCTGCCACGATCGCGTTCGGGCTGCGGAACGTCGCCGACTACGCGGCCTGCGTCGCCGAGCTCGTCCGGGTCACACGGCCGGGCGGCCGGGTGGTGGTGTTGGAGCTGGCCACCCCGGAGCGGGGGATCGGGCGTGCGATTGCCTCCACCTGGTTCGAGCGGGTCGTCCCGTTCCTCGGCCGTCTTGTCGGCGCCGGATCCGCATATCGCTATCTCCCTGAGAGCGTGCGCGCCTACCCGACGCCGGACGAGATCGCCGCCATCATGCGTCGCGGTGGGCTGAGCGCGGTCAGTTGGCGGCGGCTGGCGCCCGGGCTTGTCACGCTCCACGCTGGGCGGCGGATCTGAGCCCGATGCGGATCGTCCTGACCACCGAGTCGTACCTGCCCTATCTGTCCGGCGTGACCGTGTCGGTCGACACGCTGGCGCGCGGGCTCGGTGCCATCGGTCACGACGTGCTGGTCATCGCCCCGCGTCCGGCGCGGGACACCCGGATCGAGCCGATCGGATCTCCAGGCCCGCAGCCCCGCCACGCGTGGCTGTCCTCCTACCAGCCGCCGGCCGTCGCGCCGCCGGCGTACCGGATGCCCTGGCCGAATCCGTGGGCCGACGCGCTGCGGGAGGCGCGTGCCTTCGATCCCGACATCGTCCACGCGCACTCGCCGTTCGTCACCGGCCTGCTGGCGCGCCGGCTGGCGCGTTCGGTCGGCGCGCCGCTCGTGTTCACGCACCACACGAGATTCGCGGATTACGCCCACTACCTCGGACCGCTGGCCAGCCCGGGCAGACGCCTGACCGATGCGTACCTGCGCGGCTTCTGGCGAGCCTGCGCCGCGATCGTGGCGCCCTCCGAGGACCTCGCGCGCACGATCCGGGCACGCCTGGAGGAGGACCGGCGCGCACGAGTGCACGTGATCCCGACCGGAGTCGACGTGGCCGGCATCCGCGCGATGACACCTGTCGACCCGCGCGCCGCTGCGGGCTGGTCGCCCGACACGGTGATCGTGGGCTCGCTCGGACGGCTCGCGCCGGAGAAGAGCCCGGGCATCTTGTTCGATGCTGTTGCGCGCGCCGCGGCGCGCCTGCCGGAGCTGCGGTTGATGGTCGTCGGCGGCGGTCCATCCCTGGCGGCCCTGCGTCGGCGGGCCGAATCGCCCGACCTGGCGGGCCGGGTGCTGCTGGCGGGCTCCCTGCCGCGGCCGGAGGCATTGGCGCGCCTCGCTGGCGCGGATCTATTCCTGTTCACCTCGCGGACGGAGACCCAAGGCCTCGTCCTGGCCGAAGCGCTCAGCGCCGGGCTGCCCGCTATCGCGGTCGACGGACCGGGGGTGCGCGACTCCGTTCGCGACGGCGTGGACGGCGTCATCGTGTCGGCCGAGCCGGCGCCGTCCCTGGTCGATCGTCTGGCCGCCGCCGTCACGAGCCTTGCCGTGGACGATGTGCGGCGGTCCGTGATGGGAGAGCAGGCGCGGACAGATGCCGGCCGCTTCGCCGTCGAACGGCGGGTGGCCGAGGTCGAGACGCTGTATCGGGCGGCCGCAGGAGCGCGGCTCTAGACGGCTCGTCGCTTCTCGGGGACGCCGATTCGCTTGCGTCGAGACCAGGTGGGCGTACAATGCGGCCATGCGCGTAAGTCTGGTTGCCCGCTTCGTCTCCCACCCATCCATCGACTTCTGGGCGGAGCGCCGTTCGGCGCATCGGCCACGCCTCGGGTTGGCCACCACCCGGACCGTGTATCACCGTCCGCGCAGCGCGATGGCTCCGGTCGCGACGGTGCGCTCCCTGCGCTCGCAGACGAGCCGCTTCCGCTTCCCGGCTGTCGGCCGCGCGACGCGCCTTCCTGCGCGTCGGCCGGCGCTCCCGTACGGGGTGCCGCGCGCCCGCCGCTCCTAGCGGCCGCGGTGCCTGTCCTGCGAAGCGCGCGCGCCACGTCGGCGGGCGGGGTCGTTCATCGCTCCGTCGCGGATCGCCAGGAGATTGTGGTCGTTCATCGTCGGGCGCCCGTCCTCTGGGCACTCCCCAAGGGCACCCCGGATTCCGGCGAGACCCTCGAGGAGACGGCGCTCCGTGAGGCGCGCGAGGAGACGGGGCTCGAGGTCGAGATCGAGGCGCCGATCAGCTCCATTCGCTACTACTTCGTCCGCGGGTCGACGCGATTTCACAAGACCGTGCACTTCTTCTTGATGCGAGCGGTCGGCGGCGCGATCGAGCTGCATGACGAGGAGTTTGACGAGGTGCGCTGGGCATCGGTGCCGGAGGCGCTCGCGCTGCTCACGCACGCCACCGAGCGGTCGGTCGTCGAGCGGGCGCTCAAGCTGATCGAGGAGGCCGAAGCGGTCGAGGCCACCGCGTGAGCGAGGCACGCACCACCGACCTTCGGCGGACGCCGCTGCACGACGTGCATCGAGCGCTCGGGGCGCGCCTGGTGCCGTTCGCCGGCTACGAGATGCCGGTGCAGTACACCTCGATCATCGAGGAGCATCGGACGGTTCGGTCTGCGGCGGGTCTGTTCGATCTGTCCCACATGGGTGAGGTCGAGGTGCGCGGCGAGGAGGCGGTCGCCTTTTTGCGGCACGCGCTGGTGAGCGACCCCGGAGCGCTTGAGGTCGGGCAGGCGCAGTACTCGATGGCATGCGACCACGATGGCGGCATCATCGACGACCTCATCATCTACCGGCGCGGCGACGAGCGATTCCTGGTCGTCTGCAATGCGGCAAACCGGACCGCGCTGGTGGAACAGCTCACGAGCCTGCTCTCGAAGGGCGACTTCGGCGCCTCCCTAGAGGATCGCAGCGACTGGACCGGCCTGGTGGCGGCCCAGGGGCCGAACGCGGCGGCGCTGGTCGGCGAGCTGACCGATCTCGACCTGGACGCCATCGGCAACTATCGCTCGGTCCCCGGCAGCGTCGCCGGCGTGGAGTGCCTGGTGGCGCGCACGGGGTACACCGGCGAGGATGGATTCGAGCTCTTCTGTGACGCGCGCCGGACACGCGCGCTGTGGGATGCGCTGGCTGCCGCCGGCGAACGTCATGGTGCGAGACCCTGCGGCCTTGGCGCCCGCGACACGCTTCGGCTTGAGGCTGGCATGCCGCTGTACGGCAACGAGCTTGGCCGCGACACGAATCCGTTCGAGGCCAACCTGGGGCGGGTCGTGAAGCTCGAGAAGGGCGACTTCGTCGGCCGCGCCGCCCTCCAGGCCGTCCAGCAGGCGGGGCCGGCGCGCAGGCTCATCGGCCTCCAGATGATCGAGAACGCCATCCCGCGTGCCGGGTACGAGGTCCGTGCCGAAGGGGCTGCCGTCGGTCACGTCACAAGCGGCACGCTCTCGCCCACACTCGGCACCAAGATCGGCATGGCCATGGTGTCCGCCGAGCTGGCTGACGCCGGCAGGGCCTTCGAGGTCGTGGTTCGCGAGCGCCCGTATCGGGCCAAGCAGGTAGAGTTGCCGTTCTACAAGCGCCCGCGCGACTGAGCGCGCCACCCGCCATCGCCCCAGGAGGATCCGACCGCCGATGTCCTACCCCGATGACCTGCGCTACTCGAAGGAGCACGAGTGGGTACGCGTTGACGGTTCGCGCGCGACGATCGGGATCACCAGCTTCGCCGCCGATGAGCTCGGCGACATCGTTTTCATCGAGCTGCCCGAGGTCGGCGCCGCGCTGAGCCAGTTCGGAACGTTCGGCGTCGTCGAGAGCGTGAAGGCGGTCAGCGACCTCTATGCGCCGATCTCCGGCGAGGTGGTTGAGGTGAACGAGGCATTGCGCGACTCGCCTGAGCTGCTCAACGCCGATGCCTTCGGCGATGGCTGGATCGCGAAGGTCGAGCTCGCCGATACCGCCGAGCTCGACGGGCTGATGGACGCCGCGGCCTATGCGGACGAGACCGCCTGAGGGCGGACACCCATGACCTACTCGCCTCACACCGAGGCCGATCGCGCCCACATGCTCGAGGCGGTCGGGGTCGCCTCGGTCGACGACCTGTTCGCCGATATTCCGCCCGCCGTCCGGGCCGGAGCCTGGTCCGTGCCACCGCCGCTCGTCGAGCAGGAGGTGCGCGCCGAGCTTGCGCGCCTCGCCGGGCGAAACCGAATTCCCGAGGTCAGCTTCCTGGGGGCCGGTGTCTATCGGCACCTGATCCCGTCGGTGGTTGGCGAGGTCATCGGCCGCCCGGAGTTCGCGACCTCCTACACGCCGTACCAGCCCGAGGTGAGCCAGGGCACGCTGCAGAGCATCTACGAGTTCCAGTCGCTCATCTGCGAGCTGACCGGCATGGAGGTGGCCACCGCCTCTCATTACGACGGCGCCACCGCGACCGCGGAGGCGGCGCTGATGGCATGCCGCCTGACCCGACGCTCACGGGTCGCCGTCTCGGCCGGCGTCAATCCCGACCACCGACGCGTGCTCGAGACCTACTGCTCCGGGCCGGGCATCGAGGTCGTCACTGTCTCGATCGACCTGGCCGAGGGCGGGGACGGCACCACCGATCCGGCCGCCGTCGAGGCGCTCGGCGAGATCGCCTGCCTCATTGCCGCGCAGCCGAACTTCTATGGTCAGCTCGAGCCGATGCGTGAGCTCGCCGATGCCGCCCATGCCTCCGGCGCGCATTTCGTGGCCGCGGTTGAGCCGACCTCGCTGGCGGTGCTCGAGGCGCCCGGGGCATACGGCGCTGACATCGTGGCCGCCGAGGGCCAGCCGCTCGGCATCCCGGTCAGCTTCGGCGGCCCGTACGTCGGGCTCATGGCGGCGCGCATGGCGTCAGTGCGCCAGATGCCGGGCCGGCTGGTGGGAGCGACGCGCGACGTGCACGGCCGCAAGGGATACGTCCTCACCCTCCAGGCGCGCGAGCAGCACATCCGCCGCGAGAAGGCGGCCAGCAACATCTGCACGAACCAGGCGCTCATGGCGCTGGCGGCGACCGCCTATCTGACCGCGGTCGGGCCGATAGGGCTGCGCGAGGTCGCTGAGCTGTCCGCGGCGCAGGCACGCCACCTGGCCGGCGCGCTCGAATCGGTCGGCCTCGCCGAGCGACGCTTCGGTGGCAGCTACCTGAACGAGGTCACGCTGCGGCTGCCCGATGCGGCACGCCGCCATGCCGCCCTCGCGGAGCGTGGCATCGTCGCCGGCCACGTGCTCGAGCGAGGGGAGCCGGAGCTGCGCGACACGCTGCTGCTGGCGGCAACCGAGCTCACCACCGACACCGACATCGCACGCCTGGTGGTGGCGCTGGAGGAGACGGCATGAGCGTGGCCGAGGCTCCCTCGTCGGACGCCTCAGGGCGGGGAGCCGCATTCTCGGGGGCCGCGGGTGGCGACGAGCTGACGGTGGTCGAGCCGCTCATCTTCGACCGATCGCGAGCCGAGCGACGCGCCGTTCGCTTCCCGTCCGTCTCGGCGGCCGCGCGCCAGGCGGGTGCCGGGCAGCCGGAGCTGCCCGCATCGGTCCTGCGCGCGCACGCGCCGCGCCTGCCCGAGGTGAGCGAGCTCGATGTGCTGCGCCACTTCAACCGGCTGGCGCATCTCAACATGGCCATCGACCTGAATTTCTATCCCCTGGGGTCGTGCACCATGAAGTACAACCCCAAGGTCAACGAGTGGGCGGCACGCCTGCCCGGGCTGGCCGAGTCACATCCGCTCGATCCGGAGGCCCTCAGCCAGGGCAGCCTGGAGCTGATGTGGCTGCTGGCGGAGCTGCTCAAGGAGATCAGCGGCTTCGCGGCCATCAGCCTGCAGCCGGCTGCCGGCGCCCACGGCGAGCTGACCGGCATGCTCATGACGCGCGCCTTCCACCGCGCCCACGGTGAAGGGGAGCAGCGTACGAAGGTGCTCGTGCCCGACTCCGCGCATGGGACCAACCCGGCCACGGCGACGATGGCCGGTTACCAGACGGTCACCATCCGCTCCAACGAGCGGGGCGGGATCGACCTCGAGGCGTTGCGCGCGGCGCTCGGGCCGGACGTCGCGGCGCTGATGATCACCAACCCGTCGACCCTGGGAATCTTCGAGGACCAGATCGGGGAGGTGCTCGGGGCGGTGAAGGAGGCGGGCGCGATCGCCTACATGGACGGCGCCAACCTGAACGCCATCCTCGGGCGCTTCCGGCCCGGCGAGGCCGGTTTCGACGCCATGCATTTCAATCTGCACAAGACGTTCTCGACCCCGCACGGCGGGGGAGGCCCCGGAGCGGGCCCGGTCGGCGTCAGCGAGCGGCTGGAGCCGTTCCTTCCACGGCCGATGCCGGTCCTGGTCGAGGGCGACCCGGACGAGGTGCGCGCCAACGCGTGGGCCGGTTACTCCACGCCCGGCGTGCGGTTCGCGCTGGACGACGATCGCCCGCAGAGCATCGGCAAGGTCCGCTCGCTCTACGGCAACTTCGGGATGTTCGTGCGGGCGTATACGTACATCCGCAGCAACGGTGATGCCGGGCTGCGGACGATCAGCGAGGACGCGGTGCTGGCCGCGAACTACCTGCGCGTTCGGCTGCACGACGTCTTTGACCTGCCCTACGACCGCCTGTCGAAGCACGAGGTTGTGTTCAGCGGGCGGCGCCAGAAGCGCGAGCACGGGGTGACGACGCTCGACATCGCCAAGGCCATCCTCGACCACGGCATCCATCCGCCGACCATCTACTTCCCGCTCATCGTGGAGGAGGCGCTCATGGTCGAGCCGACCGAGACGGAGAGCCTCGAGACGCTCGATCATTTTGTGGGCGTCATGCGCGAGATCGCCGAGCTCGCCGCATCGGATCCCGACGCCATCAAGCGCGCGCCGACCACCACGCCGGTGGGGCGCCTTGACGAGGCTGCTGCAGCGCGACGGCCTGACCTTCGGTATCGCTTCCCAGACGAGACCGATGCGCCTGATGCGCCGCCTGCCGGTCCGACTTCCGAGGCCCCGACCGTCTGAGGGCCTCGCATGCGCGGCGCCAGTTCCGCCGAACGGCCGGAACCGCCGCTGAGCGGCGCTATTCCGCACCATGGAGCGCGGCCAACGTCGGTGCGAGGCTTTCGTCTCGTGGAGCGCCGCTGAGCGGCGCTATTCTCGCACCACGGAGCACGGCCGTCCGCGATGCGAGGCGTCCTTCTCACCTACCGCCGCTGAGCGGCGCAGGGACCGATGGAACGCTGCATTTCGGGCCGACAGGACCGCTTCCTGCGCGGATAGCGCCGCTCAGCGGCCGTGGGCGCCACGAGCCCGGCCCGAACAACCCCCTCCCCCCGCGATGAAACCGACCGCGTACTCATGGCGTCGGTCTGAACCAAACGGGACGGCGCGGCGTACTATGACAAACTCCAACCGCGATCGAGCGGCACAGGTGCGAGTGGAAGCGAGACAGCCGGACAACCTCGTCAAGCGCATGCAGGGCGGAGACCTGGACGCGTTCGAGGAGTTCTTCAACACTTTCAAGCGCCCGGTCTACGCGACGGCGTTGGCCATTACGCGCGACCCGTTCCTCGCCGAGGAGGTCCTGCAGGACTGCTTCGTCAAGACATACCGGGTGCGCGAGCGGCTCGACCCGGCGCGGTCGCCGCTGCCCTGGCTGCAGCGCGTGACGATCAACCTGTGCTACAGCCGCGTGAGCCGGCGCAAGACGCTCGCCGAGCCGATCACCAGCCTCATCACCAACCTCGTGGTGGACCTCGCCGCGCGCCCCGACCAGGTGGTCGAGTCGCGTGAGGTGCTGGAGGTGCTTCAGCGTGGGATCGACGCCCTGCCGCCGAAGCAGCAGACGGCGGTAATCCTCTACTACCTTCACGGCTACTCGCTCGCCGAGGCGGCCGAGATCGCCGACTGCAACGTCGGCACCATGAAGTCGCGGCTCCACTACGCGCTCAAGGCGCTTCGGGTGCGGCTGCCGGTCGAGCGGCGCATCCCCGTCGGCACGGTCGCAACGGTCCGGGTGACGACGCGATGAGATGCAGGCGCATCTGCCGTGAGCTTCTGTGGCTGGCTCGCTTCGGCGAGTTCGGCCCGAGCTCGGCGCCGCATCTCGACCACCTCGCCGGCTGCGGCGGCTGTCGCGACGAGGTCGGTTTCGACCGCGCCCTGGTGCAGCAACTGCGGATCGCATTGGCCGAGCGGATCGAGCAGGCGGCGCCGTCGCCCGGCGCATGGGGTGTCATCCTCGAGCGCGCGCAGGCGCCGGAGCGGGGCATCGGCGCATTCCTGCACGGCCAGGCCGGGGTGCTGGCGGCGCGCCTTCGGACCGCAACCGCCATCAGCGCCATGGCGCTCGCCGGGATCATCGCAACCTCGACCCAGGTCGCCATCACCCTCCCCGAGGCCGGATCGGTCGAGACCGAGATGCTGACGAGCACCGCCGGTGAGCAGTTCGAGCGCCAGGCGATCGTCCCACGAGCGCGGGACACCGTCGCACGCGTCCCGGTCATGTACGTCGCAACCGCAGCGCCGTCGGATCCCGAGGCTGCATTCCTGGTCAACGCGTCGCTGCCGGGCACCGGCCCGGTCGCCGTGACCGTCGAGCAGCCGGTCGAGTCTGACCACGAGGAGAGCACGATCGAGTCAACGCTCTCGCTCGGCGCGCCGGTGAGCCGGGCGACGCCGTTGGACCCGGTCGACCGTGAACGCGCGCAAGTGGCCGAGTCGGTCGTCACACTCGTGGACGACACCGCCGCCGGCGAGCCCTTCTAACCGATGCGGGAGTGTGCGAGACTATCGAGCCCCTGATCCGAACCTTCTGACCTCAGGAGCTGAACGTGTCGATGACCGGAAGCGGTGGCCGTCATCACGGAGCGGATGGAAACACACCGCAGCGTTGATCACCAACACATCTGGAGGAGAGTGGATGCGAACCTGGAGATGGGTCTCCGTCCTCGCCATGCTCGTGCTCGTGCTTGCCGCCTGCGGGCAGCAGCCGGCCGCGACACCGGACGAGGTATCCGAGCCACCGGCCAGCGAGTCCGGGGCTGCAGAGCCGTCTGAGGATGCCAGCGCCGAGTTGATGGCGTACCCGGCCGACGGTCCCGCCGAATGCGGTGCCGATAACAACCCGAGCAATATCAGTGAGATCCGCGCGGACGATGAGCGGACCGTGGTGTTCACGCTCTGCAACCCCGACGTCGCCTTCCTGTCGAAGGTTGCCTTCTCGGCGTTCCAAATCGACGATACCGCCTGGCTCGAGCAGTACGGCGCTGACGGCACGATCATCGAGAACGTGAACGGCACCGGCCCGTACCAGCTGGACGCATGGAACCGTGGCAGCGACATCACGTTGACCGCGTTCGACGGCTACTGGGGTGAACCGGCCCTCAGCCCGACCGTGATCTTCCGCTGGAGCACAGAGGCCGCGCAGCGGCTCGTCGAGCTCCAGTCCGGTTCCGTCGACGGCATCGACAACCCTGGTGCGGAAGACTTCGAGACGATCGAGGGCGACTCGAACCTCGCGCTCTTCCCGCGCGAGGGCTTGAACACGCTCTACTTCGGCTTCAACAACAACCCGCAGACCGAAGGCTTCGACAACGAGAACAACCCGTTCACGGACGTCGCGGTGCGCCAGGCCATTGCGAAGGGTATCGATCGGCAGGCCATCGTCGACGACTTCTTCCCGCCGGGGTCCGAGGTCGCGACCCACTTCACCCCGTGCGCGATTCCGTTCGCTTGCACGGGCGAGGAGTGGTACGAGTTCGACCGTGAAGCCGCCCTCCAGGAGCTGGCCGACGCCGGCTTTGCGGATGGCTTCGAGACCACGATTCACCTGCGGGCGGCCGTTCGCGGCTACCTGCCGGCACCGGAGCAGGTCGCTGCGGCCCTCCAGGCGCAGCTCGCCGAGCTCAACATCACGGCCGAGATCGTCGTCCAGGAGGACACCGCGTACCTCGACAACGCGGATGCGGGCCTGCTCGAGGGAATCCATATCCTGGGTTGGGGCGCCGACTACCCCGACGCGACCAACTTCCTCGACTATCACTTCGGCGCGGGTGCGTCGACGCAGTTCGGTGATTCGTTCGAGGAGATCACGGCACCCCTGCAGACCGGCGCCTCGAGCGTCGAGGACGCGGACCGGGAGGCGGCCTACACCGAGGCCAACGACGCCGTCCGCGAAATGGTCCCGATGATCCCGATCGCGCACGGCGGCTCGGGCGTCGCGTTCCAGGCCGACAACGACGGCGCACACTCGTCGCCGCTGAGCAACGAGTCGATGGCCGTCATCAGCCCCGGATCGGATGACCAGCTCGTCTGGCTCCAGAACGCCGAGCCGGGTGGCATGTACTGCGCCGACGAGACCGACGGCGAGGCCCTTCGCGTGTGCGAGCAGGTGAAGGAGTCGCTCTACGCCTACCAGGTCGGTGGCACGGAGACCGAACCGGCTCTCGCCGAGGAGTGCGCCCCGAACGAGGAGCTCACCGAATGGACTTGCACCCTCCGCGAGGGCGTGACGTTCCATGATGGGGCTACGTTCGAAGCGAACGACGTCGTGCTGTCGTACGCGGTCCAGTGGGACGCGGAGCATCCGCTTCACGTCGGACGTGACGGAAGCTTCACCTACTTCTCCGCTCTGTGGGGCGGATACCTGAACCCACCGCCGGCCGAATAGGCCGCGTGGTCAGCTTGACCGATGCAGTTGGGGCGCCGCCGATCGGCGGCGCCCCAACCCGACCACCCACGCACTGACGGAACGGGCGAGGTCGACATGCTCCCGTTCATCGGTCGTCGCCTGCTGCTCAGCATCCCGGTGCTGTTTGGCATCATCTTCATGGTCTTCGCGCTCACCCGGCTCCTGCCGGGTGACCCATGCATCGCGGCGCTCCAGGAGCGGGCAACACCCGAGCTGTGCGAGATCTTCAACGCGCGGTTCGGCCTCGATGAGCCGATCCCGGCGCAGTTCGTCGGCTACCTCGGCCAGCTCGCGTCCGGGAACCTCGGCGACTCGATCCAGCAGGGACGCCCGGTGGCCGAGATCATGCTTGAGCGCCTGCCGGTCACGCTCGAGCTGACGATCTTCGCCCTCGCTTTCGCCTCGATCGTCGGGATCGCACTCGGTCGTCTCGCGGCGGTTCGCCGTAACTCGCCGATCGACGTCGGGACGATGATCGTGGCCAACCTGGGTGTCTCGATCCCGGTATTCGTCCTCGGTCTGGTGCTGGCCTACCTCTTCGCCGTCGTCCTGCGGGGCAGTCCGATCGCCTTGCCGCCATCGGGCCTCCTGGGTCCCGGTGTGCCGCACGACTCGCTCGCCGAGGCCTGGCAGATGGAGGAATCGACCGGCTTCGTCCGGGCCGTGCTCGACTTCGTTTCCAACATGACGATCTTCTCGTCACTCATCAGCGGACAGGGGGAACCATTCCTCGATGGCCTCAAGCACATGATCCTGCCGATGGTGGCGCTCGGCACGATTCCGATGGCGATCATCGCGCGCATGACACGCTCGAGCATGCTCGACGTGCTCGGCCTCGACTACGTACGGACCGCGCGCGCCAAAGGGGCATCGGAGCGGATCGTGAACTCGCGCCACGCCTTCCGCAACGCGCTGCTGCCCGTCGTGACCGTCATCGGGCTCTCGCTCGGTGCTCTTCTCTCGGGCGCGGTCCTGACTGAGACGATCTTTCTGCTCCCGGGCGTCGGCCAGACACTCGTCGAGTCGATCCGCAGTCGGGACTACATCGTGATCCAGAACCTGACGCTCGTCACGGCGCTGACCTACGTCGTCATCAACCTGATCGTCGATGTCTCGTATGCGTACCTCGACCCGCGGATCCGGCTGAGATGAGCGTGTGACGGCAGCATCCGCTCCAGCCGCCGCGAAGCTCGCGCGACGACCCACGACAAGCCTCTGGCGCGACACGCTCGGCCACATTCTGCGGCAGCGCTCCGCCCGTGCCGGGCTCTTCCTGCTCGGAATCATCATTCTTGGCGCTGCCCTGGCCGGCGTGCTGACGCCGTACGGACCCATCGAGCAGCTCGGGAGCGTCGAAGGCGCGGAACGGCTCGGCGGTCCGTGCATCCATCTTCTCGGCTGTCCAGGGTCGGAGCCGCAGTTCATCATGGGCCTCGACGAGAACACGCGCGATGTGTTCAGCCGCGTGCTGCACGGCGGGCGAGTGTCGCTCACGGTCGGGATCGTCACGGTCGGCATCGCGATCGTGCTCGGGACCCTTATCGGCGCCGTCGCCGGCTATGCGGGCGGCTGGGTCGACAACGTCCTCATGCGCTTCATGGACGTCCTCCTCGCCTTCCCGGCCCTCGTCCTCGTCATTTTCCTCGCAACGACGTTTGACTCGCTCGACCTCCCGATCTTTGACAACCGGCTCTTCAACGCGATGTTCGCGATCGGCATCGTGGCGATCCCTGTTTACGCGCGCGTCATGCGCGCCTCGGTGCTCTCGATTCGGGAGCGCGAATTCGTGCTCGCCGCGCGCGCCCTCGGGGAGTCGGGCGCCGGCATCCTGTTGCGGCGGATCCTGCCGAATGCGCTGACGCCGCTCATCGTTCAGGGGACGCTCGGCATCGCGACCGCAATCCTCGAGGTCGCGGCGCTCTCGTTCGTCGGCCTCGGCGCCGTGCCGCCGACCGCAGAGTGGGGGTCGATGATCGGCAACGTGCGGAACCAGGTCTTCTCGGCGCCGCACCTCGTCATCTTCCCGGGCCTCGCCCTGTCGATGAGCGTACTCGCCTTCAACCTGCTCGGCGACGGCATCCGAGATGCGCTCGACCCGAGGCTCAACCGATGACCGTGACCGATGTGCGGCCGCCGCGGCGCCGCGTCGGCGAGGCCGGGGAGCGCCTCCTCGAGGTGCGTGGCCTGCGGACCAGCTTCCACACCAGCGACGGCGTCGTTCGCGCGGTGACAGGCATCGACTTCCACGTCGACCGCGGCGAGGTGATGGGCCTCGTCGGCGAGTCCGGCTGCGGCAAGAGCGTGACGAGCCTCTCGATCCTGCGCCTGATCGTGCCGCCGGGCCGGATCGAGGCGGGCGAGGTCATCTTCGACGGCACCGACCTGCTGAAGGTGCCCGAGCGCAGCATGCGTGAGCTGCGGGGCGAGCGCATCAGCATGATCTTCCAGCAGCCGACCAGCAGCCTGAACCCGGTGTACGACGTCGGGATGCAGCTCGGCGAGGTGCTCGAGATCCATCGCGCCATGAAGCGCAAGGCCGCCCGCGCTCGCGCCGAGGAGCTGCTGGCCATGGTCGGCATCCCCGACCCGAAGCGCCGCATCGACGCCTTCCCGCACGAGCTGTCGGGAGGCATGGCGCAGCGGGTGATGATCGCCATGGCGCTGGCCTGTGAGCCGGAGCTGCTGATCGCCGATGAGCCGACCACCGCCCTCGACGTCACCATCCAGGCCCAGATCCTGGACCTGATGCGCACCCTCCAGCGCGAGACGAACACGGCCATGATCCTGATCACCCACGACCTCGGCGTGGTGGCCGAGATGTGCGATCGAGTGGCGGTCATGTACGCCGGCGAGATCGTGGAGCAGACATCGGTCACCAACCTGTTCGAGGATCCGAAGCATCCGTACACGCGAGGGCTGATCGGCTCGGTGCCCGTCCTCGGCGACGTTCGCGAGAGTCTCACCACCATCCCCGGCAGCGTCCCGAACCTGATCGAGCTTCCGCCCGGCTGCCGCTTCGCACCCCGCTGCACGACCCGGGTCGAGCTGTCGGTGGCCGAGGCTGAAGAGCTGCACCCCGAGCTGCGAGCGGTGG
>Ga0136633_1001354_pt1 | contig 18134 bp, 19 predicted proteins | sample AntDrymeUQ832206_2_FD_105494 | JGI IMG/M metagenome (GOLD analysis project Ga0136633, IMG submission 105494) | Polar desert sand microbial communities from Dry Valleys, Antarctica - metaG UQ83 (22.06) | ecosystem: Environmental > Terrestrial > Soil > Desert | place: Antarctica: Dry Valley...
ACGGGCACCGCGGTGGTCGGCCGCAAAGATCGAGGTTCAGCAGGCCCGATAAAGCTCTTCGTCATTTCATACCTCGCTCTGATATGGGGATAGCTACTGGAGTATCCGGTAAGTGGTCGGTGAATGCGCCGGTCGTGACCCACATGCAATACCAGGGCCAGGTTAGCAACAATCAGCACGATCAGTCCTGAGCCAGGCATCAGCAGTCACGACCAGACATCGGGGCGACTGGATTCGAACCAGCGACCCCCTGCTCCCAAAGCAGGTGCGCTACCAAGCTGCGCCACGCCCCGATTATCGAATTGTAGGTGCGGTTCCCCAAGCGACCGATAGCCTGCCCCGCCCATGGCTGAAGTCCTCCCCTTCAACGCGCTTCATTTCAACCCCGAGCAGGTGGAGATCGGCGATGTCGTCGCGCCGCCCTACGACGTGATCGACGCCGCCGGTCGGACAGCACTGGTCGGACGCTCGCCCCACAATGTCGTCGAGCTCGACCTTCCGGAGGCCCGCGACGGCTCCGACATCTACGAGCACGCCGCCGCCAACCTCGCCGCCTGGGAAGAGCAGGGCATCCTCGTCCGCGACGACTCCCCCTCGATCTGGGCGCTCGAGCAGGAGTACTCGACGCCCGAGGGCGAGCGGCGGACGCGCCGCGGCTTCCTGGCCCGGGTCCGCGTCACCGAGTACGGCCCCGGCCTGATCCGCCCGCACGAGCGCACCCAGCCCGGCCCCAAGGAGGACCGTCTACGCCTCACCCGGGCGACCGCTCACAACCTCTCCCCGATCTTCGTCCTTCATCAGGGCGAGGCGTTCTCGAAGCTGGAACCGGCGCTCGAGAACCGGGAGCCTTTCTGCGAGGTGAGCGACGACGACGGCACCCTCCACCGCGCCTGGAAGATCACCGACCCCGCCGTTCACGAGCAGCTCAGCGCCGCACTCGCCGACTCCGAGCTCTTGATCGCCGACGGCCACCACCGCTACGAGACGGCTCGTGCCTACGCCGAAGAGATCGGCGGTGACGGCGAGCACCGCTACACCCTCGCCGCGCTGGTCTCCCTGGAGGACCCGGGGCTGTCCGTCTTCGCCACCCATCGCCTGCTCCACGATCTCGACACGCCCAAGCAGGAAGCGCTGCGCGACACCCTCCTCGCCCACTTCGACGTCAGCCAGGTCACGCTCGAGACCCTCGTCCCCGACCGCGACGACGGCCCCGCCGCCTTCGGCTACATCGACGCCCACCACAAGCAGCCCTGGCGCCTCACCCTCAAGGACACAGCCTCCCTGGACGACGCTCCGGCTCTCGCCGAGCGCTCCGAGCCCTACCGCCGCCTCGACGCCGCCGCGCTCGAGGCGCTGATCCTCGGCGGCGCCCTCGGGATGAGCACCGATGACATCGCCGCCAAGCGCGGGCTCTCCTACTGCTCGGTCACCTCGGAGGCGATCGATCGCGTCCTCCGCGGTGAGGCCGACGCCGCCTTCATCCTCCGCCCCACTCCCGTCGAGCAAGTCCGTGCGATCGCCGACGAGGGCGAGAACATGCCGCCCAAGTCGACGTTCTTCTTCCCGAAGCTGCTCACCGGGCTCGCCTTCAACCCGCTGCGCTGAGTCGCCCGATCAGCCGGTTCGCGAGAACGCGTTTGCGAGCGACTATCGCCCCCTGGCGTGATCTCGAGGACGCCATCTAGGATGACCGCGGTGAAGATCTACACCCGCAAAGGCGACGACGGCACGACCGGCCTCTGGTACGGCGGTCGGCGCCCCAAGTCGGATGCCCGGATCGACGCCTACGGGGAGCTCGACGAGGCAGGATCCGCCCTCGGCGTTGCGCGCTCCCTCTGTGATCTCGACGTCGACGATCAGGCGGAGATCGCCGGCGACGTCCTCTGGATCCAGCGCGAGCTTTTCGTCGCGGGCGCCGAGCTCGCCGCCGCGCCGGAGGCCTATGAGCGGCTCGAGGACGGAGTCAGCCGCGTCACCGCAGCGATGGTCGCCGACCTCGAACCGATCATCGACCGCTACATGGATCGGGTCGAGCTGCCTCCTAAGTTCGTGATCGCGGGCGGCACGCAGCTCTCCGCCCATCTCGACCTCGCCCGCGCGATCATCCGCCGGGCCGAGCGCCGCGTGGCTGCCCTGAGCCTCGCCGGCCAGCTTGCCTCCGACTTCGTCCTCCAGTACCTGAACCGCGCCGCTGACCTCGTCTACGCGCTTGCCCGCTTCAGCGATCGCGACGATCCCGCGCTCTTCGAGGGACGCGGCCAAAACGCCGAGCAGCGAACCATCGAGAGTGATCCCGAGCAGGAGGAGAGCAGATGATCGAGGCGGTAGCGCTACGCCGCGCCGGCTACACCCACGACGTCCAGATCGACGGGCATACGGTCACCGTCGACGAGCCGACCGAGGTCGGCGGCGCCGACGAGGGGCCATCGCCCTCGCGCCTGCTCGCCGCGGCGCTCGCCTCCTGCACGGCGATCACGATCGAGATGTATGCCGACCGCAAGGGCTGGGAGCTCGACGGCCTCGCCGTCTCCGCGACCTATGACGGGCCTCCCGGCGGCAGCGACTCGCCCCGCTTCGAAGTCACCGTCCACCTCCCGGGCGGCCTCAGCGAGGAGCAAACCGAGCGGATCATGGTGATCGCCGCCAAGTGCCTTGTCCACAAGGTCCTCAGCGGCGGCGCCGAGGTGAGCCACGCACACACCACCGCAATCCCCGGCACCGAGGCCGCAAGCAGCCAAGACTCGATTCCGTGAACCTCGGCCTGGAGGGCCGAACGGCCGCGATCACCGGAGCTGGCAGAGGGATCGGGCTCGCGACCGCGCGGATGCTCGCCGAGGCCGGCGCGAACCTGATCCTAATCGCGCGGGACGAGGACCAGCTCACGGCGGCAGCCGAAGAAGTCGCAGGCCTGGGCAGCGCCGAGCCGATCCCACTGGTGCTCGATGTCACGGCGCCGGGCGCGGCGACGACGCTCCTCGGCCACGCGAGCGACGCCTTCGGTGCGATCGACATCCTCGTCAACAACGCCGGGACAGCTCGCTGGCGCGACCTCGATGAAGTCCCGGAAGCCGATTGGCAGGCCGCCTGGGATCTCAACGTGATGGCACCAAAGCGCCTCATGGACGCACTTATCCCGGCGATGGTCGAGCGCGGCTGGGGCCGCGTCGTCAACGTCTCCTCGACCGCCGGCAAGCGTCCGTCCGCACAGATGGCCGAGTACTCGGTCGCCAAGGCGGCGCAGCTCTCCCTCTCCCGCCTCTACGCCGATCGCCACGCCGCCTCCGGAGTCCTCGTCAACGCCGTCTGCCCGGGGCCGACCCGCTCGGAGATGTGGATGGAGGAAGGCGGCCTGCTCGATCAATCCCAAGCGGCCAGTGGCGCCGCAAGCCGAGAGGCCGCGCTTGCCGCGGCCGGAGCGAAGCGCCCGATCGGCCGCCTCGCCGACGTCGGGGAGATCGCCTCCGCGATCGCCTTCCTCTGCTCGGATCGAGCCTCATACGTCGCCGGCGCCGCCTGGAGCGTCGACGGCGGCACGGTTCAGGTGATCATCTGAGCACCGAGCTCAGGACCGCGCTTCTGGAGCCGGCCGAGGCGCTTGCGATCGACGCACACGGCAGCAAGGACGCCGCGGTGCTGGTTGCGATCTTCGACTGGCCCCGGCAGCCGGGGCTCGTCCTGACCGAGCGCCGCCACGACATGCGCCGCCACGCCGGGGAGATCTCCTTCCCCGGTGGTCGCCGCGGCCCCGGCGAGGATCTGCTCACCTGCGCGCTGCGCGAAGCCGAAGAGGAGATCGGGCTCGACCGCTCGAGGGTGGAGATCGTCGGCGCCCTACCCCCCACGTCAACGGTCGTCACCTCCTACAAGGTTGTCCCCTTCGTCGGCTTGATCCCGGCCGGCCTTGAGCACACCTTGAGTCCGCTCGAGGTCGCCGCCGTGATCGAGGTCGGCCTCGACGAGCTCCGCGAGGGCTTCGCGATGCGCCGCTTGATTCGCCGTGGCGTCCCGTTTCGCTCGCCGACCTACGAAGTCGGAGAGCATTTGATCTGGGGTGCCACGGCGCGGATGCTGCAGATTCTGTTCGAGCGAATCGACCCTGCTGAGGGGCGCTGACAGCCGATCCACGGTTGGCGCTGGAAATTCCCCCCTCTCTGGCGCTAGTCTTCAGCGCGTGAGCGAGACCAACGAGCATTCCAGGCACGATCCGATCAGCGAGTCCGAGGACGAGGCGATCGACCGCGACTCGATGGGCAAGGACAAGCGGCGCCAGGTCATCGGCGAGACCTACGGCCCGACCGTCCGCAAGCAGGTGACCGTTTACGGGATCTTCTTCGCCGTCGTAATCGCCCTCGCGATCGGCTTCTTGACCGTCGTCGACAGCATCGACAATCGTGAGATGCCGCTCGAGGACACCGCGCCGTGGGCGGCGGAAGAGGTGGAGCTGCGGTCGCCCGGAAACATCGACTTTCCGCTCAGCAGCTCCGCCAACCAGGGTGGCTTTCCCGGCCAGTAGGCCTGTCGCCGGCTGATCACCGGCGGACGACTGCCCGCACAGCTTCGGCGATTGCTGCGCTCGACGCCTGCCAATCGGCCGGATCCTCCTCGACGATCACGACGGGGATCCGCCAGCGGGCAGCCGCGTCAGCGACCAGCAGCCGGCCGACTGCAAGGGTCTCGTCGTCGACACCGCCCCTCGCCTCATAGATAAAGCCGCGAACCGGCGTGTCGACGAGCTTGGCGAGCAAGCTCTCCAGCCGCGGGCCGTGCAGGGCTGCGATCTCCTCCCCCGCTCCCGTTGCCGAGCCGAGCGCCCAGACGAGGACGCTGACATCGGCGAGCAGCTCGACAACCCCGCCCAGCTGATCCGGATCCGCCTCGGCCGCCTCGATGCCCGCGGCCTCGATCGCTGCTCGCCCCTCGGTGCGCCGGCTCGTCCCACGGACGGCCCAGCCGGACTCGAGCAACAGACGACCGACCTCTCGGCCGCGACAGCCGCAGCCAACCAGTAGGACCCTCGCCATCCCCTACCGGCTCTCGCCCGCGTCCTCTTTTTCGACGCGGTTACGGCTCTGGCGAACCTCGCGCTCGAGCTCGGCCATCTCCTCGACCCCACCGAGCTGACCACGCTCGCGGATCCGATTGTCCTCTCGAGCCATCTCTTCGGCGTCGGCCTCGGTCATCTCCTCGGCTCCGCGCTTGCGCCGGTAGGCGTTCTGCGCCGCGATCATCTGGCTGATGTCATCGGACTCAAGCTGGATCTCGGTCTCGTAGTCGCGGGTTGGCTTCCAGTCGAGCAGGTCGGCGCCGCTACCCGGGTAGGCACGAGCCACGAGCACGAGGACCAAGATGATGAACCCGACCATTCCGATCGTGACGAGGACGAACTCCATCAGCTCAAGGGCGGGCCGCTGGGGGCAGCTGCGGGCAGCGAGTCGATCATCCCCGCGAGGATAGACGCCGTCCATGCCCAAAGCGCCGATCCGCGGCGCCTATCTAGACTGCTGGTCATGGCTGAAGCGCAAATCCTGAGCATCGACGGCGAGCTGCTCGAGCCGGGCGAAGCAACGATCTCGGCCCTTGATGACGGGCTCCTGCGCGGCGACGGCGCCTTCGAGATGATCCGCGTCTACGGCGGCTACCCGTTCACGCTCGACGAGCATCTCGCCCGTCTCGCACACTCGGCCGCGGCGATCGAGCTCGACTATGACGAGGACGCGCTGCGCTCCGAGATTCGAGACCTGCTCGCCGACTCGCCCGGATGCGACGCCGGACTCCGCCTCGTAGTCACCCGCGGCGGCCGGCGGATCGCGATGCTCGAGAAGATTCCCGAGTGGGCCGCGACGACATCGATCGCCCTGCTCACCTACACGCCGAACGAGATCCTCACCGGTGTCAAGTCGATCTCCTACGCCGCGAACATGCAGGCCGGGCGGCTCGCGGCGGCTCGCGGCGCGGCCGAAGCCGTCTTCGTCCGCCCCGACGGGATCGTCCTCGAAGCGCCGACTTCGTCGATCTTCTGGGTCGGCGACGACGATCGGCTGCGGACGCCGGCGATCGAGACCGGGATCCTTGCCTCGATTACACGCGAGCAGCTACTTGACGTGCTCGAGACCGAGGAGGGACATTTCGACGTCGGCGAGCTCCGAGCCGCGAAGGAAGCCTTCCTCGCATCGACGACTCGTGAGGTCCAGGCGATCGCAACGATCGACGGCGCGGCGCTTGCCGCCGCACCTGGGCCGCGGACCCGCGAAGCCCGAGCGCTGTTCAGCGAGATCGTCACCGGCGAGCGCGCCGCCGCCGCGCAAGACGACTAGTCCGGTCCACTAGGTTCCACGTCATGAACCTGGACTTGACCGACGAGCAGAAGCTGATCTCCGAGACCGCGCGCGAGTTCGCGGACAACTTCATCATCCCCCGCGTGCGCGACAGCGATCGCGCCCAGAAGTTCGACATCGAGCTCGCCCGCAAGCTCGGCGAGATGGGCTACCTGGGCGCACCGGTTGCCGAGGACTACGGCGGCCGCGGCCTCGATTACAGCGGCTACGCCCTGATCGTCGAGCAGATCGGCCGCGCCGACAGCTCCGCACGGACGGTCGTCTCCGTGCAGACATCCCTGGTTTGCGGGTCAATCGAGCGCTGGGGCAGCGAGGAGCAGAAGCAACGCTGGCTGCCGGGGCTCTGCTCGGGCGAGATCTTCGGCTGCTTCGGCTTGACCGAGCCCGAGACCGGCTCCGACGCCGCCAACCTCCGTACCCGCGCCACCAAGGTCGAGGGCGGCTGGAAGATCAGCGGCCAGAAGATGTGGATCTCGCTCGGAGGGGTGGCCGAGGTCGCGCTGATCTTCGCCCAGACCGACCCCGAGCAGAAGCACCGCGGGCTCGGCTGCTTCATGGTCCCGACCGACTCCGAAGGCTTTACGACCCAGGAGATCCACGGCAAGCTCGGGCTGCGCTCATCCGACACCGCCGAGCTCTATCTCGACGATGTCGAGGTCGGCGAAGACGCCTTGCTCGGCGAGGTCGGCGACGGCTTCAAGGTGGCGATGAGCGCGCTCGACAACGGCCGCTACTCCGTCGCGGCCGGCTGCGTCGGGATCTGCGACGGCTGCGTCGATGCCTCGGTCGCCTACGCGACCGAGCGCAAGCAGTTCGGGGTCCCGATCGCCCGCTTCCAGCTCGTCCAGGCGATGATCGCCGAGATGATCGTCAAGCGGGACGCGGCGCGCCTATTGGTGATTCGCGCCGGGCTGCTCAAGGACCAGGGCAAGCCGAACACGACGGAGACCTCGATCGCGAAGCTATACGCGACCGAGGCAGCGGTCGAGTGCGCGAACACGGCGATCCAAGTCCACGGGGGCTCGGGCTACGTCGACGATCACCCCGTCGAGCGCTATCTGCGCGACGCCCGGGTCACGACCCTCTACGAGGGAACATCGCAGATCCAAAAGCTGATCATCGCGCGGGCAGCGACCGGAATCGACGCGATCCTCCCCTACGAACCCACGCCGGCCTAGGCGAGCCCGATTCGTGTCCGAACAGCTGATCGTCAGCACGGACGACAAGGTCGGGATCTGCCGGATCGATCGCCCCGAGGCCCGCAATGCTCTGAGCCCCGATGTCATGGAGGAGCTCGCCGGGGCGATCGAGGGCTTCGACGCCGACCCCGCGGTCAACTGCGTCGTCATCGCCGGCTCCGACAACGTCTTCGCATCGGGAGCCGACATCCGCGCCCTCAGCCGGCGAACTGCCGAAGAGGCCCGCAACCTCCCCTCGGCGCCCTTCTGGGGGCGCCTTGCGGCGATCGAGACGCCGATCGTCGCCGCGGTCTCAGGCTGGGCGCTCGGCGGCGGCTGTGAGCTGGCGCTCTGCTGCGATCTGATCGTCGCCGCCAAGGACAGCCAGTTCGGCCAGCCCGAGATAACACTCGGGATCATCCCCGGCGGCGGCGGCAGCCAACGGCTCGCACGGGTCCTCGGCAAGCAGCGGGCGATGGAGCTGGTCCTGACCGGCCGCCGCTTCAGCGCCAAGGAGGCTCACGATTGGGGGCTCGTCAACGTCGTCGCCGGCAACAAGGACTGGCTCGAGCAGGCGATCGCGCTCGCCAAGCAAGTCGCCGAGCGCCCACCGATCGCCGCCCGGCTCGCCAAGCAGGCGGTATTGGCAGCCGATCAGACGCCGCTCGATGCCGGTCTCGCGGCCGAGCGCCGACTCTTCGAGCAGGCGATGGCAACCGAGGATCGCGTCGAGGGGATGCAGGCCTTCCTCGAACGCCGCCCGGCCGAGTTCAAAGGCCGCTGAAGCATGGCCGACGGCCGGGACGACTAGCACGAGGTGGCCGCGAGAATCGAGACGATCGGCGTCGTCGGTGCCGGGACGATGGGAGCGGGGATCGCGCAGCTGGCGGTCGTCGCCGGCTTCGAGACGCTCCTGCACGATCCAGTCGAAGGCGCGGTAGAGAAGGCGGCGGGCGACATCGAGGACTTGCTCAACAAGGGTGCCGGGCGCGGGCGCTGGAGCGAGGATGACGCAGCCGCGGCAATCGCCAGGCTCAGCCCAGCGGCAGAGCTCGAGGACCTCGCCGGGTGCGGCCTGATCATCGAAGCCGTCCCTGAGGACCTCGAGCTGAAGCGATCGCTGTTCGCCGATCTGACCGCGCTCCTCGCCGATTCGGCGCTCTTGGCGACCAACACATCCTCGATCTCAGTGACCGCGATCGCAGCAACGACGCCCCGGCCCCAGCGGGTCGTCGGGATGCACTTCTTCAACCCGCCGCCGCGGATGAGGCTGCTGGAGATCGTCGCCGGCGACGAGACGTCTGTCGAGACGGTTGCGAGCGCGCGCGAGGTCGGTGAGCGGATGGGGCGGACGCCGATCGACGCCGCCGACGGGATCGGCTTCCTCGCCAACCGACTCGCCCGCCCCTACACGCTCGAGTCGCTGCGGATGGTGGCGGAGGGCTTCGAGGTCGAGACCATCGATGCGGTCTGCAGAACCCTGGGCGGCTTCAGGATGGGCCCGTTTGAGCTGATCGATCTGGTCGGCGTCGATGTCAACCTCGGCGTCGCGAAGTCTTTTTGGGAGCAAAGCTTCCACGAGCCACGCTGGCAACCGAGCCCGATCCAGCAGCGCCTTGTCGACGCCGGACGGCTCGGGCGCAAGAGCGGTAGAGGCTTCTACGACTATCGCGACGGTCCCCACCGACCTGATGACAAGCCGGACCCACCCCCCTCCGCCCCCCCACTCGGCGAGATCCTCACAGGCGCCACGCCGGGCTGGGTCCGCGATCGGGAGGAGGAGATCCTCGGCCGGATCCTCGCCGGGATCGTCAACGAGGCCTACTTCGCCTTCAGCGCGGGCGTTGGCTCGATCGCCGATTCGAACACGGCGATGCGGCTCGGCTTCAACTGGCCACGGGGGCCATTCGAGTGGGCAGAGGCGATCGGTCACGCGCGGGCGCTCGCGATCCTCGACGTCATGCAGCGCGAACGTGGCGAGGAGCGCTACCGCGCGGCGCCTGCCCTACGCGCACTCGCAGCGTCAGCTGCGAACCTCACCTGAACCAGCATGATCCGGACTACGGCCAGAGGTCGCGGTCGGCGACTTCGAGCAGGTTGCCGGCCGGATCCTTGAAGTAGAAGGAGCGTCCTCCCGCCGGCCAGTCATGGTCATGGGTGATCTCAACCCCCGCGGCGACGGCTCGCTCCCGTACGGCTTCGTACTCGCCGGCATCGGCCAGGAAGCAGACATGGCCGGGACCGTCGGCACCATGATCGGAGACGGGCCCTTCCTGATCGGACAAAAGCTCGAGATCGAACAACAGAAGCACCGACCCGCCGAGCCGGTAAGCGCGACCGTTTGCCCAGCTTGCGACGAGGAGCAGCTCGAGCGCATCCTCATAGAAAGAGACCATGGCGTCGTGATCGCCGTGCTCGTAATAGAGAGCCGCCTCGAGGATGCCGCGAACGCCACGCATAACCAGTAGCCCATCCTGCCGGGCTCAGTCGACCGGCGCCCCGCCCGGAGCGCCGACGGCTCGTCGCTGCCACGGCAGCCTGCCCTCGACCGCCAATAACGAGCCGGCGAGGATCAGGCCGAGGCCGACGAACGTGCTCACCGTCAGCTCTTCATCGAGCAGGGTCGCCCCGTAGACGACCGCGAAGCCCGGAGCCAAGTAGGTGACGATGAAGGTGCGGCCGGTCCCGACCTCGGCGATCAGGCGGTAGAAGATCCCGAAGGCGATCCCCGTTCCGATCGCTCCGAGCGCGGCCAGCGCGGCGATAGGGCCCAGCCCGGGCATCTCGCTGGGAGCGGTCGCGACTGCCAGCGGCGCCACCATCACGGCGCTGAGAGCGAGCACGGCGGCCGCCAGCCCGATCGGATCCACCTCCTTGAGCCGCCGCTTGACGGTCAAGCCACCGACCGCATAGCCGAGGCTGGCGAGGACGATCGCGAGGCCGCCCAGCAACTCCGATCCGGAGCCGCCGAGGTCGACTCCGAGCAGCACCGCGACACCCGCGATCCCAGCCCCCACCCCGACGAGCTGAAGTCCCTGCGAGCGTTCGTCGGGGACGAACATGACCGCCAGGATCGCGGCAAACACAGGGGCTGAGGCGACGAGGATCCCGGCGAGCGCCGAAGGGATCTCCTCCTGGCCCTCGCCGATCAACACGAACGGCGCCGCGACCTGGACCAGGGCGACGAAGGCGACGAGGGCCCAGCGCCCCCGCAACGAATCGAGCACGCCCGTTCCCCAGACGACCGGCACCAGCACAAGCGCTCCCAGCGCCACGCGGATGAAACCGACCATCCCCGGGGAGAAGTCGCGCAGGCCGATCGCGATGAACAGGTAACTGGCGCCCCAGATCGCCGCAAGCGCGAGCAGCAGCGTCCAGTGGCGACGATTCACGATCTACGTCGCCGGCGGGGTGTCGCGCAGATACCACTCCGCATCGAGCGCGCCTTTGCAGCCGCTGCCCGCCGCCGTGACCGCCTGGCGGTAGGTGTGATCGACGAGGTCGCCGACCGCGAAGACGCCGGCCAGGTTGGTTCGCGTCGAGGAGCCTTCGACCTTGACATAGCCGTTGTCGTGGAGATCGATTTGGCCCTCGACCAGCTCGGAGCCCGGTGTGTGCCCGATCGCGATGAAGGCGCCGCCGATCTCGATCAGCTCGGTCTCGCCGGTCTCGGTGTTGAGCAGGCGGGCGTGGTCGAGGCTGCCGTCGCCGCCGGCGACGAACTCCTCGGCCACGAACGGCGTCTTGAACTTGATGTTCGGCGTCGCCTCGGCGCGCTCGATCATGATCTTCGAAGCGCGGAACTCCTCGCGGCGGTTGAGGATCGTCAGCTCGCTGGCGAACTTGGCGACGAAGATCGAGTCCTCCATCGCCGAGTCGCCGCCGCCGATCACAACCACCTTCTCGCCCTTGAAGAAGGCGCCGTCGCAGACGCCGCAGGTCGAGACGCCGCGACCGGCGAGCTCTGTCTCGCCGGGGACGTCGATCGTCTTCGGCTGGGCGCCCATCGCCAGAATCACGGTCTTCGCGAGATGCTCTTCCTCGCCTACCCAGACGTGCTGTAGACCGCCGTCGCTGAGCTCGACCCGGGTCGCGTCATCGGTGATGAAGCGGGTCCCGAATCGCTCCGCCTGACCCCTGAACTTGGTCATCAACTCCGGCCCCATGATCCCCTCGGGGAAGCCCGGATAGTTCTCGACGTCGGTCGTGTTCTGAAGCTGGCCGCCCCATTGGAAACCCTCGATCAGCAGCGGCTCGAGATTAGCCCGGGAGGCATAGGTGGCCGCCGTGTAGCCGGCGCAAGCGCCTCCGATCACAATCACGTTCTCGACGGTCGGCTCACTCAACTGCGCTTCTCCTTGGCTTGGGAAGAAACGCTGAGCGTCCCTCCGATTCAAACTACTTGCATCTGCAACTTTACCTGATGGGACCCGTCGGCACTCGGCGCAGGGATCTCAAATCGGGGCGGGGGTTCGGCGGCTGCCGTCGCTCCGCTCCGCCTCCCAACGGGCAACGGTGCCGCGAAGCTGGAAGAAAGCGATGATCCCAGGTGGGATCGGCAGATAGAACGCGATCAGGCGGTAGATCAGCACGGCGGCGATGACGATTCCGAGCGGATAGCCGAAGATCGCGAAGACGCCGATCAGACCGCCGTCGACGGCGCCGACGCCGGCCGGCGCCGGGATCAGGTTGGCGACCATGCCGACGAAGAATCCCTGGACGATCTCGCCGAAAGGCACCGTTACCCCGAGGGCCTTGAAGCTGGCCCAGAGGATCGCGATGTTCGCCGCCCAGAAGCCGACGGCGCCGAGCGATGCGCTGAGGCCACGGCTCGGGTTCTGCATGAACGTCCCTGCTCTGCGGATACCGCCGGCCAGGGTTGCTGGAATCGTCGCCAGCTTGTGCGCAATCCGCGCCGTCCGCCCCTCGCCGGTGCGATTGGCCAGTCGATCCTGAAGATCCCGAGGAATCATCGCCAGCAGTGCGATCACAAGGATCACCGCGGCGGCGATCGCGGCCGGGATCACGGTGATGCTGACCGGCGCCTGACCGGGCAGGACACCGACGCGCAAGAGGACGCCGAAGATGATCAGCGCCAGGAGGTAGACGGCGTAGAGGACGACGAGAAAGGCGACCATCCGCTCGCCCGACTCCTTCCGCTCCATGCCCGCCTTGCGCAGCGCCCAATAGGTGAGCACGATGCCGCCCGCTCCGCCGGCGCTGAAGAGGCGGGAGGCGGCCAGGCCGGCCATCGTGATCTGGTAGCTCTCGCTCCAGCGCAGCTGCAGGTCCTCCTCGCCGACGACTCCCCGAAACAGCGCCACGTAGGAGCCGAACGCGATCAGCGTGCAAGCGATCGCGACGCCGATCCAAGCTCTGTCCGCCCGGCCCATCTGCGCAAGCGCGTCGTCGATGCCGGCGAACTGGGGCAGGAAGACGTAGATCGCGGCGACGAGCAAGAGGACGATCACCAGCGTCTTGAGGATCTGGGCGGGATCCTCGAAGAACGAGGGTTCCGCATCAGCGCTGTCTGCTCTCGGGGCCGACGCGGTCCGAAGCTCAGCTTCTGCCTGCTGCTGCTCGGAAACATCCATCAGGGAGCGCAGCCTACCCGCGCCCTAGGACCAGCGCCTACGACGCGGCGATTTCCTCGAGCCGCTGGACGCCACGACTGAAGGCCAGCGCCAACGGCTCGACGACCGGCTCGCCGCCTCTGACCACGGCGACCAAAAGCAGGCCGGCGAGCAGGTCGGTGACGTAGTGCTCGCCGAGATAGACGAGCGCGATGCCAAGCGTGCCGGCATAGGCCCAGCCGACTGCGCCCGCGCCCTTGTTCGTCTCCGTCAGCAGCGTGGCAGCGAGCACCGAGGCTCCGAAGTGCAACGACGGCATCGCTGCCCAGGGGTTACCGCCGAAGAAGTCGTAAAGCTTGTCCCACGTCTTCTCGCCCCAGACCTCCTCGCCAACGCGAATCATCCGGCGCTCGACCTCGTCATCGCCCGTGTAGCCGTTCTCGGCCGCCCACCAGGGCGGCGCCGTCGGGACCGCGAAGTAGGTCGCGCAGCCGAGGTCGTAGGCAGCCGACATCTGCCTGGCGGCGCGAGCGAAGCTGGGATTGTCGGTGGTCAGGATGTAGATCAGCGAGAGGTGCGGCTCAAAGAACCAGACCCAATGCGTCCAGGTCAGCAACCGATCCAGGCTCGAGACGTCGAGCCGCGGACGGGCGAGCGCGCGTTGCAGGCGCGTGTTCGGCAGCACGCCCGCGCCGATCATGCGGTCGGCTTGGATCGGGTACTGGATCCTGAGCCGCTCACGAAGCCGGTCGGGGTCGTCGTATGGAAGCTCGTGGGCGACCATGAAGCCCCACATCTGCAAGGCGAAGAGCGCCGCGTCCCTGGTCTTCGTCCGCCGACAGAGAATCGCCAAGCCGATCGGGCCTGCCGCCGTCGCCGCCACGGTCGCCGTCGGCGGCACTTTGAAGCGACGGCGCAGCACCGGGGTGGCGAACGCCGCGGCGATTCCGGTCACCGCCACCGCGCGGACCAGCGTCCGCAACAGCGACCCGTCTCCGCTCTTTCCAAGGCTCGTCAAGGGCGGCGAGTATAGGTTCGGAGCGTCCTCCGAACGACGCGGTGAACCATCTGCCGCAACAGGCGCATAGAATGGCGCCGCTTTGCCGGGCCCCCGCACACGACCGCTCCTTCTGGCCGCCGCGCTGGCGCTGACCGCCGGCTTCGCCCTGCCGGGCACGGCGGCTGCCTTCCAGCTTGCCCCCGACAGCCCTGTCTCCCCCAACGCCGACGACGCGGCGATCAGCTGGTGGGTGATGTTCGTCCTGGCGACTGCGATCGCTGCTGCCTTGATCATCGGCTTGCTGCGCGCCGTCCGCGGTGGCGATCAGCTCGGCCCGCGGACGCGCGGCACCCGCTCGATCCAGGGACGCGTCGGTGCTGGCCTTGCGCTCCTGGCGCTCGCGGTCTTCATCTTCGGCATCGTCGTCACCGAGAGCTCACGCCAGGTCGAGGCGACCGGCCCCGATGGGCTGCAGAGCGCCCAGCGGGACGTCGAGCTGCCCGAAGGCAGCCAACCGCTGCAGATCAAGGTCTCCGGCCAGCAATGGCTCTGGCGCTACGAGTATCCCGACGGCACCTTCAGCTACTACGAGATGGTCGTCCCGGTCGACACCGCGGTCGTCCTCGAGCTCCGCTCGACCGATGTCCATCATCGCTGGTGGGTCCCCGCCCTCGGCGGCCAGTTCGACGCCGTTCCCGGCCAGACCAACCAGACCTGGTTCCAGGCCGACGAGGTCGGCACCTACGACGGTCGCTCGACCGAGTTCTCCGGCCCCGCAACCGCCGCGATGCGCGCCCGCGTCCGCGTCGTCGAGGCGAGTGAGTACGAGGCTTGGCTGGAGCAACAGGCCACCGACATCGAGGCTGCCCAAGCCAACGTCGCCGAGACCAACGCGGAAACAGCCGAGGGCGACGAGGCGACCGCGAGCGCGGAACCGACGGAGGCTCCTGAATGACCCCGCCGACCATCCCAGCCGGGCTGCCGCGGCCCGAGATCGTCACCGAGCAAATGCCGAAGCGCGGAGCCGCATGGCTCGCCATCGCCTCCAGCGGCGATCACAAAGACGTCGGGCGGATGTATCTGGCGACGGCGCTTGCCTTCGGCGCCTTCGCGCTCGTCGAGCTGCTGATGATGCGCGTCCAGCTCTCGATCCCGGATTCGACGCTGATGCGTCCCGAGGTCTTCGACCGGCTTCTCTCCGCCTACGGGGTCACCGCGCTGGTCCTCTTTGCGATCCCCCTCGCTCTGGCGTTGATGACCTACGTCGTGCCGCTTCAGATCGGCGCTCGGGCTGTCGCCCTGCCGAGGCTCAACGCGCTCTCATACTGGCTCTATCTGGCCGGCGCCGTGACGATCTACCTCGGCTTCCTCTGGCACCCCTCCGAGGCCGGGACGACAGCGCTCGCGCCGCTTTCGGACACGACGTACTCGGAGACCTTCGGGGTCGACTTCTGGGCGGCGGGCCTGCTGTTGGTCGTGCTCGGCTTCGTCTTCTGGGCGATCAACATGTTCACCACGATCCGCAATCACCGCGCTCCCGGCATGGTCGGACGGCGGATGCCGATCTTCGCCTGGGCCGCCGCAACCGTCTCCGGCCTGTTGCTGTTCATCGGCCCGGTGATGATCGCGGCGCTGACGATGCTCTTGATCGACCGTAACTTCGACGGTGTCTTCTTCGACGCTCTCGAAGGTGGCGCACCGTCTCTGTATGAGCACCTCAGCTGGATCTTCTTCACCGGCGGCTATGTCGCTGTAGTGATCGCCGGGTTCGGGATCATCTCCGAGATCTTCGCGACCTTCTCGCGGCAGCCTCAATTCGGACATCGCACGCTCGCCGGATCGCTGATCGCCTTCGCCGTGCTCGGCGTCCTCGCCTGGATGCAGAACATGTACTCGGCGCCGATCGGTATCGGCTGGCTCTACTTCGCGATGTTGATGGCCGTCGCCGCGGTGATCCCAATCGGCCTGATCTACTTCAACTGGATCGCCACCCTCTCGGGCGGGCGCCGCGAGTCGCGCCTGCCGATGACCTTCGCGCTCGGCGCAGCCGTCGTCGCCTTGGTCGGGCTGGCGGGCGAGTGGGCGCAGTCGGTGATCCCGGTTGGCTGGCAGGTCGCGAACACGGGCGTCGCCTGGGGCGACACCCACCTGACGCTGATCGGTGCCGGCGTCCTTGGCGGCTTCGCCGGCCTCTACTACTGGTTCCCGAAGATCACCGGCCGGCTGATGGGAGACTCGCTCGGGCGCGCCTCGTTCGCCGCCTTGATCGCCGGCAGCTTCGTGATGGTCTTGCCGATTCAGCTCGCCGGGCTCGAGGGGATGCCCGTCGACGTCTACAAGTTCTTCGGCGACACCGGGATGAGCGCCTACAACCTGATTGGCTCGCTCGGCGCCCTGATCTTCGCGGCCGGCCTCGCCCTGACGCTGGTCAACGCGGCCGCCAGCTACAACAACGGCGCCGAGACGGGGCCGGATCCGTGGTCGGCCTCGACGCTCGAGTGGTTTGCCGCCTCGCCGCCTCCGGTCCACAACTTCGACCTGATCGCCGACGTCCGTAGCGCTGAGCCTCTCAACGACATCCGCGACGCGGTTCGGACCGGCACTACAACCTGGACCCCGCCGCCGGTCGGCGCGCCCGCCCCCACGGATGACGCCGTCGATGGCTCCGCCGGCGACGAGCCGGCGCCCGTCGCCGTAGGCGTGGCTGCGGAGTCCGAGGAGACGGCGACCGAGGCGTCGAGTTCCGGCAGTGGCTCCGAGCCGGCAGCGGAGACGGAATCCGAGCACGAGACTGGCGAGGGGGGAGCTTCCGAAGACGAGCCGACCGAGGAGAGGGCCGAGAGCCCGGCCGAGGTTGAGGCAGCCGAAGAACCAACTGAGAACGCCGAGGCGGCCGCAGAGGCCGAGCGGACGGAGGCCGAGGGTCCCGGCCGCGAGGATCCCGCAAGCGAGGACGACTCCGAGGACGACGACGGCGAGTCCCCGGTAGCCTGAGCGGGATGCCTGCCCTCGGGACGGGTACCGGGCCCGCGGCGGCGGCCGGGTTCCGGCGACTCGTCAACATCACCATCTTCGCGACCTTTGCGCTGATCGTCATCGGCGGGATCGTCCGCGTAAGCGACTCCGGGCTCGGCTGCGGCCCGGCCGGCAGCGGCACTCAGGGCTGGCCGCTTTGTAACGGCGAGATCCTCCCCTTCGTCAGCGGCATCTCGGGCGAGACGGTGATCGAGTTCACCCACCGCATAGCTGCGGCAATCGTCGGGCTGCTGGTGCTCGCCGTGCTCTGGAAGGCATGGACCACTCTGCGTGAGCAGAAGGCGATCGTGCGCACCTCGGCCTTCGCCCTCTTCTTGGTTCTCGCCCAAGCGGTCCTCGGGGGAATCACGGTGGAAGAGAACCTCTCCGCGGAGCTCGTCGCCGCGCATCTCGGTCTGGCGATGATCTTCCTGGCGACCCTGTTGTCGCTTTCGCATGCCACTGCCCCGGGCAGAGTCGCTGAGCGATCCCTCGCCGCGGACTCGCTGTCGGATCGCTCCGCGAATCGCTCAGAACAGCCCTCAACGCCGGCACTTCGAGGCGTCGCGGCCCTCGCATCGCTGCTCGTCCTCGCCACGATCGTGGTCGGCGGCTACGTGGCGGGAACCGAGGGTCATGGCACGCTGGATCAACCCGTCGCAGGGGCGCACACCGCCTGCGGGCAGGAGTTCCCCCTCTGCGGCAGCGGCGAGCTCTTTCCCTTCGGGCGAGACCCGCTGGTGGACGCGCAGCTGACCCACCGCGCATTGATGTACCTGGCCGCGATCGCGGTGATCGCGCTGGTCGCGATGGCACTCCGCCGAGGGATTCGTCACCGGGTATTTCCCGCGGCGCTTGCAATCCTGTTTGCACAGATCCTGCTCGGCGCCCTCAATGTCTGGCTCGGCAAGCACGCCGGCTTGATCGTCGCCCACCTGACCCTGGGATCGATCCTCTGGGCAACCGTTGCCTATGCGAGCATCAGCCTGGTGCCGAGCCGCCAGACTGTCAATGCCCGGAGGCGACAGGGCGA
>Ga0136633_1001355_pt1 | contig 18129 bp, 17 predicted proteins | sample AntDrymeUQ832206_2_FD_105494 | JGI IMG/M metagenome (GOLD analysis project Ga0136633, IMG submission 105494) | Polar desert sand microbial communities from Dry Valleys, Antarctica - metaG UQ83 (22.06) | ecosystem: Environmental > Terrestrial > Soil > Desert | place: Antarctica: Dry Valley...
CTCGGCGACATCGTCGGCCAGTATCAGCTCAAGCACAGCGCCAACCTCGAGGCCGCCCACGTCGCGCACAACCTGCTGAATCCGGAGCGTCTCGTGCCGGTCGATTACCGCGCCATGCCCCACGCGGTGTTCGCCTCGCCGCAGGTCGGAAGCGTCGGACTCACCGAGCAGGGCGCCCGGGCGACCGGTCGCCGCCACGTTGCCGCGAGCTACGACTACGACGAGACGGCGTACGGCGCCTCGATCGAGGATCACGATGGATTCGTAAAGGTCCTGGCCGACCCGGCGACGCGCGAGATCCTCGGCTGCCACATCCTCGGGACCGACGCGTCGACGCTCGTGCAGGGCGTGGCGACGCTCATGCGTGCCGGCGAGACGGTCGACGCCGTCCGGCGCGCGATCTTCGTCCACCCGGCGCTGCCGGAAGTCGTCCAGCGGGCGTTCGGCGAGCTCGGCTTGGACTGACAGTTACGGGCATGGCCGGGGCAGGTGCCCGTGGCGGGTTCGCTCATTGTGACGAGCGTTACCTTGACTTGGCCGAACGCCGCGGAACGCCGCCGAACGCTGCCCATATCACGCCGCAGCCGGAGTAGCCATAGCGCCGTCCCGACGCGTCCATCGGTCGCCCGCCCCGCGGGGGAGATCCTCCACGAGGTCACCCGATCGATCTGCCCAGTGTGCCGGGCAGCCATCGACGCCCAGGTGCTGCTGAGAGACGGCGAGGTATTCCTCCGAAAGCGGTGCGCCGACCACGGCTGGTTCGAAGGGCTCATCTACGCCGACGCGCGGGCCTATGTCGAACAAGCCGAGCCGTCGACGACGGGGACGACACACGGCAGCAGTCTCGACATCGGGACTGCGAACAAGCTGATGGCAAGGCCGGACGCGAGCATCGTGGCGAAGACGCCGAGCAGCACGGCCAATCCGAGAAGGGCGATCCTCGACCACCGCTCCGTGCCACGCGCGGGCTCGCCGCGCTGCCGATCCTGAGCAGGAACGCCGAGACGAGGTGACGGCGTCCGCGCACCGTAGCCCACCTCGAATGGGAAGGATTTGAGATCGCCCAGGACATCGGCCGGCAGGAATCGTGTCGTTTGTGAGGCGCGTCACGGCATTGGCCGATCGCGACAGATAGCGTCGGCCGATCAGCCCGCAGAGATCGGAGATCGACTGATGACTACCCTTGCTGGCACGGAGCGCCGCGCTGACGTCGGCGCTTGGCTGCGCTACGGAATCCTGGGCGGGGTCGTCGCCGGGATCACCTTCGCCATGTTCGAGATGATCATGGCCGTCGTGCTCGACGGCGGTGACGCGTTCTTCATGCCGCTACGGATGATCGGCGGGATCGGGCTCGGCAAGCAGGCGCTCGACCCAGGGACGTCGCTCCTGACGGCCGGCGGCGCTGGGCTCGTCATCCACATGATCCTGTCGATGATGTACGGCGTCGTCGTGGCGGCCGTGCTCTCGCTCATCCCGCAACTCTCGGCAAGCCGAGCCGCGGTCCTGATCAGCGCGAGCGTGGTCGGCTTCGCGCTGTGGATCGTCAACTTCTACGTGTTGGCGCAGGTATTTGGCTGGACGTGGTTCCCGAACAACACCAACGCTGCGGTCCAGTTCGTGGCTCATACCTTCCTGTATGGCTCGGTGCTCGGCCTCGTCCTCGACCGCACGTATTTCCAGCGCGGGCGGGGGGTGATCGAAGGCGAGGGCGCGCAGCCGAGTGGATGACACCGGACGGGCGATGGATCCTGCGATGGGTCGCGGCTCGCTGTGATCCCGGACACGACGGCGCGTGACCGCGAGCGCGAGGGTTCGTCCGTGCGTCAGCCTGCCAGACATGTCGATGATCCGGACCCCGGCTACGTTGCGTCCATCACCGCCGGCAGGCAGGCGAAGGACGCCTACCTCCGGACAGCGGCCGACGGCCCACTCCGAGGACCCCTCGCCGAGCCGGGTGCCCTAAGCTATTTCTCGGTGGAAAAGCAATACCGCTTGGTGGTCCCGCGACTCCGGCGTCCGACGGCGAGCGACCGGCCGATCGCCCTCGAGACGTCGGACGGGCAGCGGCGGATCGCACGCCGCGTTGGGTTTCTCGACTTCGATCTCCACGGCCAACGGCTGGCCCTGACCGCGTTCAGTATCGGGCCGACCCCGCCGGGGTCATTGTTCGTGCCGTTCGCGGATACGACGAGTGGCACCGAGACCTACGGGAGCGGCCGTTACCTCGACCTCGCAATTGAGCCGGGTGGCTCGGTCGTCCTGGACTTCAACGTCGCGTACCATCCGTACTGCGCCTACTCGAGGGCCTATTCGTGCCCCCTGACGCCAGCGGAGAACCGACTCTGGGTGCCGATTCTCGCCGGCGAGCGGCTGCCGCGATGACGGCGCCACATCGCGCTGCAATGCCGGTGACCGCCCCGAGCCGCCCAGCCGTCCAGCGTCCCGCCGGCGAGATCCTGCACGAAGTCACGCGGTCGATCTGCCCGGTGTGCCGGGCAGCCATCGACGCCCAGGTGCTGTTGCGCGACGGCGAAGTCTTCATGCGAAAGCGGTGTCCCGATCACGGCTGGTTCGAGGGCCTGATCTACGCCGACGCGCGGGCCTATGTCGACCAGGCCAGGTTCAACAAGCCCGGCCAGGCCCCGGTGCGGATCTCCACGGAGGTCGAGCGCGGTTGTCCGTTCGACTGCGGGCTGTGCCCGGAGCACCGCCAGCACACGTGTCTCGCCCTCATCGAGGTCAACACCGCCTGCAACCTCGATTGTCCGGTCTGCTTCGCGAACGCCGGGGCGGGCTTCAACCTGACGCTCGCCGAGGTCGAGTCGATGCTCGATCGCTTCGTCGAGCTCGAGGGTCACCCAGAGGTCGTCCAGTTCTCCGGCGGCGAGCCGACGATCCATCCCGAGCTGATCGCGATGCTCGACGCGGCGCAGCGGCGCGACATCCGGTTCACGATGGTCAACACGAACGGCCTCCGGATCGCCGAGGGCGGACCATGGTTCGAGGACTTCGCGGCCCGCCGACCGCTCATCTACCTCCAGTTCGACGGCCTCACCGACGACACATACCGGACGATCCGTGGGGCGCCGCTGCTCGAGACGAAGCTGCGTGCGCTCGACCGGCTGGCGGAGGCAGACCTCCACGTCATGCTCGTCGCGGCGATCGAGCGCGACGTCAACGAGCACGAGGTCGGCCCGCTCATCGAGTTCGGGTTGCGGCACCCGGCGGTCCGCGGCGTCATGTTCCAGCCGGTGACGCACACCGGTCGTCATCCGGACCACGACCCCCTCCGGCGGATGACGATCCCCGACGTCATCCGCCGGATCGACGAGCACCCGGCAGGCTCCTTCCGCGCCTCGGACTTCGTGCCGATCCCGTGCTGCTTCCCGACCTGCTCGTCGGTCACCTACGCCTACCTCGGTGATGACGGCGAAGTGATCCCGCTGCCGCGGGTGCTCGAGGTCGACCAGTACCTCGACTACATCACGAACCGCACGCTGCCCGCCATCGATCGCGACATCCTGCACGCGCTCGAAGGACTGTGGTCCGCGGGCTCGGTGCCCGGCGAGCCGACCGCGGACCGCTTCGCGTGTGCCGCCTGCGATATCGACCTGCCGGCACTCAGCGATCTCGCTCGTCGGGTCTTCATGGTCCAGCTGCGCGACTTCCTCGATCCCTGGACGTTCGACGTCAAGAAGGCGATGAAGTGCTGCATCGGGATCCTCCAGGACGACGGACGGATGATCCCCTTTTGCACCTACAACACCGTCGGCTACCGGGAAGAGACCCGGGCGAGGCTCGCCGCCCGCCGGCGCGGTCGAACCCTTCCCATGGCCTCGGCAGCCGCGGCGCCGTCGACGGCCCGGTGAGTGTCATGACCGTCGCGCCGTCGACTGTCGAGGCTTGCTGCGGGACTCTGTACGGCAACCCGCTCGTCGAGCTGATCGCTGGTGAGTCACTCCACCCGGGCGGGCTCTCGACAACGCGCCGCCTCCTTGCCGAGGCGCGCCTGCCCCGCGGCGCTCATCTGCTGGACGCGGGGTGTGGCTTGGGGGCGAGCGCCCGCCTCGCGGCCCTGGAGTTCGGCCTCGTCGTGGACGCCTGCGACGTGAGCGGCGCCGCATTACGCCGGGCGACCGTGCTCGCCGAGAACGCCGGTGCGGCGATTCGCTTCGCCGAAGCGTCGGTGCTCCGCCTGCCGTATGCGGACGGGAGCTTTGGCGTCGTCATCGCCGAGTGCGTCCTCTCGACGACCTCCAAGCGACCCGCGCTCCAGGAACTGCGGCGGGTGACGGCGCCTGGCGGGACACTGCTGGTCAGCGACGTCACGGCCAGTGATGCGATCGTCGCACCGGAGCCGCTCGCCAGCGTCCTGTGCCTGACCCAGGCCTGGCGACCGGGCGAGCTCGAAGACCTCGTCGCTTCAACCGGGTACGTGGTCGCTCGCTCCTGGGACGAGACCGCGAGCGTCTCTGCCCTGATCGACCGCCTGGAGGAGCGCATCGGCCTGCTCGCGGCGCTCGCCCGTGACCATGGGCTCACAGGACAGCTCGACCACTTCGGCGGGGGGCTCGCCCAGCTCGGCGATCCGGTTCGCATCGCATCGGTCTTCGAGGAGGCTCGGGGACTCGTCCGCGGCGGCCGCATCGGCTATCGCGCCGTCGTGGCCCGTGCCGCCTCAGCTATCGAGGCGGATTGAGCGAAGGATCGCGGCGGAACACGCGGCTCCGAGCCGCTCGAGCTTCCGCGCGCTGCCGAACGTCGCCGAAGTGCTGCTTCATGACCCGCTCGATCGCCGGCCGGGCAAGCAGGCGGGCCAGGAGATGATCGACGAGATTGCGCGGCTCGTACGATCCGAGGTACGTCATCCGGGTGCCACCGCCCGGTTCGGATGCGACGGTGATGGACTCGCGGAGGCCCCGCACCGGACCGTCGAGATGTTCGTACTCCACCCTGTCTGGCGGCCGGAGCGTGACGCGCTCGCGTGTCCGCACGAGGCGATCGACCCCGCCGGGTAGGCTGACCCGGGTCCAGAAGTCGCATACGAGCTCGTCGCCGTCGCGCTGCAAGACCTCGGCCCGCTCGCCGTCGTGTGGGGCGCCCTGTCCGATCGCCGACAGCATCTGGTACACGAGCGGGGGCGGCGCGTCGACCATGCGGGAGACCGGACCGATCGCGACCCGCTTCATCCCCGTGCCTCACTGGCCGCGGCCGCGAGCGTGGTGCGGACCGAGCGAGCGTTGGTCATGACGGGACGGTACCCCGCCCGAGCCCGGTCGCCGTAAGCGCGCTCACTCCGCCTTGGCCGGGTCGTGCCCCACGTGGGACCGGGCGCGCGTTGGATGACCACGAAGCGCCACCGTCGCAGTCGGCGGCGCTCGAACAGCCAGGCCACGATTGCCTCCTCGGCGAGGATCAGCTGCAATCCGAGCCGACCTGCCCACCGCGGCCGACCTCGGAGGAGTCGCCTCGCGACCGCGGCTCGCTCACGGCTCCGCTGGCCGAGTTCGGCGCTGACGTCGTCGAGTCGCTCCAGTCGAAGCCCCTCGCCCTCGATGAACCGAGCGAATGCCTCGCGCCCCAAACCGCGGTGGTCGACGAAGGTCGCGAAGACTCGCCCGGGCGGCTCGAGGGACCGCGATGCCAGGGCGAGCGCCTGCGGTGGCCGCCGGACGAACATGAGTGAGTCGAGCGCGTAGGCGGCCGAGCCACGAACAGGCGGCGAGGCGAGATCGGCCACTTCGAAGCGCACGGTTGCACCCACGTCGTCCTCGGCTGCCCGTCGTCGCGCCTCGGCGACGGCGCGAGGAGCGGCGTCGACCCCGACCACCCGGCAACCGGCCCGCCGATGAATCGCGATCGCCACGTCCCCCATGCCGCAGCCAAGGTCCACGAGCAGGTCCTCCGGGGACGGGTGGAGGGCCTCGAGAAGCGCATCGAGGTCCTTCGACGTCGCGTAGCCGTGCACGGCTGGCGCATCTGGCGCAGCCGAAGCTCGGAGGAACTCGCGCCCAGCGGGAGCGGCGAGCAGCCGGTAGCTGACCTCGAAGTAGAGGCCGGCGATCCATCGGACGGAGGCATCGCCGCTGACCCGGACGAGAGAGCGCAGGGTCATGAGGTCGTCCTCCGTGACGAGGGACCCAGCCCGGTGGTCCCGGGCCCGCGCACGATGCGAGCATGCCACGGACGTGCCTTCCCCGTCCGGTCCCGCTCGGGAGCCGCCAGCGCTCGCCCGCGCGAACGGCGACCGGGGGTGGAGCTCACAAGGCTCGCCGCCGCCGCGACGCACGCCGACGCCGTGGAATGACGCGTCATGTTCGGTGTCTCAGCCGCGACCTGCAGCAACAAGGTGGCTGGCGATACTGATCCGGTTGCAGAGGACGACAGGTGAGCATCTGCTTCGGCCGCTCAGCTATTCAGTTCTCGCGCCGCCTCAACGAAGAGCCCACCCATCACCCGAGTCGTCGTCGGAAACGCGGTGATCGTGTCGGCGAGGACGTCGATGGGCGTGCGGGTCTTCACTGCGAGCACCGCGAGATGGATCGCCTCCGAAGCCCCTGGGCCGGCGATGAACGCTCCCACCAGCGTCCTCGACGCCCGGTCGACGACGATCGTCGTGTGACCGAAGGACTCCGCCACGTCGCCCTTGGCGCTCGTGGCCAGGTCCGTGGTCTTCTCAAACGCATCGATAACCTGCTCGAGGGCCTGCTCGAGACGAAGGCCGACGCCGGCCGTCTCGGGATCCGTGTATGTCGCCCGCGGGATCGCCCGGAAGTCGGGCTGAACGTCCTCGCCGAGGGTGATCCGGACGGCGATCTCACCCTGGTAGTGGGCGAGATGCGTGTGCATCTCCGGGCCGGCGGGATCGCCGATAAGGAACGTGTCGTCGGCGATCCGCAGGCATTCGTCAGGGTCGACCCTCCCGTCGCGGAGCTCTACGCCGATCGTGTCGAGACCGAGTCCGTCGAGCGGCGCCGTTCGCCCGATGGCGAGCAGGACCTCGTGGCCATCGGCGGTCGAGCCATCCGTTAGCCGGATCCGGTGCGCTCCGTCACGACCAACGCCCGGCTCGACGCGTTCGGCACGCACGCCGAACCGTAGATCAACGCCGTCGGCGGTCAGTGCCCGGGCGAGCGCGTCGGAGCTGCGTGGATGATCGCGATGGTTCAGGCGATCCTCGGCCTGTACGAGGGTCACCGGAACGTCGTAGCGGGCGAAGACCTGGGCCATCTCGACGCCCGTTGGCCCTCCGCCCAAGATCACGATGCTCTCCGGGAGAGTCCGGGTGCTCGTCGCCTCGCGGTTCGTCCACGGTTTGACCTTGTCCAGACCCGGCAGGTGAGGCACGGTCGAATTCGTTCCCACGGCCACGATGAGGAAGCGGCCCTCCACCTCGCGCTCGCCGCCATCGGCGAGCGCAACGCGGACGATCCTGGGCGCGACGATGCGGGCTTCGCCGCGGATGACCTCGGTGCCGGCCGCTTCGAGCCCGTGGACGTGGCCCTCGTCATTCGGCCAGTCGCGGCCCTCGCGGTTGATCATGTAGTCGCGCCTGGCCGATGCGCGCCTCCACGAGTAATCGCCGCCGACCACGTGGATGCCCGCGGCATGAAGGAGTGTCTTTGACGGCATGCACGCCCAGAAAGGGCACGACCCGCCGAAGAGTTCGCGGTCGATGATCGCCACGCTCGCCCCGCGGCGCCTCGCCTCATACGCGGCCGCCTCGCCGGCCGTCCCCGCACCGATGATCACAAAGTCGTACTGGTTCACCGGGTCGACCTGGGCCATCTACCTCTCCATCCAGGGGTCGCCATCGTGACGCGGCAGGCGCCGGGTGGCTGTACGCAGGCGCACAGACCTCGCCCGAAGAAGGGATCGTTGACCGACCGCGTCCCGCGCCATCCGGTTCCGATGGCGCTCGCGGGCGCCGTCGCGGCAGCGCTCGTTTGGGATGCCCTCGCCTCCCTGACCGGGCCGATCTTCCACCTGATGCTGGCCGGGCCAGCACCTGCCGCTGCGTAGATCGCCTCCGGAGGGCCAACCGCTCGACGACCCGCCGGCACGGCTCGCCATCGCGGCGGGCGTCGCGATCGGCGCGTGGCTCCTTCGCGCGCCGCACTCAGGCGGCGGTGGTCCCGCCCTCCGGAGGGGGTCCGGCGTAGCCCATCGCACAGTCGGCCCGTGCCGGTCGGTCTACGGTTGGCGCATGGACATCCTCCGCCGGCTCGCCGGCTCCCCCACGCACTGCGACCACGTACCCGTCGATCTCCCGGAACCCCAGGCCGACCGGTGCCAGGAATGCGGCAGTCGGTTCAACCTTCGCCTGTGCGCCGCCTGCGGGCACGTGGGTTGCTGCGAATCCCAGCGAGGTCATGCCCGCGCCCACGCCCTCGGCGAAGGTCATCCCGTCATCTACCAGATGCCCGCTCCGAACGGATTCATCTGGTGCTACGAGGAGCGGGCATACGTCGGGTAGGACGGCCGCCGGCGTCGTCCTGACGGCCATCAGCATCGCTCTGGTCGGGGCGGCCGTCGGCCAGCCCAGTGCCCCGGTGGCGCCGCTCGTCGGCGGCCTTGGCTTGAACGCCGCCATCGTGGGGCTGTTCGTTCTCGTCAGGCCGCGCCTGGGTTCGATCCGCGCGAAGCTTCCGCCCTGGCTGCCCTGGTAGCGGTCATTCGGCCGTCCAGATCGTCGTCTCGGGCGCGAACGCTGCCCACGCGAACCAGAAGTGATCCCCGTGGACCACGGGCTCGAGCCGGGAGCCCTCGAGCTCGCCATCGATGGCGATCCCGGCGATCGACCAGGTCGAGCCCGTCTCCCGGTCCCGGATCGGCGCGTCCTCAGCGCCCTCGCGGGTAAACGTCAAGCGGCGGCCGTCAACGTCGGGCCGGAACACCCCCGTCGCGCCGATGTCCTCGTTCTCGTCGATGTTCGGGCCGTCGAGCGCGGAAGCAGTGCCCGGAGTCCAGAGCACGACGATCTCGTCGCCGCCGACGGCGGCTGTAGCGACGCCGGCCTTCCGGAGCTCGGAGTACGGGAAGCCGACGGCGTCGCTCCCCTCCCCCACGGTAACGACCCGCTCCTTCGGGGCCAGGCGTCCGTCGAGCACGCCGTCGAAGAGGAAGGGGTTCTGGTCGACCGTGTCGTAGCCGACGTACGGGTTCCTGCCGTAATCCCGCGGATTGCCGGTGTCGCGACTGAGGACATCGCCATCCGGATGGGCGCGCTCGAAGTCGGCCAGCGAGACGATCTGGGCCGGCAGGAATGTGAGCTTGCGGCCGGTCAGCTCACCGACGATCGCCTCGCCCGTGGCCTGCTGCCACCAGCTCTCGGTCTGGCGGTCGTACATGACGAGGTCGCTGAAGCGCAGGTTGCCGGTCGTCCCGAAGTCGTGGACGACGCCGTCGAGCTCGCGGTCGAAGACGAGCGCGGTATTGCACAGTGGGCAGAAGGTGACGACGACCGGAACGCCGCCGAGCGTGTCGTTCGCGATCTCGTGCCACATGAGGACCGCGAGCGGATAGGCGCGGGCCTCATCGCCGATCGAAAAGGCGATGACCGGGGAGCGGTCGGTGAGCCACTCACGGGCATCGGCAATCGACTCGTACCGCGGCTCGTCGATCGGCGGGATTCCGTCCTTCGGCGGACCGCCGCCCAGGAACTCGGCGAGGTCGACGCTCGCCTTGGTGAAGTCGGTCTTCCAGCCGGCGGTCGACACACGCAAGCGGCTCGGGTCAGGCGAGGAGGCAGCACTCGGGCGACCGCCGTCCGTCTTCTCGCCCGCGGACGGCGAACCCGTTCCGGCCCCGCCCGAGCAGGCGGCGACGATCAGGCCCACGATGGCCGCGGCGGCCAATAGACACGAGGGACGACTCATCGAGCCAGATCGTAGACCGCGCAGCGGCGGGCGCGCTGTGAGGAGCGATACGCCCTCACGGCGCGGAAACCTTCTCAACCGCAACGGTCGGCGCGGCGAAGGCTCCGTCAGCGATCCGGGCAAGGAGTATCCGACCTCCCCTCAGGGGTGCTGTCAGCTCCCACGCACGGTCGCGATACCGCAGCCGCGCGGACCTCCAGACGGCTGGCTCGGCGACGAGCAGGGCGACCTGCGGATGCGAGAGCATGCGCTCGACGGCGGCGGCGGCCGTCAACCCAGGACTGCCACCGTCGGGAGCGGCTACGAGCAGCGGCAGCTCGACGCGGATGGGACGACTGTCGCGGTCACCGCGGTAGGCGGCCGGAACGAGAGGCACGTCCGTCCGGAGCATCGGGAACTCGGCACGAAGGACGTACTCGCCGGGCACGGCCGGAGCGTCGAGCGCGGTCGTGGCGGGCCAGGCTCCGACCAACCTGAGCGTCGCACCCGGCTCGAGTTGGCTGAAGCCGTGGTCGACGGCGCACGATGGCGCGCCGTCTCGCGCGTCTGCGCGGAGACCGACGCCCGCGGGGTCGTCCGCACCGTCGGTAACCGCAGCGTGGACCGCCGCGAGCGGACCAGGTCGGAGCGGCTCCGCAGGCTTCGCGCCGGGAGCCGGAAGAACATCGATTGGCGAGCTCAGAGCGCATCCGTTGCCTCGCCACAGGACGCGGTCCCGGCCGAGATTGTGGATGAGGAGAAGGACACCAGCCGGCTGGCCCGGCGCAGTCGCGGCTCGTTCGAGGGCCAGCGTGACCGCGACGTCATCGCGCCGCACCGTCCGCGAGGGACCTGGTTCGTCGCGAGCGCTCCCGGGCGGCGAGGCGCAGGCGACGGCGAGGAGCGCACCCACGACGGTCAACGCGACCGCCCGGCTCCCGGGATACAGGTTCATGGTTACCTGGCCCACTTGGACGTCTCGTGGGCGACGCCTTCCTCAGCTCGTGACTTCGAAATCGTTCGGGGCGACGATCGGACTCGGACAGTTGACGACGAAACCCTGCCCGCCCGTGTCGGGCGTCCCCTTGAAGATGTCGATCTCGCCGGCGGCGACGCGCTCGTCGAGCTCGGCCTGCGACCGCAGAAGGACCGCCTTCGATGGGTCCTTCCAGACGGCCGTCAAGTGGTCCCACAGCGGGCTCCACGATGGGAGCCCGGCCTTCTCCCGGAAGATGCCGGGCTGGAAGCCCATGGCGCCCGGACCATTGAGCCCGTTGCCAAAGACCGTGATCGTGCTCGCCGCTCCGAGCTCGGCGAGACCCGTCGTCCCAGGCGAGCCCTGGATGTTCATCATCGGGGCCATCGGGACGGCAGACGTGTCGGTCACGATGTAGCGGCTCTCGGGGAAGCACTGATGGAGCTTGAACGTCGCCGTCATGATCGCCAGGTCGGGCGGTCCGAGCAGCGGGCCGCCCTCGAGGGCCTTCTCGACGACCGTATCGACGGGTAGCTCGCCGGCCGGCCACTTGACGGTCGGATAGTTCACGACGATCTCGGTCTCCTCCACCGCGAGCCGACCGGCCGCGACCGCGGCATCGACCGCCTCCGCTGACTCGAGCAGGACGGCGTCGCCTGTGAACGTCGCCCGGATGACTCGGTAGAGCGGAGTGAAATCGTCGCGGCCCGGCCCCGTGCTAAGGACCGTGGTCTGCCCCTCGGCACCGCCGTCGAAGAGGAACAACCGCCCGACCGCGCCCTTCTTCTGGAGCGCGACCTGAAGGAGCGGAACGTGGACGAGGCCCTCCTGCGCCGCGAACTCCTGGTCGCTCGTGTCCGTCCGGACGTAATAGATCGGCTCGCCGTCGAGGCGGCCCTCGTGGAGTCGGAGTGTCACGCTCCCCCCGTTCCACTTGTACGGGCCATGAAGCTCGAACTCGACGACGTCCTTGACGAGAACCGTGGCCGCGCTGTCCGGAGTCGGGTTCGGCGATGTAACCGACGCGAGCGGGGTTGGCGGCGGTGCTGCCGAGGATCGTGGCGGGCTCGTGGCGCCGCCGCCGGTCGGCGTGCAGGCCGCGAGCGCCGCGGCGCTTCCGACGAACGCGGTCGCCTTCATGAAACGCCGTCGGGACAGCGGCAAGGTCCTGGAGTCCATTTCGGGTTTCCTCGCTTCGGGCGCATGGGAAAGCAAGCCCTCCGCCAACCTTGAGAGGCAGCACCGCCGGGCGCTGTAACGTAGACCACTGCCCCGGATCGTCCACGCGGTAACGCTTGCCGCACTCGCAGCGAACCGGGGCCGCCCGCTCAACCAAGGCGGGGCGCCAGCTTTATGCAGATTCCCGACGCACCATGCCGGCGCTCCGCCGAGAAGAATGGGGGCTGAAAGATGACGATGCGGACTGATGTTGGGACATCGGGCGTGGCGACGAACCAGTGGATCAAGCACGGGATCCTCGGTGGGATCCTCGGTGGTCTGGCTATCGCCGCGTTCGATATGGTCAGTGCAGCCGTCTTGATGGGTCTTCAGGCCTTCTTCGGACCGCTGCGCGAGATCAGCGGGATCGTTCTCGGACAACAAGCCCTCGAGCCCACCTACCCGCTCCTGACCGCGGCGCTCGTCGGCGTCTTGACCCACATGACGCTCTCGATCATCTATGGGATCGCCTTCGCAGGCGTCGTCGCGGCCGTCCCCCAGCTGCGAGCGTCCTCGATGACCCTGGTCATCGCTGCCAGCCTGTTCGGGCTCGCGCTCTGGCTGGTCAACTTCTACCTCATCGCGCCGGTCGTCGGTTGGACCTGGTTCGCCATGGCAAATCCTGTCGTCCAGTTCATCGCGCACACGTTCTTCTACGGCACCGTCCTCGGGATCTACCTCGATCGGATCGGATTCGCCGCGCCGCGCCCGACCGCCTTGCCCGCGATCTGAGCACGAGCTCAATAGCGGATGAACCCCTGTCGCGTACGGGAGGAGGTGGCGATCGGCCGTCCAGGGCCCGAGGTCGATGGCGACTGGCACCGACGGCGAGATCGAGTGGGGATGTTGGCCCACGAGCAGACGAACGACCTCGGCCTGAGCGCGCTCGTCGACGTCGCCGTCTCGTCATCGGCAAGGGGTAGCCTGCGTAAATCAGGTGAGACTCACGGAGAGCGCGAATGATCTTCGGGGCAGGTCGCGACTATCGTCGCCGCGGAATGCGACCAAGGGCAGGGCTTCCTCTTCGGCCGGCCGACTGAGTCGGGCAGCGTCGCCAAGCTCTTGAGCGCTGGCAAGGTGGCGGCCGCGATTGCACCGACATCGAGTCCCCGACCTCGCGGGGTCGACGTGAAGTCGATGGCGCGGGCCCTGTAGTCGGCTTCCGGGTATCGCGACCACGTTGCTCAACCCCAAGTCGGCGGGCGGTGCGACCCGTGCGACGCTGTGCTGCCGGGTGCAACGGCTCGATCATTGGGTCGGTCATCGAATCGAAACGCGTCGGCGGGCATGATTAGGCATGGTCAGCGAACTCGTCGTCCTCGACGGCAGTACCTTCTTCGTCTCCGACGAGGCGGGTGACGTTCGGGGCGGAGGACCGACCGGCTTCTTCTTTCAGGATGTCCGCCATCTGTCGAGCTGGGCGCTGTCGGTCGACGGGGCACCGATGCGAGTCCTCACGAGCCGTGTCGTCGACTATTACTCCGCCCGTGTCTTTGGGACGCTGCCGAGCGCGCGGCTCGGTCACAATCCGCCCATCTCCATCCAGCGGGATCGCATCGTCGGCGGCGGGGTCCATGAGGACCTGTGGGTCCGCAATCACAGCGACGACGCGCAGGAGGTCACTCTCCAGGTCGCCGTCGATAGCGACTTCGCCGACATCTTCGAACTCAAGGAGCCAGACCGCGTTCGCGTCGGCTCGACGAGCGTGGAGGCCGACGACGGGACGCTGACGATCTGGCACGAGCGTCAGGGCGCGCGGCGAGGCACCCGCCTGACCTGGAGCGCCCCCGGTCGAATCAGTGACGGCGCGATCCGATTCGAGATCGAGCTGGCGCCGCGCGGCGAATGGGAGGTGTGCTTCGATATCTCGTGCATCGTCGACGGCCAGGAGTACGGACCGCGCGCAGGCCACGGCGGCTTCGGCAAGCTCGAACCGCAGATGCCGCGCACGCTCCGGGGGTGGCTGGCCGACGCGCCGACCCTCGAAACCGACTCGGATCTCGTACACCACACGTATCGGCGCAGCCTCATCGATCTGGCAGCTCTGCGTTTCCGTCCGTCGGCCGATCTGACCTGGTCGCTCCCGGCCGCGGGTCTGCCGTGGTTCATGGCCTTGTTCGGCCGGGACAGCCTGATCACGGCCTACATGGCACTCCCCTTCCAGCCGCACCTCGCCCAGACGACGCTCGAAGCGCTCGCCGGTCTGCAGGCCACCGAACGGGACGACTTCCGCGACGCTGACCCCGGCAAGATCCTCCACGAGGTTCGGCGAGGTTGGCTGGCCACTGCCGGCGAGGTCCCTCACTCGGCCTACTACGGCAGTCACGATGCGACGCCGCTCTTCCTCGTGCTGCTGGACGAGTACCATCGCTGGACCGGCGATGACGAGCTCGTCCGCCGCCTCGAGCCACACGCTCGTGCGGCGATCGGCTGGATCGAGGGTCCCGGCGACCCCGACGGCGACGGCTACCTCGACTATGCGACGCGCTCCGCGAAGGGGCTCAGGAACCAGGGCTGGAAGGACTCGTGGAACGCGATCCTGTTCGGGGATGGTCGGCTCGCCGAGCCGCCGATCGCGATGGCCGAGATCCAGGGCTACGCCTACGATGCCCGGGTCCGGGCGGCGCGTCTGGCCCGTGTGTGCTGGCAGGACGCGGAGCTCGCCAATCGGCTCGAGCTCGACGCGGCCAGCCTGAAGGAGCGCTTCGATCGCGACTTCTGGATCGAGGAACGCGGTCACTACGCGCTGGCGCTCGATCGCGACAAGCATCGCGTTGACGCTCTGGCATCGAATGTCGGGCACCTGCTGTGGAGCGGCATCGTCCCGACGGACCGTGCCGCGACCGTGCGGGACCGGCTGATGGCGGCGGACATGTTCAGCGGCTGGGGCATCCGGACGATGTCGAGCCGCGATGCCGGTTACAACCCGATCGAATATCACAACGGAACGGTCTGGCCGCACGACACGGCGATCGTCGCCGAGGGGCTTCGCCGATACGGCTTTCGGGACGACGCGAACCGTGTGGCCTGGGCGCTGTTCGAGGCCGCGGAGGCCTTCGAATACCGGCTACCGGAAGTGTTCGCCGGCTTCGATCGCGACGCCACCACGGTGGCCGTCGAGTACCCGACCGCATCCCGTCCACAGGCGTGGGCTGCAGCGGCGCCACTCCTCGCGATCAGAACGATCCTCGGGCTCGACGCGGAGGACGGCCGGGTGACGTCGAACCCGTCTCTACCGCCTTCGATCCGTCAGCTGCGACTCCTGCCAGCTCGCGAAGGCGGGCGTATCGACCCGAGACTCACGCCGGCGGCGGACTCAGATCCCGAAGACCACACGGATGCTCTCCCACTTGTCGGCCAGGTCGAGGACCGCGACGGCGATCAGTAGGAAGCCCGCCAGGACCTCCACCACACGGTGGTGGGCGACGATCCAGCGGACAACCTCACGGCTGCGCACGCCGGTCAGCAACGACAGCAAGACGAGCGGCAGGCCGAACCCGAGGCCGAACACGAGGAACGTGCCGACCTTGCCGACCGCGTCAGGCACGCCGAGGGAAATACCCAGGAGACTGACCAGGAACGGCCCGGCGCAGGGCAGCGCGATCGGGCCGAGCATCAGGCCGTAGACGTAGGCTTGCCGGAATGGGTTGGCCACGACCGGCACGCGCATGCCGGGTAGCCGCTCGAATGGGTTACGTCCGGCAAGGAGGAGCACCCCGAGCAGGATCAGCAGACCGTCGATGACCGGTGTGGCATAGGCGAGAACCCGACTGGTGGGCACGGCGATGATCGCCAGCACGATCCCGACCGCGGTCATCGTCGTGAGCACCCCGGCCAGCACGAGCAGCCCGAGCAGTCCCGTGGCCCGCCGACCCTCGAGCGACTTGGCGTTGGAGCCGAGATAGGCGATGAAGGCCGGGTACAGCGGCAGCAGGCACGGGCTCGCGGCGCTCAGGACGCCGGCGCCGAACGGCCCGAGCCCATCGAGGAGCGCCCCGATGTTCACGGCCGGATCAGGTTTCGATTCCGGAGCCTAGGTTGCGCCATGCTCGGCCGCGAGACGGCGCAGCTCCTCGGCGCCCTGGTGGCCACGCAGGGCGGTGACGCTGCCGTCGGTGCCGATGACGATGATGTTGACCGACGGCGGGCTGAGCACGATCTCGCCGAAGTCGGCGACAAGCGCCCTGGCGTATTCGGCGTCGGCGATCGCGTAGGTGAACGGGAACCCGTTCTGTTCGCGATAGCGCGCCAGCGCCTCCGCGGTCTCGGATGACTCGACGTCGATGGCAACCCATTCGACCCGCTCCGGGTCGAGTCCGTCGAACGCAACCGTTGCCTCGATCTGCTGAGCACGGCAGCTCGAGCACCAGATCGCCATCGTCTCGAGGAACACGACCTTACCGGACGCGACGACGTCGGTGAGCCGGAACGGTTCGCCAGTGGTGACGTCGATCAACGTGGCAGTCGCCCAGGGCCGGTCGACAAGCACCGCAGCCGGCGACGAATCCGGCGACGGCGCGGCCGAGGTCGTCGGCGCCTGGCTCGGCTCGGAGGCGGCCGGGCTTGCGGGCGAACTGCCCGCATCGCCCGGGTACGGACTGGCGGGATCAGCCGCGCCCGTGCAGGCGGTGAACAGGAGCGAAACGAGTAGCGCCGCCGAGAGGCCGGCTCGGGCGGGCACGTCAGCGTCTGCCAGGCATGACGGCCGGCTGGTCGGCCACCGAGCCATCCGCATTCAGCCGCACCGCTTCAAGGAGGCCGCCGTAGCCGGAGCCGTCCGGCGCCACCCAGCGCGGGACATACTCGAGGCGCATCGGCGCGCGGATCTGTGGATCGTCTTCGCTCATCGACATCGATAGTCTGACAAACCCGTCGTGGTCTGCCCTCGACTCCTCGAGCGTCGTGAAGTTGCCCTGTCCTCGAAGATTGCATGTGCCTGGCAGCGGTTGGCCGTCGCATACGCTGGAACTGTCATCGATGGGACCACTGCGGCAGCCTATGACCAGCCCGTGACGGCACTATGACGTGGACCGGGCACCTCGGCGTTGCCGGAGGAGGAGGCGAATGGCGAGATCAGGACTTGGACACTTCGCGCCACGAATGATCCCGTACCGGCCGCTGCGGCACGCGGAGGCCGTCATGCTCGAGCGTGGTCGCCGTTTCCAGCGCGAGATGGATGGCAGACGCAGCGTTCGGATGTTCTCGGTCGACCCGGTCCCACGGGAGTTGATCGAGCTCGCGATCATGACTGGATCTACCGCGCCATCGGGCGCCCATCAGCAGCCCTGGACGTTCGTTGCGGTCGGTGATCCTGAAATGAAGCGTCAGATCCGGATCGCGGCGGAGGAGGAAGAGCGCCAGAGCTACGAAGGCGGCCGGATGCCGGCCGAGTGGCTCGCGGCCCTCGCGCCCCTCGGCACCGACTGGCACAAGCCGTTTCTCGAGACCGCTCCCTGGATCGTGGTGCTCTTCGAGCAAGTCCACGGTCGGTTCCCGGATGGCTCGGGTCGGAAGCATTACTACGCTCGCGAGAGCGTGGGGATCGCATGCGGGCTGTTTGTCGCGGCGGTCCACCAGATGGGGCTGGTGACATTGACCCACACTCCATCGCCGATGGGTTTCCTGAGCACGATCCTTCGACGGCCGAAGCACGAGCGACCATTCGTGCTGCTGCCGGTCGGCTATCCAGCGGACGACTGCGTCGTGCCCGATCTCAGGCGGAAGTCGCTCGACGAGGTCGCTTCATTTGTCGAGTAGCCGTCGACCCATCCGATACCGAATCCGCTCGCCAGCGCTCGGTCGCCGGCGCCCGATGGCGCACGGGGTCGATTCGTCGCACTCGCGTCATGCGGGCTCCGTAACGTTCAAGCGCGCACTCACGGAGAATTGCTTGATGCTTCTGGCCCGGGGTACACAGCTCCGAAGTTCGAAACGGGCGATCTCGGATCGCACGGCGGGGTAGACGGTGGACGCATCGCGCAGGTCGGATGCGGGCCTCGGGGCGGGCGCGGGCCTGCTGGGCGGCCTCGCGGTGGCCGTCGTACTTGCCGGTCAAGGCCGCCTCGATTGGACCCAGCC
>Ga0136633_1001356_pt1 | contig 18112 bp, 20 predicted proteins | sample AntDrymeUQ832206_2_FD_105494 | JGI IMG/M metagenome (GOLD analysis project Ga0136633, IMG submission 105494) | Polar desert sand microbial communities from Dry Valleys, Antarctica - metaG UQ83 (22.06) | ecosystem: Environmental > Terrestrial > Soil > Desert | place: Antarctica: Dry Valley...
GAGAACGGTGCGCCGTACGCGCTCTTCCGCCTCGAGTACGGGCCCGGCGACGCGGGGTTCCTCGCCGCGCCGACCGATGCGATCGGCATCGTCCGCGGCTCGGCCTGGGCGATCCTCGTCCCGACCGCAGAGTGGGAAGGGACGGTGAACGGGCGGCTCTTCTCGTTCCGCGCCGACGGAGAGGACTTCGCCCCGCTCACCACGGTGGTCGATACCTACCCGGACATTTTCGATCCGGCGCTTCCGTCGGCGAGCAGGCCCACCATCGCCATCTCGACGACGCCTGCGCGGGGGCTCCCGGTCGGTTGGGTCGTTCTCGCGGCCGGAATCGCGCTCGTGGCCGTGCTCGGCGCCTGGCTCCTCGTGCGTCGCCGGCGCAGCGGGTAGGGAAGGGCGCGGAAGGCGCCTCTGGTATTCTTCCGCGCGGCGCGGCTCCCGCGCCCGATCGCCTCCGGCGGTCCTCGCTCCGGCGTAGCTCAGTGGTAGAGCGGGCGGCTGTTAACCGCCATGTCGTAGGTTCGAATCCTACCGCCGGAGCCATTTTCCGCAGCGGGGCGCGAGGTGCGCGCAAGCCCATATGGGAAACTGATAGACCCGTGTCACGCGGCCCGGCAGGAGTCATAACCGTCATGAGGGCGTGTGTGCGAGCATCGGGGGGACGATACCCCGCCCGGCGTGCCGGCGAGGCTGTCGACGAACACCAATGCGGCTACGGCACACCACAGGGGGGCCGGCCGCGGAGGTGAGGAGGAGAAACATGCGACGTTTGTTCATTCTGTTTGCCGTGGCCATGTTGGTCATCGGCGCGTGCACCGGGAACCAGGGCGCAAGCCAATCGCCCGGGGCGAGCACTCCGGCCGCCAGCACCCCGGCGGGCGGCAGCCCGGCCGCGACGACCGGCACCGACTTCGACCCGATGTCCGTCAGCGGAACGGTCGTCTTCTCCGGCTGGCAGGCCTCGCCGGAAGAGGGCGCCATTCTCACGCAGCTGTTTGAGGACTTCGAGGCGAAGTACCCGAACATCAAGGTTGATTACCAGCCGGTCGCCGGCGACTATCCGGCCGCGATGACCGCGAAGTTCAGCTCCGGCGAGCCGCCGGACCTCTTCTATGTCGACTCGAGCGTGGCGCCCGAGTGGATTGACCAGGACGTCCTCGAGGACCTCGAGCCCATGGCCGCCGAGCGCGGCTTCGACACGAGCGCGTTCTTCCCCGGCTACCTCGACGCCTTCAAGGGCAAGAGTGGCGGCATCTTCGGGTTCCCGAAGGACGGCAACACGCTGGGCATGGCGTACAACACGGACATGCTGACGGCGGCGGGCATCGAGCCCCCGACGAACTGGGAAGAGCTGACGGCCGCAGCCACGAAGCTGACAGCCGGCGACAAGAAGGCGTTCTGCCTGAACCACAGCCTCGACCGCGCACTCGCGTTCATCTACCAGAACGGCGGGTCGCTGTTCAACGATGACAAGACCCAGGCCACCTTCGACTCGCCCGAGACGCGAGAAGCGCTAACGACCTACCTCGGCTGGTTCAAGGACGGGCAGGGCGCCCGGGCTGCCGATCTCGGCGATGACTGGTGCGGCAAGGCCCTCGGGGCCGAGCAGGTCGCCATGATCTTCGAGGGCGGCTGGCTCGACCCGTACATGAAGCAGAACTACCCGGACGTGAAGTACGCCTGGGCTCCGATGCCGGAAGGCAAGGAGAAGGCGACGCTCGGCTTCACGGTGAGCTACTCGATCGGGGTCGATTCCAAGAACAAGGACGCGGCGTGGGTCCTGCTGACCTACCTCACGGGTCCCGAAGGAATGAAGACCTGGACCGAGGGCGGCGTCGCCAATCCGTCGCGGACGGATGTGGAGGCCGCTGCCGGCAAGGAAGTTCTCGTGGAGGGCGCCGCCTACGCCAAGCCGTGGAGCTTCATCCCCGGCTTCTCATCGGTCAACGACGCGTTCAACAACGCGATGACGGCCCAGATCGAGGCGAAGAGCAGCGATCCGGAACCGGTCGTGTCGGCGACCCAGTCGGCCGCGGAGGCCGCGCTGGCTCAATAGGCTCTTGAGCGATCCGGGGTCGGTTCGCCGGCCCCGGATCGTTACTCGCTGAGGAGGGCGCAATAGCCGTCACCGGCGCAACCCAGGAGCGTCCCCCGCGGGGGATGACCGAGCGGCGAGCAGAGATGCTCGCCGGCTTCGCGCTCATCGCCCTGCCGATGTTCTTTTTCCTGACCCTGAAGATCGGCGCGATCATCTACGCGACCTTCATCAGCTTCTTCCAGTGGGGCCTGCGCGGCGCGCGGGACGTCAAGGGGCTGGAGAACTACCAGCGCCTTCTGTCGGACCCGATCTTCCACAAGGCGATCGCGAACACGCTCTACTACGCGGTCGTGTGGGTCCCGCTGACGATGGCCCTCGGTTTGTTCCTGGCGGTCATCGTCAACCAGAAGATCCGGGGCCAGACGTTCTTCCGGGCGTCCTTCTACTTCCCCTCGATCGCGAGCTCCGCTGCGATCACGGTCCTCTGGATCTTCCTCTTCCAGCCGGATGGGCTGTTCAATGACGTTCGGGCCGCGCTCGGCCTCAACCCGCTGTTCGAGCTGTTCGGCCTGGGGCCGAAGCACGCCTGGATCTCGACGAGCAACACGGCCCTCAACACGATCATCGCGCTGAACGTCTGGACGACCTCCGGGACGTTCATGCTCTTCTACCTCGCCTACCTGCAGACGATCAGCAAGGATGTCTACGAGGCGGCGGCGATCGACGGCGCGGGAGCGTGGCAGACCTTCTGGAAGATCACGTTCCCGCTGCTCAAGCCGGGCCACTATTTCGTGGCGACGGTGGCGTTCATCGGCGCGTTCCAGATGTTCGACCAGGCGTATATCGGCGGCGGGGCCGACGGCACGCCGAATAACTCCCTCACCACGATCGTGCTCTACCTCTACCGCAAGGCGATCGCCGACTTCGACTTCGGCTACGCGGCGGCGGTCGGGGTCGTCCTGTTCCTCATCATCATGGCCGTGACGCTCATCCAGCGGCGCCTGTTCGGTCAGACGCCGGGCTGGTACTGACGATGGCAGTCGCGACGGCCGCACCGAACACCACGGCCGCCAACGTCGAGCCGGTCGGCGACCGATCGGCCGCGTGGCGCCGGCGGTTGGCGTTCACGATCCTCATTGCATATGCGCTGTTGATGTTCGTCCCGTTCGCCTGGACCGTCGTCACCTCGTTCAAGACGCAACCGGACGCGCTCAACCTGAGCTGGATCCCTAACCCGTTCACGACCGAGGGCTGGGAGACGGCGTTCAACAGGCTCGACCCGACGCTGCCCCGCCTTTTCTTCAACAGTGCGCTTATCGCGACCGCCGTGACCCTCAGCAACGTCGCCCTCGGCAGCATGGCCGGGTATGCCTTCGCGAGGCTCCGGTTCCCCGGACGCGAGGTCCTCTTCGTCCTCGTGCTCGCGACACTGATGATCCCCGACCAGCTCCGGCTCGTTCCGGTCTACATCCTCCTCAACAACGTCGTCGACCTGGTCAACTCGGGGCCGACGAACTACCTGTCCGTGATCGTCGTCCTGGCGATCCAGGCGGAGAGCGTCTTCCTCTTGCGCCAGTACTTCCTGACGATTCCGCGTGACCTCGAGGAGGCCGCGAAGATCGATGGCGCGGGTTTCTTCACGACGTTTGCCCGGGTCATCCTGCCGCTCGCCAGCCCGGCGATCGCGGCGGTGGCGATCCTCCAGTTCCAGGGCTCCTGGAACAACTTCTTCTGGCCGCTGGTGCTGCTCCAGGAGCGAAGCCACTGGACGCTGCCGCTGGGCCTCGCCCAGTTCCGCTTCCAGTACTTCACGAACTGGCCCGCGCTCATGGCGGTCGTCGTGATGGCCACGCTCCCGATCCTCGTCCTCTACCTGTTCTTCCAGCGCTACTTCGTGGCTGGGGTCGCGGCGTCGGGTGTCAAGGGCTGACGAGGCGGCGGCGCGGCCGCTGCCGGCGGCCTCGGGGCTGTGGGCCACGCTGCGCGCGGCCACGATCGACTTCTACTACCACTCGATCCGCCTCGTCGTCGCGAATCTGATCTGGGGCGCGGGCTTCTTCGTCGTCTGGTCGCTGACCGTCGCTGGTGCGCCATCCTTCGCGTTCGTGCTGGCTCCCCTGCTCGCCATCCCGTGGGTCGGGATCGTCCGCCTTGCGGCATTCATCAGCCGCGGCGACGACGTCGTCCTCTCGGACGCCTTCGGAGCCTACCGGCGGTACTTCGTGCCGGCCCTTGCCGCCGGCGCAGCGGCGACCCTGGCGGTCGTCATGCTCGGGTCGAATGTCCTGATCGGGCTCGAATCCCAAAGCCCGATCGGGTGGGCGATCGCCACGCTGGCCGCTTGGGGGCTTGTGCTCCTGGGGCTCGTCTCGATCGCCTTCTGGCCATTGCTCGTCGACCCCCGACGCGAGGGAAGGTCGCTCCTCGCCACCGCTCGGCTGTCCGCCCTGGTCGTCCTCGCCAACCCCGTCCGTTTCGGCGGCGTCGGGCTGGTCGTGGCGGTGGTGGCGGTCGTCGCGACGATCGCGGCCGCGGCGATCGCGACGTTCGCATTGGCCTGGATCGCGCTGGTGGCGTGTCGGGTTGTCCTGCCGCTTGCCGACCGCCTCGACGATGCGGGCGTCGCCGCGGACTAGCCCTCGGAAGCCGGGGCGTTCCAGCGCTCGAGCACGGCGGATTCCCGCTCCCAGCCGAGCACGGACACGGTCGCCGTCCCGAGGACGAGCATGCGCCCGTCCGTCGGCGGCAAGCCGAGCCAGCGGGCGGTGAGCACTCGAAGGACGTGGCCATGGGCGAAGAGCGCCGCATCACCGGAAGCCGCGCGGACGCGGGCAATGACCCGGTCGACGCGCGCGGCGACCTCGTCGGCCGTCTCGCCGCCGGGGATCGGGTGGGTCCACACGGACCAGCCCGGGACGGCCTCACGAATCTCCGCCGTTGTGAGCCCTTCGTACGGGCCGTAATTCCATTCGTGGAGGTCGGGATCGACCTGTACGAGCTCTCCGAAGCCCGCGAGACGGGCGGTCTGGAGAGCGCGCGACATCGGGCTGGACAAGACGAGTGCGAACGACCTCTTGCCGAGCTTCCGACGCAGTCGCCGCGCCTGGGCCCGGCCGGCGTCGGTGAGCGGGATGTCCGTCAGGCCGGTGTGCTGCCCGGACTTCGACCAGGCAGTCTCACCGTGACGAACGAGCCACGCCTGGGGGCGCGTGTCCGGCTCCAGCTCGATCGCCATTCGCAGAGCTTACCGTCGGCAGTACGCTACCTCCCAGGAGGGGTCGTCGTGGCTTCGAGAGGATCGCCCGACACGGCCGACGAGGCGTTCTGGCGTGACTTCCTGACCAGTGGACATCGGGTCGAGCGGATCGGCCGGCGGGTCTTCAAGCGCATTCCCAATGACCCTCGCTGCTCCCTGTGCGCCGCGCCGTTCGCCGGGGTCGGCGCCCCGATCATGCGGGTACTCGGCAAGCGCCCGTCGGACCAGAGTCCGAAGATGTGCGCCTCGTGCTTCACCTTTCTCTCGGCGCACCACGGCGGCGCCGAGATCGAGTGCACGTTGCTCTTCGCCGACATCCGCGGGTCGACGACGCTGGCCGAGGGTCTCTCGACCGGCGAGTTCCGTACGCTCCTCGATCGGTTCTACCACGTTGCCGCAAAGGTGGTCTTCGCGCATGACGGAGCGGTCGACAAGTTCGTGGGTGACGAGTTGGTCGCGATGTTCTTCCCCCTGCTGACGGGCCCAAGGCACGCCGCACGCGCCGTGGAGGCGGCTCGCGCGCTCCTCGTCGCCACGGGCCACGAGGATCGCGGCGGCCCATGGGTCCCGGTGGGCGCCGGCGTGCACACGGGTCCGGCATGGGTGGGCGCAGTGGGCGACGGACCGCAGACCGAGCTCACCGCACTCGGCGACGCGGTCAATACCACTGCGCGGCTGGCGTCGGTCGCCGCCGCCGGCGAGGTACTCGTCACCACGGCTGCCGCGACCGCTGCCGGACTTGACCCTGCGCTCGAGCGTAGGACTCTCGAGCTGAAAGGGAAGCGGCTCGCGACGGAGGTCGTCAGCCTGCGGGTCGACCGAGCCGGGTAGCCAGCCCGCCACTCTGGCGGGTTGTCAATCGGTGGCAAGCCGGCCGCTCAGAGGCTGTGTGCCTCGCGATGCTTCGGCTGGTAGAGCAAAATGTCGCCCGCGCCCGGCAGCTTGAGGGTGGCGCCGATCCCGAAGCCCATGTCCTCCACATCGCCGGAGAACTCCGCGCCCTTCCGCTCGAGCTCCACCTTCGTCGCCGCCACGTCATCGCACATGAGCGAGATCGAGTGATGCTTCGGGTAGGAGTACGTCTTGCCCTCGTACATATCGGATGTGGGGTGGACCCCCATCTCGCTCGGTCCGGACTTGAAGATGAGCCAGCCCGGCTCGGAACCGGGATCCTCGACGAAGGGCCACTCGAGGACATCGCGCAGGAAAGCGCGCGTGGCAACCGGATCGTCGGAGTAGATCAGGGCGTGAACAGCCTTGATCATGCCCCGAGACTGTCCCGCAGCGCAGCGGACGCGCCAACGCGCAGACCAATCGGGCACGTGACGCCCGTCGCGTTGTCGGGGCAGTAGCCGCGCGGGTTCTTCGCCAGGTACTGCTGGTGGTAGTCCTCGGCGTAATAGAAGGGACCCGCGTCCGCGATCTCCGTCGTGATCTCGCCGAATCCGGCCGCCTTCAGCTGCTCCTGATACATCGCCCGGGACGCCTCCGCCACCTGGCGCTGCTCATCGCCTTCGACGTAGATTGCGGACCGGTACTGCGTCCCGACGTCGTTGCCCTGGCGGCTGCCCTGCGTGGGGTCGTGATGTTCCCAGAACACCTTGAGGAGCTGCTCGTAGCTCACCTTCGAGGGGTCGTAGGCGACGAGGACGACCTCGGCGTGGCCGGTCTTGCCGGAGCAGACCTCGCGGTAGTTGGCGTTCGGCGTGAGGCCGCCGGCATATCCGACGGCGGTCGAGTACACCCCTGGGGTCGACCAGAAGTCTTTCTCGGCGCCCCAGAAGCAGCCCATCCCAAAGACCGCCGTCCGGATGCCCTCGGGCCAGGGCGCGGAGATCGGTCGGCCGTTGACGTGGTGGGCCGCCGGGACCGCCATCGGGGCGGCTCGACCGGGGAGGGCCTCGGCAGGGCTGGGCATCTTCGGAGCGTGGAGGGAGAACATCGGCACCGTTCCTTTCGGGTGACAAGTCTATTCGAGCCCGCGAGAACCGCCCGAAAACTGCCTCCGGTCGATGAGCGTACAGACCGTATGAGGCCCGGTCCGGGCCCCATCCCGCGACAGGAACGGAAGAAGGGGAGGGTTCGATGTCGAAACGCGCACTCCGCGCGGTTGCCCTGGGTGCTCTTGTGCTGACGCTCGGCGTCGGCGCATACGCCGTCGCCGGTGGCGACGCGAGGAACTTCCGGGCGAGCCCGCTCACCGGGTTCGAGGAGAACCCGGACCTCTCGACGACCGGGCGCGGCTCGTGGACGGCCCGGCTCTCGGCCAACGGGACGACGCTCCGCTACACGCTGACATTCAGCCGGCTCGAAGGCACGGTCACCCAGTCGCACATCCACTTCGGCAAGCGGGCGATCAACGCCGGCATCTCGATGTGGCTGTGCCAGACCGCGACCAACCCGGCACCGACGGCCGGAATCCCCACCTGCCCGGCGGCGGGCGGGAGCGTGTCGGGCGAGCTCACGGCAGAGGACGTCGTGGGACCCGCCCCCCAGGGCATCGCACCCACTGAGTTCGCCGAGATCATCGCGGCGATGCGAGCGGGGCGCGCCTACGTCAACGTGCACTCCTCGAAGTACGGCGGTGGCGAGATCCGCGCCCAGATCCGGGTCGTCGCCGGCGACTGACGGTCGAACCAGGCTGCCACGACGGGTCCGGCAAGCGCCGGGCCCGTCGCCGTGAACGGGGCCTGTGGTGGCCAGGGCCGACTGTCGCGGCGTTGCAAGGCGGCCACGCCCGAGGGTGTAGCCGGCGCCGCCGTGGGTCGCGATACCGTCGCGCCACCCACGCCATTTCGGAGGGATGAAATGACCGAGCAAGACCGGACCACGGTCCGCGAGTCGACGACGGAGCCGGTGTACGACCCCGAGCCCGTCGCGGCCCCGGCGGCTGCCCCGCCCCCGGCGTACGCAGGTGCCCGTGTTCGCACCACGGAGACGAGCGTCCGCCGGGGCCCATCCGGCGGCGAGGTCATCCGGCGCTTCGTGATGCTCCTCTTCGGGATCCTCCAGGGGCTCCTGATCCTGCGGATCATCCTGCTCCTGCTGATCGCCAACCCCGGCAACGATGTCGTGGCCCTGATCCTCGGGATCACGGATCCGTTCGTCGAGCCGTTCCGCGGCATGTTCGCGCTCGACCGCGTCACGGCCGACTCGGGCAGCAGGCTCGACATCGCGGCGATCGTCGCGCTGATCGGGTGGACGCTGGTCGAGGCGCTCGTGATCGCACTCCTCAGCCTGGGCGCCCGCCGCGGCGAGGACGCAACCGCCTAGACAACCCGCTCCCCGGCAAACCGACGCCGCGCGAACGGCGCCCGTGGGCGCACCGCGCGGCGTCGTCGTGCCGTGCTACATTCGAGAGACGGGGACGCTGGAACTCACGAGCCGAGGATGACCGCATGCGATTGACCGAGTGGCGCGTCGGTGCCCCGAATCGCGAGGCGCTCTCCGGCCGCGTCATCGACATCGTCGTGCCCGTCCTCGAGTCCCTCGGGGCCGAGGCCGACCCTCATTGCTGGGTGGCCTGGGGCGACGATCCTGGGATTCGCTACATGATCTTCGCGCCCACGGCCGCGGGGCTCGTGACCTGCAGCGTCCGCCTTGCGTTGCCGGGGGAGGGGCCACGTGCGAGCGGCAAGGTCGTGCGCTGGCATCGGGTCCAGCTCGGCGAGCTCGCCGTCGAGACGGTCGGAGGCCACCGGCTCGTGTCCTTCCAGGTGGAATCGCAGGTGCTGCGCGGATCGGACCTCGTGGCGGATCGCATCGCTGCGTTTGGCCTTGCTCTGTTCGCCGCGGTCGACGGCCGGCCGATGCCCGACCTCGGCGCCCGGAAGCGCCGCCGGAAGGGCGCCGCTGCCAAGACGTCGAAGGGCTCGACTGCCACGAAACGCGCGACCGCCGCGAAGCCACGGGCCGGGACCACCCGCCCCGCCGCGCCCAGGCCCGCGCCGGCGACCGAGGTCGCCGTGCCGGCGGGATCGGGCACCATCGGCGGGTGACGGCCGACTCCGCCGCCGGCGTCGAGGCGGTCGTATTCGACCTCGACGGGGTGATCGTCGACTCGGAGATCTGGTGGGACGAGGCACGGCGCGACTTCGCGGCCGCTCGCGGGAAGACCTGGACGGAGGATGACCGGGTGGCCGTGATGGGGGCCAACTCGCGACAGTGGTCGCGCACCATGCGGCGACGCCTCGGGATCGACGATGAGGACGAGCTGATCGAGCGGACGATCGTCGACGCTGTCGTCGGCCGCTACAACCGCGAGGGTGCGCCGCAGATCGACGGCGCGGTCGAAGCCGTCCGGCGGATCGCCGCCCGTTGGCCGGTGGCTCTCGCGTCGTCCGCCCACGCCGAGGTCATCGCGGCGGCTCTCAGCGCGACCGGCCTGGAGGGCGTCTTCCGGGTCGTCGTCTCTTCCGACGAGGTGAAGCGCGGCAAGCCCGAGCCGGACGTGTACCTCGAAGCCGCCCGCCGCCTCGGAGTCGAAGCCGCGCGGTGCCTCGTCGCCGAGGATTCGTACAACGGCGTCCGTGCCGCACGCGCGGCGGGCATGACCGTGGTCCTCGTACCGAACTCGACGATCCCCCCGGCTCCCGGCACCCGCGAGCTCGCCCACGCTGTCATCGATCGGCTCGGGGATCTCGATCCTGCGCTCGTCGGGGCGACGGGGGCGCCGGCTGCCGATGGCTGAGCCGTCCGCGGTCTACCGCCACCAGCCGGTCGACGCACGGGTCCGCGTCGGTCGCTATCGATTCGTGACCGCCCTCGCGAGGCTCCTGGTCGGCGTCTACGTCCGCCTGCGGGTCGAGGGCCGCGAGCGCCTGCCGGCCGGTCCCGTCGTCTATTGCTTCAGCCACCTGAACTGGACGGACCCGTTCATTCTCATGTCGGCGCTGCCCCTCCGGCCGCGGCTCTACTTCTTCGGCCCGAAGGAGGACGACATGCGTGTTGGCGGCCGCAACAAGGTCATGGCGTGGGCCGGCACGACGGTTCCCTACAAGTCGGGGAACGACGACATGCTCCACGCGACGCGCCGCGTCCGATCGGTGTTCGCGACCGGCGGTGCCTTGGCGATCGCGGGGGAGGGGAGGATCCACGCGGGCGAGTCGGCGCTTCTCCCGCTCGAGGAGGGCCCGGCCTACTTTGCCCTCCGGTTCGGCGTCCCGATCGTCCCGGTCGCGATCAACGGCACGAGCTGGCTGAAGTTCGGGCGGCGGGTGAGGGTCCGGATCGGCGATCCGATCCCGGCGACCGGGCGGCCCACACGCGAATCGCTCGCGGCCCTCACCGCGAGCACCTGGGCGGCGCTTCACGCGCTCGTCGCCGGCCACCCTGACTTCCCGCCGCCGGGACCCTTCGGCCGCTGGCTGACGGAGCAGTTCAACGAGTGGCCGGAGGGGTCGCGGCCGCCGGTCAGGCGCTGAGAGTCTCTGCCATACTTCCGCCGGTTCGACGCGACGCAGGAGGAGCGGTGGCAACGACGGCCGGCCTGTCCGGAGACCCCGATGAGTACGCGAGGCGCCTGGCCGAGGAGAGCGACGAGCAGATCGACGCCTGGGCCGCGGAGCTGATGCGCGATGTCGCGATTCGTCGGGGCGTCCTGCGGGTGATCGAGGACTTCCGCCAGGCAGCCGGCCTGGACGAGCCCCAATTCGAACGGGTGTTCGCATCAGGCGGAGGGCCGCCCGCGGTGATCGGGCGAGACGCCCAGGGCCGACTCATGGTCCCGGCGATCACTCTCTACACCCTGGTCCCCGGAATCCGGGCCCAGCGCCCTGACGGCCGGGACCGACTCATCGCGTACCTCGTGAAGAACTTCCACGAGCTCGTCTACGTCTGACCGCAGGCCGGCGCCGCCGCGGGCAGGCGGGGCCCCGAGCGTCTCGCGCAGGCTCGCCGCGCTCTTCCGGCTGACCCACCCGTTTCCCTCGCTTCTTGACGGTGCGATCGCGACGGCCTTCGCCCTGCTCGCGGGTGCGACGCCGGCGACCGCCGGCCGGCTGGGCGTCGCGATGGTCTCGCTGCAGGCGGCGATCGGGGCCTTGAACGACCTCGTCGACGCGCCCCGCGACGCGGGTAAGCCGGGCAAGCCGATCCCGGCGGGCCTTGTCTCGCCGACGGCGGCTGCCGCGGTCGCGGCTGGAGGCGCGGCGCTGGGGGTCGCCCTGTCGCTGCCATCGGGTCCTGCGACGGCGGCGGTTGCCCTGCTCGTCCTGGCCGTGGGTGGGCTCTACGACCTGCGGTTCAAGGGCACGGCTTGGTCCTGGCTTCCGTTCGCGGTCGGCATCCCGCTGCTGCCGGTCTACGCCTGGCTGGGCGCGTCTGGCCATGTGCCCGCCGCCTTTGCGATCCTCGTCCCGGCGGCAGCCATCGCCGGCGCTGCCCTCGCGATCGCCAACGCGCTGGCGGACGTCGAGCGCGACCGGGACGCGGGGACCCTGTCCGTCGCGACCCGGCTCGGACCGAGGCTGGCCTGGCAGGTTCACGTCGTGCTCCAGGCGGCTGTCATCGGTCTCGCGCTGGCCGGCCTGGCGTGGCTCGGCGATCCCGGGCCATGGCTCCTCGCGGTCGGCGCGGCGGCGGGGATCGTGGCGGTCGGGGCGGCCCTCAGCGCGGGCGCAACGGCGCCTCGGCGGGAGCTGGGCTGGGAGATCGAGGCACTCGGCGTCGGGATCCTCGGCGCCTCCTGGATGGCCGCCGTCGTCCTGCCTCCCGGCTGAGCAAACGAAAGGCGGCGCCCTGCGGCGCCGGCCTCGTGATCCGGTTCGGTGCGGCTCGGCCCTAGCGGTCCGAGCTCCGTACGACGGCGATCGCGTTCTCGAGCTTGAGCTTCGCGATCGTCAGGTACTTCGCGAGGTTGGCCCGGTCGATCTCGCCGATCGAGCGAACCACGTCGGGGGCCTGGAGGACTGCGACGAGCTCCTCGACGGCGTCGGCGAGCTGCTGCTTGGCGGCGACGAGGCTCTCGTCGCCCATGGCCATCGGCGAGGTGTGGACCTGGATCCCCCAGGCGGGATCAACGGCCTCGCCGTAGTCGTCGGGAACGGCGCGCTCGGCAGGCGTCTCGACAACGGGTTCCTCGACCGGGACGTAGGCGTCCGCGTCGGCGTCTCCTTCTTCGACAGGCCGGCGTCGCCGACCCTCGATCTTCTCCTTCAGCTTGACGAGGGAGAGCTCGCCGCGAGCGACCTGCTCGGCGAGCCGCCGCCGCTTCTTCGGGTCGTCGACCTTCAGCAGCTCGTAGGCATGCGAGAGGGTGTCTTTGCGCAGAGACACCAGGTCCCGGACGTCCTGCGGGGCGTCGGCCAGGCGGAGCCGGTTCTCGAGGTAGCCCTTGTCCTTGCCGAGTTTCTGGGCGAGCTTGCGGACGCTGTAGCCGTGCTCCCGGATCATCCGGTCATACATCGCTGCCTCATCGAGCACCGAGAGGTCCTCCCGCTGGAGGTTCTCGATGATCGAGATCTCGAGCGCGGTGTCGTCGTCGATGTTCTCGACGAGCGCCGGGATCGTCGCCAGGCCGGCCCCGATGGATGCCCGCCAACGCCGCTCACCGGCGATCAGCTGGTATCGATTTGGGCCGAGCGGTCGGACGAGGATCGGCTGGAGAACGCCGTGCTCGCGGATCGAATTCGCCAACTCCACGAGGGTGACTTCGTCGAACGAGAGGCGAGGCTGCTCGGGGTTTGGCTCGATCCGATCGACGGGGATGACCCGGACGCCGATCGAGCGGTGGGCGTCGTCGGCGGACAGGAGGCTGATGATGGCGGGCGGGAGCTCGCGCTCCTCCGAGAGGCGGCGGGCGGCGGTGGCGCGGAAGTCAGGCCTGGCCAAGGTCGATCACCTCCCGAGCGAGATTGCGATAGGTCTTGGCAGCCTCGGACGTCCCGGCGTACGTCGTGATCGGCTTCCCGACGAGGGGGGCCTCCCCGAGCTTCACGGTGGTCCTGATGATGCTCCCGAACACGTGGTGATCGCCGACGACCCGCAGCTCGTCCAGCATGTCGCGGGCGAGGTTCGTGCGGCCGTCGAAGAACGTCGGGAGGAGGCCAAGGATCCGGAGATCGCGATTGAGCTTCATCCGGATCATGTTGATGACCTTGACGAGGTTGTTCAGGCCCTTCATCGCGTAGTACTGGGTTTGGACCGGGATGATGACGTTGTTCGCCGCGACGAGGCCGTTCACGGTGAGGAGGCCAAGGTTCGGCGGGCAGTCGATAAGGGCGAAGTCATAGCTGTCGACCCTGCCCTCGAGGACGTCGCGCAGGATCTGCTCCCGGCCGAGGGCGGTGAAGAGCTCGCCCTCGGTGGAGGCGAGGTCGATGTGGGCCGGGGCGACGTCGATTCCGGCGACCTCGGTCTGGAGAATGATCTGATCGAGCGTGCACTTGTTGTCGGTCAGCACGTCGGCCATCGACTGTTCGACGGTGTTCAGGTTGATCCCGAGACCCGCGGTGAGATTGGCCTGCGGGTCCATGTCGATGCACAGGACGCGGTATCCCTCTTCCGCCAGTGCACCAGCAAGATTGATCGCGGTGGTCGTTTTTCCGACGCCGCCCTTCTGGTTGGCGATCGCGATCACATTCGTCACCGGGGCATCACCTCGAATCAGACAATCCTGTCGTCGCGAGCACCGCGGCGTGAGGGGGACGGTCGAGTCATGCTACCCCACGGGGCTGGTGACGGGCACCCCGGTTATCCACACGATCGGGGAGTTGTTCACCGTTTTTGTGGATAGTTCCTGGACGTTGTCGACGGAGCCAGGCGCTCCGCGCTGGTGAAGAACGGTAGAGGAGGGGGCGGTTGGGGGTAGTTTTTCCGCGGACCAGACGAGATTCGCGCGAATCGAGTGCCCGCCCGCTGCGATCCGGGCCACAATGCGACAGGGTGTCCTTGCGCAAAGACGGCGAAGGAGAATCGCGTGCCGACAAACCAGGAACGCATTGCCCGCCTGAGGACGATGCGGACGGAATCGCAGCTCGGCGGTGGCGCGGAACGAATCGCCCAACAGCACGAGCGGGGAAAGCTGACGGCGCGGGAGCGCCTGGACCTCTTGCTCGACCCTGAGTCCTTCGTCGAGCTCGACGCATTTGTGACACACCGCTCCCACGACTTTGGTCTCGACGAGCAGGTGATCCTCGGCGACGGCGTTGTCACTGGTCACGGCACGATCGGTGGCCGGCTCGTGTTCGTCTTCAGCCAGGACTTCACCGTGTTCGGTGGATCGCTGTCGGAGGCGTACGCCGAGAAGATCTGCAAGGTGATGGATCTCGCGATGAAGGTCGGTGCCCCGATCATCGGCCTGAACGACTCCGGCGGCGCGCGAATCCAGGAGGGAGTCGTCTCCCTCGGCGGCTACGCGGAAATCTTCCTGCGCAACACGCTGGCGTCGGGAGTCGTGCCACAGCTTTCGGTCGTGATGGGCCCGTGCGCCGGCGGCGCGGTCTACTCGCCGGCGATCACCGACTTCACGGTGATGGTCGAGGGCACGAGCTACATGTTCATCACCGGGCCGAACGTCGTGAAGGCCGTGACCCACGAAGATGTGGATGCCGAGCGGCTTGGCGGCGCGACGACGCACACGACGCGCAGCGGAGTGGCGCACCTCGCAGCACACGACGAAGCCGCCGCGCTCGACTTCGCGCGCCGAATCCTCGGCTACCTGCCGCAGAACAACGTCTCGGAGTCTCCGCGCGTCGAGAGCGGCGATTCCCGGGAGCGTCGCGACGCGGCTCTTGACTCGATCGTGCCCGACGACCCCCAGAAGCCCTACGACATGCACCGCGTGATCGAGCGCGTCGTCGACAACGGCGAGTTCCTCGAGACCCAGCCGGGTTACGCCCAGAACATCATCGTCGGCTTCGCGCGGCTTGACGGTCGCAGCGTCGGCATCGTTGCCCAGCAACCAGCCGTTCTCGCCGGCGCGCTCGACATCGACGCGTCGACGAAAGCGGCCCGGTTCGTTCGCACGTGTGATGCGTTCAACGTCCCGCTCATCACGTTCGTCGACGTGCCGGGGTTCCTGCCGGGCGTGGGCCAGGAGGACGGCGGGATCATTCGGCACGGCGCGAAGCTTCTGTACGCTTACTGCGAGGCGACTGTCCCGAAGCTGACCGTCATCACTCGCAAGGCGTACGGCGGTGCCTACGACGTCATGAGCTCGAAGCATGTCCGCGGCGACATCAACCTCGCGTGGCCCACGGCTGAGATCGCGGTGATGGGCGCGGAGGGCGCGGTGAAGATCATCTTCAAGGATCGGATCGAGGCGGCCGCCGACCCGGCGGCCGAGCAGGCGAAACTGGTCCGCGACTACGAGGAGCAGTTCGCGAATCCCTATGCCGCGGCGGCGCGTGGCTATGTGGACGACGTCATCCTGCCGTCCGAGACGCGACCGCGGCTCATCGCGGCGCTGGACATGCTTTCCGGCAAGCGCGACACGAACCCGCGCAAGAAGCACGGCAACATCCCGCTGTGACCCGTCGCGGGGGAGCGGCCCCCCGGACGTCTTTGCGCAAAGACACCGCCGTCGGGCCACCGTTCCGGCGGGTCCTCATTGCGAACCGGGGAGAGATCGCGGTTCGGATCATCCGCGCCTGCCGCGAGCTGGGGATGGAATCAGTGGCCGTCTACTCCGACGCGGACGTGGGAGCCGCACACGTCCGACTGGCCGACGTCGCCGTCCGGATCGGGCCCGCGCCGGCCGCAGAGAGCTACCTCCGCGGCGACGCGATCGTCCGCGCCGCGATCGACACCGGGGCCGAGGCGATCCACCCGGGCTACGGCTTTCTCGCCGAGCGGGCGGCATTCGCGCGGGCGGTCGAGGACGCGGGCCTGGTCTTCGTGGGCCCGTCGAGCGCATCGATCGCGGCGCTCGGCGACAAGCTGGCGGCACGCCGACTCGCGATCGCGGCGGAGGTGCCGGTCGTGCCGGGCACGACCGCACCGGCCGCGGTGGATCAGCCTCATGAGATAGAGGCACTCCTCGCGGAGGCCGACAAGGTCGGCTTCCCGTTGCTCGTCAAGGCAGCGGCTGGCGGCGGCGGTCGGGGGATGCGACGCGTGACCCGCCGGGAGGAGCTGCCCGCAGCCCTCGCGGCCGGTGCCGCCGAGTCGCTCGCGGCATTCGGCGATGGGGCGGTCTACCTCGAGCGCGAGATCCGCCCGGCCCGCCACATCGAGGTCCAGCTGCTCGGCGACGCGGCGGGCACAATCGTCGCGCTCGGGGAGCGGGACTGCTCGCTCCAACGGCGGCACCAGAAGCTCCTCGAGGAGGCCCCGGCGCCGGGGCTCGCGGATGCCGAGCGCGCGAACCTCCACGAGCTCGCGGTCAGGGTGGCACGCGGGGCGGGACTCCAGGGCGCGGCGACAGCGGAGTTCCTGTTCGACACGGACCGCAAGCCCTGGTTCCTCGAGGTCAACACGCGGCTCCAGGTGGAGCACGGAGTGACCGAGCTCGTGACCGGCCTCGACCTCGTCGCCGAGCAGTTCCGGATCGCCGCGGGCACGCCACTCTCGCCGGCCGTCCTCGAGGCGGCGGCCCGGGCCGGCCATCCCGAGCGTCACGCGATCGAGGTCCGGGTGTCGGCGGAGGACCCCGCCCGCGACTTCGCTCCCACCCCGGGCCGGATCGGCCATTGGGCCATGCCGGCAGGCCCCGGCGTCAGGGTCGACACGGCGGTCGAGGCAGGGGAGCGGGTGCCACCCGATTACGACCCGCTGATCGCCAAGTTGCTCGTCGTCGCGGCGGACCGCGAAGGAGCCATCGCCCGGCTAAGGCGGGCCCTCGACGAGGCGGCGGTGGGCGGGATCCAGACGACGCTGCCGTTCCACCGCTACGTGGCCCGCCACGCCGGTTTCGGCGCGGGCGAGCTGTCGATCGACTGGGTGGCCGAGCACTGGGATGGCGAGGCCGACCGCGCAAACGCCCTGGCCAAGGCCCTCGTCGCGGCGGGCCTGGCCGCCCGCCAGGGACTCCTCGACGCCTCCGGCGCCCCGGCAGGGCCCCGGCCCGCACCCGCGGACGCCTGGCTTCGCGAAGGCCGAGAGCTCGGGGTCGACCGGTGGCCACGGTAACCGTCCTGTGACCGACACGGGCCACAAGCCAGGGGCGCTCACGGTCCGAACCGCGCCGGGGTCGGCCATGCCCACGGACCAGCCGCTGACCCTCGATCCCGACGCGGGCGAGCGGCTCGAGGCGGCTGGACCGGGACGGGCGGTCCTCGTGACCGCCGGCGCCGGAGGCAAGAACCGCTCGACGGCGGGCCGGACGCCGCTCATCGTCGCGCCGCTCCGGCGGCCGGATCCTTTCGGGCCGCGGCTCGTCGAGGTCGTGGTGGACGGCTGGCGGTTCGAGCTGGAGATCGAGTCCGCGAGCCGCGCGGCGCTTCGGGAGCGGGCATCGCGCGACCGGGGGGCGCGGACCCACGGCGTCGGGGCGGAGGTCCGTGCGATCATCCCGGGGCGCGTGGTCGCCGTTTCGGTGGCCGCGGGGGACCCGGTCTCGGCCGGGCAGCAACTCCTCGTCGTCGAGGCGATGAAGATGCAGAACGAGGTCCGGACGCCGCTCGCCGGGGTCGTCGAGAGGCTGGCGGTCGCCGAGGGCCAGACGATCGAGCTCGGCGATCTCCTCGTGGTGATCGGGGCGGCTGGATGACCGCGGACCGAAACGGGGCCGACCCGGGCCGCGAGCGCTGGCGGAAGACGACCCGGGCGAAGGCGCTCGAAGGCGCAACCGAGCTGCGCGAGCGGTTCGCGACATCGTCGGACATCGAGATCGCCGACCTGTACACGCCCGCCGACACGGCCGGCCTCCACGAGGAGCGGGA
>Ga0136633_1001357_pt1 | contig 18103 bp, 14 predicted proteins | sample AntDrymeUQ832206_2_FD_105494 | JGI IMG/M metagenome (GOLD analysis project Ga0136633, IMG submission 105494) | Polar desert sand microbial communities from Dry Valleys, Antarctica - metaG UQ83 (22.06) | ecosystem: Environmental > Terrestrial > Soil > Desert | place: Antarctica: Dry Valley...
TACAGGTCGATCCTCGCCAGCCAGAGGCCGGGCGCGTCGACCTCCGGCGGGGTCGGGAGCATCTCGGCACTCGTCCACAGGCGGCGGAGACCGTCGTCCCCGGATCGTTCGAGCACGCCGGCCACGAAGGCGCTGCCCCGATCGTAGGTGTCCTGGGTGAGCTCGAGGCCGAAGAGTCGCTCGACGAAGCGGTCGGCCTCGGCCGCCTCCACCCGGCGGCGCCGCAGGGCTTCGGTGAGCATCCGATAGCTGGGGATCAGCTCGCCACCCACGATGTCCAAGACGTGGTCGACGACGCCGACGACCGTAGCGACGAGAGCCTCGAGCTGGGGCCGCAGCGCGTCCTGCTCGGGTGAGGTGATGGCGCCAAGGATGACCTCTGGCGAGCCCATCACCTCCTGCAGGTTGGCCAGGGCCGAGGGGTCTGACAGGTCGATCTGACCGATGCGGTCCTCGAGGGCGGCGGGATCGTTGCGGAAGCTCGACACGTAGAGGGTGAGGAGCTCGTCCATCCGCGCTCGCACGTGAGGGACGCCGAAGACCGCGTGGTGGGCCACCTCATGCACGCAGATCCAGAGGCGTAGATCGTCCGCGGCGAGGCTCCACTCCCTTGCGAAGGCGTCGAGGTTGGGCACGACGAGCAGCAGGTCGTCGGCGCCGGTGCCTGTCGTCGGTCGCGGGATGGGAAGGTCGTACTGACCGAAGCTGCGCTGCGCCAGGTGGCCCACCATGGAGCCGGCGGTCATGGCGAGCACCATGGGCTGGAACATCTGCAGCATGCCGGAGAGCATCCCGGCCATCGGGTCGTTGGGCCCGGTGGCGTCGTTGTCGTCGGATGGATCGCTGGGTCCGAGGGCCTCGGCCAGGCGCTCGACGAGCGGGCGATACGCCTCGAGGCTCTCCATCACCCAGCTCGTGCGGTTGACGGGGCGCACCGAAACCGATCGGCCACTCACCGAGGTGGACAGTCCGGTGACGTTGGCCACCCGGAGGTCTGCCACCCGGGCCAGCTGCTCGATCTGGATGCGATCGGCGGGGTCGACGTTGGCTTCGCTCTGGCCGCCGGTGGCCACGCTGATCCCGAGCTGACGGGCGCTGTCCCACGCCCCGCCACCCTGCTGGCCGAGCATCCGGGCGATGTCACCGAAGAACGGCATGCCCTCGAACGGATCGCCGAGTGGACCTTGATCGCTCACAGGGGCATCGTAGGGCGATGGCATCCGATCCTGACCTCGTGACCGATGTGGTGGTCGTCACCGGCGCCGCCTCGGCCCTCGGCCAGCGCGTCTGCGCGCTGGCGGCGGCCGATCCGGCGGTGGCGCAGGTCATCGCCATTGATCGCCGTCCGCTGGCGCGTCTGCCGGCCGGCGTGTCCGCCCACCAGGCCGATCTCGCCACCCGCGATCTCAAGCCGTTGCTCGAAGGCGCCACTGTGCTGGTGCACCTTGCCCAGGCCACGGGACCCGATCCTGCCCTCGACGCCGAGGAGATGGGCGACGGCCAGCTGGCCCATCGGGTGCTCGCCGCCGCCTCGGCGGTGGGCGTGTCCCACGTCGTGCTGCTGTCCAGCGCGACCGTCTACGGCGCCTGGGCCAACAACCCCGTGCCGCTCACCGAGGAGGCCACGCTCCGTCCCAACCCAGGCGTAGCGCTGGCCTCGGAGAAGGCGGAGCTCGAGCGCACCGGGGGGGAGTGGCGGGACGCTCACCCGAACGCCACCGTCGCCATCCTGCGGCCGACGGTCACCGTTGCTGCGGAAGGGAACGGCTGGCTGGCCAAGGCGCTGGCCCGGTCGTCGGCCTTGCCGGTGACCCACGACGAGCCCCCGGCGCAGTTCATCGACGTGGCCGACCTGGCCACGGCGGTCGACCTCGCTCGCCGTGCCCGCCTCGACGGACCTCGCAACGTGGCACCCGATGGATGGATCAGCGGCGACACCGTGCGCGCGCTCGTCGGCGGAGCGCCGCGCGTGCGCCTGCCGGAGCGCTTGGCGCTGCGCCTGGCCGGGATGCGGTGGCGCTGGGGTCTGGCGCCGACGCCGCCGGCGCTGCTGCCGTTCACCGTGCACCCGTGGGTGGTCGCCAACGACCGTCTCCGGGCCGACGGCTGGGAGCCGGCGTCCTCCAATGAGGAGGCCTATGTCGGAACCCACCAGGCCGGTCCATGGGCCGCACTCAGCCCCCGCCGTCGTCAGGAGCTTGCCCTGGGTGGAGCGGCCGCTGTCCTCGTCGGCTCGGCGGCCGTGGTGGTGGCCATCGTGCGGCGGCGGCGTCGCTGACGGAGCGAAAGCCCCTATGGGCGCTCGTCGAGGGTGACGGTGGCTTGATGGTGGCGACCGTTGCGCCAGTAGCCCACCACCACCTGTTCGCCCGGCTTGTGCTGGCGCATCGCCAGGACCAGACCCGAGCTCGACACCACCCCTCGCTCGCCGACCTCAGTGATCACGTCGTCGGGTGCCAACCCGCCCCGGGCCGCCGGACTCCCGTCGATCACGCGGCGCACGATGGCGCCACCGGGCACGTCCATGGTCTCGGCCTGGTCATCGCTGAGATCAGCGCCTTCGATGCCCAGCCACGCGTGGATGACCTTGCCTGACTCCACCAGCTCCTCCGCGATCCGGTGCACGAGGTCGATCGGGGTGGCAAAGCCGAATCCACCTCCAGCACCGGCCATGTCGGTGGAGATGCCCACGACGGCGCCGGTGGCGTCGACGAGCGGTCCGCCCGACCACCCTGGCTCGATCGGGGCGTCGGTCTGGATCAAACCGTGGAGCACCTCGCCGCCCGCATCGAGGCGCCGCTCGATGGCGCTCACCACGCCGGTGGTGACGGACGGGTCTGCGCCGGTATCGCTCGGCGAGCCGATGGCGATGGTGGGGGAACCCACCTCGAGGTCGGCGGAGGAGCCCATGACGGCGACGGGCAGGTGGAGGGCGTCGACGGACACGACGGCGACGTCAGTGGGCAGGTCAACGCCCACCAGCTTGCCCTCGAGGCGGCGTCCGTCGTGGAGGAGCACGGAGATGGAGGTGACCCCGACCACCTCGTGGGCGCTTGTGAGCAGGAGGCCGTCGTCGCGCCACACCACCGCAGTGGCGTAGGTGGTGCTGGCGTCGTCGCGCATCCGGAGTCGGGCGACGGACGGGCCAACCTGCTCCATGAGGGCTGACACGCCGCGCTCGCCCTGCACCATCGGAGACGACACGACGGGGGTGACCGCCACCTTCTCGACCACCCGCTGCTGACCCTCGGAGGCCAGGACGCCCGTGACAGCCATCGCGCCTCCGAAGAGGGTCGCGCCCACCAGGCCAGCCACGAGTGCGATGGGCCAGGCCGGGCCCCGCCCGACGGTGCTGACCGCAGGAGCCGGGAACGCCGACGACAGCTCTGAGGGGTGGCGCCAGAGTCGGTCCTCGAGAGGGAGAGGGGTACCGGTGCCGCCGACGTCGTCGTCGGCGTCGTCGTCCGTGGACATGGGGTGAGACGGTAGTGGTGACCCCCGCCCAGAGGACCGCGGGCAACCTAAGGTGGTCCAGATGGATCGCGCCGCCGCTGCCGCGCCCAAGGTGGGCGACGATTGGGTCGCGCTCGTCGCGGAGTCGCTGCCGGTGGCCGAAGCGATGGCGTGGGTGGTTCGTCCTGACTGCGGAGCCGCCGTCACCTTCACCGGCACGGCGCGCGATCACGCGTTGGGGCGTCCCGGCGTGCATCACCTCGAGTACGAGGCCTACGAGGAGCCCGCCGTCACCCGCCTGCGGACGCTGATCGCCGCGTCCCGGGCCCGCTGGCCCACCCTTGGTCGCATTGCCCTCCTGCACCGCACGGGCGTGGTCCCCCTCGGCGAGGCCGCGGTGGTGGTGGCCGTGTCGTCGCCCCACCGGGCAGAGGCGTTCGAAGCGGCCCGCTTCGGCATCGACGAGCTCAAGGGCACCGTGCCGATCTGGAAGCGTGAGGCCTGGGACGGCGGCGAGAGCTGGGGCCTCGAAGCCCAACACCTCACTGAGGTTTCCGGTCCGTCATGAGCGCCATCGGCTTCCTCTTCATCGTGGTGGTGGTGTGCGGCGTCGGCGGGATCGTCCTTTGGCTGCAGCACCGCCAGCCGAACACACTCGAATCTGGCCTCGACGCCTTCAAGCGCGAGATGAACGCCCTCGCCCCACCCGCCGACGACCCGGCGCCCAAGGTGCGGCGCGCCAAGCGCCCCAACCGGACGGCGCCGTTCAAGCCGGGCGACGAGGGTCACTGACCGTTGGCTCGCGACCTCGCCATCGACCTCGGCACCGCCAACACCCTCGTCTACGAGCGGGGCCGCGGCATCGTCCTCAACGAGCCCACCGTCATCGCCCTCAATGAGCGCACCCAAGAGGTGCTCGCCATGGGCCACGAGGCGTGGCAGATGATCGGCCGCACGCCCGGCTACATCGTGGCGGTGCGGCCTCTCCGCCAGGGCGCCATCACCGACTTCGAGATCACCCAGCGCATGATCCGGCTGCTGCTGCACCGGGTCGGCGTCAACCGCTTCAACCGCCCGCGCGTGGTGATCTGCGTGCCGTCGGCCATCACCGAGGTGGAGCGTCGAGCCGTCACCGAGGCAGCCCGACGAGCGGGTGCCGCCGACGCACAGCTCATCGAGCAGCCGATGGCGGCGGCCATCGGTGCGGCGTTGCCCATCCACGAACCCGTCGCCAACATGGTGGTGGACGTCGGTGGCGGCACCTCCGAGACGGCCCTCATCTCCCTCGGGGGTGTCGTCGCCCTGAAGGCCGTCCGGGTCGGGAGCTTCGACATCGATGCCGCCATCACGGCCTTCATCCGACGGGAGTACGGCATCGCAGTGGGCGAGCGCACGGCCGAGGAGATCAAGATGGCCATCGGTTCGGCGGCCGCCGTGCGGGACGAGGTGAAGGCCGAGGTGAGGGGGCGCGACCTCATGAGCGGCCTTCCGAAGACGATCATCTTGTCGGCCGACGAGGTGCGGGCGGCCATCGACGAACCGGTTTCGGCCATCTGCGAATCGGTGGTGGCATGCCTCGGGATGAGCCCACCCGAGCTAGCTCAGGACCTCATCCTCAATGGGGTGAAGCTGGTGGGAGGTGGCGGCATGCTCGCTGGCCTCGACCAGCGCCTGGCCAATGAGACCGACGTGCCGGTGCACCTCGTTGACGCGCCGCTGGAGTGCGTCGTGCTCGGCGCCGGTCGCTGCATCGAGTCCTACGACTCCCTCAAGGTGATGTTCATGGGGAGCACTCGGTGATCGGCGGCCTAACGTCGACGGCCGTGACCACCTCTCGTGCCCTGATCGCTGCCGCAGAGGTGGCGTTGCTCGACGAGCGGCGGCAGCTGACGTCTGTGGAGCTGGCGGCGCTGGCCGCCGTGCCGGACCAGAGCGTGCCGGCACTGGCCGCGTTGGCCCACGAGGTGAGGCTGGCGTGGTGCGGGCCCGAGGTGGAGGTGGAGGGAATCCTCTCGGCCAAGACCGGTGGCTGCCCCGAGGACTGCCACTTCTGCTCGCAATCCGCCCAGTTCGACACGGTGGTGCAGGCCACCCCCTTCCTCGATCGTGACGAGGTGATCGCGGCAGCCAAGGAGACGGCGGCCATCGGCGCCTCGGAGTTCTGCATCGTCCTGGCTGTCCGAGGCCCCGATGAGAAGACGATGAAGCGGCTCGAGGAGCTGGTGCCGGCCGTGCGAGAGGAGACGGGCCTGAACGTCGCCGTGTCGGCGGGCATCCTCACCGAGGAACAGGCCACCCGTCTGGCCCGGGCAGGCACCCACCGGTACAACCACAACCTCGAGACGGCCCGGTCGTTCTTCCCCCACGTTGTCACCACCCATGCGTGGGAGGAGCGCTTCAACACCTGCCGGCTTGTGCGGATCCACGGCATGGAGCTGTGCTGCGGGGCGCTGCTCGGGATGGGCGAGACAGTGGCCCAGCGCCTCGAGCTGCTTGACCAGCTGCGCGAGGTGGAGCCGGCCGAGGTGCCGCTCAACTTCCTCAACCCGCGTCCCGGCACCCCGCTGATGATCCGGAAGCTGGTGGAGCCCCTCGAGGCCATCCGATGGATCGCGCTGTTCCGCCTGGCGCTGCCATCGGTGATCCTCCGCTACGCCGGCGGTCGCGAGGTGACGCTGCGCGAGCTGCAAGCCCTCGGCCTCACGTCGGGGATCAACGCGTTGATCGTCGGCAACTACCTCACCACGTTGGGACGCTCGCCGGAGGAGGACCTCCAGATGCTGGCTGACTTGCGAATGCCGATCGGTGTGCTCTCGAAGGCCATCTAGTGGTGCGGCACCACTAGAGCGCTTGGCGGACGCCTCGGTTGTTCATTGCTGCGGCTGCGGCCGTTCGCAGACTGACTGCGCAGGGTGCGGTCCAGAGCTCGATCCACCCCGGTTCTGCCAAGACTGCGGCAAGCGACTCACCGTGCAGGTGACACCGTCGGGCTGGCGGGCCCGGTGCAACCGCTGCGGGTTGGCGGTCAGTCGCTGAGATCCTCGGCGGCCTGGCGCACCTGCCAGTCGCGGTCCTCTCTGGCGCGGGCCAGGGCGGCGTCGACGTCGACCCCCTCGAAGGGGGCCAGCGCGATGACGGCCCGCCGCCTCACGGTGGCCTTGTCGCCGAGCGCGGCGAGGATGGCGGGGAGCCCGGAACGGTCCCCGATGGCGCCCAGGGCCGCCACGGCGGCCTCTCGTACGAGGGAGTCCTCATGACCACCGGCCAGCGCGGCGAGGGCTTCCACGGCGCCGGCCTCGGGGGGCTGGCGCTCGCCACTGGCCCACGCAGCCACCTCCACGAGGGTGGCGTCAGCGTCGCCCAGCTCATTGAGCAGCGACGGCTCCGTGTCGCCCGGCCATCGAGCCGCCACCTCACACGCGCGGCGGCGGACGCGGACTGACGGATCGCCGAGCGCGGTCACGAGATCGTCGGTGCTGAGCGTTCCGAGGCGTTCGAGGGCCCCGAGGGCGGTGGCCCGCACGGCCGGGTCGGGGTCGGCGAGGGCGGCGAGCGCGGCTGGCTCGTCACCCTCGTGTCCCGCCAGCGCCACCGCTCGCCGTCGCCTCGCTGGCGTCATCCCAACGCCTGATCGAACAGCGCCCCCAGCGCCAGCGCGCCGACGCCCAGCATCGCGGCGGTGGCCAAGCCCAGGCCCGCCAGCAGGAGGGCCAGAGCGAGGGCTGAGCGCAGCCGCAGCCACCACGGCCGATGGTCCCGATCCACGGCCTCGGTCATCTCCAGGATGTCGTCCTCTCGCCGCCCGACTTGAGTCGGAGCCTTGTCCTGACAACGCTGTCGGCGATGCTACCGCTGGCCCCGACCGCGACTGCCGGTCCGATGGCGCTTCCAGCCCGCCGCCCGGGCCGTCGGCGCTGGATCCTGTTGCTGGTGTCCCTGGGCGTGCTCGTGTCGGCGGTCATCGGTGCTGCCATCGTGCCGGTGCCCTACGTGGCGCTGAGTCCTGGTTCCGTGCGCCCGGTCACCGAGCAGGTACTGGTGGAGGGGGCACCCAGCTACGCCCCGGAGGAATCGATCGCCTACACCACCGTGAGCGTGGGATCGGCCACGTTGCTGGAGGCCTTGGCGGGCTGGCTGGACGACGACGTGGACGTGCTGCCAGAGGACAGGGTGCGCGGTGACCGGTCCGAGGACGAGAACCGCCGCTACAACGCACAGCTCATGGACACCTCGAAGCTGACGGCCATCGCCGTCGCCCTCGACTACCTCGGCGAGGACGTTGACATCCGCACCACGGGCACGGTCGTGCGGCAGATCGCTGATGGATCACCGGCCCGAGCGGTGCTCGAGCTCGACGACGTGATCGTGGCGGTGGATGGCGCAGCGGTGGACGCCCCCGATGAGATCGGTGTGCTTCTTCAAGTGGGCGGCCCGGGCGCCGAGCACGCGCTCAGCCTGGAGCGACCGGCGGGGAGCGCCGAGCGGATCGAGGTGAACATCACGACGGTGGCGGCCGAGGACGATCCGTCGAGGGCCATCATCGGCATCTCCCCCGAGGATCGCATCGTTGGCTTCGACTTCCCCATCGCCGTGACCATCGACTCGGGCACCGTCGGCGGCCCGTCCGCCGGGTTGGCCTTCACCCTCGCCGTGCTCGACGTGCTCACACCGGGCGAGCTGACCGGCGGCCACAAGGTGGCGGTCACAGGCACCATGGCTCTGGACGGCACCGTCGGCCCCGTGGGGGGCGGTGCCCAGAAGGCCCTAACCGTCCGCAACGGCGGCTACGAGGTATTCCTCGTCCCGTCGGCTGAGCTGGACGAGGTGCGCGAGGCCGTCGGGAACGATGTCGAGGTGATCGCGGTGGATAGCCTGGCGGAGGCGCTGGAAGCGCTCGACTCGCTCGGGGGGAACGCCGGGTCGCTGCTGGCAGCGACGGCCGCCGAAACCTCTTCCTGACAGTCGGGTAGGCGCCCCCACCGAGCGAGGGCAGGTCACCGCCACACCATGTCGACGACGGAGGTGCAGCTGCGGTTCGCCGCAGAGTTCGCGCTCTTCCTGGTGTCCCTTGCCGGGCTCGGGTATGCCGTCCTGCGGGCCGACCTGCTCGTGGATCGAACCGTGGCGCGGTGGACTGCCGCCTTGGGGTTTTGGGCGCTGGCCTCAGCTGCCTTCCTCAGCGGCGCGCTGATCGTCGACGACCCGACGGAGGTGGGCGTAACCGCCCTCCGCGTCGCTGGTGTCGTGCTGCTGGTGCTGGCGTCACGGTGGTGGCGGACCGCCAACGGTGGGCGCACGCTGCTGTGGATCGGGCTGCTCCCCCTGGTGGTGGCCGAGGTCGCCGCCGGGCTGGGGGAGCCGAGTCAGGATGGGGTGCTGGTCGACGCGGCGAGGGGTATCGGTGCCCTGGCCGTAGGGGTGGCCCTGGTGGTGGCGAGCACCCGAGCGATCTCGGCACGGATCGCGGCGTCTGCCGCCGCGATCCTCTTCCTCGTCATCACGGTGCTGGCTGTGGCGCTCTCTGCCGTCATCACCGACAACGTGGCAGACGAAGCCATCCGCCGCTACGGCGCCCGAGCGGAGAGTGAGGCCCAGGGTGCCAGCGAGCAGGGGAGCGCGGTGTTCCAGTCGGCGTCGGTGTTGGGGACCGCCCTCAGCAGCTCAAAGGACCCGGACCTGGCCCCCGCGATCCTCGCCCTCACGGCGGAGGGTACGGATGCCGTCACCGTCTCCAAGGCCGGTGACGAGGTGCTGGCCGCCATCGACGAGTTCCTCACGCGCCTGACCGACAGCGATCCCCGCTTCGGTCCGCTGCTCATCGTCTCCGGGAGCGGGCAGGTCCTGGCCGTCCTCGACGCCAGCGGGGCTGTCGCTTTGGAGCTCACCGGTGCCGACGTCGTCGAGCGGGCGATCGACACGGAGGAGGCCGCCCAATCGGTCGCCCCGGTGGGTGGCATCCCGCTGGCCATCGCCGCCGCTCCCATCAGGCTGGCGGCCGATCCACCGTTCCGTGGAGTGGTGGTGGTGACCAGCCGCCTCGACGCCACCTACCTCGCGGTGCGTGCCGCACCCATCGATCGGGAGCAGCCCGGGGTCGGCCTGGTGCTGGTCGACCGCGAGACCGTCCTGTCCCAGACCGGTCCCGACGGTCCCGACGAGGCACTGGTGGCGCTCGGCGCTGCGGCGATGAACGGTGAGCGAGTGTTCTCCCGCACGATCGGGGACCGTTTCTACGTTGCTCGACCTGTGGAGGGCAACGAGACCAGCCCGGCCATGGCGCTGGTGCTGTCGACCCCCACCGCCCAGTTCGAGGCCGCCCGGGAGGATCTCTACCGGGTCCTGTTCCTCGTGGCGATGGGAGCGGCGGCGGCGGCGCTGGCTCTGGCTGCCGTGGCCGGCGAGCGTATCGGTTCCGGGCTTCGTCGCCTGACCGCCGCGGCCACCTCGATCCGCGAGGGGAACCTCGACGTGACCGCTGACGTCCGCACTGACGACGAGCTCGGCGCTCTCGGATCGACCTTCGACGCCATGGCGGGATCCATCCGCACGATGACCGCCGATCTGCGCACGGCCGCGGTCGAGGAGGCCGAGCTGCGTGGGCGCCTTGAAGCCGTGGTGGCCGGGATGGGCGAGGCGCTCGTCGCCGTCGACGCCGAGGGCCGCATCACGGACTTCAACGCCGCCGCCGAAGAGCTGTGCGACTTGCCCGCCCGGGAGGCGCGGGGCCGGTCGGTGACCGCCGTGGTCCGGGTGATGGGGGAAGACGGCGCCGACCTTGGCGCGCGCATGGGACGCGTCGTGCTGGAAGGCTGGACGGAGCCTGGCAGCCTCGTCCAGGCCGCAGGGAGCGAGGTGCCCGTGGTGGTCTCCGCCGGTACACTTCGTGGTCCCGACAAGGACGTGGCCGGCGCGGTGTTCGTGCTTCGTGACGTGCGTCGTGAACGGGAGCTGGAGCGCATGAAGACGGAGTTCCTCGCCAACATCAGCCACGAGCTGCGCACACCCCTCACGCCTATCAAGGGCTTCGCTTCCATCCTCCAGACCCGCGATCTGCCCAGCGACAAGACCAAGGGCTTTGCCGACGAGATCCACGTGGCCGCCAACCAGATGGAACGGGTGATCGGCCAGCTGGTGAACTTCGCCACCATCGTGGGTGGCCGGCTCTCCCTCGACCCGCAGCCCGTCCCGGTCCGAGCCGCCCTCGACGACGTCGTGCGACGGTGGTCTGTCCGGGTGGACGGGAGCCACCAGATCATCCGCCGCGTCTCCGCGGGCACGCCCGCTGTCGTCGCCGATCGCAGCTATCTCCTCCAGTCACTCGACGAGCTTGTCGACAACGCAGTCAAGTACTCGCCTGCTGGGGGGAAGATCACCCTCACGGCCCGTTTGGAAGATGCCGATGCCTCCCTGGTGCGGATCTCTGTAACCGATCAAGGCGTCGGCATTCCCACTGAGCGCTTGGCGTCGATCTTCGATGACTTCACCCAAGGTGACGCGTCGGCCACCAGGCGCTTCGGCGGGCTCGGTCTCGGGTTGGCCCTCGTGCATCGGATCGTGCGCGCCCACGGCGGCGCGCTGACCTGCGAGTCGGTGCCCGGACAGGGCTCCCGCTTCTCGATCGTGCTGCCAGTCGCCCCGGCGGCGCCCAAGAAGCGAGCCCGCCGGTGAGGCTCGGCTCGATGACGCTGGTGGTGGCGTTGGCGCTAGCGGCGCCGACCGCCTGCTCGAACGATGGCCCTGACGCGGGGGAGGCGCGGCTCGAAGTCGATGGCGAAGCCCTCGTCGAACGAGCCGGCGGGGACCGCGACACGATCGACGGCACCACGAATCTGCACCGCGGCGATCGAGTGTCAGTGCACGATGGCAGCGCGGTGATGCGCCTGGCCGGCGGCACGGTGCTCGAGCTGCGCGAGGGATTCGACGAAGCGGCCGACACTGCGCTGGTCATGGGCGACCGGCCGGAGCTGGAGGCCGGCGAGCTGCTGATAACCACCCCCGAGGCTGTCGACCTCGAGGCCGACGGCACAGAGGTGCACGTCGCCGACGGCGCCGCCCGCCTCACCCGGGCGTTCGGCATGAGCGTGGCCGCCTACGACGCTGAGATCGTCCTCGACTCGGCGGGCGTGCCGGCCGAGGTGCCGGCCCTCCGCCAGATGGTCGTGCCCGACCTCGGTCGCCCGCCTCAGAGCCCTCGCCCGATCACCTACGACGACGCCGACACCTGGGATCGCCGCTTCCTCGGGGCGGCCATGGCGCTGGGTGGACGACTCGAGGACTTCGCCGACGGCCTCACGTCCAACCTCCCCGAGGGCGAAGGGCGCACCCCGGGGTTCTTCCGCCTCGTGCTGCCCGGCCTCGACGACGAGGGTGCTTTCGACGCTGAGCTGCTCGCCGATCGCCTCGATCGCGAGCCCGGCGACACGCTCATCGGTGCCGCCATCAGCGACCTCGGCGAACGGGGTGCCTTCGCAGACCGCTGGTCGGCCGTGTTCAGCTTCCGTGACGCCGGTGCGGCGTGGGGCATCGTCGCCCTCGACCAGGCGGTGCGGTCAGGACCCCTGATCGGCAGCGTGGAGGATGCCCTCAACACCTCCTTCGCGGAGTCGGCCTTCGCCCCGCCGCCGGCGACGTCCACCCCTGGCCCATCCGCCACTCCGCCAGCGACTCCAGCGGGGCCCGGTGGGGCCGACGTCCCGATCAGCCCCGGGAGCCCGGGGGGCGGGCCGTCCACCTCGCCACCCACCGCCCCACCGCCTACAACGCCCCCGATCACCCCGCCCGTCACTCCGCCGCCGGCCCTCGAACCGGTCGTGAACCCAGGCTCCGACCTGCTCGACGGCCTCGTCGGTGGGCTGCTCGGCGGCCTGCTGGGTCCTGGGGGCTGAGGGCGTCCGCGCCCGCCCCGAGGGGCGGTCGTAGCATCAGGTGGTCATGGCCGAAGCTCTGAACAGCCACTCCATCGCCCGCCGGTCCTTTGAGGTGGCCCGCCGAGGCTACGACCAGCAGGAGGTGCGGGCGTTCCTGCACGAGGTGTCCTCGCTGCTCGACCGTCTTCAACGGGAGAGCGCCGAGTATCGGGAGCGTGCCGACCGGGCCGAGGCCCGACTCGGTCTGTCGGGCGAGCTCGACGAGTCGCTGCTCCTCGAGATTCTTGGGGAGGAGACAACGCGCGTCCTAACCTCGGCTCGAGAGGCGGCGGCCGAGATCCGTACCAAGGCCGGGGCCGCCGCCGAGCTGATCATCTCCGATGCCACGCTGGCATCGGCCGAGGCCCGTGCCGAGGCGATTCAAGGTGCGGAGCGACGCGTGGCTGAGGCGACCGCCCAGAGCGAGTCGCTGCTCGCTGCAGCGCGCGCCGAGATGGACCGACGCAGCGTCGAGGCCGAGCAGGCGGCGGTCCGCATCCGGGAGGAGGCGGCCACCCAGGCCCAGGCCGTCCGTGACGAGGCTCAGAGCGACACCAGCCGCCTCCGGGAGGAGGGGGAGGCCGAGGTGGAGGCTGCTCGCGCCAAGGGCCGGGACATGGTGGCCGAGGCGCAGGTGGTGCGCGAGCGGGTGCTGCGCGACCTCGCCGTGCGCCGCAAGAAGGCCCGGCAGCAGGTGGAGAAGCTCAACGCCGGCCGCGAGCGCCTGCTGAAGGCCTACGACATCGTGCGCCGCACCATCGACGAGGCCACCGAGGAGCTGGGCACGTCCCTTTCGGATGCCCGGCTGGCCGCCGACGCCGCCGCTCGGCGCATCGAGGAGGAGCCGGACCCCACCCTCGAACAGCTGGACGACGAGCTCGTCACAGCCGCCCTGGTGGATCTGCCCATCGCCGAGGTGGACGAACAGGATGACGCACCGGGCCCGTTCTCGGGCGAGGTGCCCGTGGTGGGCGACGTCGAGGTTGCGATTGACGATCCGCCCCCTGCGGTCGAACCCAGCGAGCGAAGCGGACGCAAGGGCCGTCGCCGCAAGGGTGAGTTCGAGGGGCTGCCGGCCGGGTCGCTAACCCGCGTTGAGCTGCCCGCCGAGGGCGAGGGGGTCCGGCTCCTGGTCGAGCCGGTTGTGGTTGAGCCGGTTGTGGTTGAGCCGGTTGTGGTTGAGCCGGTTGTGGTTGAGCCGGCGGCACCTGACGAACCTGAGGCTGCCGAGGTCGCGGGCGATGGATCCCAGGACGTGCCGTCGGTCCAGGATCTTTTCGCCCGCCTTCGGGCTGACGGGGTCGATGACGTCGCTGAGATTGCCGAGCCCGAGGTGGAGGTCGCTGAGGTGGAGGCGGTCCTGGTCGAACCCGAAGCTCCCGAAGCCACCGCGACGCCTTTCTCCGAGCGCGACACTGCCTTGGCCACGGTCGACAAGGAGCTCGGGCGACGGCTCAAGCGCGCGCTGGCCGACGAGCAGAACGAGGTGCTCGACCTGCTGCGCCGGGCCAAGCCGAAGGGTGTCGACGACCTGCTCCCTGATCCCGACGAGCACGCGGCGCGCTGGGCAGAGGTGGCCTCGGCCACCCTTGCTGAGGCGGCGGCGGCCGGTGCGTCCTGGTCGGGCGGATCCCCGGGATCGATCGCCGACCTCGCCGACGAGCTGGCCCGGTCGCTCACCACACCCCTGCGCGACAGGATTGACCGCAGCTTCGCGGCGTCCGACGGCAACCTCGATGATGTCGCCGACCGAGTCCGTGCCCTCTACCGGGAGTGGAAGGGCCAGCGTCTTGCGGAGTCCTCCCGGCACCACACGGCGGCCGCCTACGCCCGGGGGGTATACGACGGGTTGGGAGCTGACGCCGAGGTTCACTGGGCGGTCGACCCCCTCGGCGGTCCGTGCCCCGACTGTGACGACAACGTGCTCGGTGGCACCTTGGCCAAGGGAGTCGACTTCCCCACAGGGCACCAGTGCGCGCCGGCCCATCCGGGCTGTCGCTGCCTCGTGCTCCTCGCCGAGGGCTGACGGGCACCCGCTCTCGGTACCGGCGATCTGGTTCGCGCGGGCACCGCCGATAGCCTCCATCCTCATGCGAGCACCAAGCGACATGCCCCGCCGCCCCGTACGCGGGTCTGCTCCCGGACGCGGTCGCACGTGGCTGGTCGTGGGGGCGGTCGTGCTGTTCTTCCTGGTCACGTCACTGCGGGGCATCGCCGGCTTCTACACCGACTACCTCTGGTTCGATTCGCTCGGGCAGTCCGATGTCTGGCAGGGCGTGCTGGGCGCCAAGCTCGCGCTTTCGGTGATCTTCACAGGGGCCTTCTTCCTTCTCATGTGGGTGAACCTCGTCATCGCCGACCGGTTGGCGCCACCGTTCCGGACGGCCGGACCGGAAGAGGAGTTCATCGAGCGCTACCACGAGATCGTGGGCGGGCGCATCGGGCTCGTTCGGGGGGCCGCTTCTGCGCTGCTGGCCCTCATCGCTGGGGCCGGGGTGTCGAGCGAGTGGAACTCGTGGCTGCTGTTCACCCACAGTCGGAGCTTCGGCGTGGATGATCCCCAGTTCGGCACCGATATCGGCTTCTACGTGTTCAGGCTCCCCTTCCTGAGCTTCCTGGCCGGTTGGTTCTTCGCCGCCCTGTTGATCGTGCTCATCGTCACGGCTGTCGCGCACTACCTCAACGGCGGCATCCGGATGAGCGACCAACGAAACCGGGTGACCCCCCAGGTGAAGGCCCACCTCTCGGTGCTGCTCGGCCTGCTCGCTCTGGTCAAGGCAGCCGGCTACTGGTTGCAGCGCTTCGATCTCACGGTGTCGGACCGGGGGTTCGTCGACGGGGCGGGCTACACCGACATCAAGGCGCAGCTACCTGCCATAAACCTGCTGCTGCTCATCTCCATCGCCAGCTTCTTGCTCTTCATCGTGAACATCTGGCGGCGGGGCTGGACCCTGCCGATCCTGGGTGTCGGCCTATGGGCCCTCATCGCCGTGGTCGCGGGCGCCATCTACCCCCAGTTCGTGCAGCGGGTGCAGGTCACCCCGAACGAGCCCGAGAAGGAGCGGCCGTACATCGCTCGCAACATTGAGGCCACCCAGGAGGCTATTGGGCTGAGCGTTGACGATGTCGAGGAGGTGCCCTTCGACCTCGAGACTGACAAGTCACAGATCGACCTGGCCGCCAACCAGGCGTCGGTCCAGAACATCCGCATCTGGGATCCGTCACCGGCTGTGCTCGGCAAGACGTTCCCCCAGCTCCAACGGGTGCGGGACTACTACCGGATCAACGATGTCGACGTCGACCGCTACGAGCTGAACGGAAGGCCCACCCAGGTCGTGCTGTCGGTGCGCGACCTCAACACCGCCAACGTGCCCCGAGACACGTGGGCGGCCAAGCACCTCACCTATACCCACGGCTACGGCGTCGTGGTGGCCCCGGCCAACGCCAAGGACGCGAGCGGGGAGCCGGCCTTTGTGGCGCGCGACGTTCCGTACACGACCGACGCCAGCGAGCTCGACCTCGAGCAACCCGCGGTGTACTTCGGCGAAAGGCTCTCGCAATACGTCGTGGTTGGCTCGAAGCAGCAGGAGCTGAACTTCCAGGAGGACGAGGGCACGCAGTACGCCGCCTACGAGGGCTCTGATGGGGTGCCGCTCGACAACGTCCTGAAGCGCGCCGCCTTCGCTCTGCGCTTTGGTGACGTCAACCCGCTGATCTCCGACCAGCTCACGGGCGATTCAAAGGTCCTCTACATCCGTGACATCCAGGAGCGGGTGTCGGCTCTCGCCCCGTTCCTGCACTACGACGCCGACCCGTACCCCGTGATCAGCGACGGTCGCATCCAGTGGATCATCGATGCCTACACCACGACCAGCCGCTATCCCTACGGCGAGACCGGTGATACCAACCAGCTGAGCGAGGGCAGCGGCCTCGCCCACAGCTTCAACTACGTGCGCAACTCGGTGAAGGCGGTGGTGGACGCTTACGACGGCACCGTCGACTTCTACGTGATGCCTGTCGACGATCCGATCATCGAGGCTTACCGGGACGCCTTCCCGAGCCTGTTCAGCGACTACGAGGACATGCCCGAAGACCTCAAGGACCACCTCCGCTACCCGGAGGACCTCTTCCGGGTGCAGACGAACATGTGGGCTCGCTACCACGTGGAGGAGCCGGGGAGCTTTTACGAGGGCAACGACTACTGGGATGTGGCCCGCGACCCGGGCACCGCCGGAGCCAGCGGTGGCACCAACGTCACCAACAGCCAGGGCGAGACGGTGTCCACGCGCGATGCCCGCATCGATCCCTACTACCTGTTCACCCAGCTGCCCGGGTCGGATGCACCGGAGTTCATCCTGCTGCGCCCGTTCGTCCCCACCTCGGAGGGCGACGACAACCAGCTGCTCACGGCGTTCATGGTCGGCAAGAGCGACGGGGAGAACTACGGCAAGCTGCAGGTTTACGTCATGCCGCGCGGCAACCTCCCGGACGGGCCCGCCCTCGTGCAGGGGCGGATCCAGAGCGATGGCGCAGTGTCGCAACAGGAGACCCTGCTGTCGGGCAGCGGGTCCACGGCTTCGTTCGGAAGCCTCACGGCGATCCCGATCGACGGTGGCCTCGTCTACGTGCGCCCGTTCTACGTCACCTCCGACGAGACGGAGATCCCGGGCCTGGAGCAGGTGATCGTCTACTTCGAGGGCGAGGTGGCGATCCGCGACACGCTCCAGGAAGCGCTCGCCGCCGTCTTCGGAGACGCGCCCCCCACGCTCGAGGAGCCAGCGGGTGAACCCGGTGTTCCCGAGGAGCCGCAGGGCACGATCACCGAGCGGGTCACCCAGCTGCTGGGGGAGGCATCTGCGCTCTTCGACGAGGCCGACGCCGCCCTCAGGGACGGCGACCTAGGTCTCTACGCCGACAAGACCGACGAGGCCCGGCGGAAGATCGCCGCCGCCGAGGCGCTCCTCGAGGGGGACGCCGGCACCGCCAGTCCCACAACAACCACCACGACGACCGACGGAGCCTCCGCCTAGCCGTCTGGCCCTGGTTTTCCGGGCACGCCAATGGTTGCTGCACAACCACCGGCGTGCCCAGAACCCCCCGGTTCGGTCGTTTCTGTGAGTGGGCCTAGCCGGTCAGGCGGTGGCGGCCCATTCGCCGGGTACGACCCGCAGATCGATCGGGGTTGTATCGAGCGAGTCGCTGAGGTCGATGATCGTCTCGGCGAGGGTGCGGGAACGCTGTTGGCGACGGTCCTCGGCGACGACGGCGGGCATCAGCACGGCGATGTCGTCGATGCGGGCCTGCAGCTCCACCGCCACTCGGGCGACCTCGGCGGACACGCGCGCCGAGTGCAGCCGCACCTCGAGCAGGTCACCCTGGGTGGGGAGCTCCAATCCGAGGTCGGCATCGACCAGCTCGTCGAGGCGATGCTCCATGCGGGAGAGGCGCTCGTCGATCTGCTGGGCGTGGACGGCGAGGGCCACCAGCACCCGCTCCGACCGGACCGCGGGGAGCCCTGCCGGTTGTGTTGCCGGGGTGACCGGCCGCCGTGGACGGAAGGGGAGGCGCATGAAGCCGACGGTACTGCTGTACCCCGTCACCCTGGTGGACCGCAGGTTGCCGCCGCGATGGGTGGCCGATACAGTCCCACCTCCACACCAAGTCGACGCGGGGTGGAGCAGTCAGGTAGCTCGTCGGGCTCATAACCCGAAGGTCGCAGGTTCAAATCCTGCCCCCGCCACCAA
>Ga0136633_1001359_pt1 | contig 18095 bp, 14 predicted proteins | sample AntDrymeUQ832206_2_FD_105494 | JGI IMG/M metagenome (GOLD analysis project Ga0136633, IMG submission 105494) | Polar desert sand microbial communities from Dry Valleys, Antarctica - metaG UQ83 (22.06) | ecosystem: Environmental > Terrestrial > Soil > Desert | place: Antarctica: Dry Valley...
AGCCAAGGCCTACGGCGTGCCGGAGGACCTCTTCGACGCGCTGCTGGAAGACGTCGCCACCGCACCGATCGACCCGCGAATGAAGCCGATTCTGGCCTACGCCAAGGTGTTGACGCTGTCACCCACCAAGGCCCTGCAACGACATGTCGATGCCGTCCTGGCCGAAGGCTGGACCGAACGAGATCTGCACGACGCGATCCTCACGGTCTGCCTGTTCAATTTCATGAACCGTCTGCTTGAGGGCCACGGCGTCAAGGGATCGGCGGATCTGTACGAGGCACGCGGCCATGCCTTGCAGCAGTCTGGCTATGCGCCGTTGCTGGGCTTGCTTCAGGATGCGACGAAGCCACCCGAGGGCGAAAGCCCATGATCCGATACCTGGCGATGCGACTTGCCTCCATGCTGGTCATGGTGGTGCTGGCGACCGTCGTCATCTTTCTCATCGCGAGCCAGGTACCGGCCGACCCGGTGCTCGCGCAGCTCGGCGACCTGCAGGCGTCCGATCCGGAGATGGTGGCCTCCTACCGGGCCAAGTGGGGCCTGGATCTGCCGATCTGGCATCAGTACGCCCTCTTCCTCAAGGGCCTGGTGCAGGGTGACCTGGGCATCTCGATCGCGACCCACCGGCCGGTGCTGGACGACATCGTGCAATACGCGCCGGCGACGATCGAGCTCGCGACCGTCTCTTTCCTGCTGGCGCTCGTAGTTTCCCTGCCCCTGGGAATCCTGGCCGCGGTACGGCGCGACAGCTGGGTGGATCACCTGGCGCGATTCATCTCGCTGATCGGCGTGTCGGCGCCGACCTTCTGGCTCGCCTTCATCATGCTGGCGGTGTTCTACGGCGGCTTGCAGATCGCCCCGGGTCCCGGACGACTGGACGTCATCGCCCTGCCGCCGCCGGCCTGGTCGGGGCTCTACCTGCTCGACAGTGCGATCGCCGGACAGTGGGACACCTTCCGGGATGCCGCCGCGCACCTGGTGCTGCCGAGCATCGTGCTGGCGGCGTCGATCGTCGGCATGCTCACCCGCACCGTGCGCGCCAGCATGCTCGAGGCGCTGGCCCAGGACTATGTCCGGGTCGCCCGGGCCAAGGGCATGCGCGAATCGGCGATCGTAATCCGGCACGCGCTGCCCAATGCCCTGGTGCCGGTGGTCACGCTCGGCGGCATTGCCTATGCCCTGCTGCTTACGGGCGCTGTGATGACGGAAACCGTGTTCAGCTGGCCCGGGCTCGGGCGCTACACCTTCCGCAGCGCCGTCGCCCTTGATTTTCCCGGCATCCTTGGCATCACGGTGGTGGTCGCCGCGGTCTACCTGCTGGTCAACCTCGCGGTCGATCTGTCCTATGCGCTGCTCGACCCGCGGGTGACCCGCGGATGAGCGCGAACGCCGCCGCGCCGGCAACGGCGACCCTGCCGGCACCTGCCGACCGCAGCGTCCTGAAGCGCAGGCGCTGGCTGCGCCGCTACGGGCTCGCGACCAGTGGCGCGGTCATCGTCACGCTCTGGGTGCTGATCGCGATCCTGTCTCCGTGGCTGACCCCTTATCCGGTGGAACAGGTCGACCTGGCCAACCGCCTGCTGCCGCCGTCGGCGGCGCACTGGCTCGGTACCGACACGCTTGGCCGCGACGTCTTCTCCCGCCTCCTGGTGGGCTCCCGGGTCTCGCTGATGGCGGGCGTCGTGGTGGTGGCGATCGGCGGCCTGATCGGTACGCTGGTCGGCGCCGCGGCAGCCTATGCCGGCGGGCGCATCGAAGAATGGATGATGCGGGCCACCGACCTGGTGATGTGCTTTCCCCCGGTCATCCTCGCCATGGCGATTGCCGCAGCCCTGGGGATCGGCGTCACCAATACCATCCTTGCGATGCTGGTCGTCTGGTGGCCGAAATTCGCCCGCCTGGCGCGCAGCCTGGTGCTGGTGCAGCGTAACCAGGAGTACGTCGAAGCGGCCCATGTGCTCGGCTACGGTCCTACGCGCATCCTGCTGCGGCACATCGTGCCCAACGCCATGGGCCCGCTGATCGTGCTCCTGACGATGGATGTGGGCACCGCCATCCTGACTTTCGCCGGCCTGAACTTTCTCGGCCTCGGCGTGGTGCCGCCCACGCCCGAGTGGGGGCAGATGGTGTCCGAAGGGCGCGAGCTGGTGGAGCAGTGGTGGGTTGCCGCCTTCCCCGGCTTCGCGATCCTCAGCGTGGTGATCGGCTTCAACTTCCTGGGCGACGGCATCCGCGACTGGCTCGATCCCAAGTCGCGCCAGCGCTGAGCGAAGCTCGCAACGCGTGTTCGGAACGGGATAGACTAGCCGGACCATCGGCGGCGGATCCGACTGCCCGATGGGGTCGAAGCGCGCACCGTCGGGCGCACGCCGCCAAAAAACATCGGTCGAGGAGACTCCGTTCATGACCAAAGAGAAAATCCTGCTGCCGCGACGCCGCCTGCTGGCCGGTTCGGCCGCAACGGCGCTGAGCGCCGGCTTCGCGGGCGGCGCCCGCGCCCAGGCGCGCAAGGACGTCCTGGTGCTGGGTGTCGACATCAGCGACGGCCGCAACTACGACCCCGGGCGGATGTCGGACTACTCGCCGCCGCTGACCAACGGCAATGTCTACGACACCCTGGTCACGCTGGTGCCGGGCAACTACAGCGACATCAAGCCGATGCTCGCCACCTCCTGGGAGCGCTCCCAAGGCGGCAAGGCCTGGCGGTTCAAACTGCGCGACGGGGTCAAGTTCTGGGACGGCAGCCCGTTCACCGCAGAGGATGTGAAGTTCACCTTCGACCGGCTGGTCAACCTGAAGGACCAGCCGAGCGCCTACGCCGCCAACATCGGCGGGGTGGAGGTGGTGGATCCACTGACAGTCGACGTCGTCATGAAGAACCCGGACGAGCCGCTGCTGCTGAACCTGGTCGCCCCCGCTTTCGCCATCTACTCGAAGAAGATGGTTTCGGCCAACGGGGGCGTCTCCGACGAGTCCTCCAAGAGTGCCGACAAGGCAACCACCTGGCTCAACCAGAGCTCGGCGGGCACCGCTGCTTACCGCATGGCGTCGTGGGAGCGCAATACGGCAGTCACGCTGGTGCGCAATCCGCACTGGTGGGGAGGCAAGGCCCCCTTCGAGCGAGTGATCATCCGCCACATCGCAGATGGAGCGGCGCAGCTCCTGGCGCTCAAGCGCGGCGACGTCGATGTGGCGTTCAACCTGACGGCGGAACAGCTGGATTCGGCCATCACCGACAGTAACCTGCGCATCGAAAAGACGACCAGCCTGGACCATCTTTACATGACGCTGACCAGCAGCGCCGAACTCAATCCCGCGCTGGCCAAACGAGAGGCGCGGCTGGCGGTGGCCTATGCGATCGACTACGACGGCATCATCAAGGGGCTGGTGGGCGGCGCAGCCGTGCGCCCCGCGTCGTTCCTGCCGATCGGCGTCGCCGGCTCGACTGCGGAACTGACCGCCCAGATCGGCTATCGGCAGGATCTCGACAAGGCACGTGCCCTCCTGAAGGAAGCCGGATTGCCGGACGGCTTCGAGTTCGATATGTCGATTGCCAACGCCGCGGTGGCCGGCACCAATTACCAGCTGCTGGCGCAGAAGGTCCAGTCGGACCTGGCGCGGGTGGGCATCAGGATGACCCTCAAGCCGCTCGATCCGGTCAACCTTCGCACCCAGTACAACGGCGGAAAGACGCAGTCGGTCATCACATTCTGGAACACGCCGTCGCCGGAGCCCACCTTGTGGAGCGGCGCGACGGTGAATCGGGTGGCCAAGCGAGTGCACTGGTCCGTGCCCGAGGCGATGGCCGACCTGGTCAAGCGTGCCGCGGTCGAGCAGGATGAGAAGAAGCAGATCGGTCTCTATCGGCAGTATCAGGAGGGCCTGCAGGAGAACGCCAACTACATCGTGCTGCTGCAGCCGGTTTACCGGTTGGCGGTGCGCAACACGGTGAAGAACTTCCTGCCCACCGGCGCCGGCTGGTATGTCGAGCTGGAACAGGTGCAGCCGGCCTGATCTTGGCCCCGCTGCTCGAGGTGCGCGACCTGCGCACCTGCTTCGATACCGATGCCGGCGTAATCCAGGCGGTGGATGGCGTGAGCTTCACCATGATGCCGGGCGAGACGCTGGGCATCGTCGGTGAATCGGGCTCCGGCAAGAGCGTCACCGCGCGGTCGATCATGCGCCTGCTGGACGAGGGCGCGCGCATCGCGAGCGGTGAAGTTGTCTTTCGCGGCGGTGACGTGCTGGCCCTCGATCGCGAGGGCCTGCGGTCGCTGCGCGGCGGCGATGTCGCCATGGTGTTCCAGGACCCGATGACCTCGCTGAATCCGGTGCGCCGGATCGCGGGGCAGATGGTCGAAGGCATGACGATCCACGGCCGTGCCAGCAGCAGCCAGGCGCGGGCACGGGCGGTGGACCTTCTTCGGCGGATGGGGGTGAGCACGCCGGAACGGTCGATCGACGCCTATCCGCACGAGTTCTCCGGCGGAATGCGCCAGCGGGTCATGGTGGCAATGGGTTTCGCCAACCGCCCCGGCCTGCTGATCGCCGACGAACCCACGACCGCGCTCGACGTGACCATCCAGGCCCAGATCCTCGACCTGTTGCGCGAACTGAGTGCCGAGTCCGGTACGGCGGTACTGCTGATCAGCCACGACCTCGGCGTGATCGCCAACGTGTGCGCCCGGGTCATCGTCATGTACAGCGGCGAAGTCGTCGAAGAAGGCCCGACCGAGGCACTGCTCTCCGACCCGCGCCACCCCTACACCTGGGCCCTGCTCAACGCGGTGCCCAGGCTCGATCAGCAGCTTGCTGCGGATCGCCGCCTGGTGGCGATCGACGGCATGCCCCCGGATCCCCTCGACCTGCCGCGCGGCTGCCGCTTCGCGGCGCGATGCCCGTTTCGCATCGACCGCTGCGAGCATGAAAGGCCGCCACTGGCGACCGTCGCGCCGGCGCGCCAGACCCGCTGCTGGGTGACAGGAAACGGCGATCCCTTGCCGCCGCGCACGATCCCGGCCACTGCCAGCCGGGCGGTTCTGCAGGCCGGCGAAGCGCAGGCCGTGGCGGGCGCCGCGCCGGTTCCGATGCTGGAACTGGCCGGCCTCGAAAAGCATTTCAACCTGCGCGGCGCCGGCCTCTGGGCAAGCCGCCGCAAGGTCCATGCCGTGGACGGCGTCGACCTCACCGTGTGGCGGGGCGAAACGGTGGGCCTGGTCGGCGAGTCCGGATGCGGAAAATCGACGATCGCACGACTCGTGACCCGCATCCATGAACCGACCGGGGGCACGATCCGTTTCCAGGGTACCGACATCAGCCACGCGTCGGCGGCCGAGATCCGGCCCTTGCGCCGGCGGCTGCAGATGATCTTCCAGGATCCCTATGCGAGCCTGAACCCGCGGATGTCGGTCGGCGACATCCTGGCCGAACCGCTGCGATTTCACCGGCTCACCGCAAGCGACAGCGAGACGCGTCATCGGGTGGCGGAACTGCTGGACCTGGTCGGCCTGCCCGTGCGCTCAGCCGAGCGCTACCCGCATGAATTCTCAGGCGGCCAGCGCCAGCGGATCGGCACCGCCCGTGCGCTGGCAGTGTCGCCCGAAATGATCGTGGCCGATGAACCGATCTCCGCCCTCGACGTCAATATCCAGGCCCAGGTCATCAACCTGCTGGCCGACCTTCAGCGGCGCCTCGGCCTGACCTATCTGTTCATTGCCCACGACCTCGCGGTCGTCCGCCATGTCTCGGACCGCGTCGTGGTGCTCTACCTGGGACGGATCATGGAAATCGCGCCGTCGGCTGACCTCTTCGCCGCACCCCTGCACCCCTACACCGTGGCGCTGCTGTCGGCCGCCCCGCTGCCGGATGTCGCAGCAGAGAAAAGCCGTCGCCGCCTGATTCTCGGCGGCGAACCGCCCAGCGCCCTGGCTCCGCCCAGCGGCTGCCGCTTCCGCACGCGCTGCCCGATCGTCCGGCCGGTGTGTTCAGAAGCGGTGCCGGCGCTGCTTGAACATCGACCCGGGCAATTCGCCGCCTGTCACTTCGCCGGCAACCTGCAGGCCTGACCATGATCGACGGATACATGCACCTGGACCTCCAGGCGGCCGCACCCCTCTCAGACCTGCGCCGGCGCCTGGAACAGTCGGGACAGGACGGCGCGCTGCTGGTCGAAACCTGGGACGGCCGCAACCGCGACCTGATGGTCCGTGCCCAAGCCGTGGCATTGCCCGGCATCCGCTATGCCTATTGCTTCCGGGGCCAGGATGGCCCACAGATTGACGAACTGCTTGCAGGCCCGAAGGTGCTGGCGCTGCGTGCCGATACCGCGGCACTCGCACGAGACGACTTCCCGGCTGCGCGACTTGCCGCCGGCGGGACCTGGCTGCTCGCGCATGCCGAAGAGGGTATCGCGGCACTCGCCGGCCGGCTGCAGCACTGGACCCGGCAATGCCCGGCACTTCGCGTCTATGTGCCGCACCTGGGCTGGCCGCGTCGCAACGGCGCCGACGAAGCGGACTGGGCCGACGCCATGCAAGGGCTCGCTGCCATCCCGACGGTGATTGCGGGCGTGTCCGCGCTCGCCCATTTCTCCCGCGAGCCTTTTCCGCACGACGACATGCAGCCCTGCGTCGAGCACCTCTGCCGGCTCTTCGGCGCCAGGCGCATCGTCCTGGGCAGCGACTACCCGAACAGCGGCGCAGTCCTGTACGCACCGCTGCATGCCCTCGGTGCACGCTGGGTCGCAGGCGCGCTGCCGGACTGGGATCCGCATCATGACGCCCTGCAGCGCTGAGCCTCACCGGCGTACCGCAGGCCCGGGAAACGGACCGGGCGGATCATGCGGATCGCGCTGATCGGTTACGGCGCCGTGGCCGCGATCCATGCCCGGGGCCTGGCCACTGCGGCCGACGCCAGCTTCGCCGCGGTCATCGGTCCGGACCGCGGGAAGGCACAGGCATTTGCCGACACCCACGGCGCGGCGTCGGCGGCAACCGGCATCGACGAGGTCCAGGACCCGCTCGACGCGGTCATCATCGCATCACCGTCGCCGCTGCATTTCCCGCAGGCCGAAGCCTGCCTGCAGCGGGGATTGCATGTGCTGATCGAACTGCCGGCGGTGCAGTCGCCCGACGAAGCCCGGCGACTTGCGGCGCTGGCCGCCTCCTGCGGTCACATCGTCCGCTGCGCGACAACCAGCCGCTTCCTGCGGCCCTACCGGATGATCGGCCACTGGCTGCAGAACGGACGCCTCGGCACCGTGCTGAGCCTGCTGCACTGGCGCACGATTGCGCCACGCCGGCGCAGCTGGACCGACGACGCGCTGCTGCACCACGCTGCGCATCCGGTCGACCTCCTCCTGCACTGGTTCGGCGCACTGCAGCCTCTGGGCTGTGCCGCCGAGCCGCAGGCGCTCGGGGCCCAGCAACTGGCATTGCTGGCGCGATTGCCCGAAGGCGCCCCCGTCAGCATGCACATCGCCTATGACGGCCGACTTCCCTCGGTCGGCATGACGCTGGTGTGCGAGCGTCACATGCTGGTGACCGACGGCTTCAGCTTCATCCGCTGCGACGATCCCGACCTCTGCTGGCAGGGTGACGAAGCCGGGGAGTATGCCGACGCCATCGGCCGCCAGGACCTGGCCTTCATCGCTACCTGCCGCGACGGCGTGGACAACCAACCCTGGACGGAGACCGTGCGCCTGGCCGAGCACATCCAGGCGTTCCAGCGGCTGGCGCTGCCGCTATTCACCGCACCGGGAGCATCCGCATGAATCTCGCAGCGTTTCTAGGAATCGACTTGCCCGTCATCCAGGCGCCGATGGCCGGGGCGCAAGGCAGCGCCATGACCATCGCGGTGTCCAATGCCGGCGGCCTCGGATCCCTGCCATGCGCCATGCTGACGCCGGACGTCATCGGCCAGGAACTGGCGACGATCAAGGCCGCCACGGACAAGCCGTTCAACGTCAACTTCTTCTGCCATTCTCCGCCCGTGCCGGATGCCGAGCGCCAGGCTGGTTGGAATCGGGCGCTCGCCCCCTACTTCGAGGAGTTCGGTATCGAGGCCAAGGCGGTGCCGGCCGGCGCCGGCCGCTCGCCATTCTCCGCGGAAGCGGCGGATGTCCTGGCGCAGTTCAAACCTGCCGTGGTCAGCTTTCACTTCGGGCTACCGTCGGCCGAACTGCTGGCAAGGGTCAAGGCCTGGGGCGCCAAGGTGCTGTCGTCGGCAACCACCGTGGAAGAGGCCCGCTGGCTGGAGAGCCACGGCGCCGATGTGATCATCGCGCAGGGCAGCGAAGCAGGCGGCCACCGCGGCATGTTCCTGACATCGGACCTCACCACCCAGGTCGGTACTTTTGCCTTGCTGCCGCAAGTGGTCCGTGCCGTCCGAGTGCCGGTGATCGCAGCCGGCGGCATCGCCGACGCAGCCGGTCTCAGCGCCGCGCTGGCGCTGGGCGCAGTCGGGGTACAGGCCGGCACCGCCTATCTGCTTTGCCCCGAGTCTGCGATCAGTCCGCTGCATCGGGCGGCGCTCAAGCGTGAGAACGCCCGCCATACGGCCCTGACGAACGTGTTTACCGGCCGTCCGGCGCGGGGCATCGTGAATCGGGCCGTGCGGGAGATCGGACCGGTCAGTGCCGCCGCGCCCGCGTTCCCGCTTGCGACCAGCGCGATGGCCGCCCTGCGGGCCAAGAGCGAAAGCGCCGGCTCGGATGACTTTTCGCCGCTCTGGTGCGGACAGAACCCCCTCGCCTGCCAGGAACTTCCCGCCGGCAGGCGCACCCGGCAACTGGCCGGAGCATCGGACTGATGCCGGACACCCTGGCCGGCGGCCGGGCCGCACCGCTTTAGAATCCAGGCCTCCTCGCTCGACAGGTGGTGCCATGAAGATTGTTGAAATCCGGGAAGCCACCCGGCCGATCGCGTCGCCGATACGAAACGCCTACATCGACTTTTCGCGGATGACAACCAGCCTGGTGGCGGTGGTGACCGATGTCGTGCGCGAAGGCCGCCGCGTCGTCGGCTACGGATTCAACTCCAACGGCCGCTACGGCCAGGGCGGCCTGATACGGGAGCGATTTGCCGATCGCATCAAGGAAGCAGGCGAGAACGAACCGGCGTCGCTGCTCACCGACGCGGGCGACAACATCGATCCCGACCGGGTATGGGCCACGCTCATGAAGAACGAGAAACCCGGCGGGCACGGCGAGCGGTCGGTCGCAGTCGGTACGATCGACATGGCCGTCTGGGACGCCGTTGCGAAGATTGCCGGCAAGCCGTTGTTCCGCCTGCTGGCGGAGCGCCACGGACGCGAGGCCGATCCCCGCGTCTTTGTCTACGCCGCCGGCGGCTACTATTACCCGGGCAAGGACCTGGGCGCGCTCCGGTCGGAGATGCGCTCCTACGTCGATCGCGGCTACAACGTCGTCAAGATGAAAATCGGCGGCGCGACGCTCGACGAGGACCGCAGCCGGATCGAGTCGGTGCTGAGCGAAATCGCCGGCCATGCCCAGCTCGCCGTCGACGCGAACGGCCGATTCGACCTGGATACCGCCATCGCCTACGCCAAGATGCTGCGCGACTACCCCCTTTTCTGGTTCGAGGAAGCGGGAGATCCGCTCGACTTCCGGCTGCAGGCAGCACTGGCGGAGTACTACCCCGGCCCGATGGCCACCGGCGAGAACCTGTTCAGCCATCAGGATGCCCGCAATCTGCTGCGCCATGGCGGCATGCGCCCAGATCGGGACTGGCTGCAGTTCGACTGCGCCCTCTCCTACGGGCTCTGCGAGTATCAGCGCACCCTGCAGGCCGTCGTCGGCGCCGGCTGGTCACCCTCGCGCTGTATCCCCCACGGCGGGCACCAGATGTCGCTCAACATTGCCGCCGGCCTCGGCCTGGGGGGCAACGAGAGCTACCCCGACCTGTTCCAGCCATACGGCGGCTTTCCCGATGGGGTGAAGGTGGAGGACGGGCATATCCGGATGCCAGACCTTCCGGGAATCGGCTTCGAAGGCAAGTCCGACCTGATCCGTGAAATGCAGGCCCTGGCCGAGTGACGTCCCTGACCGGCGCAGCGGTGCCCGCAGCGCGGGTCCGCTTGTTAGACTTGTGGCTGTCATCAACCCGCTTTCGCCGCCTCATCGCATGCGCTCACCTGCTGGCTCGATCCTGATCGTCGTCGCCCCGTCCGGCGCGGGCAAGACCTCGCTGGTGCGCGCCCTGATGGACGCGCGCGTGCAGATTCGCCATTCGGTTTCCTTCACGACCCGGGCGCCTCGCGCCGGGGAACGTGATGGCGAGGACTATTGCTTCATTTCGGAGACCGACTTCCGCGAGCGCCGCATCGCCGGCGAATTCCTGGAGTGGGCCGAAGTCCACGGCAACCTGTACGGCACGTCCCGCAAGTGGATCGACGAGCAGACCGCTGCCGGCGCCGACATCGTCCTGGAAATCGACTGGCAAGGCGCCCGCCAGGTGCGCAGCCTCTACCCGGACGCGGTGTCGATATTCATCGCCCCGCCCTCGCTGGAAATCCTGAAGGAGCGCCTGCAGTCACGGGCGAAAGACTCCGCGGCTGTCATCGAACGCCGCCTGGCGGCCGCCCGCAATGAACTGGAACATGCGGCGGAGTTCCAATATATAATTGTAAATCAAGACTTTAACGACGCCTGCCAGCAACTGCTCTGTATCGCGGATGCCGCCAGGTGCCGGTTCACGCAGCAGGCGGCCCTTCGCCCGGCGTTGTTTGCCGAGCTTGGGATTCCCCCGGGGTAACCGCACGCCGTCATCGCCCTGTCCGCATTGATTGATTGACATTGATCATGCCGAGGACATTTCGTCCGGGGCATCCGCTGCCGGGTCAAACTGGCACACACGTTGAGGATCATCAGACCATGGCCCGTATTACCGTTGAGGACTGCCTGAAGCAGATCCCGAATCGTTTCGAACTCACGCTGGTAGCCACTTATCGCGCGCGCATGCTGGCCCAGGGTCACACGCCCAAGGTCGAGTCCAAGGACAAGCCGACGGTGACGGCCCTGCGGGAAGTGGCCGCCGGCAAGATCGGCCGCGAAATGCTGCGTCGCGTGCCCATCTGAGCGCCGCGATCCACCACCGATAGACCCCAGGCCTCCCGATGTTGCATACCGAGGCCTTCCCCCCATCATCCGGCGGCACCCAGAAGCGGGCCGCCGCGCCCGGAAGCGCGGGCCGGGAGTCCGCTGACAATCCGGTCACGGAAACCCCCCGGGGCAACGTCGCCTCCCTCGATCCGCTGCTCGCCCAGGTCAAGAGCTATCTGCCGGCCAAGGACATCAAGCGGATCCGCGAAGCCTACCGGCTGTCCGACCAGGCGCACCTCGGACAGTTCCGATCCAGCGGCGATGCCTACATCACCCATCCGATCGCGGTCGCGCAGATCTGCGCCGGCTGGCGGCTGGATGCGGACGTCCTGATGGCGGCCCTGCTGCACGACGTGCTGGAGGACACCGGCGTCACCAAGCTGGAGCTCAACGAGCGCTTCGGCCCGGCTGTTGCCGAGATGGTGGACGGCCTCTCCAAGCTGGACAAGATCGAGTTCGGCAACCGGGAGCAGGCGCAGGCCGAGAGTTTTCGCAAGATGCTGCTCGCCATGGCGAGGGACGTGCGGGTCATCCTGGTCAAGCTGGCCGACCGGCTGCACAACATGCGCACCCTCGACGCGGTCAGCCGGCACCGTCAGCAGCGCATCGCCGGCGAAACCGCCGAGATCTATGCCCCGATCGCCAACCGGCTGGGACTGAACAGCCTCTACCGGGAGATGCAGGATCTGTCGTTCCGATACCAGCATCCGATGCGCTACGACGCGCTGTTCAAGGCGGTGCAGAACGCCGGCAAGATCCGCCGCGACGCCCTCGGCCGGGTGACCGACACTGTCGGCAAGGCGCTCGCGAAGATGGGCGTCACGGCAGAAATCAGCTCGCGGGAGAAATCCCTCTACTCCATCTACCGCAAGATGGTGGACAAGAAGATATCGTTCTCGGAAGTCACCGATCTCTTCGGCATCCGCCTGATCGTGGCTGACCTGCCCCAGTGCTATCTGGCGCTGGGTGCCCTGCACAATAACTTCAAGCCGAACACCAGCCGCTTCAAGGACTTCATTGCGATCCCCAAGGCCAATGGCTACCAATCGCTGCACACGACGGTGGTCGGTCCGCACGGCGGGGGCATCGAGTTCCAGATCCGCACACCGGAGATGCATCACCTGGCCGAAGCGGGCGTTGCCGCCCACTGGCTCTACAAGACCGACGGCGAAACCGCGAGCGACGTCCAGGTCAAGACGCTGGACTGGCTCAAGTCACTGCTCGACATCCAGCAGCAGACCGGCGATTCGCTCGAATTCATCGACCATGTCAAGGTGGACCTCTACCCCGACGCGGTCTACGTGTTCACGCCGAAAGGGCAGATCCGCGGGCTGCCGCGCGGGGCGACCGTCATCGACTTCGCCTACAGCGTACACACCGACGTCGGTAACCAGTGCGTTGCCGCGCGCATCAACGGCGAACTCGTGCCGCTGCGATCGGAGTTGAATCACGGCGACGTGGTGGAAGTAATCAGCGACGTCAACGCCAGGCCCAGCCCCTCCTGGCTGACATTTGCCCGGACCGGCAAGGCCCGCTCGGAGATCCGCTATTTCCTGCGGCGCATGAAATACGACGAGTCGGTTGCGCTCGGCAACCGGCTGCTGGAGCAGTCACTGGCCAGCCTGCGCATCGACAGCGGTTCTCTCGACGACACGCAACTGGAAAAGGTCGCGCGGGACACGGCCGCCAAGTCGGTCAGCGACCTTCTCGCCGATATCGGCCTCGGCCTCAAGCTGGCGCCGGTCATTGCCCGCGCCATCGCCCTGGACATGAGCGGCCAGTCCGCCGCTGCCAGGCTGGCACCGCGCTCCGCGCCGATCATCATCCAGTCGGTGGACGGTATTTCCCTGCAGTGCGCGCCCTGCTGCCACCCGGTGCCGGGCGACCGGATCGCCGGACACATGCGTGGGGGGCACGGTCTGGCCATCCACCGCGTCGATTGCGAAACCGCCAAGCGGCAGATGAGCCGTGACGCGGAGCGATGGATGGAAGTCGAGTGGGGCGACAACATCAACGGCATGTTCCGCACCCTGGTGGAGGTCGCGGTGCACGACGAGCGAGGCGTGCTTGGCCGCATCGCCGGCGAGATCGCCGCCAGCGACGCGAACATCGTCCAGGTGTCGATGGATACCGACGCCGAGCACATGGCGTTGATCAAGTTCACGTTGCAGGTCCGGGACCGCCAGCACCTTGCCGAAGTCTTTCGCAGCCTGCGGCGCCTGCCGCAATTCCGCTCGCTGTCACGCCACTAGTTTCGGGACCACCCGTCGGGACACCACCCGTTGCGGGTATGGGCACGCCCGATTCAGTTCAGGCTGCCCAGGTAAGCCGCCATATTCTCCGCGTGCTGCTGCGTCACACCGAGGTCCGGCATGGCCGTGAGCGGGTCGATCCGCTGCGGATGTCGGAGCCAGGCGATCAGGTTGGCCCGGGTATTGGGCAATTCACCGGCAATCCATTGGCGGCGCGCCCAGCCGTTGAGCGGCGGCCCGACATGGATGTCGCCGCCGGTGACGCCGGGTATGACGTGACACGAGGTGCAGGCGTACTGGCTCAGCGCAATCCGGCCCTGTTCGGCGTCCCCTTTCGGATAGTCCGTTCCGCTTGCGGGCGGCGACCCGTTCCGGGTCTTGACCTCCTCCAGCGAGGGGCATTGCCGATCCCGCAACGGCGCCAGCACGGTGGCATACGCCGCCGGTGACATCAGGGGCAGGCGCTGCAGGAACCCGACGAGGGCCCACAGATCCTGGTCCGCGAGACGGAACTCCCAAGCCGGCATTCCGGTCATCTTGAGACCGTGGCGGGTAATCCAGTACAGCTCGCCGGGGGTCCAGTCCCGCGCCGCGCTGACCAGCGAGCCCGGGATCGGCTGCATGCCCTTGCCGATCGCGTCGGGCGCGACGCCGGGGCCCCCGTGGCATTGCACACAATGCTGCCGAAAGCACACCGCGCCGCTTTGCAGCGTCGCCGGATCGTCCAATCCCGGCGGCGCCTGGATGTCCCGCGCCCGCAGTTGCACCGATGCGTGCATCGCCTTTTCGAGGACGGTGAATACCGGCTGGAGATGAGGCGAGGTGGAGGACATGCCGTAAAGCCCGCCATAGACCACCACGACACCCGCCAAGGTGGCAATGACCGCCAGGATGGCGGTGGTCAGCAGGGCATGTTTCCACATGGGCTGGGCGGAGGTGGCGAAGGCACGCGCGGTGCCGGTGGCCCCAGCGAGCAAGTACGAGGCCCGTGGGACGATTCCCGGGAATGGTTCTTGATGCAGGTCCCGCGGGCGGCAGGAGGCAACCAGCATGCAGCGACACAGTCTGGAGCCTGTCGGAGTATGGGAAGGGGTCGCGCGGTGGACGACAGGGAAGCAGCGCAAGGCGCGCGAAGGGGATCAATATCACGGGGTATTGACCCCTTCGCGCAACGCCGCGATGCGCCCTGTCGTGCGCCGCCCTATGGGTTCGCACCAGAAAGCCGCGATGCGGCATTGCGCGACCCCTTCCCATACTCCGACAGGCTCCTAGGGCCAGGGACCATCCGCCGAGCGGCAGCGGTGCCGCTCGTGCCCCTGTTCCTCCTGTTCCTCTGCCTGGCGGCACTGCTCGTGCTGGGGGCCTGCAGCCGCGTGACCGGCGGGGATTTCGACAAGCTTGGCAATGCTGCCCGCGGGCAGCAACTGCTGGCGCAATACCAGTGCGGCGGCTGCCACGCGATTCCCGACGTGCCCGGCGCGCGCGCCGGCATCGGTCCGCCCTTGGCGGCTTGGGGGCGGCGCAGCTACATCGCCGGCCACCTGCCGAATACGCCGCCGATGCTCCAGCGCTGGATCATGAACCCCGACGCCCTGGTGCCGGGCTCGCTGATGCCAGCGATGGGCGTGGGCGAGGCGGACGCCCGTGACATGGTGGCCTACCTGATGTCGTTGTCATGAGCGCCGGCGCCTCGATGCTGGCGCCGGCGGGTCCTCTCGCGGCAGGGATCGCGCCGATCATCTGGGTGCTGATCGGCGGCGCAAGCGTGATCTTCATCGGCGTGATGCTGCTGCTGGCGCTCTCCCTGCGCGATCGCGACGGCAAGTCGGCCATTCCTACGCCGGTCTGGGTCATCGGCGGCGGCGTGATCTTTCCAGTGGTGGTGCTCTCCGGCCTGCTGTGGTTTTCCATCGTGCGTAGCGCCCCCTACGCGCAGCCCGCGCCGCGCGATGCCCTGGTGATCGCGGTCACCGGCCACATGTGGTGGTGGGAGGTGCGCTACCGCGATCCTGCAGGCGGACCCGACATCGTGCTTGCCAACGAAATGCGGCTGCCGGTCGGGCGGACGGTGGTGGTCGGACTCAACAGCGCGGACGTGATCCACAGCTTCTGGGTGCCCGCCCTTGCGGGCAAGGTCGACACCGTGCCCGGACGGGTGAACCAGCTTGTCTTCAGCGCCAGCGAAGAAGGTGTCTACCACGCGCCGTGCGCCGAATACTGCGGGCTCGCGCACGCGCGAATGGCCTTGCACGTGGTTGCCCAATCCCCGGCCGACTTCGATCGCTGGCTGGCACGGCAGGCCGAACCGGCGGCAGAACCCGACAGCGAACTCCAGGCTCGCGGGCAGCAGGCGTTTGCGACGCACGGATGCGCCTCCTGTCATCGGATTCGCGGCTTCAGCGAAGCCGGCGGCTCCGGACCGGACCTGACGCACGTCGCGAGCCGCCTGTTCCTGGGCGCAGGAGCCCTGCGAAATCATCCGGGTGCACTGCTGGCCTGGACGACCAACGTGCAGAGCCTCAAACCCGGAGCCCGCATGCCATCCTTCGACCATCTCGATCCGCCGACCCTGCGCGCGCTCGACGCCTATCTGGGGCATCTGCGGTGAGCACCTCGCTTCCCAACCGGCTGCCGCGTCCGGAAGGCGAACTCTCACGGCTCGAGCGGGCATGGCAGCCGCCGCGGGGCTGGCGCGTTCTATCGGCGGTCAACAACACCAACATCGGCTTGTACTACATCGGAACCGCGTTGCTGTTCTTCGTGCTGGCCGGCGTGCTGGGCCTGCTGATGCGCGCCCAACTCGCCGTGCCGGAAAACGACCTCCTCGATCCGGCGCTCTACAACCAGATCTTCACCATGCACGGCACGGTGATGATGTTCCTGTTCGCGGTCCCGGTAGTCGAAGCGTTTGCGGTCTACCTGCTGCCCGGCATGCTTGGAGCCCGCGACCTGCCCTTCCCCCGGCTCTCGGCCTACGCCTTCTGGGCCTATGCGGTCGGCGGACTGGTGTTCTTCTGCACCCTCTTCTTCAGGGTTTCGCCCGATGGCGGCTGGTTCATGTACCCGCCGCTGACAGGCACCGCCTACTCGCCCGCAGTCAACGCCGACTGGTGGCTGCTCGGCATCGGTTTCATCGAGATTTCGGCCATCGCCGGAGCCATCGAACTGATCATCGGCATCCTCATGACCCGCGCGCCGGGAATGTCACTGGGCCGCATGCCGGTGTATGCCTGGTCGATGCTGGTGGTCGGCCTGATGATCGTGTTCGCGTTCCCGGCAATCATTGCCGGCACGGCATTGCTGGAACTGGAGCGCGCCTTCGACTGGCCCTTCTTCATCGTGGAGCGGGGCGGCGATCCGGTCCTGTGGCAGCACCTGTTCTGGTTCTTCGGTCACCCCGAGGTCTACATCATCTTCCTGCCCGCGGCCGGCATGGTGTCGATGATGGTGCCGGTGGTTGCCCGTACCCCGCTGGCCGGCCATCGCATCGTCGTCGTCGCGCTGGTCGGTGTCGGCGTCTTCAGCTTCGGGCTCTGGGCGCATCACATGTTCACCGCCGGACTCGGGGTCCTGTCGATGAGCCTCATCTCGGCCGCCAGCATGGCGGTAGCCATCCCGATCGGCATCCAGGTCTTCGCCTGGCTGGCCACGCTGTGGCGCGGACGGGTGCAGATCTGCTCGGTTTCGCTGTTCCTGTTCGGCTTCTTCTTCATCTTCGTCCTTGGCGGCCTGACCGGCGTGATGGTCGCCGTGGTGCCATTCGACTGGCAGGTGCACGACACCTACTTCGTCGTGGCTCACTTCCATTACGTGCTGTTCGGCGGCATGGTGTTTCCGATGTTCGCCGCGCTCTACTACTGGTTGCCCCTGGTCAACGGACATCGATTGTCGGAGCGACTTGCGCGCTGGGTGTTCGGGCTGATGTTCGCCGGCTTCAACCTCGCATTCTTTCCGATGCACATCAGCGGACTGCTCGGCATGCCGAGGCGCGTGTACACCTATCCCGCCGATCTCGGCTGGGACGCATTGAACCTGTTGTCGACTGCCGGCGCCTTCGTGCTCGCGGCCGGCGTGATGCTGTTCTTCATCGACCTCGTGCGAACCATGGCACGACGCGCCCGCGCGCACGACGACCCATGGCGGTCCCCGACGATGGAATGGCTGCCGGCCGGCAGCTACGCACCCCGCAGCATTCCCCAGGTCGAATCGCGTGACCCGTTGTGGCAGCAGCCCGGCCTGGCAGCCGATGTGGAGGCCGGGGGTTACTGGCTGCCCGGCAGCCCCACCGGCCGGCGTGAAACGCTCATCACCAGTCCGATCAGCGCCCGGATCCTGCACCTCACTCAGCTTCCCGGGGACGGCTGGCTGCCCTTCATCGCCGCCTTCGCCACCGCCGGGTTCTTCCTGCTGCTGACGGTCAAGATGCTGATGCTCGCAGCGCTCAGCGGCATCACGGCGGTAGTCGCAATCATCATGTGGCTGTGGCAGTCTGATCGCGCTGCAGCGGTACCAAGCGTGCAGATCGGCGAGCATGTCGTCGTGCCCGTCGGCGCGCGCGGGGCCGAGAAACACGCGTGGTGGGCCATGGTGGTGCTGCTGGTCGTCGACGGGACGATATTCGCCTCGTTCGTCTTCGCGCACATCCATGTCTCGATGCGCGCGGTCGTCTGCCCACCCCCCGGCGCCGCACTGCCGGCGGCCCACTGGCAGTTCCTGGCCGCTGC
>Ga0136633_1001360_pt1 | contig 18092 bp, 19 predicted proteins | sample AntDrymeUQ832206_2_FD_105494 | JGI IMG/M metagenome (GOLD analysis project Ga0136633, IMG submission 105494) | Polar desert sand microbial communities from Dry Valleys, Antarctica - metaG UQ83 (22.06) | ecosystem: Environmental > Terrestrial > Soil > Desert | place: Antarctica: Dry Valley...
CGCGCTCGGCTATCGGCCGGATGTGCAGTTCGCGCCGTTCTATGTTGCTCAGCGCGATGGCTTGTATGCGGATGCCGGTCTCGAGGTCACGATCGAGCACCACCAGGCGCCCGACGTTCAGCGCCTGGTGGCCGATGGCCAGGCGGAGGTCGGCGTGGCCGATGCGACCGACGTGATGATCGCGCGCACCTCCGGCATCCCGATCCGCTACGTCAGCACGCTCTACCAGTCGTTCCCGGTCGCGCTCATCGGTGCCGCTGAGGCCGTGCCGGGAGATCCCTCCGGCCTGGTCGGAATGACGATCGGGACGCCGGGCAGGTTCGGATCGTCGTGGCATGCGCTGCTGGCGCTGCTCGACGCGGGCGGTCTGACCGAGGACGATGTCACCATCCGCGAATACCCGCAGTTCAACCAGGTCGATGGCCTCTCGAACGGAGACGTCGAGCTGGTCACCGGCTTCCGCAACAACGAGCCGCTGCGCCTGGAGGCGCGAGGGATTGACGTGGGCCTGCTCACCGTCGACGACATTGCGCCGCTGCCCGGGCCCGGGCTGATCGTCGGAGACGACCTGCTCGCCGATGACCCCGAGCTCGTACGCGCCTTCGTCGGCGCGACCGCGGCCGCGCAGGCGGCCGTCATCGCCGATCCGGATCTGGGCTTCGCGGCGGCGGAGGCATCGGTCCCGACGATCGCCGAGGACCCGGAGGTCGCGCGGGCCGTCCTCGAAGCGACGGTCGAGCTGTGGGAGGGCGACGGCTTCGCCGATGGCGTGATCGACGATGCCACCTGGTCGGCGGGCTACGAGACGATGGTGCGCCTCGGCTTCATCGACGGGTCGGTCCCGCTCGAGGAGATGATCGCGCCGCCGGGAGCCTAGCCGGGCATGAACCAGGGGCCGACATCATCGGCCCCTGGTTCGGTTGTCGGCGCATGACCGCTACCGCGGCGTCGGGCCACCGGTTCGGCGCAGCTCGCTGCTGTCATCGTCGTCGGTGGTCGAGGACTGGAACGCCGGCGCCTCGTGGGCGTCCAACGGTCCGACCTGCGTTGCCGCAGCCGCACCGGAGCCGTCCATGATGCCGATGTCGCGGTCCGCGTCGACCGCTGTCGCCGCCGACTGGAACGCCGGCGCCTCGTGGGCGTCCAACGGTCCGACCTGCGCCGCGGCGTTGATGCCGAAGGCGGGAGCCTCGTGGGCGTCCAACGGACCCACCTGGGTGATCGTCGCGCCGGCCGAGCCGGCCGACCCGTCATCGGACTGCAGGGCCGAAAGCCCAACGCCGCCGGCCGCGCCAAGCGCCACCGTGCCGACGAGCACGCCGGTCACCAGGAGGCGCCGCCGAAACGCGTCCGCATCCGCCCGCGACGGGAAGTGGATCGCGATCGCGTGGCCCTCGGTGTCGTCCTCGTCCTCGAGGCTCACCCGCAGCGTCGTGGGTCCAGCCCCGTGGCCCTCGGTGTCCTCGTCGTCGCCGCTCATCACGACGCGGAAGTTGGTCTTGCCACTGTCCCGCCGAAGCCTGTCCTCCAGCCATTCGGCGTCCTCGGGCTCGACGATCCTCCGGGCGACCTTGTGCCCCTCGGTGTCGTCCTCGAGCTCGATGAGAAATTCCTGGTCGCTCATGTAAATCTCCTTCTGGGTGGCTGAGCCGATCGTCTCGGGCGCGACCGGGGTCAGCCGAATGCCGGCTGTTCTTCGAGACCGGGCCGATGGGAAGCTCTGGGCATCGCTCGGTCGTTCTCCGCTGTGACCCGCTGGGCCTGAACCAGGTAGTCATCTTCGTCCGGTACGCAAGGCCGATGCGATCCAATGCCCGACTGATGGCCAGTCCGCCTTCGGACACCGTTCCTGTCGCGTGCCGGATAGGCGACGCGGCCGGCCGGCGCAACCATCACCAGTATGGACCCGCCCACGGTCGAGCAGCGTCGATGCTTCGAGCGGCTCTGCCTGCTCGCGCACGGCGGCCGGACCGATGAGGCGTGCCGACTGGCATCCGACGCCGTCGATCTGGCTAGCACCACCGATGGTCTCGGGATGCGCCGATAAGCTGCGGCTACGAACCGTCCGTCCTGCGCGCCTCCCGCGCGCGCTCGGCGGACTCGACCGTCTGCCGCAGCACCATCATCGGGGTCACCGGGCCGACGCCGCCCGGGACCGGACTGATGGCCCGCACCACCGGCGCGACCGTTACGAACTCGACGTCCCCGACGATCCCGGTGGCGACCGCGTTGATGCCGCAGTCGACGATCACCGCCGAGCGGTTCACCATCTCAGGTCGCACGAGACCCGGCACGCCGGCGGCGGCCACCAGGATCTCGGCCCGCCGCGTCTCGTGGGTGAGGTTGCGCGTCGCGCGGTGGCAGACCATCACGGTCGCGTCGCGCGCCACGAGGAGCGACGCGACCGGTCGCCCGACGACGGCAGATCGGCCGATGATGACCGCTCGTCGTCCGGCCACGGGAACGTCGTACGCCTCCAGGATGGCGATCACCGCCAGGGCGGTGGCGGGAACCAGGGCTGGCTCGCCGCGAGCCAGCCAGCCGGCGTTGGTCGGCGTGGCGCCGTCCACGTCCTTCGCCGGATCGATGCGTTCGACCAGGCGCCGCCCACGCTCCGCGTCGGCGAGCGGCTGAGCCACCACGATCCCCGCCACCCGGGGGTCTTCGTTGAGCCGGTCGATCGTCTCGAGCAGCGGGTCCGTCTCCTCCGTGAGCAGGAGCGGCTCGACGCCGACGCTCCGTGCGGCGCGCTCCAGGCTGGTCGCATACAGGGCGGCCGCTTCGCTCGACCCGGATCGAAGGATCGCGAGCCGCGGGGCAAGCGCCGGGTCGCCTTCCGTCAGCCGCTCGACGCGGTGCTGGAGCTCGCGGCGCAGGCGGGACGCCAGGCTTCGGCCGTCGAGCAGGCGGGCCGTCACCGAAGGCGCTCCGCGACTGCGTTGCCGACCACCCGGCCTCGCTCGTCCACCGTCGCGAGGAGTCGCCCGATCTCTTCGGTAGCCTTGTCCCGCAGCGATTCGTCCGAGGTGAGATGCGGCACATTGATCTGCACGTTGAGCGCGGCGCCACGGAGCGCGGTGACGGCAAGGAGCGCGGCCACGCCAACATCGCTGATGGCGTTGCGATTCGCGATCGGCGTCAGCCGCTCGGCGAGCTCCAGCACGTCCGATGCCGCCCGTGCGGTCGCAAGCGGGATCCGAGTCGCCTCACGCAGCGCCGCGCCGATCTGGACGCTCCGCGTCGCGCGTTCCCGTTCCGATTCGCGGGGCAGCCGCCGCGCACGGACCACCGCGTCGTAGGCGTTCGCATCGAGCTCGGCGAGGTTGAGCAGCTCGGACTGCCACTGGGTGGCATGGTGGCCGATCTCAGTCAGCGCCTTGCCCTGTCCCTCGGCAGCCGGGCGGCCCACGGTGAGGTCGACGACCATGTGGACGAGCGCCGCGCCCATCGCGCCGGCCATGGCGGCGGCGCTGCCGCCGCCCGGAACCGGATCGCTCGTTGCGAGACGCTCGACGAGCGTTCGCACGGTCATCTCGGTCAGACGCTGGTCCATCGGTCTCCATGACCCTCGCGCGGTCGTCTCCGGACACGCGAATCGGCCCGGACGACGCCGGGCCGATTGTAGGCACGTCGAGCGCGGGATCAGGCCGCGCGCTCGACGGCCTCCAGGAACCAGCGCCGCCGACGGCCGTCGAAAGCGACGGACGCGCGACCACCGTCCGCGGTGCGAAGCACGAGGGTCACGCGCGGGCCTCGTTCGGCCGGGTAGGCGGAACGCTCATCGCGAATGGCGTCGAGCTGGGTGACGCGGAGACGGTGACCGTTCCAGCGCACCTCGGACGGTCGATCGGCAAGCCGATCCCAACGAAGGTGCGCCTCGATGGGGGAGATCTGGACGAGTGCCATGTTCAACGCTCCTGACGGTGGAGGCCTGCTCGGGCACTAGAACAGGCGTTCGATTCAGGAGGGGATCATACCGAACGGATGTTCGACCTGTCAAGCGTTCTCATCGATCTCGTCGGGGCCGACCTGCGGGCGTTCACCGAAGTCGAATCGGCGGTTTGGCCCTTCGGTCAGCAGTCGGGCGCGCGTGATTGCGCCATCGCCGAAACGCTCACGAACCGCGTCGATCGAGCGAGCCAGCCGATCCTCCCGCTCTGGAGCGCCGAAGAGCGTCAGCTGCTGCGCATCGGTCAGGGAGATGGCGGTCAGACCGATCAGGCGCACGCCGCGACCGGCAACCAGCGTGCGCCGCAGGAGCGCGATGCCGGTGTCGAAGAGAGGGCCGGTGTCGCGGGTCTGGTGTGGCAGCGGCGCCTGTCGCGTCAGCGTCTCGAATCCTTCGTAACGCAGCTTCAGCTGGACGGCCCGGGCCGCGAGGTCATGTCGCCGCAGGCGGCTGGCCACCGATTCGGAGAGATCGAGGAGGGTCGCCTCCAGGCGGGCGCGGTCGGCGGTGTCGAGGTCGAAGGTATGCTCGTGGCCGACGCTCTTGGGAGCCTGCAGCGGCTCGACCGGAGCCGCATCGACGCCCTGCGCGCGCGTCGCGAGGTCGAGGCCGTGGCGCCCGAAGCGACGCTGCAGCGTGGACGGTTCGAGCGCCGCCAGCTGGCCGATCGTCGTGACCCCGTAGTCGCCGAGTGCCTGCTGCGACTGCGGCCCGACGCCCCACAGCCTGCGGATCGGCAGTGGTGCCAGGAAGGCGGCCTCCTGGCCGGGCTCCACGATCACCAGCGCGTCGGGCTTGCGCAGATCCGACGCGACCTTGGCGCACAGCTTGTTCGTGGCCACGCCGACCGACACCACCAGCCCGACCTCGTCGCGCACGCGTTCCTTGATCCGCAGCGCGATGGTCGTGCCGTCGCCGAATGCGGTGGCACTGGCCGTCACGTCGAGGAACGCCTCATCGAGGCTGATCGGCTCCACGAGCGGAGTGTAGGAAGCGAAGATCAGCATCACCTGCCGCGACACCTCACGGTAGCGCTCCGGCCTACCCGGAAGGAAGACCCCGTGTGGACAGCGGCGGCCAGCCGTGCGCAGCGGCATCGCCGAGTGAACGCCGTATTCGCGTGCCTCGTATGAAGCCGCGCTCACCACGCCGCGCTCATCAGGCCGGCCGCCGACAATGACGGGCCTCCCGCGCAGCGACGGGTCATCGAGAACCTCGACGCTGGCGTAGAAGGCGTCGAGGTCCGCGTGCAGGATCGTCCGCATCGTCCGCTCAGGAGGTGAAAGTCACGCGGCCGGTCGTCGAGCGCGGCTCGATCATCTCAAGAAGCCGCTGTGCCTCCATCTCGAGGGCCGCGCGGTCCGGGTTCGCGAGGTCGCCGAACGGGCGCAGCTCGATGTGTGCGTCCCCGTCGGCGCGGGCGAGGTTCCACGTCCCGGCGACCGCCCCATCCACGAGGAAGGTGGGAAGCACGTCGGCATTCTTGCTGAAGACGGCCGACCGATGCTCGTCGGCGATGACGCGGTCCCGATACTTCGGAGCATGCGACAGGAGGAGGCTGTCCCAGCGAGCGAGGAGCCGAGGCGGCGCCGGCGTCTCGGCCGGTGGACGCGGTGCAGCGGCCAGGTCGTGGAGCGTACGGCCGCGCTTGTCGGTCATCTTCACGAGGTCTTCGCCGATGGCGGCGACCGCGTCGCGCCAGGCGCCGATTCCTGCCTTGCCGCGCCCGACGTACGCCACGAGATCCTCGATGCTGGCAGGCCCGAAGGCGGCGAGATATCGCCGGGCGAGGTGAATGCGTGCGGCCGCCTCGTCGATCTGTGGGCGCTCCTCGCCGAGCCACTCGGTCGCCAAGGCGTACCTCGAGCGGCCGTAGCCCTCGCCATCGTGGGGACCGTGGACGAGCGGCACGAAAGCGGAGAAATGACGCCACGCCGCACGAACGACGACGCGTACCTCCGGCTCGCGCCACATCGGGCGCGCGACCGCGGTAGCCTCGGGGCCTACCTCGGAGGCCATGAGGCGGTCGAGCTCGAGTGAGGATCGCGGTCGCTCGCGCAGTGCATCGATGGCGACGCGATGAGCAGCGGTCATCTTCCGACCCAGCGGAGACTCGGTCGGATCGGCCCTCATCAGGAGCCGCCACTGGTTGAGGCGAAGCGGCTGGCAAACCGTGAACATCGGCCACAGGTCGGCAGCGCTGACAACGTGGATCGTGTTGCGCATGAGCGAGCTGCGGACGACGGTCCGGCGCTCGAGCGCCATCGCCAGATCGGCGGTGGCCGCGTCGGCGGCTCGTGCGGCAAGCGCGATCGGCGGCCACTCTGGATGCTGCGCCTGGAGCGAGCCCAGGCGTTCGACGGCCGCGCTCGCGCTCGTCGCGGTCATCGGCTTCAGCAGGCCCTGGCGCGCCAACGTGGCGCGATTGAGCTCGCGCGCCGTGAGCGGCGCCATGCGGTCCGGGCTAGGAGAGGCGGCGGATGACGCCGACGACCTTGCCCTGGATCTGGACATCGGTGGCGTAGATCGGCTCCATCTCGGCATTCGCCGGCTGGAGCCGGATGCGGTCCTTCTCGCGGAAGTAACGCTTCAGCGTGACGCCGTTGTCCTCCAGCAGCGCGACGACGATGTCGCCATCACGCGCCGTCGCCTGCGGCTGGACGATGACGAAGTCGCCATCGTCGATCAGGGCGTCGATCATGCTCTTGCCCCGAACGCGCAGGACATACGAGTCCTCTCGCGCCTCGAGCGAGCGAGGGACCTCGAGGGTCTCGGCCGCATCGGCGTACGCCTCGATCGGCTGTCCAGCTGCAATTTCACCCATGACAGGGAGGGTGAGCGTGTCGCGCTCGACCGGCATCCTGAACGGTGTCACCTTGGCTGGGTCCGCGGCACGAGGCTGCGGCCTCGTCAGGCGCAGGGCCCGGGAGACATGCGTTCCACGCTCCAGCAGGCCGTCGCGCTGGAGGGCCAGCAGGTGGTGATGCACCGCGCTCGTTGACGCAAGACCGACATCGTCGGCGATCTCCCGGACCGAGGGCGGATATCCGCGCTCCTCGACGGTGCGCGCAATGCAGTCGAGGATTCGCTGCCGTCGATCCGCGTCGTGCCTGGTCAAATGGTCCCTCCGCACGTCGGTGCGCTGTTCGGTGCTCGACGGCCATCCTAGCAGAACACATGTTCTAATGTCAAACCGTTGGGTCCGGCGCCTCCTGCTATCATGCCTACCCCATCCAGACCGCCGGAGTCCCCGCGTGAACCTGTCCTCGTCGTCGCGCTACCTGCGCATGGCGCGTCTCGTCATCAAGCTCCCGACTTATGCACGCATGGTCTGGGGGATCATTCGCGATCCGCGCACTCCCATCGGCCTCAAGGGCATGCTGGCCGCGGCGCTCGCCTACGTGGTCCTTCCGGTTGATCTGATTCCGGACGTCATTCCCATCCTGGGGCAGGCGGACGACCTGACCGTCCTGCTGCTCGTGCTGGACCTGTTCATCCAGAATGCACCCCCGGAAGTGCGCGCGGAGCATTCGGCCCGCGCCCGGAACGGCACGGCCGACCTCGACGTGGATCTCTCCCGTCTGCGGGTCCTCATGGGAGATCGTTTCGACCGAATCAAGGACGACCTGCCGGACCTGCTGGACCGATACGGTCGCATGCGCGACCCCGGTGAGCTGAAGCGCGCCCTGGCGTCCTGGCGGCGTCGACGGTCCGTTCAACACCACACCGAACCGAAGGAGCTCGAATGAAGGTCATTCTGAAGCGCGACGTGAAGGGCCTCGGCCGCGAAGGCGATCTCAAGGAGGTCAAGGACGGCTACTCGCGCAACTTCCTCCTGCCGACTGGCGCTGCCGTCGTCGCCGACAAGGGCGCCGTCGCAAACTGGGAGCGACACAAGGATCAGCGGGAGGTGCGCGATCGCAGCGTGCGCGCCGAGGCGGAGGCGACAGCGGAGAAGATCCGCCAGCTCAAGCTCCAGATCCCGGTCAAGGCCGGTGAGCGCGGACGCCTCTTCGGCGCCGTGACCGGTCACCAGATCGGCGACCTGATCAACCGCGAGGGCATCGAGCTCGATCGCCATGCGCTCCACCTGCGCGAGCCGATCAAGGCGCTCGGCGAGTACAAGGTCGAGGTTCGCCTCATGCCCGGGGTCGACGCCGTCCTGAACGTGAGCGTCGTCGCCGAGGCATCCTGAGCTTCCCGTAGTCCGGTTGTCCTGGCTAGTGTGACGAGCGTTGTGACCGACAGGGCTACTGGGCGAAGGCCGCATGCGCCCCTTGTCCGACTCGTCATTGGTCGGACGCTCACCGTCAGGAGCGGAACAACCGGCGAGCCTGCGGCCGTCGGTCACAGCGCCATCGTGAGTGGCATGAGTGCGGCCGCGCTCGGCTCCGGCCGCGGGCGGAGGCCTGGGGCCGGTAGGGCGACAACCAGCTCACGACAGCCAACCTGTCGCAAGGGCGGGCGGTAATCGTCCGGTAAACCGTCACCGGTATCGTCGTCCACAGGCCGTCCACACTCCGCCGAAGAGATTCCCACACGGATGGGGATAAGGCCCTTGAGACGGCTGAGACGATACCGATGCGCTCGGTTCGAGAGGTACCGCAAATCGCGGTCCGGCCGGGCGCCACCCTTGCGCGGGAACGCGCAACCGCAGGACCCGACCCATGAGCATCGACAAGCTGGCACCACAGGCGGTCGAGGCCGAGCAGAGCGTTCTCGGCTCGATCCTCATCGACGCCGACGCCATCCTCAGGGTCGGCGACTTCCTGAGGCCGGCCGACTTCTATCGGTCCCAGCACTCGGACGTCTACGAGGCGATGCTCGCGCTCCACGGCCAGCGCGAGCCTATCGACCTGGTGACCCTCGGCGACGAGCTGCGGCGACGCGACAGGCTCGACGGCATCGGCGGACCGGCCTACCTGACCGCGCTCATGAACGCGGTGCCGACCGCGGTGCACGCGGAGCATTACGGTCGGATCGTGGAGCGCAAGGCGGTGCTGCGCAACCTGATCGGCGCCGCCGGCAAGATCGCGGCGGTCGGCTACGAGGAGGCCAACGACGCCGAGGTGGCGATCGATCGGGCCGAGTCGATCCTGTTCGAGATCAGCCAGCGCCGGACCGATGGCGGCTTCGAGTCGCTCTCGATCCTCCTCGGTCAGGCCTACGACCGGCTCGAGTATCTCCACGAACATCGCGGCCAGATCCTGGGCGTTCCCACCGGCCTCTCGCAGCTCGACGCATTGCTCGGTGGCTTCCAGCCGTCTGACCTCGTGATCCTGGCGGCGCGACCATCGGTCGGAAAGACCTCGCTGGCCCTGAACGTTGCGCAGCACGCGGCCGTCCGAGAATCGAAGAAGGTGGCGGTCTTCAGCTTGGAGATGAGCAAGGAACAGCTCGCCCTGCGCCTGCTGTCCGCGGAGACCGGCATCAACCCGCGTCCGCTCCAGACCGGATTCGTGGACGAGACCGATTGGAGCAAGATCGCGATGGTCATGAACGACATGGCCACTGCGCCGATGTGGATCGATGACTCACCCGCGCTCTCGGTCATGGAGCTGCGGACGAAGGCCCGCCGATTGGAGGCGGAGCAGCGCGGGCTCGACCTGATCATTGTCGACTACCTCCAGCTCATGCAGGCATCCACCTCGAACAAGGATGCCAACCGGGTGCAGGAGGTGTCCGAGATCAGCCGAGGACTCAAGCAGCTGGCGCGCGAGCTGAAGGTCCCGGTGGTGGCTTTGAGCCAGCTCTCGCGTGGCGTCGAGCAGCGCGGCACGGCCGAGCCTCGCCTGTCCGACCTTCGCGAATCAGGCAGCATTGAGCAGGATGCGGACGTCGTGATCTTCCTGTATCGCGATGGCGAGCAGAACCCCGATGCCGAGGTTGAGCTGATCAAGGCGAAAATCGCCAAGCATCGGAACGGACCGATCGGCGAGGTTCCACTCCAGTTTCGCAAGGCCAATACGCGCTTTTACACCGTCGCCGCGCGCGAGGAGATCGCCGCCTACTGAGCCGATGAGAGCGACCAAGCGGTCGCACGAGCGCCGAGAGGCTTGAAATCGGGGTGTACACTCGGGCGCTAGTAACGACCGGTCGATCAACGTCTGATCCGAGTTCGCTCGATCCGCGCCTTCGTTCGCACGCAGATCACGGCTCTCTCGCAGACCGCGAGCGTCCACTTCGGGCCGGACGTGCGAGAGCAGGAGGCTTTGGGAAGGGTGTACGCCGACAAGACGATCCGCTGTCGCGACTGCGGCATGGACTTTGTATTCTCAGGTGGCGAGCAGGAGTTCTACGCCAGCAAGGGGCTGGTGAATGAGCCGCAGCGCTGCCAGAGCTGCCGAGCCATCGCCAAGCAGAACCGAGCGCTGGGCATCAGCTCAGATAATGGCAACGGAGGACAGCGAGAGATGCATGCCGCCGTCTGCGCCGAATGCGGCGGACAGGCGCTCGTGCCGTTCCTCCCACGCAACGATCGACCGGTTTACTGCTCCAACTGCTTCGACAAGGTGCGCGCTCGAGCCTGACGCGCCTTCGAATCGTCGCCCCAGCACGCGTGCGAGTCGGGCTCCCCGCTCGAGGGGTTGTGACTCATGGCTCGGGTGACTGCGGCTGTCGGTTCGTCGGCGTCGGCCGCCGCTCATCGACGCTATTCCAGCGCGGTGTGACCGTGCGTGGCTGTCCGGCCGCCTCCATGTGCCGCGCCCGCCGCTCATCGGCGCATTGCCAACATGAGGTGGTGGTTCGCCACCCGCGGGAGGGCTCCGCGTCGAAAGGGCGCCGCTCAGCGGCGCCCGCCCAATCTGCCCAGCGGTGATCGGTCGAGTGACCGGTCCGCCGGCTCCGCAGCCGTCGCCCGCACACCGGTCGCCCGCACCCGCACACCGGTCGCCCGCACCCGCGCAGTGTCGCCCGCACCCGCGCAGTGTCACTGGCCGGCCGGACCGCTAGCATGGCGTCTCCGCCACGTACAGGACCGGCACGCCATGTCCGTCATCGCCGTCGTCGGCGCCCAATGGGGTGACGAGGGAAAGGGCCGGGTGGTCGACTACCTCGCCGACGATGCGAACCTCGTCATTCGGTACGGCGGTGGGAACAACGCCGGCCACACGGTGGTCAACCCGCACGGGCACTTCAAGCTGCACCTGATCCCGTCGGGGATCTTCCATCCCGGCACGAAGAACCTGCTCGGCAACGGGGTGGTCATCAACCCGCCAGCGCTCGTCGGCGAGCTCGACGCACTCCTGGCAGCGGGCTTCGACGGTGAGAACCTGTTCATCAGCGACCGCGCCCACCTCGTGATGCCGTACCACCTCCTCCTCGACCAGCTCGACGAGCGTGAACGTGGCGCGAACAAGCTCGGCACCACGTCGCGTGGAATCGGTCCGGCCTATGTCGACAAGGTCGCCCGACGCGGCATCCGGGTGATCGACCTCGTGGAGCCCGATGCGTTCCGTGCGCGCCTCGCGGCCACCCTGCCGCGCATCCGACGGATCGTGGCGGGCTACGCGGGTGCCGATGAGGAGTTGGCGGCCGAGATCGCTGATGCGACGGATGAGGCGGGAATTCTCGAGGTCTACCTGGCCGCCGGCGACCGGCTCGCTCGCCACGTCGTCGACGGACAGGCGATGGTCGACGACGCGCTGGAGCGTGGCGACCGGATCCTGCTCGAGGGCCAGCTCGGAACGATGCGAGATCTTGACTGGGGAATCTATCCGTACGTGACCAGCTCCTCGCCGATCCCGGGCGGCGCCAGCCTGGGCGCCGGCCTGCCCGCCGTGGCGATCGACCAGGTCCTGGGCGTCGCGAAGGCGTACACGACGGCCGTTGGCGCCGGACCGCTGCCGACCGAGCTTAACGATGCCGATGGTGCGGCGCTCCGCGAACGCGGCGTCGAGTACGGCACCTCGACCGGTCGGGCGCGGCGATGCGGGTGGTACGACGCGGTTGCGGTCCGCTTTAGCGTTCGGCTGGCCGGCTACTCGAGCATCGTGCTCACCAAGCTCGACGTGCTCGACGGCTTCGAGCGGATCCTCATCGCCCGAGCCTACCGCGATCCGGCTGACGGCCGTGAATGGAGTACGGTGCCCGCGTCGACATCGGTCTATGAGCGGCTGGAACCCGTCTACGAGGAGCTCCCGGGATGGTTGGCCGATACGACTGCCTGCCGCTCCTGGGCCGACCTGCCGTCCGCCGCGCGTGCCTACGTCGAGAGGCTCGAGGCTCTCGCTGCCGTGCCGATCAGCCTTGTCAGTGTTGGCCCGGAGCGTGCCCAGATGATCGTGCGATGACCAGCGCCGAATCCCGCCAGATTCACGCGCAGATATTCGCGAGCGCCCCGAGGCGCATCGGTACGTCATCAAGGAGACGAAGCAATGAAACTGGGCGTGATCGTCCCGCAGGGCTGGACGGGCGAGTACGACGGCTGGGAGCCCGAGCGGGCGTGGGCGCGGACGGTCGAGGTGGCGCAGCACGCGGATCGGCTCGGCTTCGAGTCCATCTGGCTGTTCGACCATTTCCATACCGTGCCCAAGCCGACGGACGAGATGACCTTCGAGTCGTTCACGTCGCTCGCGGCGCTGGCTGCGCTGACCGATCGCGTGCGGCTCGGCCAGATCGTCATCTGCAACGGCTTCCGCAACCCGGCGCTGACGGCCAAGATGGCCTCCACCCTCGACACCATCAGCGGCGGCCGCTTCGAGCTCGGCATCGGCGCCGGCTGGAAGAAGGACGAGTGGCTCGCGTATGGCTACGGCTTTCCCGAGACGAAGGAGCGCCTCGCGAAGCTCCACGACGCACTCGAGGTGGTCACTCGGATGCTCGAGCCCGGTCGCGCGACGCACGCGACGTATGAAGGGCAGCACCACAGCGTTCGCGATGCGCGCAACCTTCCCAAGCCGATCCACGAGACCGGCATGCCGATCATGGTCGGCGGCAACGGCCCGAACGTGACCTGGCGGCTGGCCGCCCGCTACGCCGATGAGCTCAACCTCGACGGGCTCTCGCCGGACGAGGTGCGCGAGGCGCTGCCCACGATTCGGGCACGCTGCGAGGAGATCGACCGTGATCCGGATTCGCTGACGGTGTCGGTCCACGCGTGGTGGGGCATGCCGGCCTGGCGGGATGCCGGATCGGCGCGACAGGGCTTGCTGGCGGACTACGCCGAGCTTGGCGTCTCGCGGGTCATCGGCCTCCTCCAGGCCTCCGCAGGTTCCGACGAAGCCCTCGAGGAGCTGGCCGCCGATGCCCGCGCCGCCGGGCTGGAGCTCAATTCATGACTTACGTTTCCAGATACTCCAGTGGCGACTGGTGTCGAGGCGCTCCAGCGTACGTTCACGCGATACGCCGCAGCCCGACGCTGAGCAGCGCCGTATACTTCGCAAAACGCTCCTGTGACATGCCCGTGCATCCGATCCGCGCCGTCATTGCGACCCACATCGACAGCCGCCCGCGCCGTCATGTCGCGCGGGTGTTTTCGTATCCGAGGAGGGCCCGTTGATCGACCAGGCACCCGTCCGGGACGCGACCGAGACCCGCCTGCGCCGGGCATACGGGTTTGAGGAGGTGGCGCTCGTCCCCGGTGCCGTGACCGTCGACCCGGCCGAGGTCGACCTATCGGTTGAGCTGGGCGGGTTCCGCCTCGAGATCCCCTTCCTGGCGGCCGCCATGGATGCCGTCGCGGATGCGGACTTCGCGGTCCGCCTGAGCCGCCACGGTGGCGTTGGCTTCGTCAACCTCGAAGGGCTTTATACGCGTTACGAGGACGCCTCGTCGATCATCGAGCGCGTCGCTGCCGCGGAGAGCGGGCAGGCCGCGGCACATGTTCTGGCCCAAGCCTATGAGCAGCCGGTGCGTGTCGAGCTGATCACGGCGCTGATCATGCGGATCAAGGCCCAGGGAGCGATCGCGGCCGTAGCGACCACGCCGGCATCCGCCTGGCATCATGCCGAGCTTGCGGCCGATGCGGGTGCCGACCTCTTCCTGGTCCAGTCGCAGGTGTCATCTGCGCGACACATTTCGACGTCTGGTCGCGTGCTGTCCCTGGCCGACCTGACCGGCGGCCTGCAGCTGCCGGTGCTCGTGGGCAACACGGTGAGCGGCGAGGCTGCCTACCAGCTCATGCACCAGGGAGCGGCGGGCGTCTTCGTCGGCGTGGGTCCGGGTGCTGCGTGCACGACGCGCGAGGTGCTCGGCATCGGTGTCCCGCAGGTCTCCGCCACCCTGGAGGTTGCCGCCGCCCGCGACCGGTACGAGCGCGAGACCGGCCGTTATGTCCCGATCGTCACCGATGGCGGCATGAAGACCGGCGGCGACATCGCCAAGGCAATCGCCTCAGGTGCCGATGCGGTCATGCTCGGCTCGCCCTTCGCCGGCGCCATCGAGGCGCCCGGCCGTGGCTTCAATTGGGGCATGGCCGCGCCGTCGCCCACGCTCCCGCGCGGCACCCGAATCAAGATTGGCGAGCGGCTGCCGCTCGAGCAGATCCTGTTCGGCCCGGCCGATACGAGCCACGGAACGCAGAACCTTGTCGGCGCCCTGCGCCAATCCATGGCCGCGCTCGGCGCGCGTACGATCCGCGAGATGCACTCCGTCGAGATGGTCATCGCCCCGTCGATCGCGACCGAAGGCAAGTCCTGGCAGCTCGCCGGCCGCGAGTAGCCCGTATCTCAGCCGCTTCGTCTGCCGTCGGCTTGATCGCCCCGTAGACTTCCCTGCGTGAACCACATCATCCAGGGCGAGCGGGTCTTCCTTCGCCCGTTCGAGCGCACGGACGCCGAGCTGTATCGTCGATGGCGGGCGGACGCCGAGCCCATGGCGCTGGCCGGCTGGAGCGATCCTGCGCCGATGAGCCTGGCCCAGGTCGAGCAGCGCATCGAGCGCGTCACTGTCGACCAGGGCAAGGAGATGTACAACTTCCTCATCTGCCTGCTGGCCGACAAGCGCCCCATCGGCGAGGTGATGCTCTTTGAGCTCGACCGGCGCAATGGGAGCGCCGAGCTCGGAATCTTCATCGGTGAAACGAGCGAGTGGGGCAAGGGATACGGCACCGACGCGGTAACCGCGCTGGTGGCCTTCGGATTCCGCGAGCTGCGGCTCGAACGGATCTGGCTCAACGTGTGGACGGAGAACGATCGGGCGCGTCGAGCGTACGAGAGAGCCGGCTTTGTCCTCGAGGCGACCTTGCGACACGACCGGTACGAGGGTGGGCACTACACCAGCGGCCACGTCATGTCGCTCCTGCGTGATGAATGGCTGAGCCGGTCCTCTCCACCCTCGCGCTGAACCGCGCGCTGCTCGCCCGCCAGATGCTCCTCGAGCGCTCGCCGCTGGGCCTGATCGAGGTCATGGAGCAGATGGGCGGGATCCAGACGCAGTACGCGCCAGCGGGATACATCGGCCTGTGGTCGCGCATGCGCGACTTCGAAAGATCGATGCTGACGCACGCCCTCGAGGAGCGCCTGGCCGTCCAGGCGACGATCATGCGCGCCACGATCCACACGGTCTCGGCCGCCGACTATTGGCCGATGACGGCCGGCATTCGCCGCATCCGTCGCGACTGGTTCGAGAAGGTTGGCCGCCGCGAGATCGAACAGCTGGACACTGAGGCGGTCGCCGAAGCCGCGCGCCAAGAGCTCACGGGCGGCCCCCTGCAGATCAAGGAGCTGACGGCTCGGATGGAGGCACGCGGCTTCCCCGCGACGGCAGGCCGGTGGGCCGGGACATGGGTCGACCTGGTGCGCGTGCCACCATCCGGAACCTGGGAGCGTCGCCGGGCCGACATCTACGGCCTGGCCGATGAATGGCTTCCACCCGTTGAGGTCACCGAAGCGTCGGGAATGGAGCATCTCATCCGCCGCTATCTCGGTGCCTTCGGCCCCGCGCCATTGAACGATATCGCCAACTGGATGGGCGTCAACGTGGGCCAGATGCGAAACGTCGCGGACGGCATGGAGCTTCGTCAATTGCGTGACGAGAACGGCAAGTCGCTCCTCGACCTGCCGAATGCTCCGCTACCGGATCCGGAGACGCCCGCACCGGTCCGATTCCTGGCGGTGTGGGATGCAGCCCTGCTCGTGCATGCGCGGCGGACCCAGATCCTGCCGGAGGAGTATCGGGCGTTGGTCTTCAACACGAAGACGCCACATTCGGTCAACACCTTCCTTATCGACGGCCAGGTCGCCGGCAGTTGGCGCTTCGAGTCGGGTCGGATCGAGTCGTCCCCGTTTCACGCCCTGACGGCAGCGGAACGCCGAGAGCTACATGATGAGGCCGATCGCCTGGCCGCATTCCACGCCAGCTGATAGCCGGTACGATTGGCGACATGAACCCATCCGACGCGCAGGCCTGGCTCAACCGCTATATCGCGGCGTGGCGGTCGAATGAGCCGGAGCTCATCAAGGCGCTCTTTACCGACGAAGCCGCCTACTCCTTCCGCCCGTGGCGGAGCGATACCGCCACGGTACGAGGACACCAGGCAATCGTGGAGGCGTGGCTGGAGGAGGACGACGCGCCGGGATCCTGGGAAGCCAGCTACGAGCCATTCGCCATCGAGGGTGACCGCGTGGTGGCGACCGGCTGGAGCGACTACCCCGGCCGGGACGGCGGTCGCGGCAAGAAGTACTTCAACTGCTTCCTGCTGCAATTCGCGCCCGATGGCCGATGCGCCGAGTTCACCGAGTACTGGATGCAGGAGCCCGCAACGGCCACGGAGGAATCATCATGATCCAGACCACCACGCCCAGCGTCGAGGGCCAGACCATCACGGAGTATCTGGGTGTCGTCACCGGCGAGGCGATCCTCGGGGCGAACATCGTGCGCGATCTGTTCGCCGGCATCCGGGACATCGTCGGCGGCCGGTCCGCTGCCTACGAGGAGGAGCTGCGCAAGGCGCGCGAGATCGCCATGGAGGAGCTGGCCGCAGAGGCGTCCGACCGAGGAGCTGATGCGGTCGTCGGCATCGACCTCGACTACGAGACCGTGGGCCAGGGTGGGAGCATGCTCATGGTCACCGCCTCCGGCACCGCGGTTCGCCTGGGCGCGTGACCTCGCTCTGGGGCGAGGTCGGCGACCGGGTCTGGGTTCGCCGCTACGAGGCGCTGGACCAGACGATCGGCGTCATCGGCGGAGCCTCAGGCCTTGTCGTCATTGATACGCGAGCCACCCACTGCGCGGCCGATGAGCTCCGTGACGATGTGAAGCGGCTGCCCGGAACGGTCGCCGCGGTGGTGAACACGCACGGTCATTGGGACCACGCGTTTGGAAACGCCCGCTTCCTGCCCGGACCGATCTGGGGCCACGTGCGTTGCGCGACGATGATCGTCGAGCGCGGCGAGGAGATGCGCGCCCGCCTGATGCGGGACTATCCCGATGAGCCCTTCGACGCAGTTGAGCTCACGCCGCCGACCGAGCTGTTCGAGGACTCGGCGACGCTCGACCTGGGCGATCGGCAGGTCGAGATGCGCTATCTCGGACGCGGGCATACCGACAATGACGTTGTGGTCACGGTCCCGGACGCATCGGTCCTGTTCGCCGGCGACCTGCTGGAGAATGCGCCGGCACCAGGCTTCGGAGACAGCTACCCGATCGCCTGGGTCGACACCGGTCGCGTATTGCTGGACCTGGTGGATGGCATTGTCGTCCCCGGACACGGCGATCCGTTCGACCATGCCTTCGCCGCACGCCAGGTGGACGAGCTGACCGAGCTCGCGGAGCTGGCGCGCGACGCGGCCAGCGGAGCCATCGGTCTTGATGAGGCCATTCGCCGATCACCGTTTCCCGCCGGACCGACGGGCGACGCACTGGAACGGGCACGGCTGGAACTGAGTGAGTAAACTTACTTGCGTCACTGAGTAAATCTGCTCGGCGGAGTGAGTGAATGACCCGCAAGGCAATGATCTACCGGCGCGCCGTCTACGAGGAGATTCTCGAGCGCGCCCATGAGCCGCGCCAGTTCATCCAGGTGCTCGCCGGCCCTCGGCAGGTCGGGAAGACCACGCTGGCCCGCCAGGTGATGGACGCCATCGGCATTCCGGGTCACTTCGCATCGGCCGACGCGCCGGACCCGGAGGACATTGGCTGGATCTACACGCAATGGGCCATCGGCCGACAGCAGGCGAAGATGGGCGCCCGAGCGGGGGGA
>Ga0136633_1001361_pt1 | contig 18087 bp, 15 predicted proteins | sample AntDrymeUQ832206_2_FD_105494 | JGI IMG/M metagenome (GOLD analysis project Ga0136633, IMG submission 105494) | Polar desert sand microbial communities from Dry Valleys, Antarctica - metaG UQ83 (22.06) | ecosystem: Environmental > Terrestrial > Soil > Desert | place: Antarctica: Dry Valley...
CCGAGCAGCGTGCCGCTGCGCTTCTCGGCCAGCAGCTTCACCCGGATCGGCTTGGCGCCCGGGAAGTAGCCGGCCCGCGTCGTCGAGTCGACGTGCGCGGTCACGAAGCAGTAGCCGGCGGCCTCCGCCTCGGCCTCGGACAGCCCGGTGCGGGCGACCTCGAGGTCGCACACCTTCGTCACCGCCGTGCCGATGACGCCGGGGAAGGTCGCGTAGCCGCCGCCGAGGTTGATGCCGGCCACCCGGCCCTGCTTGTTGGCGTGGGTGCCGAGCGCGACGACCATGCGCTGGCCGGACAGCCGGTGCCGGCTCTCCACGCAGTCGCCGGCCGCCCACACGCCGTCGACGAGCGTGCGCATCCGGTTGTCGACCCGGATGCCGCCGGACGCCCCGAGTGGGATGCCGGCCGCCTCGGCCAGCGCGACGTTGGGTCGTACGCCGAGCCCCAGTACGACGAGGTCGGCGGGCAGCCGCCGGCCGCTCTGCGTGTGCACCGCGACCGCCCGGCCGTCCGGGCCGGTCTCCACCCTCGCCGCACCGTCGCCGAGCACGAGCGAGATGCCCATCCCGGTGACCGCGTCGGCGACGAACGCGCCGATGTCGGGGTCGAAGGTGCCGATCGGCGTCGCCGACCGGTCGACGACGGTCACGTGGAGGCCGCGCACCTGGCAGGCCTCCGCGAGCTCGAGCCCGATGTAGCCGCCGCCCACGACGACGACCCGCTCGACCCGGCCGCTGTCGAGCTCGGCGATGAGCTGCACGCCGTCGTCGAGGACCTGCACCCCGTAGACGCCCGGGGCGTCGAAGCCCTCGGCCCGCGGCCGCATCGGCACGCTGCCCGTGGCGACCACCAGCTGGTCGTAGGCCTGCTCGTACTCCCGGCCGGTCTCGAGGTCGCGGGCGGTGACCCGGCGCGCGGCGGTGTCGATCGCGACGACCTCGGTGCGCATCCGCAGGTCGATGCCGTTGGCGCGGTGCTGCTCGGGGGTGCGGGCGATGAGGTCCTGCTCGCTGTCCACCGCACCACCGATCCAGTACGGGATGCCGCAGGCGGAGTACGACGTCGCGCGGCCCCGCTCGAAGGCCACGATCTCCAGGTCGTCGGGGCCGCGGCGCTTGCGCGCCTGGCTCGCCGCGCTCATCCCGGCGGCGTCCCCGCCGATGACCACCAGCCGCTCGCGTGACATGGAGGGGACCGTACTGGCGGCTAGCCTGGGCCGATGCCGACGACCCTCGCCCTCGGTCCGGAATGGATGTCGCCGGACGCGCTCGTCGGGGCAGGACTGCTCGTGCTGCTGCTCGTCGTCTTCGTCGAGAGCGGTCTGCTGGTCGGCTTCTTCCTGCCGGGTGACTCGCTGCTGTTCACCGCCGGGCTGCTCATCAACACCCAGGACGTCCTGCCGCTCTGGCTGGTCCTGGTGACCGTGCCGCTCGCGGCGATCGCCGGCGACCAGGTCGGCTACCTGATCGGCAAGAAGGCCGGCCCGCACGTCTTCAACCGGCCGGACTCCCGCTTCTTCCAGCAGGAGTACGTCGACAAGTCCTACGCCTTCTTCGAGAAGTACGGCGCGCGCACGATCGTCATCGCGCGCTTCGTCCCGATCGTGCGCACCTTCGCGCCGGTCGTCGCCGGCGTCTCGCGGATGCGCTACCGCACCTTCGTCACCTACAACGTCATCGGCGGCGTTCTCTGGGGCGTGGGTGTCACGCTGCTCGGCTACTTCCTCGGCCAGATCGAGTTCGTCGCCGACAACATCGAGCCGATCATCCTGCTGATCATCGCGCTGTCGGTGCTGCCGATCGCCATCGAGGTGCTGCGTGCACGCCGCGAGCACCGCGCCGGTCCGGCGCCGGCGCGCGAGCTGCCCGAGGACGTCCCGACCGACTAGTCCGCGCGGCGGCGGCAGTAACGCCCCGCCGCCGGACACACTGCTGTCGTGGACGACCGTCGACAGCGCTACGAGCAGCTCGCCGCCCTGGTGTGGGAGCCGCTGCAGCGCTACCTGCGCCGCCGCTGCCCGGCCGACCAGGCCGAGGACGTGCTCGGCGACGTGCTGCTGGTGCTGTGGCGACGGCTCGACGACGCGCCGGCCGGCGCCGAGCTGCCCTGGGCGTACGCCGTCGCCCGCGGGTGCCTGGCCAACGCCCGGCGCGGGGAGCAGCGCCGGCTGTCGCTGGTCTCGCGGCTGCGGCGCGAGCGGGTCGCCGAGCCGCCCGCGCCCGACGACCGAGTCGGCGCGGCGCTCGCGCGGCTGCGGCCCGCCGACGCGGAGGTGCTGCGGCTGTGGGCCTGGGAGGGCCTGGAGGCGCGCGACCTCGCAACCGTCCTCGACTGCTCCGCGGGTGCGGCCGCGAGCCGGCTGTCCCGGGCGCGCGGGGCCCTGCGCGAGCAGCTGCGACAGGACGACGCCGGTGCCGGACACAAACGGCGTCGAGAGGGAGAGGGGGCACCGAGATGACCGACGACGACCTGCGCGCAGCGCTGGCCGCGGCCGACCCGGCGCGCTCCGCCGACCTCGACCCGTTGACGAGCCCCCGGGCTCGCGAGCTGCTGGAGCGCGCCATGACGTCCGACCTGATCACCCCCACCTCCGCCCCCTCGCCCGACTCCACCCCCTCCCGCCGCCCGTGGCTGGCCGCCGCGGCCGCCGCCGTGCTGGCGGTGGGCGCCGGCGCGACCTACCTGGCCACGACCGGGAACGACCCGGCCGGCGGCCCCTCCGGCAGCCCTTCCGGCGGCGAGGTCGTGCTGGCCCTGCCCGGCGGCGACCCGACGATCATGTCCTGCCTGCGGCTGAGCGAGGGCAAGACCGCGCTGGAGCAGATGACGGTCGCCCTCGCCGGGACGGCCACGGCCGTCAGCGAGAGCGAGGTACGACTCGAGGTGTCCCGCTGGTACCGCGGCGGTGACGCCGGCACGGTCGTGCTGCGCAACGCCCCGGAGCAGCAGCAGGCACTGGTCGGCGCGACCGACTTCGCGGTCGGCGAGGACTACCTCGTGTCGGCCAGCGACGGCAGCGTCAGCGTCTGCGGCCTGACCGGGCCGGTGTCCCCCGAGCTGCAGGCGGCCTACGACGAGGCCTACGGCGGCTGAGGCTCGCCGGGTCGCTCGCGGGCTTCCCGGTCCGGGAGCTCGCGAGGCCGGTGTGTGTCGCAGCGACACGCCCGGCCCGGCTACCCCAGCCCGAGGTCCTGGAGCGAGAACAGCGAGCGGTAGGGCACGCCCTCGGCCTCGATCTTCTCGGCCGCGCCGGTGGCCCGGTCGGCGATGGTCGCCACCGCGACCGGGATCGCCCCGGCCTCGCGGCAGGCGGCCAGCGCCGTCAGCGGCGAGCCGCCGGTGGTGGTGGTGTCCTCCACGACGAGGACCCGCCGGCCGGCGATGTCCGGCCCCTCGACGCGGCGCTGCAGGCCGTGCGCCTTGGCCTCCTTGCGGACGACGAAGGCGTCCAGCCGACGGCCCTGCGCGGCGGCGGCGTGCAGCATCGCCGCGGCGATCGGGTCGGCCCCCATCGTGAGCCCCCCGACGGCGTCGTAGTCGAGGTCAGCGGTCAGCTCGAGCAGCTGGCTGCCCACCAGCGGCGCGGCCGCGCCGGACAGCGTGATGCGGCGCAGGTCGACGTAGTAGTCGGCCTCCCGGCCGGAGGACAGCGTCACGCGGCCGTGCACGACGGCCAGCTCGCGGACCAGGGACAGCAGCTGCTCGCGCTCGGTCATGCCCTCATTGGAGCAGGGCCCGCTCGAGCTCGGCCGGCAGCCCCGGCTCGTTGCCCGGCCGCCCCTTCGGCACGCCCGCCTCCTGCATCCACGCCCAGGTGTCGGCGACGGTCTGCTCGGCCGGCCGGCAGTCCAGGCCGGCAGCCAGCGCGCGGCTGCTGTCGCCGGCGAAGACCCCGCCGTCCTCGCCGGTCTCCGGCACCCAGCAGGGCAGCTGGGTCCACGGCTGCACCCCCGCGGCGGACAGGTCAGCCTCGTCGACCCAGACCAGCTCGGCGGCGCTGCCGGTCACCTCGACGCACGCCTCGAGCAGGTCCAGCGTCGTGCAGTGCCCGGGTGCGCTGGTCACGTCGTACGGCCCGGACAGGCCAGACTCGAGACCGTCGAGGGCGAAGGCGGCGAGGTCGCGGGCGTCGACGTACTGCAGGCCGCGCTCGGGCCGGCCGGGGGCGACCACGCGCCCGCCACGGGCGATGCGGTCCAGCCACCACGGCAGCCGCGCGACGTCCTCGTGCGGGCCGAGGACAAGCCCGGCGCGCAGCAGCAGTGCGTCGGGGAAGGCGCCGAGCCAGGCGAGCTCGCCGCCGCGCTTGTCAGCCGGGTAGTCGCGCGCATCGGCGAGCCGGTCGCCGTCCACGACCGGTGCGTCCTCCCCGGCACCGGGCAGCATCTGCACGTAGACCGACCGGCTGCTGACGTACGCCGCCCGGCCGGCCCGGCCGGACAGCAGGTGCGCGGCGGCCTGCGCCACCCGTGGTGCGCCGGCCCAGGTGTCGAGCACCGCGCCCCACGTGCCGTCGCCGAGCGCCGCCGCCAGCGCCTGCGGGTCGGTGCGGTCGGCGAGCAGCGACCGCGCGCCCTTCGGCAGCGCGCCGGTGACCCCGCGGTGCACGGCGTCGACCTCCCAGTCGCGCGCAAGGGCCTCCTCCACGACCGCGCGGCCGACGAACCGGGTCCCACCGAGCACCAGCAGCCTCATGCGGGAGCTACGCCTTCTGGCCGGGGAAGCGGCTGCGCAGGCCCTTGACGATGCCGCGCTGCACGCTCGGTGGCACGACCCGCGTCGCCGCGACGATGACCTTGTACTGGCGCCCCGGCACGCTGAGCGACTTGCCCTTGTCGAGGTCGTGCAGCGCGGTGCGCACGACCGCCTCCGCGTCCAGCCACAGCCGCCGCGGGATGCCGCTGGTGTCCATCTCGGCCCGGCTGTGGAACTCCGTGCGCGTGAAGCCAGGCGCCAGCGCCATGACCGCGACGCCGCGGTCGGCGTACTGCAGGTGCAGCGACTCGCTGAAGTTCGTGACCCAGGCCTTCGAGGCGCTGTAGGACGCGGCGCGGGCGCCCGGCGCGAAGCCGGCCACGCTGCTGACGTTGACGATCGCGCCGCTGCCGCGCGCGACCATCACGGGCAGCGCGGCGTGCGTGAGTCGCAGCACCGCCTCGACGTTGAGCCGCAGCAGGTGCACCTCCTGGGCCAGGTCCACCTCGTGGAAGGCGCCCTTGGTGCCGAGGCCGGCGTTGTTGACGAGCACGTCGACTCCCCGCGCCAGGCGCTCCTCGACCCGCGCGCAGCCCGCGGCGTCGGCCAGGTCGGCTGGCAGGACCTCGACCTTCACGCCGTACGACCGCAGCTGCTGGGCCTTGCTCTCCAGCCGCGCCTCGTCGCGCGCGACGAGCACGAGGTCGCGGCCGAGCCCGGCGAGCTGGCGGGCGAAGGCGGCGCCGAGGCCTGCCGTCGCGCCGGTGACGAGTGCGGTGGTCATCCCGGCAGGCTAGGGGGCCTGCCGGGACGACCGCCCCCGCGCTACGCCTCGGTGCGCACCGCGGGGGCCACGGTCAGCCCGTTCCCCTCGGCGGCCCGGTCGACGACGACCTCGTCGCCGTCGCGCACCTCGCCGGACAGCAGCGCCCGGGCGAGGGTGTCGCCGATCGCCTTCTGCACCAGCCGGCGCAGCGGCCGCGCGCCGTAGACCGGGTCGAAGCCAGTGAGCGTGAGCCACTCGCGGGCGGCGTCCGTGACGGTGAGTGTGAGCCGCCGGTCGAGCAGCCGCTTCGCGAGCGCCGTGACCTGCAGGTCGACGATGCGCGCGAGCTCCTCGGTGCCGAGCGCGTCGAAGACGACGACCTCGTCGAGGCGGTTGATGAACTCCGGCTTGAAGGCCTGCCGCACCACCTCGAGCACCTTGTCCTTGCGCTGGTCCGGCGTGAGCAGCGGGTCGCTGACGAACGCCGAGCCCAGGTTGGAGGTGAGCACGAGGATCGTGTTGCGGAAGTCGACCGTGCGGCCCTGCCCGTCGGTCAGCCGGCCGTCGTCGAGCACCTGCAGCAGCACGTCGAAGACGTCCGGGTGCGCCTTCTCGACCTCGTCGAGCAGCACCACCGCGTACGGCCGGCGGCGCACCGCCTCGGTGAGCTGCCCGCCGGCCTCGTAGCCGACGTAGCCGGGGGGCGCGCCGACGAGCCGGGCGACCGAGTGCTTCTCGCCGTACTCGCTCATGTCGATGCGGGTCATCGCGCGCTCGTCGTCGAAGAGGAGCTCCGCGAGCGCCTTGGCCAGCTCGGTCTTGCCCACGCCGGTCGGGCCGAGGAACAGGAACGAGCCGGTCGGCCGGTCCGGGTCGGAGATCCCCGCGCGGGCCCGGCGGACGGCGTCGGACACCGCCTCGACCGCCTGCCGCTGGCCGACCAGGCGCGCGCCAAGCGCCTCCTCCATGCGCAGCAGCTTGCCGGTCTCGCCCTCGAGCATCCGGCCGGCGGGGATGCCGGTCCAGGCGCTCACGACCTGCGCGATGTCGTCGGGGCTGACGTGCTCCTCGACCATCCGGTCGGTGCTCTCGGCGGCCGCGGACGCCTCGGCCAGCTCCTTCTCCAGTGCTGGGATCTCACCGTACGACAGCCGCGACGCGATGGTGAGATCACCTTCGCGCTGGGCCCTCTCGACCTGCGTGCGCAGGTCGTCGAGCTGCGACTTGAGCTCGCCGACGCGATTGAGTCCGGTCTGCTCGCGCTCCCACCGCGCGGTGAGCGCGGCGAGCTCGGAGCTGCGGTCGGCCATCTCGCGGCGCAGCTGGGCGAGCCGCTCGACCGACGCCTCGTCGGTCTCGCGCTCGAGCGCGAGCTCCTCCATCGTCATGCGGTCCATCACGCGCTGCAGCTCGTCGATCTCGACCGGCTTGCTGTCGATCTCCATGCGCAGCCGGGACGCCGCCTCGTCGACCAGGTCGATGGCCTTGTCGGGCAGGAAGCGCGCGGGGATGTAGCGGTCGGACAGCGTTGCCGCGGCGACCAGCGCGGAGTCGGCGATCTCCACCTTGTGGTGCGCCTCGTAGCGGCCCTTGAGCCCGCGCAGGATCGCGACGGTGTCCTCGACGGACGGCTCGCCGACGAAGATCTGCTGGAAGCGGCGCTCGAGCGCGGGGTCCTTCTCGATGCCGGTGCGGAACTCGTCGAGCGTGGTCGCGCCGACCATGCGCAGCTCGCCGCGGGCGAGCATGGGCTTGAGCATGTTGCCGGCGTCCATCGAGCCCTCGGCCTTGCCGGCGCCGACGACGGTGTGCAGCTCGTCGATGAACGTGATGACCTGGCCCTCGGACTCGGCGATCTCCTGCAGCACCGCCTTGAGCCGCTCCTCGAACTGACCGCGGTACTGCGCGCCGGCGACCATGGCCGCCAGGTCGAGCGCCACGATGCTCTTGCCGCGCAGGCTCTCCGGCACGTCGCCGTCGACGACGCGCTGCGCGAGCCCCTCGACGACGGCGGTCTTGCCGACGCCGGGCTCGCCGATGAGCACCGGGTTGTTCTTGGTGCGCCGGGACAGCACTTGGATGACGCGGCGGATCTCGGTGTCGCGGCCGATGACCGGGTCGAGCTGGCCGCGGCGGGCGCGGTCGGTGAGGTCGACGCCGTACTTCTCGAGCGCCTTGTACGTCGACTCCGGGTCCTGCGTCGTGACGCGCCGCATGCCGCCGCGGACCTTGGCGAACGCGTCGACCAGCGCCTTGGGCAGCGCCTTGTGGGACGTGAGCAGCTCGGCCACCTCGCCGCCGGAGTCGGCCAGCCCGACGAGCAGGTGCTCGGTCGAGACGTACTCGTCGCCGACCTCCTTGGCCTTGGTCTGCGCGACGGCCATCACGGCCATGAGCGAGCGGGACAGCCCCGGGGCGGCGACGTTGGCGCCGCTGGCGCGCGGGAGGCCGACCAGGATGGCCTCGGCCTTGCTGCGCACCTGCGCCGGGTCGGCGCCGACGGCCGACAGCAGCGGCCCGGCGATGCCGTCGCCCTGGTCGAGCAGGGCGAGCAGCAGGTGCACCGGGGCGACCTCGGGGTGGCCCTCCGTCGCGGCGCGCCGGACGGCCGTCGAGACGGCCTCCTGGCTCTTGGTGGTCAGTCGCTCAGCGTCCAAGGTGGTGCTCCTCCCGTGCGTGGTCCTGCTGGCAGCAACGCACGAAGAGTTGAGTCGATTCCGCTCAAGGTCGATCCGGTCCCGCCCAGCCGGCGTGCCGGGCGGGGCCGCCCCCCGTCTAGGGCTGGATCGTCACGACCTTGCCGGCCGGCCCCTGCTCACCGGGGAAGACGTCGATCGCCGCGTAGAGCATCCCCTTGTGCCACTCGACAGCGGCCGGCAGCGGCACCTCGGCAACCTGCACCGACTTCCCGTCGACGATCTTCGAGATCTGGCCGCCGAACAGCTCGGAGACGTAGACCGTGCCGACCGGCGAGACCGCCAGGTCGGTAGCCGCGAACAGCCCGGTCGCGTACTCCTCGAACGCGCCGGTCTTGCGGTCCACGGTGAACACCTTGCTGCGCGCGCCCAGGCTCGGGTCCTCGGGGCCGCCGGCCAGCGTCGACACGTAGAGAAGGCCGTCGCGGCCGAGCTCGACGTCGGTCGGCACGGACTCGAAGGCGTAGTCGTAGCCCGCGACGCAGGTCGGGATCGGCGGGAGGTCGGGCTCACCCGGTTCGTTGTTCGCGTTCTCCTCGGCCAGGCTCGCGTTGAGGGCGGTGATCGCCTCCGCGGTCAGCTTCGTCGTGTGGACGGGCAGCACCGCCAGCGTCGAGACCTCGCCTGTTCGGCTGACCGCGATGAGGCTGTTGCCGGCCGCGTCGGCGACCACCCAGCCGCCCGGCGTGGCGGTCACGCCGTACGGGTGCGACTCGACGATCCCGTCGTAGCCCTGACCGCCGCCGAGGAACTCCGGGACCTGGGACACGCACGCTGCAGGCAGAGCGCCGGCCGTGAAGCCGTAGTGCACGTCGCCGTCGGGGTTCTCCTCCTCCTCCCACGCCTGCAGGTCGGCGAGCAGCGAGGTCTCGCCGTTCGCCTTCAGCCGGCGCAGCTCGGCGAAGAACCCGTCTCCCCTCGGGCCGGAGGTCAGGTAGACGGCCTGCGCCATCCGCGTGGCGTCGACGCCGGCGATCTCGGCGCCCTCGGGCGCGGACGCCGCCGGCGAGGTGCTGCCGTCGCGGTTGATGCGGGTGAGCACGCCGCCGAACGACTCGGCGACGTAGGCGCCGCCGCTGTTCGCGATCGAGAGCTTGAGCGGGCCGACGAGTCCGTCGGCCAGCGGGTCGGACACGTCCCCCGACGCGGCCGACGCGGGCAAGGCGAGCGGGAGCACGAGGGCCCCCGCGCTCAGGACGGCGAGCGCCGTCCGCCGGGCAGTGCTGTGCATGGCAACCCCCCCTTGCAGCGCACCCCCCCGGTGCGTGAAGGGCACGCAGGCTGCACCTGAAAGACCCGAAGGGGAAGGGGGATGACGAAAATCGCCACGCCTAATCACCTTGAGTGATCAGCGACCGGTCAGCGCTGCTGGGGCTTCCAGACCACGATCGCGGAGTCGCGCACCGGCACCAGATCCCTTCGCAGCGAGGCCATCGCGGTGGAGTGGGCGCGCCCCAGGGCGGCCTCGGTGGCCGCCAGCTGCTCGCCCAGCTCCTGCAGCCGGGCCTGCAGCGCCTCGACCTGGTTCTCCAGCTCGATGACGCGCTTGATGCCGGCGAGGTTCACGCCCTCCTCCTGCGAGAGCCGTTGCACCTCCCGCAGCAGCTCGACGTCGCGCGAGGAGTAGCGCCGCCCGCCGCCCCCGGACCGGCCGGGGGTGACCAGGCCGAGCCGGTCGTACTGCCGCAGCGTCTGCGGGTGCATCCCGGAGAGCTCGGCGGCCACCGAGATGACGAAGACCGGTGTGTCGTCGGAGATCACGCGGCTGCCTCCCTCATGACGCCCCTCACGAAGCCGAGGTGCTGAAGTGACCGCGCGGGTCGTCGGGGGCCGCCGCCGCGTAGTCCTGCAGCGCCTTCTCGGCCTCCTTGCTCAGCCGGGCCGGCACGGCCACCTCGACGGTGGCGAGCAGGTCGCCCTTGCCGGGCACGCCCCGCCCCTTCACCCGGAAGGTGCGGCCCGAGGTGGTGCCCGCCGGCACCTTGAGCGTCACGGGGCCGTCGAGCGTCGGGACGCTGACCTGCGCGCCGAGCGCCGCCTCCGGGAAGGTGATCGGGACGGTGACGGTGAGGTGGCCGTCCTTGCGGCCGAACCACTTGTGCGGCGTGACGTGCACGGTGACCAGCAGGTCGCCGGACGGGCCGCCGCGCTCGCCCGAGCCGCCCCGGCCGGCCAGGCGCACCTTCGAGCCCTCGGCGACGCCGGCCGGAATGCGCACGTTGAGCTTCTTGCCGGTCGCCGCGCGCCCCTCGCCGCGGCAGGTGGGGCAGGGCGTGTCGACGGTGCGACCGCTGCCGCGGCAGGCGCGGCACGGCTCGCTGAACGCGAAGCCGCCCTGGCTGCGGGAGGTCACCCCCGCCCCGCCGCACACCTCGCAGGCGTGCGGGCTGGTGCCGGGGGCCGCGCCGGAGCCGCCGCAGGTGCCGCACGGGCCGGTCGTCGTGAGGTGCAGCGGGATCGTCGCGCCGCGCACCGCGTCGACGAACGACAGCGTCACCTCCGCCTCGGCGTCGGCTCCACGGCGCGGGGCGCGGCCGGGGTTGGGCCGGGCGCCGCCGAACAGCCCGCCGAGCACATCGCCGAAGCCGCCGGCCGCACCCCCGCCCGCCCGGGAGAACAGGTCGCCCAGGTCGAAGCCCGGCACCCCGCCGCCGCCGTACGACCCCGGCCGGTAGCCGCCGGCGCCGGCGCCGAACAGACTTCGGGCCTCGTCGTACTCCCGGCGCTTGGTCTCGTCGGAGAGCACGTCGTAGGCCTCGGAGACCTCCTTGAACCGCTCCTCGCCCCCGGGGTTCGTGTCGGGGTGCAGGTCGCGGGCCAGCTTGCGGTAGGCCTTCTTGATGTCGGCCGCCGACGCGTCCTTGGGGACGCCAAGGCTCTTGTAGTAGTCCTTCTCGACGTAGTCGCGAGCGCTCATCGGGCGTCCCCCCTCCCTAGCCGGTCTCGGTGCCGGTCGCACCAGGCTCGGCCACCGACACCCGCGCGGGACGCAGGACGCGCCCGCCCTTGAGCCGGTAGCCCTTCTGCAGCACCGCCGCGCAGGACGCCACCGACGACTCCGGGTCGGGCTCGGCCGCCATGAGCGCCTCGTGCACCGCCGGGTCGAACGGCTCGCCGACCTCGCCGTACTGCTCGAGCCCGAGCTTGGCAGTGACCTGCTCCAGGCCCTCGCCGACCGCGGCGAAGGCGCCCGTCAGGTCGCCGTGGCCGCGCGCCCGGTCGACGTCGTCGAGCAGCGGCAGCAGCGCGGACAGCAGCCCAGCCGTGGCCATCTCGACCACGGCGACCCGGTCGCGCTCGACCCGCTTGCGGTAGTTGGCGTACTCCGCCGAGATCCGCTGCAAGTCGGCCGTCAGCTCGGCGGCACGGTCCGGCTCGGCCGGCGGGGGCTGCTCCTGCGGCTCACCGTCCGGCCCGTCCAGCCCGTCCAGCCCGTCCGGAGCCCCACCGGTGCGGACCTCGCCGGTGTCCGGGTCGAGCCGGCGCTTGTCGCGCACGACCACCCGGTCCGGGTCGAGGTCCCAGCCCTCCTCGTCGGGACGGCTCACTTGGTGCCCTCGTCCTCGACCACCTCGGCGTCGACGACGCCGTCGTCCTCAGGGGCCGCACCGCCCGGGGCAGCGCCCGCGTCCGACGACGACTGGGCGTACAGCGCGCCACCCAGCTCCTGGGACTTCGTCGCGAGCTTCTCCGCGGCGGCCTTGACCGCTGCGACGTCGCTGCCACCCAGCGCCGACTTGAGGTCCGTCAGCGCCTCCTCGGCCTCGGCCTTGCCCTCGGCGGGGAGCTTGTCGCCGTTCTCGCCGAGGAACTTCTCGGTCTGGAAGACCAGCTGCTCCGCGGAGTTGCGGGTCTCGGCCTCGTCGCGGCGCTTCTTGTCCTCCTCGGCGTACTCCTCGGCCTCCTTCATCATCCGCTCGACCTCGTCCTTGGGCAGCGCGCTGCCGCCGGAGATGGTCATGCGCTGCTCCTTGCCGGTGCCGAGGTCCTTGGCGGAGACGTGCACGATGCCGTTGGCGTCGATGTCGAAGACGACCTCGATCTGCGGCACGCCGCGCGGCGCCGGCGGCAGGCCGGTCAGCTCGAACATGCCGAGCTTCTTGTTGTACTGCGCCATCTCGCGCTCGCCCTGGAACACCTGGATCTGCACCGACGGCTGGTTGTCGTCGGCCGTGGTGAAGACCTCGGAGCGCTTGGTCGGGATGGTCGTGTTGCGCTCGATGAGCTTGGTCATGATGCCGCCCTTGGTCTCGATGCCGAGGGACAGCGGGGTGACGTCGAGCAGCAGGACGTCCTTGACCTCGCCCTTGAGGACACCGGCCTGCAGGGCCGCGCCGACGGCGACGACCTCGTCGGGGTTGACGCCCTTGTTGGGCTCCTTGCCGGTGAGCTCACGGACCAGGTCGGAGACGGCCGGCATGCGGGTGGAGCCGCCGACGAGCACGACGTGGTCGATCTCGGACAGCGAGATGCCGGCGTCCTTGATGGCCTGCTGGAACGGGCCCTTGGTCCGGTCGAGCAGGTCCTGCGTCATGCGCTGGAACTCCGCGCGCGTGACCGTGACGTCGAGGTGCAGCGGGCCCTCCGGGCTCGCCGTGATGTACGGCAGGTTGATGCCGGTCGACTGCGACGCGCTCAGCTCGATCTTGGCCTTCTCCGCGGCCTCGCGCAGGCGCTGCATCGCCATCTTGTCGCCGGACAGGTCGATGCCGTTGTTGCTCAGCTGGAACTGCTTGACCAGGTGCTGCACGACGCGCTCGTCCCAGTCGTCGCCGCCGAGCTTGTTGTCGCCCGAGGTCGCCTTGACCTCGATGACGCCGTCACCGATCTCGAGCAGGGACACGTCGAACGTGCCGCCGCCGAGGTCGAAGACCAGGATCGTCTGCTCCTTCTCGCCCTTGTCCAGTCCGTACGCCAGCGCCGCCGCGGTGGGCTCGTTGACGATGCGCAGCACGTTGAGGCCGGCGATCTCGCCCGCCTCCTTGGTCGCCTGGCGCTCGGCGTCGGAGAAGTACGCCGGCACGGTGATGACCGCGTCGGTGACCGTGTCGCCGAGGTAGCTCTCGGCGTCGCGCTTGAGCTTCTGCAGGACAAAGGCGCTGATCTGCTGGGCGGTGAAGTCCTTGCCGTCCAGGCTCTGCTTCCAGTCGGTGCCGATGTGGCGCTTGACGGAGCGGATGGTCCGGTCGACGTTCGTGACGGCCTGGCGCTTGGCGACCTCGCCGACGAGCACCTCGCCGTTCTTGGCGAAGGCGACGATCGACGGCGTGGTGCGCGCGCCCTCGGCGTTGGCGATGACGGCGGGCTCACCGCCCTCGAGGACGGCGACGCAGGAGTTGGTGGTGCCGAGGTCGATGCCGACGGCGCGTGCCATGTGGGGCTCCTTCTGACGTTGAGTGCTTGCCGCTCATGGTGCGGTCCTCTGCTGCAAGCGTCAAGTGGAGTTGAGTGTTCCCGACTCAGGAGTGATGCGCGCCCCGCCTCCGCCGGGTGGCCGTCTATGCGCTGGGTAGGGCTGCGCCCATGGACCTCCGCACGCTCGGCCGCAGCGGCTGCGCCGTCTCTGTCCTGTCCCTGGGCACGATGACGTTCGGCGACGAGACCGACCAGGCCGGCGCGCACGCCCAGCTCGACGCCTTCGTGGCCGCCGGTGGGACCCTCGTGGACACCGCCGACGTCTACACCGCGGGCGCGGCGGAGACCATCGTCGGCTCATGGCTGGCCGACCGCCCCGCCGACGTGCGCGACCGGGTCGTGCTCGCCACCAAGGCCCGCTTCCCCATGGGCCCGGACGCCAACGACCTCGGCACATCGCGCCGACACCTGCGCCGGGCCCTGGACGCCTCGCTCACCCGGCTGGGGGTGGAGCACGTCGACCTGTACCAGCTGCACGCCTGGGACCCGTGCACGCCGCTGGAAGAGACCTGGCGCTTCCTCGACGACGCCGTCTCGGCGGGCAAGATCGGCTACGCCGGGCTGAGCAACTTCACCGGCTGGCAGGTCCAGAAGGCCGCCGACCTGGCCGAGCGCCGCGGCTGGACGCCGCCGGTCACGCTGCAGCCGGCGTACAGCCTGCTCGTCCGCGACATCGAGCACGAGATCGTCCCGGCCTGCCAGCACAACGGCCTGGGGCTGCTGCCCTGGAGCCCGCTGGCCGGCGGGTGGCTGTCCGGCAAGTACACCAAGGACCAGCGACCGGCGGGGGCCAGCCGGCTGGGCGAGGACCCTGAGCGCGGGATCGAGGCCTACGACCGGGTCGGCGGGCAGGCCCGCACCTGGGACGTGCTCGAGGCGGTCCAGTCCGTGGCGGAGTCGCTCGGCGCGTCGATGGCGCAGGTCGCCCTGGCCTGGCTGCGCGACCGGCCGGCCGTCAGCTCGGTCATCCTCGGCGCCCGCACCCTCGAGCAGCTCGAGCAGAACCTCGCCGCCGCCGACCTGGTGCTGCCGGTCGAGCTGACCGAACGGCTCGACCGGGTCAGCGCCCCGGAGCCGGCCGACTACCCGTACGGCGGGCCCGGCCAGCAGCAGCGCAGCCGCAGCCCGCGAGGCTGACCACCTCTAGGCTCAGGCCCATGCTCGGGGAGATGCGCAATCGGTCCGGCGGCCCCAACTGGGCGCTGCGGGTGCTCGCCGTCGTCCTGGCACTGCTGCTCGCCGGCCCGTTGACCCTGCTGGTGCTGCAGGGCGCGCTGCGTATCGCCGAGCGCGCCTTCTAGCCACCTCGGCAGGGGGTCGTGTCGCGCCCCGCCACCAGGCCGAGGACACTGGCCCGCGAGCGTACCCGCGTGTCCGTTACCCGTCGGTAGGTACGGGTCCGGGCGGGGTCGTACGCTCGTGCTGCTGCGGTGTGCCCTGTGCGCCGCCCCGTACTGGAGGTTCCGTGGAAACCCACATGCTCGTGCGCCTGGTGGTCGGCCTGACGATCGCCGTCGTGGCGCTCGCCGTCGCCGGTCGACGCGTCTTCTTCCTCTACAGGATGATCGCGTCCGGCCAGCCGTCGCCGGGCCGGCTCGACAACTGGCCCAAGCGCCTCGTCGGCCAGGTCGTGGAGGTCTTCGGGCAGGCACGCCTGCTGAAGTGGAACGTGCCCGGCCTCGCGCACTTCTTCGTGTTCTGGGGCTTCCTCATCCTCACGTTCACGATCATCGAGGCCGTCGGCGCCCTGTTCGACGTGGACTTCCACATCCCGCTGATCGGCAAGAACCCGGTCTTCGGCTTCATGGAGGACTTCTTCGGCGTCGCCGTGCTGCTCGGCCTGCTGGCCTTCGCGATCATCCGGCTGCGCTCGGAGCCCAAGCAGATCGGCCGCGACAGCCGCTTCTACGGCTCGCACACCGGCGCCGCCTGGGTCGTCCTGGGGCTGATCTTCCTGGTGATCTTCACGATGTTCGGCATCCGCGCCGCGCAGCTCAACACCGGCGTCTCGCCGTGGCAGGACACCCCGGGCGCGATCTTCTTCTCGAATGTGCTGTCGATGATCACCGAGCCGCTCGGCGAGACCGTGAACGAGCGGATCGAGGACGTCATGGTGATCGGTCAGATCGCCGTGGTCTTCGGCTTCCTGGTGATGGTCACCTACTCCAAGCACCTGCACATCTTCATCGCGCCGATCAACGTGCTGACCAAGCGCAACCCCGAGGGCACCGCGCTCGGCGGCCTGATGCCGATGATGAGCAACGGCAAGGTGCTCGAGCTCGAGGAGGCTGATCCCGAGGTCGACACCTTCGGCGTCGCCAAGGTCGAGGACTTCACCTGGACCGCCATGCTCGACATGGCGACCTGCACCGAGTGCGGCCGCTGCCAGTCGCAGTGCCCGGCCTGGAACACCGGCAAGCCGCTGTCGCCGAAGCTGCTGATCATGAACCTGCGCGACCACCTGTTCGCGAAGGCGCCGTACATCCTGGGCAGCGTCACCGCCCCCGAGGACCACGTGCCGAACTTCCACGACGCCGGCACGCACAGCGGCCACGCCGTGCCCGAGGACGGCTACGCCCGGGTCGAGGGCACCAACCACGACCAGGCGGTCCGCCCGCTCGTCGGCACCGCCGAGGAGGGCGGGGTCATCGACCCCGACGTCCTGTGGAGCTGCACCACCTGCGGCGCCTGCGTCGAGCAGTGCCCGGTGGACATCGAGCACGTCGACCACATCCTCGACATGCGCCGTTACCAGGTGCTGATCGAGAGCGCGTTCCCATCCGAGGCCGGCGTGATGCTGCGCAACCTGGAGAACGCCGGCAACCCGTGGGGCCTGAACAACAAGGTCCGCGAGGAGTGGACCCAGGGGCTGTCCTTCGAGGTCCGGATCGTCAAGGACACCATCCCGGACGAGGTCGAGTACCTGTTCTGGGTCGGCTGCGCCGGCGCGCTCGAGGACCGCTCGAAGAAGGTGACCCGCGCGGTCGCCGAGCTGCTGCACACCGCGGGTGTCGAGTTCGCCGTGCTGGGCTCGGGCGAGACCTGCACCGGTGACCCGGCCCGCCGCCTGGGCAACGAGTTCGTCTTCCAGATGCTCGGCGCCGAGAACGTCGAGACGCTCAACGGCGTCGGTGCCACGCCGGAGAACCACGTCAAGATCGTGGCGACCTGCCCGCACTGCTTCAACACCCTGGCCAACGAGTACCCGCAGCTCGGCGGCCACTACGAGGTCGTCCACCACACCCAGCTGCTCAGCTCGCTCATCGCGGACGGGCACCTCGTGCCGGTCAGCCCGGTCGACGAGAAGGTGACCTACCACGACCCCTGCTACCTGGGTCGGCACAACAAGGTCTACACCCCGCCGCGCGAGATCCTCGACGCCATCAACGGTCTCAACAGCCAGGAGATGCCGCGCTGCAAGGAGCGTGGCTTCTGCTGCGGCGCCGGTGGCGCGCGCATGTGGATGGAGGAGAAGATCGGCAAGTCGATCAACGTGGAGCGCACCGACGAGGCGCTCGCGCTCGACCCCGACATCGTCTCCACCGCCTGCCCGTTCTGCATGGTCATGCTGTCCGACGCCGTCACCGCCAAGCAGCAGTCCGGCGAGGCGAAGTCCGGCGTGCAGGTCCTCGACGTGTCGCAGATCCTGGCCCGCTCGCTGGTCGGCCGTGAGCCGGCGATGGCCGGCGCCGTGCTCGCCGAGGCGTCGGTCGAGGCCGACAAGCCGGTCGGCGCGACGCCCGAGGACACCGCGCAGGCCGACTACGGCCAGCTCGCGCAGACCGACGGCGTCGACAGCGTCGAGAAGACGTACGACCCGGCCAGCTCCGGCGTGACGACCGGCGAGGGCCCGACCACCACCGGTCCGGCCGTCTCCGGCCCGAGCACCGCCGGCGACGCCCCCGGCGGCGAGTCCGAGGGCCAGGGCCCCGGCGGCCACGAGCGCCCGCAGCCCTAGGCACCTGACGTACGGCCACGGCCGCTCTCCCTCGGGAGGGCGGCCGTCGTCGTTCCATCGGCTCCTCGCGGTGGTCGGCCCGGCTGCTCGGTGGCTGCTGCCGCGTCGGGCCGGCACGAGTCGCTGAGCTGGCGGACCGCCGCGGCGGCTGATACAGCCGCACACCCCGGCATCACGGCTGGACCCAGCCGTGCTCGTTGAGCAGCCGGCCGTCTTTGAGCCGGAGGGTGCGGCCTTGGTGGAGCAGGGCGTGGTCGCGTTCGCAGAACAGGACCGTGTCGCGCAGTGAGGTGGTGTGGCTGGATCTCCACGGATCGGCGTGGTGGGGGATGAGCCGGCGGTCTTGTCCGCAGCGGCACCCGGTGGCTTGACATCGCCCGCCGGTCTCGGCGTGCTTGGCGCGTCGTTCGTGGGCTTTGAGGGTGCGTTCGGTGTGGCTGGTCTCGATCACCCTGCGTCCGAGGCTCATGATGAGGCGGGTGGCGGCGCTGTCGCACCACCAGCGGCGGACCAGTGAGAGTGGGAGCGTCGCGCCGGACGCGGCGACGGCCGGCAG
>Ga0136633_1001362_pt1 | contig 18073 bp, 18 predicted proteins | sample AntDrymeUQ832206_2_FD_105494 | JGI IMG/M metagenome (GOLD analysis project Ga0136633, IMG submission 105494) | Polar desert sand microbial communities from Dry Valleys, Antarctica - metaG UQ83 (22.06) | ecosystem: Environmental > Terrestrial > Soil > Desert | place: Antarctica: Dry Valley...
CGAAGCCGCTTTGCCGGCCGGCAAGGCGGGTCCCTTCGTGCAAGCCGGACCAGGAGCGAGTTCGCCGCAAGAATCAGCATCCGTGTCCGCGCTCGGAAGGGGCGTGATGTGCATAGCCCACTGCCTGCATATCGGGGCTCCCTGCGTCCTTGCAGCGCACTCGCCCCTGGCCGCCCAGACGACGAAGCGTCTTTTTGATTCGAGTTCTTAGAGGCCGATCGGGTGCCAGACGGTCTTCAGCTCGACAAACGCCTCGATCTCCCACGGGCTCTGCGCTTCTGCCGAAGAGCGGACGACGCGCTTGACGTTCTCGGCCGCGAGTCGTTCGAGCTCGGCACTCGTACCGTCCGCGCCGGTCAGGTCGATGGCGTTCACATCCATGTGGCCGGCGAGCCAGGGCGCGAGCTCGTCTTGGGACCCGGTGAGAATGTTGACCACGCCGCCCGGGAGATCGGCAGTTGCGAAAGCCTCGGCGAGCTCGATGGCCGCGAGCGCGTGGGTCTCGGACGCGAGGACGACGACGACGTTTCCGCCAGCGAGGGCTGGAAGGATCCGGGAGACGATGCCGCCGAGCGCGGGCTCGGCGGGGGCGAGGACGGCCACGACTCCGGTCGGCTCCGGCACGGTGAAGTCGAAGTATGGACCGGCAACCGGGTTCGACCCTCCGAGCACCTGGGCCAGCTTGTCGGCCCAGCCCGCGTACCAGATGACGCGATCGATCGCCGCGTCGACCTCGTCACGACCCGAGCAGACACTCTCGAGGTTCGTCGCCCGCGCCTCCATCATCTCCGCGAGCCTGTAGAGGACCTGCCCGCGGTTGTACGCAGTAAGGCCTGACCAGCCTGGGAATGCTGCTCGGGCTGCGCGGACGGCGTCGCGGGCATCCTTACGCGACGCGCGGGCGACGTTCTGTCCATCCACCTCATAGGTCCGCCCCGATTCCGAGCGGGGGAACGCGCCTCCGATGTAGAGCTTGTAGGTCTTCTTGACGGGAAGACGGCTCATGTCAAGTGAGTGACGTCAAGCCTGTGGACGGATAGGTGCAGACTCGGCGTGTTTTCGGCGCAGTTCGGTGGCAATTTCGCTGTTAGGCTCGACGCTGGGTGGAGGGTGGTCACACTCCCCACCCTGGGTGGGGATGTGGGATGTGGGATGTGGGATGTGGGATGTGGGATGTGGGATGTGGGATGTGGGATGTGGGATGTGGGGGGAGCGGGGCGCCCTCCCGCCCCAAGAGAGAGCGCCGCTGTCAATCGAACCTCAGGTACGGCGCGAGCCCGTGGCGGCCGCCTTCGCGCCCGAAACCCGACTCCTTGTAGCCGCCGAAGGGCGACGTCGGGTCGAACCGGTTGAACGTGTTAGCCCACACGACCCCGGCGCGAAGGCGCTCGACCATCCAGAGGATCCTCGAACCTTTCTCCGTCCACACACCCGCGGAGAGACCGTAAGGCGTGTTGTTCGCCTTCTCGATCGCTTCCTCGGGCGTCCGGAAGGTGAGCACCGAAAGCACCGGCCCGAAGATCTCCTCCTGGGCGATTCGGTGGCTTTGCGCCACGTTGGTGAAAAGCGTCGGGACGAACCAGTAGCCCCGCTCGGGGAGACGACAGTCGGGCTGGTACATCTCCGCGCCCTCCGCCTTCCCGCTCGCGACGAGCTCGGTGATCCGGTCGAGCTGCGCCTTGGAGTTGATCGCGCCAACGTCGGTGTTCTTGTCCAGTGGATCGCCGACTCTGAGCGTGGACAGTCGCCGCTTCAGCTTCTCGAGCAACGGCTCATAGATCGACTCCTGCACGAGCAGCCTCGAGCCCGCGCAACACACATGCCCCTGATTGAAGTAGATGCCGTTCACGATCCCCTCGACCGCCTGATCGAGGGCAGCGTCGTCGAAGACGATGTTCGCAGCCTTGCCCCCCAGCTCGAGCGTGAGTCGGACGTCACGGCCGGCGAGCTCGCGCATGATGAGCTTGCCGACCTCGGTCGAGCCCGTGAACGCGAGCTTGTCGATGCCGTCGTGGCGGACGAGGTGGCCGCCGGTCGTCCCGTCGCCGGTGACGATGTTGACGACGCCCGGCGGCAGCTCCGCCTGGCGGCAGATGTCCGCGAAGATCAACGCCGTCAGCGGAGTCGTCTCCGCCGGCTTCAACACGACCGTGTTCCCGCACGCAAGCGCGGGCGCGATTTTCCACGAGAGCATGAGCAGCGGGAAGTTCCAGGGGATGATCTGCGCCGCGACACCGAGTGGCCGGGGAGTGCGGTTTGGGTATGCATACTCGAGCTTGTCCGCCCAGCCCGCGTAGTAGAAAAAATGGGCAGCGGCGAGCGGGAGATCGACGTCGCGCGATTCGCGGATCGGCTTGCCTCCGTCGAGCGACTCGGCGACCGCCAACTCACGCGAGCGCTCCTGGATGATTCGCGCGATCCGAAACAGGTACTTCGCCCGCTCCGCCGGAGCGAGCTCGGCCCAGCCGTTTTCGAAGGCGCCGCGGGCAGCGCTCACGGCAAGATCCACGTCCTGTGCCCCGGCCAACGCGGCCTCGAACAGGCTCTCCTCGGTCGAGGGCGAGATCGACTCGAACCACTCACCCGATCGCGGCTCGACCTCCTCTCCCCCGATCACAAGGCCGTAGCGCTCGCGAAGCGCGACGATGTCGCGCGCCTCCGGCGCCGGCGCATACTCCCATTCGAGGAGCGCCGGGACGGATGCCTTCCGCTTTTCGACCTGGGCCATCAGTCGATGGTGAAGTAGTCGCCGGATTGATAGCGACCCGTCTTCTCCTTGCGGATCTGCATGAGGACGTCATTCAGCAGAGACGAGGCGCCGAAGCGGAAGAGATCCGGCGTCATCCACTCAGGGCCGAGCGTCTCGTAGAGGGTCACGAGGTACTGCACCGCCTGCTTGGAAGCCCGGATCCCTCCGGCAGGCTTGATGCCTACCATGCGACCAGTCTCGTAGTAGACGTCGCGAACGACCTCCATCATGCAGAGCGTCACCGGCAGCGTCGCGGCCGGGCTGATCTTCCCGGTCGAGGTCTTGATGAAGTCGGCGCCCGCTGCGATGGCGAGCAGGGAGGCGCGGCGGACGTTGTCGTAGGTGCCGAGCTCGCCGGTCTCGAGGATCACCTTCAGATGCGCGTCGCCGCAGGCTTCCTTCACCTGCACGATCTCGTCGTAGACCTTCGCGTAGCGGCCCGAAAGGAACGCGCCGCGGTCGATGACCATGTCCACCTCGTCCGCCCCGAGCTCGACGACGGCGCGCGTCTCGGCGACCTTGAGCTTCGTCGGCGACTGGCCGGACGGGAACGCGGTCGCCACCGAGGCGACCTTCACGCCACTCCCGGCGAGGCGCTCCTTCGCGCCCTCGACGTGGTTCGGGTAGAGGCAGATCGCGGCGACCGGCGGCACGGTCGAATCCAAAGGGTCGGGTCGCATCCCCTTCGCGCAGAGCGCCGCGACCTTTCCAGGGGTGTCCTGACCCTCGAGCGTCGTGAGATCCATCATCCGGATCGCCAGGTCGAGCGCCTGCAGCTTCGACTCACGCTTGATCGAGCGCTTCGCGAGCGTCGCCGCGCGCTCCTCCAGTGCAACAGCGTCTACCGAGCCGACCCGGGGAAGCCGCGGGCCTGCCGGAAGCTCGAACCCGCCGATGAGTGCCGGCGCTGTAGCCATAGTCCGAGTGTAGCCCGCTGCCGATTGAACACCCGGTCCGGCGCCCGGACGCGACGATGTCCGGGTCGCGCAACAGGCGCTTGACTCTCCCCCAAGGTCATGCTGCAACCTTTCGCCGCAATGGAGGACCTGATACCGATCGGCCAGTTCGCCGCGGCCTCGCGGCTCTCGTTGAAGGCGCTCCGGCTCTACGACGAGAACGGCCTTCTGCGGCCCGCCTACGTCGATCCCGAGTCGGGGTATCGCTCGTATCGGCTCGACCAGCTCCGGTCTGCGACCTTGGTCGGACTGCTTCGCAGCGCAGACATGCCACTCGTCGAGATCCAGCGCGTGCTGGAGGATCTGAGCATCGTCCGCATCGACGAGTACGAGGCGACACTTGCAAACGAGCATGCCGAACGGCAGCGGGTCCTCGACTATGTCCGCCGCTTCCTGAAGGAGGAGCAGATGTTCGAGGTCAACGTCAAGCACGTCGAGGAACAGCCATACGTAAGCCGGTCGAAAGAGATCCGGGTCGCCGATCTCGAGCGGTTCATCGTCGCTACGGTCGACGAGCTCTCTGCCGCCCACGATGCGGCTGGTAACGCGTTCACCGTCTACCACGGGGAGGTGAACGAGCAGGACGACGGGCCGGTCGAGGTCTGCTTGCCGGTTGCCGGCGGCGACAAGAAGCTGCCCGCCGGAGAAGTCGCCTACACGGTGGCGATCGGCGAGCAAACGAGGTTCCCGGAGATCATCGGCGCCTACGATGCCGTCGCCTCATGGGCGAAGGCTAACGGACGCGACCTCGCGGGGCCACCCAGGGAGATCTACCTCGACCAGGCTACTGACGGTCGGCCGCATATGGAAATCGCCTGGCCGATTCGGTAGGAGCGAGCTGCTTCAGACGCAGCAAGCTGCGCGGCACCGAGCGGCTCCGGCTCTGAGATCTACAGCCCGAGCCGCTCGAGCATCCGCGGATCGCGACGCCACTTGGGCCGCACCTTGACCACGAGCTCGAGGAACACGGAGTGTCCGACGAGCGCCTCTACCTCCGGCCGAGCGCGCGTGCCGATCTCGCGCACCATCGCGCCCTTCTTTCCGACAAGGATCCCTTTCTGCGACTCCGTCTCGACGTAGACGAGCGCACGCACGACCCTCTCTCCGATCTCGTCGACTTCGATCAGGATCGCGTGCGGAACCTCTTCGCGCGTCAAGCGCAGCGCCTTCTCGCGGATCACCTCGCCGACGCGCTCCTCGAGCGTGAGATTCGTCTTCTGCTCGTCGGGGAAGTACGCCGGTCCTTCCGGGAGGAGAAAGACGAGATCGTCGCGAAGCTCTCCCACCCCGTCCTTCGTCACGGCGCTCACCGGATGGAGAGCGTGGAAGTCGCCGAGCCGCGACGCAGCCTGCATTTGGGAGAAGACGTGACCGCGCTTCAGTCGGTCGATCTTGTTCAGGGCGATCACGACCGGCTTGTCGAGCGCGAACACGCGGCGAGCGATGAAGCGATCGCCGGCGCCGATGCGCGCACGGGCGTCGACGACGAAGAGCACGGCGTCAACGTCGTCGAACGAGGCGTCGACCGTCTGCTGCATCTTCTCGGTCAGCGGGTCGAGCGGACGTTGAAACCCGGGAAGGTCGACGAGCGCGAGCTGGTAGTCGGGCCCGTTGGCGACCCCGAAGAGCCGGCGCCGCGTCGTATTCGGAACGTTCGAGGTGATCGCGATCTTCTCGCCGCAGAGCGCATTGACGAGCGTCGACTTGCCGACGTTCGGCCGGCCGGCGACCGCCACGAGACCGGATTTCAAGGGTCCCTACTTTCGGGGCACCCCACCCCACCACCCACTGCGATCGTAACGAGGAAATCCTCACTCGTGGGCAACGACTTCGTGCCGAAAGCGTGCTGATCGTCCCACAGGCTCATGGAAGATCCGCCGCCTCGAACGACTCGGGCAGGAGCGCGCTCGGGCTCATCGTCACGACGCGCCCGCCGTTGCGAAAGACGACTTTCTCGACCCCCATCTCGAGGAGCCACTGGCGACAGCCGCCGCAGGGGGATGCGGTGATCGCTGCGGTGACGAAGTCGCCGGGCCCATACCCCTCCGAGACTGCGCGGGCGAACGCCGTGCGCTCAGCGCAGACCCCGAGTGGGTAGGCCGCGTTCTCGACGTTCACGCCCTCGATCACCCGCCCGTCACGCGCGAGCACCGCGCACCCGACGTGAAACTGCGAGTACGGCGCGTAGGCCCGCTCCGAGGCACCGTCGGCGAGGGCGAGGAGCTCCGCGTCCGACACGCTCTCGCTCATCCGAAGGCCTGGAAGAGAACGAGAGTCGTGAGCGCGCCCAACGCGCCACCGCTCGCCACCTCGGAGGCGGAATGGACTCCAGTCTCGACGCGCGTCTGCGCGACTAGCAGGGCCATGATGAAGGCCAGGGACGAGATCAGGAAACGGTGCGACGAGTCGTCCAGGATCAGCGTCATCGCCATCCAGCCGGCAAACGCGACCGCTGAGTGCCCTGACGGCAGCCCTCCCCGAAGCGGCGTGCCGCGGCCGGTATACGCCTTCACCGCGATCACGAGGATCACGGTCAGAGCGAGCGAGACGAGCGTGAGCTCCGCAGGCGCGTCGCTCAGCCGGTCGAGGAACCGGGAGCTCCGATCCGCGACCTCACCCGAGAAGACGAGATATCCGACCGCGACGGCGTTCAGCGCGGCGATCAGCACCGCCCCAGCGGCGATGTCCTTGGCGAGCTTCGCCATCGGGTCGAAGGAGGTGGAGGCGACGTCCACCGCCGCTTCGATGGCCGTGTTGACGAGCTCGGCAACAAGCACGAACGTGATCGCCAGCAGGAGCACCATCAGCTCGATCCTGGAGACGCCGAACGCGACCGCGGCGACGAGCACAGCCGCGGCGACCGTGAAGTGGATCCAGAGGTTTCGCTGCGTGCGCAGCGCATGGATCACCCCCTCCGCCGCGTAGTTGAAGCTGGCGAAGAGCGAGGGACTGCGCTGACTGCTCATGGGCGGGACTTTGGCCCATGAGCGTGGAGGGGCGTGGGGAACCGGGAGGTTCCCCACGCTTTCACGAAGAAGGGGGCTCGCGGGGGAAACATGGTTTCCCCCGCGATCGTGAGCCGGAGGCGAACGGTGCTCATGTCGCGGCGTATACCCGTTCGCGGGCCTCCATCTCGTCGCCGTGCTCGTATCCGAGCAGGTGCAGAAGGCCGTGGACGAGCGGCCAGCGCCACTCCTCACCCACGACCGCCGGACAGAGGACGACGTCGCCGAGCGCCCGCGGCATCCCCTCAGGAAGCTCGTCACGCCCGTCGAGCGGGAACGAGAGCACGTCGGTCACATCGTCGATCCCGAGGTGCTCGCGCTTGAGCTCCTGCATCTCCTCGCGAGCCACGAACACGATTCCGAGCTCACCGTCATCGAAACCCTCCGCGGCGAGCACCTGTCGCGCGATCTCCGTGGCCGCCGCCTCACCGACCTCCGCGCCGCTCCGGTTCTGAGTCTCGACAACGATCATGCGGCGGACTTCATCGGCTGCGCGCCGTGCCCGTCTCCTCGGCGTGCCGCTTGTACGCCTCGACGATTCGCTGGACGAGCTTGTGCCGAACGACGTCCTCGTTGCCGAACTCGACGAAGCCGATGCCGTCGATGCCCGCCAGGATGTCGCGAACCTGAATCAGCCCGGATGCCTGCTCACGCGGGAGGTCGACTTGCGTGATGTCGCCCGTCACGACCATCTTCGACCCGAAGCCGAGGCGCGTGAGAAACATCTGCATCTGCTCGGGCGAGGTGTTCTGCGCCTCGTCGAGCACGATGAAGGAGTCATTCAGCGTGCGCCCGCGCATGAACGCGAGCGGCGCGACCTCGATGGTCCCGCGCTCCATGTAACCGGCGAGGCGTTCGGACTCGATCATGTCGTAGAGCGCGTCATAGAGCGGACGCAGGTACGGGTCGACCTTGGCGAGCATGTCGCCCGGCAGGAACCCCAGCCGCTCGCCGGCCTCCACCGCGGGTCGCGTGAGAATGATCCGACCGACGTTGCCTTCGGAGAGCGCGGCGACGGCGAGCGCCATCGCTAGGTACGTCTTCCCGGTTCCCGCAGGGCCGACCGCGAATGTCACCGTCCGGCTGCGGATCTCGTCGACGTAGCGCTTCTGGTTGACGGTCTTTGGCGAGATCTTCTTGCCGCGGTGCCGCCAGACGACGTCTTCGAAGACTTCGCGGACATCCTCGGCCTGGTCGATCGCGGCCAGGACGGCACCGACCGTCTCGGGTCCAATCTCGTGTCCGCCCTCGACGAGCTCGGTCAACTCGTTCACGACCGCGCGTGCGGCGGCCACGTGCTCGTCGTCTCCGCCCAGCGTCAGCCGGTTCCCGCGGAGCGCGATCGTGCAGCCGAGGCGCTCCCGGAGCGCCTCGAGCACGCCGTCCTCGACCCCCGCGAGCTCGGCCGCAACCTCGTTCGAGACGTCCAACACGTGTTGCATCGAATGGAGTGTAGGGACGAGGCGCGCCTCGCCTTCCGAGCTCGTCAGGCGAGCTTTTCCTTGACCAGCTGACTCACAGTCGAGCCGTCTGCGCGGCCGGAGACCCGATGCATGACTCCGGCCATGACGCGCCCGAGGTCGCGGATGCTCGTCGCGCCAACCTCGGAGATCACGTCGTCGATGATCTCCTCGATCTCCTCCTCGGAGAGCGGCTCCGGCATGTACTCCTCGAGAACCTCGAGCTCGTATTCCTCGTCTTCCGCCTGCTCCTCGCGACCGCCCGCGCGGAAAGCGTCCGCCGCCTCGAGGCGGCGCTTCCGCTCGCGTTGCAGCACTTGCAGCTCCTCGTCGTCGGAGAGAGGTCGCTCGAGCTCTTTTTCCGCGTTCCGAAGCGCGTTCAGGATCAGGCTGAGCGCGTCCCGGCGATCCGCGTCACGAGCGAGCCGCGCTGCCTTCAGCTCCTCCTCCATGCGCAGGATCAGGCTCATGGGCGCAACCTTCGCCCATGAGCGTGGAGGGGTGTGGGGAACCGGGAGGTTCCCCACGTTTTCGAGAAGAAGGGGGCACGCGGGGGAAACATGGTTTCCCCCGCGATCGTGAGCCGAAGGCGAGCGAGGCTCATCAGCTCACCCCGGCGAGCGCCGTCGCCACTCGCCCCGCGTCGACGCGGCCGCCGAGCACGTGCCAGTGGAGATGGAAGATGGTCTGCCCCGCGCCCGCGCCGACGTTGACAAACACGCGGTAGTCGTCCAGGCCGACGGCCTCGGCGGTCTCTGCGACGAAGCGGAGCATCCGCCCGGCCTCCTCGTCCGGAAAGGCGTCGATGTCCTTGAACGTATCGATATGGCGCTCGGGGAGGACGAGGAGATGGGTCTCCGAGAGCGGGTTGATGTCGCGGATCGCAACGAATCCGTCGGTGCTCGCCACGTGGTCGCCCTCGGCGACGAGCCCGCAGAACAGACAGTCCTCAGGCGGCGACGGCAAGGATTCCCTCCTCCGAGAGCGCGACTGCGCGCGCCTGCACGATTCGGCCGACCTCTGCCTGGAGTAGCCAGGGGGTGTAGTCGTCACCGTAGCCGCGCCCAGGCCGGTCGACGAGCACGCGATCCGTCGTCCCGAGTTTCGTCTCCCAGCGTTGCCGGCAGAGGTCGACCGACAGTGAGCGGAGCCGCGCGCTGCGGTCCTTCTTCACCCGCGCGGGCACCGTGTCGGCCGCGGCGGTGACGGTGCCTGGGCGAGGCGAGTACGGGAAGACGTGCACCTTCGTGATTCCCGCCTGCTCGACGACCCGCAGCGTCCGTTCGAACGCCCGCTCGTCCTCGCCCGGAAAGCCAACGATGACGTCGGAGGTGAGATTGAAATCGGAGAGAGGCTCGAGCTTCGCGAGGAACTGCGCCGCCGAATACCGACGCCCCATCGCACGCAGCACCGCGTCGTCCCCGGACTGCAGCGGAATATGGAGGTGGGCAGTGACGGACGCTGTCTCGCGAAGCGCGGACATCAACTCGCCGGTGAGGTGGTTCACCTCGACCGAGGAGAGTCGGAGCCGCTCCACGCCGGGGATCGCTCCCGCCTCGCGAACCAGTCGGGCGAGCGTGTACCCAGCCTCGCGGTCGCGAAAGCAGCCTAGGTTGACTCCGGTCAGAACGACTTCGGGATGTCCTTGGGAGACGCGCTTACGGATCTCCGCGAGGACGGCGTCCGCCCGCCGGCTGCGGGTCACGCCGCGCACGAGCGGGATCACGCAGAACGCGCACGAGAACGAGCACCCGTCCTGGATCTTGACGAAAGCACGTGTCCGTTCGAGCCGAGCGTCGGCCTGAACGCAGCCTATGGCGCCCACGTCTCGAGCGACCGCGTCCGGCAGATCCTCGCTTCTCGCGGACATGACCGTGACGTTCGTGGCGGCAGTCGCGAGTGCTCCTTCGAGGTTCGCCGCGCAACCCGTGGCGTAGACGTGGCTGTGCGACCGGGACGCGCGAGAGACTGCTTGTCGCGACTTCGAGACCGCTTCGTGGGTCACGCAACACGTGTTGACGACCGCGACGTCGCCTCCGCGCTCGACCTCCATGTGGCCGTCCGCGACCAGCCGCTCGCGGATCGCTTGCGCATCGGCGAACGAGACCTTGCAGCCCAGGAAGCGCGCGGAGAATGTCGCCATCGAGCCGTCAAGCTTAGTACCCCTCGATCCCACGCACAGACCTGGCTCAGCTCACCGCCTTGTGACACTGTGTCACAAGGCGGTGAAGGCATCCGCCGCCCACCCCTCGACCTCCAGGCGCGCACTCGGCTCCCAGCCCTTGGCGCACGGGTGCTCGTGAGCGAGATAGCCAGAGGTAATGGCGCGCGCAGCCGGGCCACGGGCCAGAAGCGCCTCGACTGAGCGGAGCTCGATGTTGGCGACCACGAGATCTATCTTCGGTAACGCGTCGACAAGGACATCCGCATGTGCGACCCGCACGTGTGCGCCGTTTCGGCTCGCCGTGGCCGCCGCCGCTTCGACCGCGTCTTGATCGACGTCCAGCGCGAAGACGGGCTCGAAGCCGAGCCTGGCCGCGGCGGCCGCGATCACCCCCGAGCCGGTGCCGGCGTCAAGGATGCTTCCGCGGTCGTGCGCGGCGAGCAGCTCGATGCATGCCCGCGTGGTGGGATGCGCGCCGGTTCCGAACGCGCGTCCAGGATCGACGACGACAACGGGCTCGCCAACCGGAAGCGCCTCCCAGGGCGGTCCGATCCAAAGCCCGCCTGCACGCACCGGGCGGTGGAACTTCCGCCAGCGCTCGTCCCATCCGAGGAGAACCGGCTCCGAGGAGACCCGCTCTGCGAACGTGGAACGAATCCTGTGCTCCCCCGTCGCGTCGGTGTACACAGCAAGCTCGACCTCGGCGCCCGCATCCAGCTCCTCGAAGCCGGTCGGCGCAAGCTCGAGGAGCCGCGCGCGAGCTATCTCCGCGTCGACCGCGGGCACCCGGAACGAGACCCGGAGCAACTCAGCGCTAGAGCTCAGCGCAGGGCGCTCTTCAAGCGGCGGAAGAACCCCTCGTCCTCGTCCTCCTCCGGCCTGTACGTCTCAGGCCCGGCCTGGCGCCCGAACTCCTCCAGGAGCTGACGCTGCTCCTCGGTGATGTTCGTCGGCAGCGCGACGTCAAGCCTGACGTAGAGATCGCCCCGCCGGCCGCTGCGGAGCATGGGCATTCCCTGGCCCTGAAGAACACGAACGACGCCGGGTTGCGTGCCGGGAGCGACTTCGAGCTCGAGCTCTTCACCTAGAGCGTCGACATGCGCAGTCGCGCCGAGCGCCGCGTCCGTCATCGTCAGCCGGATGGCGGTGTGCAGATCGTCGCCGTCGCGCACGAATCGCGGATCCGGTCGCACGCGCACAACGACGAACGCGTTGCCGTTCTCGCCGCTCTGGAAACCGGCATGCCCTTCGCCCCTGATGCGGATCCGCTGGCCGTCGTGGATCCCTGCGGGCACCTCGACCTCGAGCGTGCGTTGGACGACACGGCGTCCCTCACCGTCACAGTCACCGCACGGGGTCTCGAGCACACGACGCAGGCCGCGGCACTCGGGGCACGTCTGCTGATGCACGAACTGCCCGAAGACGTTTTGCGAGACACGCCGCACGACACCGGCGCCCCCGCACGTCGAGCACTCGCGGGCTCCGGTGCCCGGCTCGGATCCGGTGGCTGCGCAACGCTCGCACGCGACAGCGACCTCGATGGGAACCGCCGTCGTCAGACCGGTGAAGGCCTCCTCCAGATCGAGCTCGACGACCGCCTGGAGATCGGGGCCGCGAGCGGACCGACGGTCCCGTCGCCCAGCCCCAGCTCCCCCAAAGAGATCCTCTCCGAAGAACGCGGCGAAGACGTCCGAGAGGTCGCCGAAGTGCGAAAAGGTGGGCTCGAGACCGCCGCGTCGCAGGCCCGCGTGACCAAGACGGTCGTAGAGCGCCCTTCGCTCCGGATCGGTGAGCACCTCGTACGCCTCGGCGACCTCGCGGAAACGCTGTTCGGCGTCGGGGGATCTCGACACGTCCGGGTGCAGCTCGCGCGCAAGGGCGCGAAACGCCTTCTTGAGCTGGATCTCGGACGCCCCGCGCTTGACTCCGAGAACGTCATAGTAGTCGCGCTCTGTAGTCGACATGCTCCCTTACGGCTCCTCGTAGACGTCCTCGACGAACCGGCTGAGCTCGTACGCGGCCACCCGCACCGTGCGGATCGCTTTGTCGTAATCCATGCGGAGCGGGCCGATCAAGCCGACGGCGCCGAGCGCAGTCGACCGGATCCCGTATGTCGCGCCGACGAGCGACACGTCGTGCAGCTGGCCTCCGGCGACCTCGGGGCCGACGTGGACAACAGCTCGCCGCGGCTCGAGAGCCTCGCTGACGAGCTCGAGCACCGCCGCGCGCCGCTCGAGGAGCTCGAGCAAGCGCATCGACGCCTCGAGCTCCTCAGCCCGCGACTCCTCGAGCAAGCCTGCGGCCCCGCCCACGAAAACCTGCGGCCCCTCCTCCGATCCGACCTCGAGGAGCGCCTGTCCGATGAGACCGAGGAAGGCACGCTCGCGGCGCGCGAGCTCGGGCGCGTCCAGCCGCCGGCGCACCGAGCTCGAGCCGAGGCGCTCACCGACGAGCCGCTCGTTCAGATACTCGGAGGCCCAGGCGAGGAGGCCGCGATCCGAGGGCTCCTCGAGCCGGAAGACCCGCTTGGTCACGCCGCCCGTCGAGGTGATGACGACGACCATGATGCTCGTCGGCTGGAGAGCGAGCACCTCCACGTGTCGAATCGACGCCGTCTCGAGCGACGGCGCGGAGACGAGCGCGAGGAGCCGTGTGGCGCGAGAGAGCATCTCGGTCGTCGTCCGCAGCGCGTCCTCGATCTCGTCGCGCATGCCTCGGAGGTCGACCCCGAGCCCGTCCGGCCGGCCCTCCAGCGTCGCGACCAGCTCCTCGGCGTACAGGCGGTAGCCACTTTCCGTCGGGATCCGGCCAGCCGAGGTGTGCGGGTGCGTCAGCAGACCGAGCGACTCGAGCTCGGCAAGCTCGCCGCGAACGGTGGAAGTCGACACCTCGAGACCCGAGCGCTCGACGAGCGCGCGCGAGCCGACAGGTTGCCCGGTTGCGACGTGCTCCTCGACGACACGCCGGAGAATCTCGCGTTTGCGGGCGGAAAGCAGCATCTGCTCCGATGGTAGCGACGGGTCCCGCCGGGCACGCGCTCGGATTGGACCTATGAAAAACGCGCCTGACGACCCATGATGCTTTCGGGGAAGGACGAGGGGAAGGGGAATCGTGCGGCGAATCTGGGGAGATCGCGGCACCCGGTTGACCGGGCGTTCGACGCATGCCGCGAACAAGCGGAGCACCGGTCCTTCCGACGAGCACGGTGCAATCCTCGTGCTCGTTGCTCTCCTGCTTCCACTGTTCCTCACGCTGAGCGTCGTCGTGGTCGACGTCGGGGACTGGTACGTCCACACCAAGCGCCTGCAGACGCTCGTCGATGCCGGCGCCTTCGCCGGCGGGACGAAGTTCGTCGGCTGCTCCTTCCAGTTCGGCGACCCGGTATCCGCAAATACGGCGATCAAGGCGACGGCGCTCGAGTACTCGGGTGTGACACGGCGCGTGACCCGGGGACGCGAAACCTGCAAGAACAGGAACCCGACGACGTTCGAATCGTCCTCAACAGCCGGCGGTACTGGGCGAATGCCGATCCCCTCACCGGGATCGGCCTCGACGACACGCTCGACCATGACGGTGATCCGACAACGCCGGGAGATCCGTGCAGCTCGAGGACGCTCGACGTCAAGGCGACCGACGACGATGCTCCGCTCCTCTTCGGCTTCCTCCCGATGGTGACCGATCCCAAGCGCAAGGCGAGGGTCGAGATCCGGCAGGTCAAGGAGCAGATGGGAATGCTGCCGTGGGCGGTTCCCGAGATCGACCCGGCCGCGGTCGCTGCCATCTTCGTGGACGAGAACAACGGCAGTGTCATCGGTCATCAGTTGCTGATGAAGCAAGACATTGTCTCTCTCCCCTTCTCGGAGTGGAAAACTTCGGTATTCGAGGAGCAGATCGATCTCGCAAGCGAGAACACCGGTGTCGTGATCCTCGTCAGCAAGAACGACGACGCTCCGACTCTCACCACCGGCGGACCCGGGACGCTCACCGCGATTTGTTCGCAAGCACCCGACCTCGTCGCGTGCTACGCCGGCGACGGGAACCAAGATGGGCTCACGTTCATTCACGGCTGGTCCGACATTCCCGGTGATCCGGCCAACCCGCAGATACGAGACGTCAGCCTGATCAACGTCAACTGCACCGACGACCTCTCGGCGCCGTACTTCCTCTTGACCGGCGACTGCGATCTGGGAGCGACGGCCGTCATCGACTTCGGCGTCACGGGTAATCCCGCTCTAAATCCTCCGAACGGTATTCGTGCTCAGATGAAGCTCAAGGGGCCGGGCTGCGGCGGCCAGGGCTGCACGATGTCGTATGCGGGACCGGCGTCGAGTCCGACCGAGAGCTACTGGACCGCGGCTGCAGGCGCGTTCCTCGACCCGGCATCCGGGCGGGCGACCTACTCGATCAGCTGGCAGACGAAACCAGCCGCAGTCACATACTCGAACATCTTCGGCGGGGTGGCGAACCCGTTCGTCGCGAACGACTCCTCTGGTCCGGTGCTTTATCTCAAGCTAACGACCTCAGATGTCGACGGCGCGGGCAACCCGATACCTGACCCGAACTCGCGGAACACCGGCCCTCCGCGCAGTGTGGTCGTCACCGTCGGCCTCAAGCCTCTCGAGATCCGCGACCCGTTCGCAGAATCGGTTCTGCTTCGCTACGCGAGCCCTTCCGGGAGTCTCAACCAGGCGCTCGACTGCGACAAGGGCATCAACTTCACCCAGGAGATCATCGACGGCTGCCGGACGACATACGGACTGAATTACGACGACTTCGACAAGGACGGCGACAAGGAGTGGATCGACATCACGTGCTCCGCGTATCCGAACCCGAGCGACCTACCGCCTGCGTCGTACGACCCCAACCCCGTCCCAAACTGCGTCGCGGCCAAGACCGGCGATGTCATCGCGTTTACGAAGGGACTCGAGGACCGGTTCGAGAAGCCGGTTTGCACCCCGAACAACTGGCCGGAGGATCAGCCTCCTGCGGGTCGTGGAGTCGAGGACGATGCGGTGCTCAGGGACTTCTTCACGAACCACGATTTCGCGAACGATCCTCGATACGTGACGCTCATCATCACGGACATCACGGCGTTCGAGGGCTCCGGCAGCACGAACCTCCCGATCAAGTACTTCGCCGGCTTCTACGCGACAGGCTGGGACATCAGCTCTCATACGACCGGTTGCCCCGGAGAGAACGACCCTCATCCGCTGTTCGGGACGGGCTACAAGAAGTCCAAGGACAACGGCGACGTCTGGGGGCACTTCGTCAACATCGTCGTCTTCTCGTCGTCGGGTCGGGCGAACGATCAGCTCTGCAACTTCGACGAGCTGGGAAACTGCATCGGCGTGCTCGTCGAGTGATTCAGGCTGGCACTGAGGCGAGCTCGAAGAGCTCTGCCGTCACCGCACCGCCGAGAAACCGGCCTCGGCGCGTGAGGCGCAGGTGGTCGCCACTGCCGTTCGAGCTGAGCTCGACGAGCCCGCCTGCTGCGAGCCGGGCGAGCGCCCCTGGATCGAGCGACTTTGCGACGTCGGCGACGCACAGCGGCTCGTCGAGCCGCAGCCCGAGCATCAGGCGCTCGCATGCCTGCGTCTGCGCATCGAGAAATTCGACCTCGCGCCGTGGTGGCTCTCCCGCGGAGAGCGTGCTCAAGTAGGCACCGATCCCCGGGAGGTTGCGACTGCGGAGACCCGACACCGTCGACACCGCGCCGATACCGACACCGAGGTAATCCCGGCCACGCCAGTACGCGAGGTTGTGCCGCGCGCGGAGATCCCTCCCTCCCGCGCGGTCGGGCTCGACGCAGAAGTTCGCGGTCTCGTACCAGCGGTACCCGGCGCCAGCGAGCGTGTCGACGACGGCTTCGAAGTAGCCCTCCATGGCCTCAGCCTGCCGCTCGAGCTCGTCCCCGTGCGCATGTGTGAACCGCGTCCCGGCCTTGGCCTCGAGCTCGTAGCAGGAGAGGTGCTCGGGCTCGAGCGTCAGAGCGTCGGCCAGGTCGGATGCGAGATCGGCGGCGCTCTGGCCGGGGATCCCGTACAGCAGATCGAGCGAGATGTTGTCCAATCCGGCATCACGAAGAAGATACACCGCGCGTCGGACGTCGTCAGGCTGCGCTCGTCGCTCCAACACCTCGAGGAGGTGAGGGCGAAAGCTCTGAGCGCCGAGCGAGACGCGGCTCACACGGCCGTCTCGTAGCAGGCGCGCCAGCTCGGGCGTCACGGTCTCGGGATTCGCCTCCACGGTGAGCTCCTCCGCATCGGGAAGCGCCTCGAGGAGCCGCGCCAGCTCCTCCGGGTGCGTGAACGTCGGCGTGCCACCCCCTAGGAACACGGTCTCCAGGCGATCTGCAAGCACGTCGCCCTCGAGAGCGAGCTCGGCGAGCAGCGCGTCCACGTAGGCGCCGTGCTGCGCGTGGCGTCCCACCACAGTGACGAAGTCGCAGTACCCACAGCGATGCGCGCAAAAGGGCAGGTGCACGTACAGATGCCGCACGTGACTCATCGCTTCCGCTCCGACTCGAGGTTCAGGACCGCGAGGAAGGCCTCCTGTGGGACCTCTACCCCGCCGACCTGCTTCATCCGCTTCTTGCCTTTCTTCTGCTTCTCGAGAAGCTTCCTCTTACGCGAGATGTCCCCGCCGTAGCACTTGGCGAGCACGTCTTTCCGACGGGCCTTGATCGTCTCGCGCGCGATGACACGCGATCCGATCGCGGCTTGCACCGGGACGTCGAACATCTGCCGTGGGATCTCCTTCCGCAGTCGCTCGACGAGCTGGCGGCCGCGGTCGTAGGCAGCGTTGCGATGGACGATCAGCGACAGCGCATCGACCTGCTCGCCGCCGACGAGGATGTCCACGCGGGTGAGATCCCCCGGTTGAAAGCCAGCGAGGTCGTAGTCGAAGCTCGCGTAGCCCCGGGTCCTCGACTTCAGCTGGTCGTAGAAGTCGTACACGATCTCGCCCAGGGGAAGTGCGTAGGAGAGGAGCACCCGCTCCTCGCTCAGGTACTCGAGGTGGTCGAAGCTCCCTCGACGCTCGTTGGCGAGCTCCATCACGGGGCCGACGTAGTCCTTCGGGACGATCACCGACGCCTTGACGTACGGCTCCTCGACGAGGTCGACCTCGACGGGCATCTCCGCGGGGTTGTGCACTTCGATGACATCGCCGCTTCGCTTCGTCGCACGGTATGCGACCGTCGGCGCCGTGATGAGCAGGTCGAGGTCGAACTCGCGCTCGAGCCGCTCGCGGACGATCTCCATGTGCAGCAGGCCGAGGAAGCCGCAGCGGAAGCCGAAGCCGAGCGCCTGCGACGTCTCGGGTTCGTAGGAGAGAGACCCGTCATTCAGCTTGAGCCGTTCGAGGGCGTCCCTCAGCTCCGGATACTCGTCGGAGTCGGTCGGGAAAATCCCGGCGAAAACCATCGGCTTCACGTCCTTGTAGCCGGGAAGCGGCTCGACAGCCGGCCGCCGCCGCGAGGTCAGCGTGTCGCCGACCCGCAGGCGCGACACGTCCTTGAGACCGGTCACGACGTAGCCCACCTCGCCCGCTCCGAGCGCGGAGACGGGCTCCCGCACCGGCGACATGACTCCGAGCTCCTCCGCCTCGAAGGAGGTTCCCTGAACCATCGCGCGCAGCGGCTCCCGCGTCTCGAACCGACCGTCGACGACGCGAACGAACGCGACCACGCCCCGGTACTGGTCGTACGACGAATCGAAGACGAGCGCGCGCGCGGGAGC